>Ga0182743_1004487_pt1 | contig 10538 bp, 3 predicted proteins | sample eDN3rd30CKraftOP_FD_128522 | JGI IMG/M metagenome (GOLD analysis project Ga0182743, IMG submission 128522) | Enriched Organic Plus compost microbial communities from Emeryville, California, USA - eDNA 3rd pass 30_C Kraft OP (version 2) (version 2) ... | reverse complement strand
TCGTCCGGTCACGAGCTGTACTGCACCGGCCACCTGCTCCAGGCGGCCGTCGCGCGGGTCCGCACCGTGGGGCCGGACGACCGTCTGGTCGAGGTCGCGCGCCGCGCGGCGGACCACGTGTGCCGGGAGTTCGGCGTCGGCGGGAGCGACGGGATCTGCGGACACCCGGAGATCGAGGCGGGCCTGGCGGAGCTGGGCCGGGCCCTGGCCGAGCCGCGGTACACGGAGCAGGCGCGCCTGTTCGTCGAGCGGCGCGGGCACGGCACGCTCGCTCTCGTCGCGCTGCTCGGCCCGGCGTACTTCCAGGACGACGTGCCCGTGCGCGAGGCCGACGTCTGGCGCGGGCACGCCGTGCGGGCGCTGTACCTCGCAGCCGGCGCCGTGGACGTCGCGGTCGACACGCACGACGACGACCTGCGCGCCGCCGTCGAGCGCCAGTGGGCGCGCTCGGTGGAGCGCCGCACCTACCTCACCGGCGGCATGGGCTCGCGGCACCAGGACGAGGGGTTCGGCGACGACTGGGAGCTGCCGCCGGACCGCGCGTACTGCGAGACGTGCGCGGGCGTCGCGTCGGTCATGGTGTCGTGGCGGCTGCTGCTCGCCACCGGCGACGTGCGGTACGCGGACCTCGTCGAGCGCACGCTCTTCAACGTCGTCGCCACGTCCCCGCGCGCCGACGGCCGCGCCTTCTTCTACGCGAACCCGCTGCAGCAGCGCGAGCCGGGCGCGGACGTCCTGCCCGACGCCGTGAACCCGCGCGCCGAGGGCGGCGTCCGCGCGCCGTGGTTCGACGTCTCCTGCTGCCCCACCAACGTGGCGCGCACCCTCGCGTCCTGGCAGGCGTACGCCGCGTTCGTCGACGACGGCGCCGTCGTGACCTTCGCCCAGTACGCGGCGGGCGACCTGCGGGTCGAGGTCGCGGGCGGCGAGCTCGTGCTGCGCGTCGACACGGCCTACCCGCACGACGGCGAGGTGCGGGTCGAGGTGCGATCGGCGCCGCACGGTCCGGAGCCCGTCGGGGGGTCGCGCGCGGTCACGCTGCGCCTGCGCGTGCCGCACTGGGCGTCGCAGGAGGGCGGCGCGGGCGCGACGGTCACCGGACCGGACGGCGTGGTGCGCCCCGCCGCGCCCGGCTGGGTCGACGTCGCGGTGCGCGAGGGCGACGTCGTGGTGCTCGGCCTGCCCGTCGCGCCGCGCTTCTCGTGGCCCGACCCGCGGATCGACGCCGCCCGCGGCACCGTCGCCGTCGAGCGCGGACCGCTGGTGCTCGCGCTGGAGTCCGTCGACCTGCCGGACGGCGTCGCGCTGGAGCAGGTGCGGGTCGACCCGGCCGTCCCGGCACGCGTCCCGGACGACGTCGAGCACCGGGACGGCGCCGTCGTGACGGCGCGCGTCGAGCCCCTGCCGGAGGTCGCGCCGGGGAGGCCCCCGTTCGGGCCGGACGGGGCGCCGCCGGAGTCTGAGGGTCCGCCCGAGCCCGCGGGGTCCGCACCGGTCGACCTCCCGCTGATCCCCTACCACCGCTGGGCCGAGCGCGGTCCGTCCACCATGCGCGTCTTCGTCCCGACCGTCTGAACCTGCCAAGGAGATCCCGGTGAACCAGCCGAGCAGCGACATCCGCGCCGACGGCGCCCGCCTGACCTGGCGCGGCGGCGGCGAGACGCTCGTCGTCGAGCCGTGGGGCCGCGACGGCGTGCGCGTGCGCGCCACGGTGATGGGCGACGTCGACGACGCGGACTGGGCGCTCCTGCCGCCCGACCCGGCCGCGCACGCCGGCGCGAGCGTCGAGGTCCGGGACGACGGTGCCACGCTGCGGCACGGGGCGATCCGCGTCGAGCTCACGACGTCCCGGTGGTTCCACGAGCCGGTCGGGTACGAGGTGTCCCGCTGCGAGCTGGCGTTCTACGACGCCGACGGGCGGCTGCTGTTCCGCGAGCTGGGCCGTGGAGGGTCGCTCGACCTCCGGGCGCGGCACTTCCGGCCCCGGCCGGGCGACGACGGCCACGTGCTCACGGCGTCGTTCGAGGCGGACCCGGGCGAGCGCCTCGCCGGGATGGGGCAGTACCAGCAGCACGTGCTGGACCTCAAGGGCTCCACGTTCGAGCTCGCGCACCGCAACTCGCAGGCGAGCGTGCCGTTCGTCGTGTCGAGCGCGGGCTACGGCTTCCTCTGGCACGACCCGTCGATCGGGCGCGCCACGTTCGCCCGCAACCGGACGGAGTGGCACGCGGAGTCCACGCGCCAGCTCGACTACTGGGTCACCGCCGGGGCGACGCCGTCCGCCATCGCCCGCAACTACGCCGACGCCACCGGGCACGCCCCGATGATGCCGGAGCGCGGTCTCGGCTTCTGGCAGTGCAAGCTGCGGTACTGGAACCAGGAGCAGCTCTTGGAGGTGGCGCGCGAGCACCGGCGTCGGGGCCTGCCGCTCGACGTCATCGTGGCCGACTTCTTCCACTGGCCGCACATGGGCGACTACCGGTTCGAGGACGAGTTCTGGCCCGACCCGGCGGCGATGGTGGACGAGCTGCGCGAGCTCGGCGTCGAGCTCATGGTGTCGGTCTGGCCGCAGGTCTCCCTGGAGTCGGAGAACTTCGCCCACCTGCGCCGGAACAACCTCCTGGTCCGGTCGGACCGGGGCGTCGACGTCCAGATGTCGTTCGAGGGCCCGAGCGTCTTCCTCGACGTCACCCACCCCGAGGCGCGCACCTGGCTCGCCGAGACGCTCGCGCGGAACTACGGCGCGCACGGCGTGCGCACGTACTGGCTGGACGAGGCCGAGCCCGAGTTCGGCGTCTACGACCACGACGCCTACCGCACCCACCTCGGGCCGTACGCGCGCGTGGGCAACGTGTACCCGCAGGCGTTCGCCCGGGCGGTGTTCGAGGGGCAGACGGCGGCCGGCGAGCAGGAGGTCGTGAACCTCGTGCGCTGCGCCTGGGCGGGCAGCCAGCGGTACGGCGCGCTCGTCTGGTCGGGGGACATCTCCTCCACGTGGGAGGACCTCGCGCGGCAGATCACGGCCGGCATCCACATGGGCGTGGCGGGGATCCCCTGGTTCACCACGGACATCGGCGGCTTCCACGCCGGCGACGGCGCGGACCCGGCGTTCCACGAGCTGCTGGTGCGCTGGTTCCAGGTGGGCGCGTTCAGCCCGGTGATGCGGCTGCACGGCGACCGGCTGCCGTACGAGGAGGTCACGGCCGCCGACGGCTCCCGGCGCCTGCGCTCCGGCGGGCCCAACGAGCTGTGGTCCTTCGGCGACGACGTGTACCGGGTGCTCGAGCGGTACGTGCACCTGCGCGAGGCCCTCCGTCCCTACCTCCGGGAGGTGATGCGCGCCGCGCACACCGACGGCCAGCCCGTGATGCGCGGGCTGTTCCACGACTTCCCCGACGACCCGCACGCGTGGGACGTCGACGACCAGTACCTGCTGGGGCCCGACGTCCTCGTCGCCCCGGTCATCGCCGCGGGCGCGCGCGAGCGCGACGTCTACCTGCCCTCGGGCGCCCGGTGGACCGACGCCGCCACCGGCGAGGTGCACGACGGCGGCCGGACCGTCCGCGCGGACGCCCCGCTCGACGTCGTGCCCGTGTACCTGCGCGACGGTGCGCTGCCCGAGGTCGTCGGACGGACGACCGGCGACGTCACCTGGAGGGGGTGAGCACAGCACGACGTCCTGGTCCCGCCGGGGCGAGACCCACCAAGAAAGGCACCACCACGTCCGCGGTGGGCACGTCGTCGTGCCCGCCGCCCGCACGAGGAGAAGGAAGATGCGTCTTGGCAGGAAGAGAACGACCCCGACGACGGCCCGGCGCCGGGTCGTCGCGATGACCGCGGCGACCGCCGTCGCCGCGCTCGGGCTCGGCGGCGCTGCGGCCGCCACCACCGCGACGGCCGCCGCGCCGTCGGGGCCCGGCCCCGACTCCACGCTGGTGGTCGAGGCCGACCAGCCGTTCCGCGAGGTCTCGCACGTCGCCACGGGGTCGTTGTACGGGATCGCCAACGAGGGCGTGCCGTCAGACGACCTCATCGCGCCGATCAAGCCGAACACGTTCGTGCAGATGCCGCCCGGCGGCCGCCAGCAGCCGACGGGCGACACCCTCGACGTGTGGCGGACGGCGGCGCGGCACGACGCGGGGATCGTCGTGCGGATCGTCGACTACTACCCGGGGTGGCCGTACCAGTTCAGCTGGGAGAACACCGCCGACCGGAAGGCCTGGGAGGACGTCATCCGGGACGTCGTGGCCGACGTCAAGGCGTCGGGGGCGACCAACGTCGTCGCCTACGCCCCGTGGAACGAGTCGGACAACACCTGGCTCGAGGAGAACGGCACCTTCGAGGAGCTGTGGGAGTTCAGCTACCGCGTGCTGCGCGAGGAGCTGGGCCCCGACGTCCCCATCCAGGGGCCGAGCTTCTCGGACAACATCTCCGACATGCGGCAGTTCCTCGAGTTCGCCAAGGAGACGAACACCGTCCCCGACGTGCTGGAGTGGCACGAGCTGATCCGCTCCTCCAAGATCCAGGGCGACGTCGAGTCGGTGCGCGCCATGCTCGACGAGCTGGGCCTGCCCGACCTGCCCATCGACATCGCCGAGTACGCGGCCCCGTCCCAGGTGGGCCTGCCCGGCCCGCTCGTCGGGTACGTCTCCAAGTTCGAGCGCTTCGGCATCGACCGTGCCGAGCTCGCGTTCTGGAACCAGTCCGGCACCCTCGGCGACCTGCTGGTGAGCCGGGGCGGCGCCCCGAACGGCGCGTACTGGCTGTACACCTGGTACGCCGCCATGTCCGGGCAGATGGTCACCACCACGCCGCCGTCGAACGAGAGCCCGCTGGACGGGGCGGCGTCGGTGAACGACGCGAAGGACGAGGTGCGCGTCATCGCGGGCGGCAACAGCGGCCCGACGTCGGTCGTGGTGAACGGGCTCGACGAGCTCGCGCTCGGCGACGAGGTGAACGTGCGGCTCGAGACCACGCCGTCCTACGGCCGCACCACGCCCACCGCGGCGCCGATCACGATCTCCGACACCACGTACACCGTGGGCGACGACGGGTCGATCACCGTGCCCGTCGTGATGAACCCGGCGTACGGGTACCACGTCGTCGTGTCGGCGGCGGGCGAGGAGTCGAGCCTGGCCGGCACGTACACGCTCGACAACGTGCACTCCGGCCTTCCGCTCGGGACGTCGGACGGCGCGGCCGTGCAGGCCGCGGCGGGCGAGGGGCGCACCTGGGAGGTGCGCGACGCCGGCTCCGGCCTGTCCACCGTGACGGACCTCGCGAGCGGGCTGGTGCTCGCCGCGCCCGAGGGCACGGACGGCAACGGCGCGCCCGTGGTCGTCGAGGAGGCGGACGGGAGCGACGGGCAGCTCTGGCAGCTCGTGCCGGACGGCAAGGGGCACGTGCGGCTCGCCAACTACGGGACCGGGCTGACCCTGGGTGTGGACGGGATGAGCACCCACGCCGGAGCCGCCGCCGTCCAGTGGACCGACGGCTCCCCGTCGGCGAGCTGCAGCCCCGACGGGCCGCGGGCGCCCGGGAAGGTCGGGACGGCGCTCGACATGTGCGGCACGTCCTCGTACGTCACCCTGCCGGACGGCGTCGTCGACGGGCTCGACGGCGACTGGTCGTTCACCGCATGGGTGAAGCCGGCCGCGCTGCCCACGTGGGCCCGCGTGTTCGACATCGGGTCCGGCTCGGGCTCGAGCATGTTCCTCACGCTCAACGCCGGCAGCGGGCCGCGGTTCGCCATCACGACCAGCGGCGCCGGGGGTGAGCAGCGCCTCGACCACCCCGGGCAGAACCTTCCGCTCGACACGTGGTCGCAGGTGACGGTCACGGTGTCCGGCACCACCGGCACGCTGTACGTGAACGGCAAGGCGGTCGCCACCAACGACGGGATCACGATCTCGCCGTCCGACCTGGGCGCCTCGAACGGCCGCAACTGGATCGGGAAGTCGCAGTACGGCTCCGACCCGGCCTTCGACGGCGCGCTGGACGACGTCGCGATCCACTCCCGCGCGTTGTCCGCCGCCGAGGTGGCCGACCTCGCCGCCGGGCAGCCGTCGGCCGGCGACGTGGCGCACTACGCCTTCGACGAGCCCGACGGCGGCACCGCCGTGGTCGACTCCTCCGGCAGCGGCCGGGACGCCGCGCTCACCGTCGGGAAGGGGGCCGGCGACACCACGACCGCGACCGACGAGGAGACCGCCGACCGGTTCTGGGCCCTGACCCCGGCCAGCCCGCTGGGCGTCGAGGTCGCGACCGAGTGCCGCGGGGCGCAGGCGTTCGTCGTCGTCGAGGCGACCGACCTCGCCAGCACGCGCACCGACGTCACCGTGGCCGCCCTCGGCGAGTCGCGGGCGCGCGACGTGCTGAAGCCGGGCGCGACCTGGCGGCTGCCGTTCGCCGCGGACGCCCGCGGCGTCGACGCCGGCGAGGTGACCGTCACCGCCGGCGGCGTCTCCACGACGCACCCGTACGACGCCGCCAGCTGCGGCTGACACGCGGCCGAGGCGGAGCGGTCGCTCGCTCCGCCTCGGCCGGCACCGTTCGACATCCCCTCACGGAAGGCACTCGACGATGAGTACGACACCTTCACCACGCACGCAGAGAAAGGCCCGGCGCCGCACGGCCGCCGCGCTCTCGACGGCCCTGGCGCTCGCGGGCACCTCGCTGGCCGTGGGCGTCCCGGCGACGGCCGCGGCGCCGCCCGCCCCCGACCTGCACTGGACGATGGACGACATCGACGGATCCACCGTCCCCGACTCGTCGGGGAACGGGCTCGACGGCACGATCCGCGGCGCCACGACCGTGGTCGACGCCGAGGGCGGCACGCAGGCGCTCGAGCTGCCCGGCGGCGCCGGCGGCGGCTACGTGACGATCCCGCGCGGCGCGCTGGACGGGGCCACCGACCTCACGGTGTCCGCGCGCGTGCGCTGGGACGGCGAGGGCGGGGCCTGGCAGCGGGTCTACGACCTCGGCACCGACACCACCCGCTACCTGTTCACCACGCCGTCCAACGGCGACGGGAACCTCCGCACCGCCGTCACGACGGGCGGCGGGGGCGGCGAGGCGACGGTGACCGGCCACGGTCCGCTGCAGGCAGGGGACTGGGTCACCCTCACCACCGCGCTCGACACGTCGGCGGGGCGGGTGACGACGTACCTGGACGGCGTCGCCGTCGCGTCGTCACCCACCTCGATCAGCGCCGGCCAGCTCCTGGCCGACGGCGCGACGTCTGCCGGGTTCCTCGGGAAGTCGTTCTACCCGGACCCGCTGTTCGACGGCGCCGTCGACGACTTCCGCATCTACCGCACCGCGCTCGCTGCGGACCAGGTGGCCGAGCTCGTGGGAGAGTCCCCGACCATGACCGCCCTCAGCACCGACTCGTTCGAGGTCCGCACGACGGTGCAGGCCGCGCCCGACCTGCCCGCCGCCATCCGCGCGTCCTTCTCGGACGGCTACGACCGCGACGTGCCGATCGTCTGGGACGACGTCGACCCGGCGCAGTACGCCCGGCCCGGAGAGTTCACGGTGTCGGGGACGGCGGTGCCGGGCGACGCCGACGGCGTCGCCGTGACCGCCACCGTGACGGTGCACCGCGGTGAGCTGACCGTCGACCTGGGCACGGACACCGGCGACTTCCACGGTGGCGCGTCCGGCACCTTGTACGGCCTGTACGGCGAGGGGCTGCCCAGCGACAACCTCATCGAGGGCATGGGCCTGCGCACCGTCTCCACCAAGGCCCAGGACGGGCCCCAGCACCCGGGCGCCGACGCGCTGGAGGTGGTGCGGCCGCTCGCGGACGCGACCGACGGCGACGTGTACGTGTACATGACGGACATCCACCGCGGGTTCCCGTACCAGTGGCCGGGGGACACCCCGGAGGAGAAGCTCGACACCTTCGTCGACAAGATCGCCACCCAGGTGGACCAGGTGCTCCAGCTCCCCCAGGAGTACCAGGACAACGTGGTCTTCGTGCCGTTCAACGAGCCCGAGGGCAACATGTTCGGCACCGGCGAGTGGAGCTACGACGGCACGTCGTGGCTCGACGACCCCACGGACTACCTCGCCGCCTGGGACCGCGTGCACGCCGTCATCAGGGACCGCATGCCCGACGCGCGGATCGCCGGGCCCAACACCAGCGTGCTGTACAGCCAGGTGAAGGGCTTCCTCGAGCACACCGTCGAGGCGGGCACCGTGCCCGACGTGATCACCTGGCACGAGCTGTCCCACCCCGAGAAGATCCGCACCTCGGTCGCGACGTACCGCGAGTGGGAGGCGGACGTGTTCGCCGGGACGGACCTCGAGGGCACCGAGCTGCCGATCAACATCAACGAGTACGCGTTCAACTACCACACCTCGGTGCCCGGTCAGATGATCCAGTGGATCTCGGCGATCGAGGACTCGAAGGTCGACGCCGACATCGCGTACTGGAACATCGACGGCAACCTGTCCGACTCCGCGGTGCAGTCCGACCGTGGCAACGGGCAGTGGTGGCTGTTCAACGCGTACTCGCGGATGAGCGGGCACACCGTCGAGGTCACGCCGCCGTTCCCGGGCCAGAACTACACCCTGCAGGGCGTGTCGAGCCTCGACGAGGAGCGGAAGGTCTCGCGCACCATCGTCGGCGGGGCCGACGGCGCCGCGCCGGTGGACCTGGTGAACGTGCCCGCCGACGTGTTCGGCGACGAGGTCCGGGTGACCGTCCGCGAGATCCCGTGGACCGGCCAGCTCGGCGACTCCGCCCAGCCGCGGCACCTCGCGGAGACCACCGCGTCCGTCGTCGACGGGAAGGTGTCGGTCGAGTTCGACGGCGAGACGCTGCCGCTGCTGCGGGAGTCCTCCGCGTACGAGATCGTCGTGACGCCGGCCGGCGTCGGGACGTCCACGAGCGCCGCGCCCACGCTGTGGGACGGCAGCTACGAGGCCGAGGACGCCACCTACACGGGCTCCGGCTACTCGAAGAACGGTCCCGAGGGCTCGCCCGCGGACGTCGGCAAGTTCTACACCTCCGGCGGCTACGACGTCGGCGGCCTGCGCACCGGCTCCGACGGGGTGCTGGACTTCGAGGTGACCGTGCCGCAGGACGGCACCTACGACCTGTCCGTCTTCGCCAACAGCCTGAACACGTTCGACAAGGTGGCCGAGCAGGGCCCGACGAACGTCTTCGTGCGGGTCGACGGCGCGGCCGAGCAGGAGCTGTTCCTGCCGCTCGGCTACAAGTGGGTGGTCTGGGACCACGCCGACACGACCGTCGAGCTCACCGCCGGCACCCACACGATCTCCCTCGCCGCGCAGGGGCTCGACGGCGGCGCGACGCAGGGCGACGCCATCGTCGACCGCCTCACCCTGTCCCTGCCGAACCCGGACGCCGCCACGTCGGTGTACGAGGCGGAGCACGCGACGCTCGACGGCGGCCGGACGGTGTTCGCCGCGGACGACCTGCCCGACGGCGTCGCGTTCGGCGACGTCTCCGGCGCGGGAGCCGTGGCTCTCGCCGAGGGCGAGAGCGCGACGTTCTGGGTCTACGGGGCGACCGACGCCGAGGCGACCCTCGGCGCCGACCTGCTCGGCGCCGGCTCCGGCACGCTCGCGGTCAACGGCCGTGACGTGCTCGAGCTCGGGGACGCGCAGCAGGTCGCCGCGCACCTGCGGGGCGGTGTCAACAAGGTCGTCGTGACCGGCGGCGCGGACGGACTGGTCCTCGACCGGCTGACCGTCGCGGCCGGGACCGGCGCGCTCGCGGCCACCGCGTACCAGGCGGAGGACGCCGAGCTCGCCGGCTCGGCGGCCGTCACCGACCTCTCCCTCGCCGAGGGCGGCAAGGCCGTGACGGACGTGGGCGGGGAGCCCGGCAACGGGAACACGCTGACGTTCCGGGTCGACGCCGCCGAGGCGGGCCCGCACGCCGTGGTGCTCCGGTACTCGAACCCGGAGCAGTCGCCCGCCTCGCACTACAACCCCGACCCGCTCGCCCGCCGGGCGGACGTGTCGGTCAACGGCGGCACCGGCGTGCCCGTCCTGTTCCCGCACACGTTCCACGCGAACAACTTCTGGGAGAAGACGGTGGTGCTCGACCTCGACGAGGGCGAGAACACGATCGCCCTCTCGTCGCACGAGGCGCCGAACTTCGACGGGGAGACGTACGCGTCCGACGTGTGGCCGGACTTCCCGCTGCGCTCGGCGTGGGCGCCGCTCGTCGACCGGATCACCGTCTCGCCGCTCAGCGCCGCGCTCTCGTCGGCGACGAGCCCGGTCTCCGTCGAGCTGCCGACCGGGTGCCGCGGGGCCAAGCCGTTCGTCGAGGTCACCGTGACCAACGACTCCGACGAGCGCACCGACGTCACCGTGACCGCCCTGGGGGAGTCGCGGGTGCGTGACGTGCTGAAGCCGGGTGCGACCTGGCGGCTGCCGTTCGCCGCGGACGGCCGGACCCTCGAGGCGGGGGAGGCGACCGTCACCGCCGGCGGCGTCCCGTCGACGCACGCGTACGACGCGGAGTCGTGCCGCTGACGGTCTGACCGGCCGACCTG
>Ga0182743_1004481_pt1 | contig 10545 bp, 6 predicted proteins | sample eDN3rd30CKraftOP_FD_128522 | JGI IMG/M metagenome (GOLD analysis project Ga0182743, IMG submission 128522) | Enriched Organic Plus compost microbial communities from Emeryville, California, USA - eDNA 3rd pass 30_C Kraft OP (version 2) (version 2) ... | reverse complement strand
CAGCGGCCTGGTGCGCGGTGATTTCGGCGTCACCCTGACCGACAACCGCAAGGTGTCGGACATCCTGGTCGTCAACGGCGCCGCCACGCTCGAGTTGGCGTTCTGGTCGCTGATCGTGGCGTTTGCGGTCGGCATCCCGCTCGGCCGGCTGGCGGCGCGCTACCGCGACCGGCTGCCCGATGTCGCCTTACGCCTGTTCTCGATTCTGGTCTATGCAGCGCCGGTGTTCTTCGTGGGCCTGCTGCTCAAGTTGGCGTTCACACCGCTCGGCTGGCCGTCGTCGGGCCGGGCCAGCACCAGCACCGAACTGACCCTTCAACAGGTCGACCCCCAGACGCACATCATGATCGTCGACGCCTTCCTGTGGGGCGAGCCGTCGCTGATCTGGGACGTCCTGCAGCACGCGATGCTGCCGGCCATCGCCTTGGGCCTGTTGACCGGTGGCGTGTTCATCCGCCTCGTGCGGGTCAACCTGCTGCAGACGTTGCGCATGGACTACGTGACCGCGGCCCGGGCTCGTGGAGTCTCGGAACGACGCGTGCTGCGCAAGCATGCGTTCCGCAATGCGCTCGTCCCGGTCGTCACCGTGATGGGCATGCAGATCGCGATGCTGCTGGCCGGCGCGATCCTGACCGAGACCACGTTCGAGTGGAAGGGCCTGGGCTATGCGCTCGCCGAGTACCTGATCAAGCGCGACTTCCTCGCGGTGCAGGGCATCGTGACGGTCATCGCGCTAGTGGTGGGGGTCATGAGCTTCCTGATCGACGTCATCGTCGCGTTCGTCGACCCCCGGGTGAGGTTCTGATGAGCATCCCGGTCCCCGCCGTCGTCCGTCAGTCGCACGGACTCCAGCGCTTCATGCTCCTGCTGGGCTTCGGCCTGGTCCTGTTCTTCGTCGTCGTCGCGATCTTCGCGCCGTGGCTCGCGCCGTACGACTTCACCCAAGTACGCGGCTCCGACGGTGCCGCGTTCGGCACCCAGCAGGCGCCGTCGGCCGCCCACTGGTTCGGCACCACGGTCGCCGGCACCGATGTGCTGTCGCGCGTGATCTTCGGCGCGCGCACGGCGGTCGCGGTGATCCTGCTCGCGGTCGTCCTGTCCGGTCTCGTCGGAGTGCCACTCGGCCTGATCTCGGGATATGTCGGCGGCTGGCTCGACCGCGCCTTGGTGTTCGTGATGGATGCGATGTACGCGTTCCCGTCGCTGCTGCTGGCGATCGTCGTGTCGATCGCGCTGTCGGGCGGAAGCAGTGGCGCAATCGGCGGCATCCTCGCTGCCGGCATCTCGATCACGGTCGTGTTCGTGCCCCAGTACTTCCGGGTGATCCGCAATGCGACGTTGTCGGTCAAGTCCGAGCCGTACGTCGACGCGGCGCGCGTCGTCGGCGTGCGCATGCCGCGCATCCTGCGTCGTCACGTGTTCTCCAATGTGTCGTCGACGCTGCCGGTCATCGCGACCCTCAACGCGTCCGAGGCGATCCTGACCCTCGCCGGTCTGGGATTCCTCGGTTTCGGGATCGAGCCGACCGCGGCCGCCGAGTGGGGCTACGACCTCAACAAGGCACTGCCCGACGCGGCCTCCGGCATCTGGTGGACCGGTGTGTTCCCCGGCACCGCGATCGTGCTGATCGTGCTGGGTTCCACTCTGATGGGCGAGAGCCTCAACGACATCCTCAACCCGTTGCTGCGGGCCCGCGGCGGCGAGACCACCACGGCCGACGAAGCCGAGATCGCGGCGGAATTCGCCGAGGTGACCGCCGGGGTCGAGGTCGACGAGTCGGTCGCCGACGTTTCCGGTGAGCCGCGCACCGTCGCCGCCCTGTCCTTGCGTGATCTGCAGGTCTCGTTCCGCACCGACGCGGCGCCGGTACACGCGGTCCGCGGTGTCGGCTTCGACGTGGCGCCCGGCGAGGTCGTCGCCGTCGTGGGCGAGTCCGGTTCGGGCAAGTCGGTGACGTCGCGCGCCGTGATGGGTCTGTTGCCCAGCACGGCCGAGTCCAGTGGCTCGGCTCAGCTGGGCGGCCCCGACGGATCGAGCCTCGAGCTCATCGGACTGTCGCAGAGCCAGTTGCGCCCCTTGCGCGGCGACCGGGTCTCGATGGTGTTCCAGGAGCCGTCCACGGCACTGAACCCCGTCTACACCGTGGGCTGGCAGATCATCGAGGGCCTCCGCGCTCACGGCGAGATCTCCAAGTCGGCGGCGCGCGAGCGGGCGATCGAGCTGCTCGACCTCGTCGGCATGCCCGATCCGGAACAACGCGTCGACTACTACCCGCACCAGCTGTCGGGCGGGCAGAAGCAGCGCGTCGTCATCGCGATGGCCATCGCCTGCGATCCCGAGGTGATCATCGCCGACGAGCCCACGACGGCGCTCGATGTCACGGTGCAGGCCTCGATCCTGGAGTTGTTGCTGTCGCTGCGCGACCGGTTAGGTACCGCGATCGTGCTGATCACGCACAACATGGGCGTCGTGGCCGACATGGCCGACCGGGTCGTGGTGATGTATCGCGGCACGATCGTCGAGCAGGCCCCTGTGCGCGAACTGTTCTCGGCACCGGCTCACCCCTACAAGCGAGCGCTACTCGATGCGGTGCCGCACCTGGGCCGCGAGGACGGCCCAGCGCCGGTCGCCGAGGATGTGCCGGTCGTGCTCGACATCGCGGATCTGGTGGTGGAGTTCCCCGGCCGCATCGGCCAGCCGTCGTTCCGCGCGGTCGACCACGTGTCGCTGACCGTGCGCCGCGGCGAGGTGCTGGGTCTCGTAGGCGAGTCGGGTTCGGGCAAGTCGACGATCGGCCGCACCACGGTCGGCCTGCAGAAGCCGACGTCGGGCACCGTCACCGTGTCGGGTACCGAGATCTCACGTCTCAGCGACTCGGCGCTGCGCCCGCTGCGATCGCATTTCGGCTTCGTGTTCCAGGATCCTGCGTCGTCGCTCAACCCGCGGCTCTCGATCGAGGACTGCATCGCCGAGCCCTTGCGTGTGCAGACCGATCTGGGTGAACCGCAGGTGACGGCGAAGGTACGTGAACTGCTCGAACGCGTCGAGCTCGGCGGCTCCTATGCCGAACGCTATCCACATGAGTTGTCGGGCGGACAGCGTCAGCGGGTCAGCCTGGCGCGTGCGCTGGCCCTGGATCCGGATCTGCTGATCGCCGATGAACCCACCTCGGCGCTCGACGTGTCGGTCCAGGCCCGTGTCCTGGAGTTGTTCACCGAGCTGCAGACCGAACTGCAGTTCGCGTGCCTGTTCATCAGCCACGACCTGGCGGTCGTCGACTCGCTGGCGAACCGCGTCGCGGTGATGCAGCACGGCAAGCTGGTCGAGGTCGGCACTCGGGCCGAGGTGCTCTCGAATCCCACCGAGGCCTACACGCAGCGCCTTATCGCCGCCGTCCCGGTCCCCGACCCCGAGGAGCAGGCCCGCCGCCGCGCCGCGCGCGTCTGACCACAGGTTTCCCACGAGACCCCCCGGAACCTGCATCGATCACACAGAACTTCGTGTCATCAATGCAGGGAAAATGTCATTTGGGACAGAAGAAGAGGGTCTCGTGGGAATCTTGGGACCCGGTGCGCTGTTGATCAACCGACGTGACGTCTTCGCTGTTCGATCCTGTCCGCCTCGGCGCCGTCGAGTTGCCCAACCGGGTCCTGATGGCTCCGTTGACCCGGATGCGGGCGACGCCGCTGGGCGATGTGCCCAACGACCTGATGCGCGAGTACTACGTCCAGCGCGCCGGCGCCGGGCTGATCGTGTCGGAGGGCACGCAGATCTCGCCCGAGGGCAAGGGCTACATGGACACGCCCGGCATCTACTCGGCCGAACAGGTCGAGGGCTGGCGCCGCATCACCGATGCCGTGCACGAAGCGGGCGGCCGCATCGCCGCGCAGTTGTGGCACGTCGGCCGGGTGTCGCACGAGTCGTTCCACGACGGCCGCCTGCCGCTGTCGGCCTCTGCCGGCCCGTACCGCAATCGCGCCACGATCAAGGGCCCCGACGGCGCTCCGCTGCGGGTCGACTGTCCGATCCCGCGACCCGCGACGAAGGCCGATATCGTCCGCACCCTCGACGACTACCGTCGTGCCACCGAGAACGCGCATGCGGCCGGATTCGATCTGGTGGAGATCCACGGCGCCCACGGCTATCTGCTCCACCAGTTCCTGAGCGCCGTGTCGAATCTGCGTGACGACGAGTACGGCGGTCCGGTCGAGAACCGGGCGCGACTGATGCTCGAGACCGTCGACGCCGTGGTCGACGCCTGGTCGGCCGACCGGGTCGGCATCCGCATCTCACCCGTCGGCATCTTCAACGGCCTCGAGGCCCTCGACGACCAGGCAGCGGACGACGGACTGTACGTCGCCGCGGAACTGGCGCAACGCGACCTGGCGTTCCTGCACCTGTCCGAACCCGACTGGGCCGGAGGGCCGGCGCTCGACGACGACTATCGTGCGCGGCTCAAGCAGGCGTTCCCCGGTGCGATCGTCGGCGCCGGCGCCTACACGAACGAGAAGGCGCAGCGACTGATCGACGCCGGCTTCATCGACGCCGTCGCGTTCGGTCGCTCGTTCATCGCCAACCCCGATCTGCCCGATCGCATCCGACTCGGGGCGGCACTCAACGAGCCCAATCCCCGCACGTTCTACGGCGGCGGACCCGAAGGCTACGTCGACTACCCGGCTCTCTGAATCCACAGCATCACCGACATGAGCGCCGGCCTCGCCTCCGTCGATCAGCGACTCGCGGTGCTCGAACAGCGCATCTACGATCTCAAACCCGACGCCTCCTGACACGACACCGCCCCGGCCCGACCGAAGTCGAACCGGGGCGGCGAACGGCAGAACTACTTCTTCAGGTCGAAGCGGTCCAGTTCCATGACCTTCGTCCAGGCCTTCGCGAACGCCTCGACGAACCGGTGGTTGCCGTCGGCGGCGCCATACACCTCGGCCAGGGCGCGCAGTTCGGAGTTCGAGCCGAACACCAGGTCGGCGCGGCTGGCGGTGTACTTGACCGCTCCCGAGGCGTCACGGCCCTCGAACGTCACGGACGCGTCGTTCGTGGGCTTCCACTCGATGCCCATGTCGAGCAGGTTGACGAAGAAGTCGTTCGTCAACTGACCCACTCGGTCGGTCAGCACGCCGAGCTGCGAACCGTCGTGGTTCGCACCCAGGACACGCAGGCCGCCGACCAGTACCGTCATCTCCGGAGCCGTCAGGTTCAGCAGCTGGGCCCGGTCGACCAGGCGGTGCTCCGCCGGGATCTCACCCTTGCCCTCGTAGTTGCGGAATCCGTCGGCCCGAGGTTCCATGACCGCGAACGACTCGACGTCGGTCTGCTCCTGCGTGGCATCGACGCGACCCGGCGTGAAGGCCACCTGGACCGGCGTGCCGGCGTCGACCGCCGCCTGCTCGACGGCCGCGGTGCCGGCCAGCACGATCAGATCGGCCAGCGACACCTGCTTGGCACCCTGGCTGTTGAACTCGTCGGCGATCTTCTGCAAGGCCGGCAACACGATGGCCAGCTGCGCCGGGTTGTTGACCGCCCAGTTGTTCTGCGGAGCCAGGTTGATGCGCGCACCGTTGGCACCGCCGCGCTTGTCGCTGCCGCGGAACGAGGCCGCCGAGGCCCAGGCCGTCGACACCAGCTGCGAGATGCTCAGCCCGGAGGCCAGCACCCGCTGCTTGAGGTTCGCGATGTCGGCATCGTCGATCAGCTCGCCCTCGCGCTCCGGCAACGGGTCCTGCCAGATCAGCACTTCGCCGGGCACCTCGGGACCGAGGTACCGGGCGACCGGCCCCATGTCGCGGTGGGTCAGCTTGAACCACGCGCGGGCGAACGCATCGGCGAACTCCTCGGGGTTGTCGCGGAAGCGCTGCGAGATCGGCCCGTAGATCGGATCGAAGCGCAGCGCCAGGTCGGACGTCAGCATCCGGGGGGCGTAACGCTTCGACGGGTCGTGCGGGTGCTGGACCATGTCGGATCCGTCGCCGTTCTTGGGGCGCCACTGCTTGGCCCCGGCCGGCGACTCCTCAAGCTCCCATTCGTAGGCGTACAGGATATGGAAGAACTCGTTGTCCCAGCGGGTGGGGTGGTAGGTCCAGGTGACCTCGAGACCCGACGCGATCTGGTCGCCGGCCTTACCGCTGCCGAACGAGGACTTCCAGCCCAGGCCCATCTGCTCCAGCGGAGCGGCCTCGGGCTCGGGACCGACAAGATCGGCCGAACCTGCGCCATGCGTCTTGCCGAACGTGTGGCCGCCGGCGATCAGGGCGACGGTCTCCTCGTCGTTCATCGCCATGCGCGCGAACGTCTCGCGGATGTCACGGGCCGAGGCCAGCGGATCGGGACGGCCCTCGGGGCCCTCGGGGTTCACGTAGATCAGGCCCATCTGCACGGCCGCGAGCGGCTGGGCCAGATCGCGATCACCGGAGTACCGCTGGGCTCCGCCGTGCTCGCCGCCGAGCCATTCGGTCTCAGGGCCCCAGTAGATGTCGTCGTCGGGCTCCCAGACGTCGGCGCGCCCGCCGGCATAGCCGAACGTCTTGAAGCCCATCTCCTCGAGCGCAACGTTGCCGGCCAGGATGAACAGATCGGCCCACGAGATCGCCTGGCCGTACTTCTGCTTGACGGGCCACAGCAGACGACGCGGCTTGTCGAGGTTCACATTGTCCGGCCAGCTGTTGATGGGCGCGAAGCGCTGCTGGCCGGTGCCGCCGCCACCGCGACCGTCGTGGACGCGGTAGGTGCCGGCCGAGTGCCAGGCCATGCGGATCATCGCAGGGCCGTAGTTGCCCCAGTCGGCCGGCCACCACTCCTGCGAGTCGGTGAGCACGGCGGCGATATCGCGTTTGACCGCGGCCAGATCGAGCGTATTGAACGCGGCCGCGTAGTCGAAATCGGCGCCCAGCGGGTTCGACAGCTCGCTGTTCTTCGCCAGGATCTTGACGTTGAGGCGCTCGGGCCACCAGCCGGTGGCGCTGGTGACCGGCCGGGACGGGCCGTGAGCGACCGGGCAGCCACCGGTCTCGTCGTTCACCTCGCCGATGACGGCGTTCGTGTCGTTCTTGTCAGACATGCTGATCTTCTCCATCTTCATGGGCTGTACTGGCTTCTCGGACACAGGAGGGGCAGGTGCCCCAGTAGATGACCTCGGCTTCGTCGATCACGAATCCGTGATCGTCCGAGGCGTGGAGGCACGGGGCCTCGCCGATCGCGCAGTCGACGTCGGCGATCATGCCGCAGCTCCGGCACACGACGTGGTGGTGATTGTCGCCGCGGCGGGTCTCGTAACGCGCGGCCAGGCCCTCAGGCTTGATGCGACGCAGCAGCCCGGCGCCCGTCAGTGTGTGCAGCGAGTCGTAGACCGCCTGATGCGAGACGCCGGGCAGTTCCTCGCGAGCACCGGCGATGATGGTGTCGGTGTCGGCGTGCGGATGGCGGTGCACGGCCGACAGCACTGCGACGCGCGGACGGGTCACGCGCAGCCCGGCCACACGCAACAGCGTGTCGGCGTCGGGCGTAGAGGTCATGCTGGCAGGCTATTCTGTTTTCTTGAATCATTCAAGAACATAGTCAGTACGGTAGGGCTGTTCCCTAACAGGCCTCCCGAGAGGGAACAGGGTCACCGGCCTCCGACGGGATAGGGAACAGGTTCACCGCTACCGGGGCTGCGGATCCGGTAGGTCGTTTCGGGCGGGCAGCTATAGCCGGATGACGTGCCGCTCAGGTTGCCGGCGCACGATAGAGGCAGCACCCGAACAACGTGCTCTCGACACGACAGGTGGTCCCCGATGCAGAATCCGCGCCCGCCTCTCGCCGCGGCCAGTCTTGCCGCGACACTCCTGCTCGCCGGATGCGCCTCCGAACCAGACGAACCCACCGCCACCGCCACTGCACCCACCTCGGCGGCGCCCAAGGCCGGTGAACACCTGCTCGTCGCCGACTTCGGCGCCGACACCGTCACCTTCATCGACCCGTCACGCCGACAGAACGCCGAGCTCGCCTCGGTCAACGTCGGGACGGCGCCGTACGGGATCGCGCTCGGTGCCGACGGCACTGCCTGGGTGTCGACCGCGGAGGGGGTCGCCGTCGTCGACACCGCTACCCGCGAGCGCGTGGATCGGATCGCCTACCGCACCAAGACCGGGCCGGTCGGCACCGGTGAGTACCGCGGTGGCGGGATGGGCATCGCGCTGTCGCCCGACGGCAGGCAGCTCTACGTCGGGGTCAACGTCCCCGGCCAGAAAGGTGTGCTCGAGGTCATCGACGCCGCCACGCGCGAGATCGTGCGCACCGTCCCGGCCGGGATGCGCCCGTTCGACGTCGATGTGGCACCAGACGGCTCGCGGGTCTACGTCACGAATCACGACTCGTACGACGTGACGATCGTCGACACCAGCGACTGGACGACCCGCAGCGTCGTGGTCGACCCCTACGACACGGGTCGCAGTCTCGGCGACTGGCTCAAGCCGCACTACGCCGTCGTTCGAGCAGGCGACGGCGCGCTGCTCCTCCCGTTCGAGGGGGAGAAGCTGCTGGTCATCGATCCCGAGTCCGGCCGCGTCACGACCGAGACGATGACAGCCGACACCCATCAGCACGGGATCGCCGCCGGACCGGACGGCACGCTGTTCGTGGTCGGCACCGGTGGGACGTCGGACAGCGGTAACGGACCGTCGTTGACCATCCGCACGCCTGGCGGCGACGAGCGGGTCATCGACCTGAAAGGCCCGCACGAGGATGTCGCGGTCAGCGCCGACGGCGCCACCGCCTATGTCTCCGGCGGCTTCACCCGAGACGGCTACTGGGACGGCCTCAGCATCGTCGACGTCGCGAGCGGAAAGGTCACGCGCCTGGCCGCGGGAGAGCGGCCGCTCGGCATCGTGGTGCTCGATCCTCCGGATCGGTCCTGACCATCGCGCTCCCGGACCATCCTGCGGCGACTGTCACACGAGCAACGACCTCTGCCCGACCGGTCGTGGTCGAGCAGAGGTCGTTGAAGGAACGAGCAATCCGTCAGGCGGCGGGCGACCTGCGCCGGCCGAGACCGACCATCACCAGCCCGGCGAGAGTCAGCAGGACGCCGGTCACGCCGATCGCGTTCAGGTGATCGCCGGCACCGGTGTCGGGCAGCACGGGCACGTCGACGTGGGCCACGGCGGGCGTGACCGCCGTCGTGCCGCCACCGTTCCCGCTGGGATCCTGGCAGGCTCCGCCGGCATCGATCGCGACGTTCGCCGTCGTGACGTACGGATTACCTTCACGCGTAACCGAGTACTCGACCGAGCCGTCGCACTCGGCGGTCAGGGTCAGCTCGCCGGTCAACTGGTCGATCAGCGCCTGGATGCCCTGGGTCATCGACTCGATGGCGTACAGCAGAGGCCCGTCTTCCTGCGGGTCGTCGTCGTCGAGCACCTCGTCATTGGCTGCCACGTCGACCTGGGTCAGGGCGCCGGCGACCACCGTGACCATGTCGTCGACCGCACACGCCAGATCGACGCCTTCGCCACCGAGGAGGACGTCGTCGCCCTCACCACCGCAGAGCAGGTCGTTGCCGGACTGGCCCAGCAGGATGTCATCGCCGTCTTCGCCGTACAGGACGTCGTCGCCACCGACCACGTTGCCACCACCGAGGAACGAGTCGGTGAAGCCGTCGCCGAACAGGATGTCGTCGCCGTCGCCACCGTACAGGACGTCGTCGCCACCGTTCACCACGCCGCCGAAGCCACCGCCCAACGCAGAGCCGTCGCCGATGATGATGTCGTTGCCGTCGCCACCGTCGAGCGTGTCGTCGCCACCGTTGACGGTGCCTCCACCGATCACGCCCGAAGCGTCGCCGTCGCCGTAGAGGAGGTCGTCGCCGTTGCCGCCGTTGACATTGTCGTCACCGCCGTTGACGGTGCCGCCGGATCCGAGGCCACCGGCGCTGCCGTCGCCGTACACAGCGTCGTCGCCGTCGTCGCCGTTGACCGTGTCGTCGCCACCGTTGACGGTGCCACCGCTGCCGAAGCCGCCGTGGGCGTTGCCGTCGCCGGTCACGACGTCGTCGCCGGCTCCGCCGCTGACGGTGTCGTTGTCACCGGTCGCGGTCCCGCCATTGCCGATGCCGTTGCTGCTCGGGTCACCGGCGACCGTGTCGTTACCGGGGGTTCCGCTGACGTCGTCGGCGAACGCGGCCGCCGGTGCGAGCGTCAGGGCTGAGGCGGCTACGACCGAGATGATCGCGCGTCGCATCCATCCGAACTGGCCAGAGGGGGGTGAAGAAGTCATGAGGGGGCTCCAGGATCTCCCCTCCCGGGGATAACGGTGCCATAGATCTGCCGCCGTTGTCTCACGTTTGCGCCACTTCGCCGTGTGACATCTGCCGTCGGCCGACCTGAATGACATCGATGTAGTTCTACACAGCTTCATCCACAGCTGTGGGCAACTGTGGCTCTCGTGCATATAGTTAGCCCCATGGCTAACTATATGGTGGACGTCGACGCGGTGTTCCTCGCGCTCGCAGATCCCACGCGACGTCAGGTGGTTCGACGTCTCGGACAAGGACCT
>Ga0182743_1004479_pt1 | contig 10551 bp, 6 predicted proteins | sample eDN3rd30CKraftOP_FD_128522 | JGI IMG/M metagenome (GOLD analysis project Ga0182743, IMG submission 128522) | Enriched Organic Plus compost microbial communities from Emeryville, California, USA - eDNA 3rd pass 30_C Kraft OP (version 2) (version 2) ... | reverse complement strand
GACGATTTCCTGCATGTAGTCCTGCACGGGACGGAGGCCGGGAAGCGGAGGTTGGTGGAGAAAGATAGGATTGCGGCCCCCGGTGGATTGCTGCCGTTCGGTATCGGCTTTGGTACGGGCGATTAGTTTACCGTTGATCCATAGGCGACCGAGGCCGCGGGAACGAAGGAGAAGGGTTTGTTTGCCTGGCGGGAAGTTGATGTCGGCGGCCATCACGAGGTGGAGGGGGGCTTTCCAGGCGGAGCGGATACCCCAGTCGTCGTAACGGAGGGGGAGGCGTGGAAGGAGGAATTTGTCGCTGGTCCAGCGGGTGATTTCTTTAGGGGTGGGCTCTCCCTGGTACGGCCAGCGGCGGTGGCTCGCCAGGGATTCAGAGACCGTGATGAGGACGACGCCGGGCGGAATGTTGTCGATTTGCGGCATGCGTTCAGGCTGGGGCACGGCGAGGTTGGGCCCGCCAACGCGGTTAAAGCGTGCGGCAACCTGGGCGTCGGTCAGGGAAGTGCGGTGGAGTGAGATGGAGTGGATCCAGCCGTCGAAGCTTACCGTCTCATTGCGGCGCAGGGAGGAACCGATCCAGAGGTCGGAGGAATCGGCCGGGGGCGGGCTTTTGGTAGGGCCATCCATGTCCCAGGCGCCGTCAGTGGGGACGCCGTCGATCCAGCCTCTGATGGTTTCCGGGTGGCCGAAGCGGTAGCGGAGGGTGAGATGGTGCCAGCCGGATTTGGGGATGAAACCGAGGTTGGAGGTCCAGCGATGCCACCGGGTTTTGCCAGCGTCGGATTGGGTGTTGAAGACGAAGTTGAGGCGGGCTTCCTCGTTGACGCCGGAGACGCGCAGCGCCCAGTTGAGGTTATCCTGGGGGAGGCCGGGTTGGCCGGTGCGGCCTTTGCCGATGATGAAGAAGGTTTGTCCCTGCTGGATGCGGCGGACACGGATCCAGGTTTCGAAGGTGACTTCGTCACCGTTGCGATATTGATAAGGACTGGGCTTCGCCGCATCGACGTCTGGAAAGGAGAGGTAGGAGCCTTTGCCACCGATGCTGACAGCATGGTTGTCTTTGGGAAAGTCGGGGAATTCCGGGGACCTAGGGCCGGGTTGGTTCCATTTGACGGCGCCGTGGGATTTCATGCCCATGGCGACAGGGGGGGCGCTGGAAAAGTCCCAGTGGGCGACCGGGGTGGTGTCAGGGGCGGCAGTCGCGAATGGGCTGGCAAGAAGGAGAGAGGTGATGAGCAGGGAGAGGGAACGGTGCATTGGCGTGAAAGGGGATGGGGCAAGCGGGGCGGATCAGGGCAGACCGGCGATGAAGACGGGGTCGACACGCAGGTCGTCATCCTCGGCATCCTGGAAAAACAGGCCTTCGACTCGCTCGCCGGGGGCATAGCCGAGATCAGAGAGGTCAATACCGACGGCGACGACGCGATAGACCATGCGGAAGGGGCGGTTTTCCAAGTCAAGTGTGAGCAGGTCGTCGAGGGAAGTGACGGTTTTGTTTTTCGGCGTGTGGAGGTGGGGGCGTGTGACGCGCAGGGCTTCGGGGGAGAGCATGTTGACGTCGTATTCGCGGATAGTCAGGCCCTTCAGGGCGGGGGTGAATCTCAGTGGGTTGACGTGGAAGGCGTCCCCTTCGGGGGGAAGAGAGACGGGCTGGACTTCAAAAAACACTAGGTCGGGGCCAGGGCCGTTGCGGATAGGGTGTTGAAAGCGCACGGCCATGCCGGGGGTGCCGTGAATACCCTGGTCGTGGTCTTCTTTGAGCACAGGGTCGGTGGTAAGGGGAGTGGGACTGCCGCCGGGGTTAATAATGCCGGTGGAGAGGGAACTGTTTGAGAGCAGCGTATGGCGGTCTTCAGGGAGGCTGACGGGGGCCATGAGGTGTCCGGGAACAATGGCACCGGGGGAAGGTTTGAACCAGACAAGGTCGGCGCGGACCAAGTCGGCCAAAGGGTAGCGGATTTCTTCGCCATCGCGCTGCACGGTGACGCTCGTAAGGTGATCGGCTCCGCCGTCTTTTCCGGTGCTGGCGGTGAAGGAGATGAGGCGGTCGGGCAGGGTGTGGCGGTAGCCTTTGGGATTATAGGTGGCGGTGGTGGCGACCGGCATTTTTTGGCTGAGGACGCGCAGGGCCTGTTGTTCAGTAACACGGTATTCCTTGGGCGAGGTGCTGGTGGGTGAAAGAGGGTAGACGTCGGCGATGCCTTCGATGACCTGGACTTCGGTTTCACTGGATTCGTCAACATTGACGGAGAATCGGGTGCCACGGTCAATAATGGTGGTGGCGGGGGTTTCGAGACGGAAGCCTTCGGCACCGGGCGGGGCGTGGACGGAGCAATGGCCGACGTCCATGGTGAGCAGGTCGTCTTTGAGCACGCGGAACACGGCGGGGGCTTCGAGGATCGCCGTGGCGCCGTTGGGGAACTGGAGTTCGGCAAGTCCCTGTGTGAGGATGTAGTCTTTGGCGAAGGTGACGGCGGTTTGGACGGGTGGGTTGAGCTCGCCGAAGAACTGGGCGCGGGCGAGGCGGGTGATCATGACAGAAGAAGGAGTGGTGGTGGTAGGCTGAAGCCAGAGGGTGAGAAGGAGGAGTACGGCTAAGCTGGCGCAGGTAAAAAGGGCCAGGCTGAGCAGGCGTCGGCGCGGCGCGCGTGCGGACGGTTTATTGGCCTGGCGTGTCAGCACCTGAGAGGTGAAACTGTCGCCGTCGGCGGGCAATTGTTGCAGGGTCGCACGGATGAACTCTTCGCTGCCGATGCGGTCTTCGTCGGCGAGGAAGCCGAGCAGGCGGTGGGTCTGATAAAGTTCCGCAGCCTTTTGCATCAAGACGGGGTTTTGCGAGAGAAGCGCACGTAAATCGTTGAGCTTGGCTTCATCCAGTTCCCCTTCGAGATAGTCAGTCCAGAGCTGCTGAAAACGGTCGTTGGAAGAAGGGGTCATGGGGGAGTCCTTTCGGGCGCAGGTGTCATGCGGGATTCGATGCAGGTTTGTAGGCGCTGTCGCAGCAGCCAGAGTTGCTTTTTGACGGCGGCAACCGAACGCCCGCTCAGGGAAGCCATTTCGTCGAGCGGGATTTCGTCGTAATAGCGCCACTGCAGGTAGCGGCTGAGGGGGTTGCCGAGTTGTTGGACGCAGTGACGAAGGTGGTCGAGGCGGGTGGCAACGAGGTCGGGGAGGGCTTCGCGATTGCGCTGGAGTTCGAGGTGGAGAAGGTCGGGGGCGTAGCGGGCATGGTAGTCGGCGACGCGACGCAACCGGGTGGTTTCGGTTTTCAACTGCCAGCGGGCAATGGTGAAGAGCCAGGAGGCGAAGTGGGTGCCGGGTTCGAATTCAGTGATGCGGGAGTAGGCGGCAATGAACGTTTTTTGAGCGATTTCATCGGAGTCGACGCCGGGGGGCGTCTGGGTGGCGAGCCAGGAGCGCAGGGGGCGTTCAAAGTGGCGCACGATGACTTCGAAGGCATCGGCATCCCCGTGGCGAAGCCGGTGAAGGCATTCGGCGTCTGGGATTGGGCTGATGGGCTCCGTGGACATTCAACTAGAATATGGCAGCAGGAGGCTTGGGGTTACCCTTAAATTTGGCGCTTTTTGTTGGGTGGCCAGGCGCGGGCAATGAGAACGGGTCAGACCAAGAAGTTTTTCATCCCACCTGCCACTTGCAACATGCTATGATGTTTTGTCTGCGATAACACACGTCGTTCTTTGATCTGAATATGCTTTTAGAAAGCGCTACGTTGCAGGCCGCGCTGCCTCCTCCCTGCTATGTGCACGAAGGGCCAAACGTATTTCTGTATTTTTACTCAGCACCTATGGCTGCGTCATAGGCTATAGATGCGCGCCGGTTCACATCAATTGACAGCGCAGGCAGTAGAACCTATCCCAAAACCCTGTTGAGGTAACAGAAGCTTATGTTAAAGGGATAGTGTGATTGAACTAAGTGAGCAGCAATTAGATTGGTTGTGTGAGAAGATCAAGGATCATCCTGTGAGTGCGAAGGGTGGTCGGCCTTGTGCAGATAAGCGCAATGTATTGCAGTGCATCTTCTGGATCTTGGACAATGGCGCAAAGTGGAAGGACCTTCCTTCACGGTTTGGTTCTAAAAGTACGGTGCATCGCTGGTTCCGTAAATGGGCTCAAGAAGCCGTATTTGATCAACTCATGGCTGAAGCAGGAGCCCTGGTGGAGCAACGTGCAGGATTTAAGCTCTGCTAATGTTTTATTGACGGAAGCTTTAGCAAAGCCAGGGGCAGTGGGGATGGTATTGGATGCACCAAAGCTGGCAAAGGAGTGAAGATTATGATCATGGTGGATGCTCAAGGTCTGCCAGTGGCAGCTTGTACCACATCAGCCAACCCTCATGAGAGCACGTTGGTGCAACAATTCTTTGAGTTCATGATTACCAAGCAGGGACCAGAGCGGCTTATTGGAGACAAAGCTTACGATAGCGACAAACTCGATGATCAACTGGAGAGCATGGGAGTAGAGATGATAGCCCCCCCATCGAGGGAATAGAAAGCCTGAGAACAAAACCCAGGATGGGCGTGCCTTACGTCGCTATGCGAGGCGTTGGACAGTGGAGCGCACCATAGGGTGGCTGCAGCACTTCAGGAGGTTATGCATACGCCGGGAGAAATCGACAACCATGTTCCAAGCTTTCCTACACTTAGGTTGTACCATTTTTACTAACTAATAGGCTTTGGGGATAGATTCTAGAATTACGCGCATATTCTGAAATCAGACCTGCGGAGCATGCGTGAAGTTATATCTTTCGAGGTATGATCCGCACTTGTATAACTTAAGCACGCGTGCCGCTCGCGTATGATCTCCACGCACAGTAAATGAAGATCCGATGTTGGCCACATGCTTGCAATCTTTCCCTTAAAAACCTGTCCGCCTAGCCTCTAACGAGGGTGACACGTAACACGATCATTCTCAGGCACAGCATGTCATTTCATTTGATAATATCTAACTACGGTTACCATGGCGACTTCAAGCAGCAAATGCCGCCGTGGTTCAGCCATCATCCTGAAATATCGCCAGCGGATCAGCGACCCTTGCTGGATCGTATTGACCTGCACGTGGAATCTTTCCAAGAGCCCGATTCATCGACGGCCAGCAGCTCTCGTGATGCTCAATCATCACATTGCCGGACGGCCTCAATGAACTTCAATATCCAATGCGACTTATTTGGACTTGTTGTGAGTGACGTTGTGAGAAGCGCTTGAAATTTTATACAACGCGTTGATCATCAACGTGGCTACCGCGCCTGGATTCGAACCAGAACTAAGAGAGTCAGAATCTCTCGTGCTACCGTTACACTACGCGGCAATTGCTTTATGCAGGGGAAATATGTAATGCATGCAATAGCTTTTGCAAGTCGCGCTTGTTGCTCTCTGGCCGAAGAGTGCTGGGAAGCGGTCTTGTTTGGGCGATTGGCGTGATTGGCTCAAAAAAAATCTGCAGATTTGCCGGTTGCCAATGGCTTGGTCGGCGTAAGTTAATTTTGTAGTGTAGAGGACGACCTCGCCCGTAAGGGCTTTTGGGTCCAGGACGGCCTGGCTTTTTGATTAAATAAAAGCTGACTGTATTTTATCTATGTCCTGGATCTATCTACTCGCCGCTGGGGTTCTAGAAATTGCATGGGCTCTGGCCATGAAACAATCTGAGGGCTTTGCCAAGCCAGGCCCGACGTTATTCATGGTGGTGGCCATGATTGGAAGTTTTATCCTGCTGTCTCTGGCGATGCGATCACTGCCGCTAGGAACCGCCTATACCATCTGGACCGGCATCGGGGCTATAGGCGCGTTTGTCATCGGTGCGCTGTATCTTGGGGAAATGGTAACTCTGCCGAGAGTCGTGGCACTGGTCTTGATTGTTTCCGGTCTGACGCTGATGAAGCTTTCTGTAGCAGCATCATAGCTGGAGCAGGGGGGTATAGACCGTGAGGCAGATTTTTATGCGCCGCCCGCAGCGCTCCTTCACTTTCTATCAGGTCGGTTATGCTGTGCCATTGGAAGATGGCTACCTCGTAAGGATTCGAACCTTAACAAAGAGAATCAAAATCTCTTGTGCTACCGTTACACCACGAGGCAGTTGTGAAAATAGCGGGAAGGAAAATAACCGCCTTTTTCAGGGAGGCAAGCGGGAAAACGCTTTTTGCGATGGTATTTTCCCAACGGCGATATGTAGGCCAGCCGGAAGTGTTACTTCTTGGGCTTTTCAGGCAGTCCCTGACCGGGCTTGGGATCGAGGTTGGCGTTCAGATCGGCATCGGTCACAGTACTTGGCACACCATCCGCAGGCACTTCTGCACCAGCGGTCCAGAGGATGGCGTTCAGGATCAGTTTACGCTGGTTGTCATTGGCCCATCCCTTGTGGAAGTGGCCGCCAGTGAAGCCGAAGCCACGTCCGCCGCCGCCTTCTCGCTCAGCGGCCCAGGCGACGTGCTGTTTCTCCCTGGCTGCCACGGCTTTGCGTACATCCGGATTGCCGCTGTGTTTGCCATCTGGGCGGCTCATGGTTTCATCCGGCGGGACATCGGAGAGAATGGGGGTGACGCCTTGCATATTCCGGCGGAAGCGCATGTTGAAATACCATTCGTCACGGGCGCCGAAGGGTTTCACCCCATTAATGACGGGATGTTTTGGAAGGTCGGTAAAGTTTGCATCCCAGTGGGGGTTTACGCTCCAGTTTGTTTCAAAACAGCCGCCCATCCAGTCGATAAACTGCTTGTTGCCTTTTTCCAAGGTGGGCTCAACAGCGTAATGAATGCACATGAAACCTGCACCCCGGGCAGTTTCTTTTTCCAACTGTTGGAGGCGGTCTTCTTGCAGCGCAGGATGGCCGCCGCCGCCATCAGAATAGATGACAATGGTGTCTGCCTTGGCCAGGGTTTCAGGGGCTGGCCATTCTCCGTTAAGGTGGACTTTGATGTCCACTGGTGAGCTGGCTTCTTTGAGGCATTTTTCAAACAGCAGAATACCGGCATTATGTTCATGCTGCCCGGGGCCGTGGGAGGGCTTTCCGGCAATCATCACGACGTTTTTCTTTTCCTGAGCCTGTGTTTGTGCCGGGGTCGCCAGGAAGGCGCCAGTGAGCATCACTAGGATGGCGGTTTTCAAAGTGCGCATATCAAGTAGATGAGAAAGGAAGGAGGGTAAGCCTGGAGGTGATGTGAAGAAACGCAGCCAGGGGGCAGTACCTTTCTGACAGTTGCAAGGGTTTCATGCAAACAAAGATGACGGCATTGAATAAATGTTCTAGCGGTGGGAGTGACTTGATTCCATCAAAGTTTAACCTAAGCAGGAGCCCGGGAGCCTGGCGACTTGTTCCCTTATCGAGTTTGGTTGCACATGTAATAAATCCGTGGGATGCTTTTGTTAGTGATGAGAACATCCAACCCCACTCTGAACGACAGTACCTTCACGCGGGAGGGTTACGCTGGTGGCGCGGTGATGACACTGCAAGGTACGGTTAACAAGACCTTAATCTTTTTAGGTTTGTTAACGATGACTGCGATGTGGACCTGGAACCGCTTCTGGACGGATCCGGCGGGCACCATGCCGTTTCTGTGGGGCGGCGCTATTGCCGGACTGGTACTGGCATTGATCACTTGTTTCAAGAAGACATGGTCGCCAGTGACAGGCTCACTTTACGCCGTGGCTGAGGGTCTGTTTGTAGGCGCCCTTTCGGCACTGTACGAATCCCAGTTTCAGGGGATTGTGCTTCAGGCGGTGCTGCTGACCGTCGGCACGCTGCTGGCTTTGCTGGCGGCCTATTCCATGCGGATCATCAAGCCCTCAGAGAACTTTAAGATGGGCGTATTTGCGGCGACTGGCGGCATTGCGCTTGTGTACATCGCCACCCTTGTGCTGGGCTTCTTTGGCATTCAGATTCCCTACATTCACGGCAGTGGCTGGATCGGCATAGGTTTCAGCGTCTTTGTGGTGATTATCGCTGCGCTGAACCTGGTACTGGATTTTGATTTTATTGAGCAAGGCGTCGCACAGGGCGCGCCAAAATATATGGAGTGGTATGCCTCCTTTGGCCTGCTGGTGACTTTGGTCTGGCTGTATATCGAGATTCTGCGCCTGCTTTCAAAGCTGGCGCGGCGGGAGTAGCGAGCCTGAATCTGATGGCCTCAGAGAGGCTGCACCTGGTGTAAAAAAGAAGAGCCAGTTTTGGGCTGGCTCTTTTATTTTGTGATGCAATATCAGGCGTCTGCCGCGAGCAGTTCCTGAAGCATGGGCACCATTTGCACATACAAGCTCTTGCGCCCAAGGCGGCTTAACAGGTTGGCAATGAGCGCTGCATCCGTGGGAAGGTCGGCTGGCAGGATTTGTTCGTGTGAGTGATCTGGCATATTTACGCTGGCGCACACATAGGAGGAGCCGCAGGCGCGATCTACACCAAAGCTGGCTGTATCCGAGGCCAGTTCTACAGCTTGAAGGGGCTCAGTGTCCTTGCCTTCTTTCACATCAATCTTGATCACCTGACCTTCTGGTAGAACCAGGGTGGAACCTTTTACGGTGGCCTTCAGCCGCACACCGACCCACGCTGCCAACAGCAACGCTGCAACCCTGTGCCCGGGGCCATGGGTGATCTGTATGCGGTTCAGTTTATGCAGTTCTGCAAGTGCCAGGGGATCATTAAAGCAGGAGGCCAGGGCAGTGCGGAAGTAGTGCGAGCGCAGCCAGCTCAGATCATAGACGTGGAATCTGGCTGCATCCTGGCAGTGAGCATTCAAAAGCTTGCCGAAATCTCCCTTGGGATCTGACCAGCTTGAGCTGTCAACAAACAGCAGGTCAATGACACTGTAGAGGCGTTCATCAAAGTTCACCGTGAGATCGCCCTGCCACCAGAATACCAGCGGCAGGTCAGAGTCCAGGTGTGCGAACACCGTATTTCTGACCTGGTTACCCGTGCCGCCTTCCAGCAGGAAGGAGACCTGCTCGCTGCAGACGGATTTACGGCCATCCAGCAACTGGCAATGCGCGGTGACCCATGCCCGGGTCTTTGGCGGGGTCTCGCCATTGGGCTGATTGAGGATCAACAAACCCCGACAGGCGTGTTCCTTGGTAATGTCTGCCAGGAGCTGGGTGTTGTTGACGAGAGACTCAGGGTTTTCACAATAGATGGCAAAGTTCATCAACGAAGCCTTGTCGCGGGCTTCATCAGCGCCCCAGAGTTCTTTGAGCGCTTTATCCACCTTGCCAAGCGGCACTTCCTGACCCAGGACGGAGAGATTGGATTCTAAAGAGGGCATGAATCAAATTACGTTAGCGATTCGTTAAAGCCTGCGCCAGACGCGGCCGTCTTCCTGTAGAAGCTGGTCAGCTTCTTTTGGGCCCCAGGAACCGGCGGGGTACTCACACATCGGCGGTTGAGCGCCTTCTGCGTGCCAGGCCTGTTCGATTTCATCAATAAAAGCCCAGGCGTTTTCCACTTCATCACGACGGGCGAACAAGGTCGCATCACCTGCCATGGCATCGAGCAGCAGACGCTCATAGGCTTCTGGGCTGGCCTTGCCAAAGCTGGTGCTGTAGCGGAAGTCCATCTTCACCGGTTGCATGAGAAGCTGCACGCCGGGGAGCTTGGACATCATGCGCAGGGAGATGCCTTCATCTGGCTGAATGCGGAACACCAGCACGTTACGGCTGCCGCCCTGATCTGCCGTGGCAAACGGCACCTGTGGCGGCTGTTTGAAATGCACGGAGATCTCTGTGGCCTTCTTCGGAAGCTGCTTGCCGACGCGCATGTAAAATGGCACGCCTTGCCAGCGCCAGGTATCGACAAACAGGCGCAGGGCTACGTAGCTCTCCGTCATGGATTGAGGGTTCACGCGATCTTCCTGGCGATAGCCGACGCGTTCTGCGCCATCCACACTACCAGCGGTATATTGCGCGCGAATCACGTTTTTGGAGACTTCTTCGACGCCTTTCCACTTACGCAGGGAGCGGATGACTTTAACTTTTTCATCTCGTACGGCATCAGCGCTGAGGCTGGTGGGTGGCTCCATGGCGACGAGGCTGAGGAGCTGGAACAGGTGGTTCTGCACCATGTCACGCAGAGCGCCTGCGGTGTCATAGTAGCCGCCGCGGCCCCCTTCCATGCCGAGATTTTCTGCACAGGTGATCTGTACCTGCTCAATAAAACGATTGTTCCACAGAGGCTCGAAGATGTGGTTGGCAAAACGCATGACCATGATGTTCTGGGCCGTTTCCTTGCCCAGATAGTGGTCAATACGGTAGGTGTCTTTTTCGTCGAACGTTTCTGCCACCACCTCGTTTAGGTGACGGGCGCTCTTCAGGTCTTTACCGAAGGGTTTTTCACAGACTACTCGCGCCCATTTTCCGCCAGGGCCTTCATTCAGGCCGCTTTCACGCAGCATGAGCATGATCTGGTCAAAAAACTCCGGGGCAGAGGCGAGGTAGAAGAGACGATTCGCCGGAGCGCCACGCTCTTTGTCGAACTCATCGAGCAGTTTTTTCAGACCCTTGTAACCATCCAGATCCTGAAATTCACTGCGGTGATAGTGGATGCACTGGCCGAAGCT
>Ga0182743_1004478_pt1 | contig 10551 bp, 9 predicted proteins | sample eDN3rd30CKraftOP_FD_128522 | JGI IMG/M metagenome (GOLD analysis project Ga0182743, IMG submission 128522) | Enriched Organic Plus compost microbial communities from Emeryville, California, USA - eDNA 3rd pass 30_C Kraft OP (version 2) (version 2) ... | reverse complement strand
GCTCGCCGACCTCGAGGGCAAGAACGTCAACGTCATCTCGCTCACGAGCTCGCACGCGATCAAGCTGCGCGCCGCGATGATCGCCGAGGGTCTCGACCCCGACGCGGTCAACTGGGTCGAGCTCCCCTACGCGGAGGTCGCCGCGGCCTTCGAGCAGGGCACGATCGACGCCTCGAGCGCCGTCGGCCCGACGCTCGCCGCGGTCCGCGGCCTCGGCGCGACGCCGGTCTTCGACTACGGGGGCGGCGAGTACGAGGAGATGGCGGAATCGGGCTGGGTGTCGTCCGAGGCGTTCGTCGCCCAGTATCCGAACACCGTCGCCGCGTTCCAGTGCGCGATCTTCGCCGCGCAAGGCGCGCTGCACGAGGACCGAGCGCTGTACGAGGAGTACTTCATGTCGTTCCTCGGCGCCCCCGAGGCCGCCGCGAAGGCCGACATCATGGTCGACTTCCAGACGGAGAACCGCCTCGACGCGCTCCAGCAGAACGTCGAGGTGTACTCGGCGAGCGGCCTGCTCGCCCAGGAGATCGACTTCGCGGAGCACACGCTCCCGACGCCGACCAACTGCTGACCGCCCTCGCGCCGGGCGGCCATCGATCCGCCCGGCGCGCGGTCGTCGGGCCGCTCGGCGTGAGATAGAATATATTCGATGTCGAGGAGCCGGGGGCGGGGGCTGTTCTTCGGCATCGCCGTCGCCGCCTCCGGCATCGCGATCTTCGCGCAGGTGTACGCGGCGCAGGGCCTCCTGCCGCCGATCGCCGCCGAGATGCGCATCGCGCCATCGACCGCCGCGATCACGATGTCGGCGACGATGCTCGGGATCGCCGCGGGCGCCATCCCCTGGGCGATCCTCTCCGAGCAGATCGGCCGCATCCCCGTCCTGCGCCTGTGCATGCTCGCGGCCGCGATCCTGAGCATCGCGAGCGCATTCTCCCCCGACTTCACGACGCTCGTCGTCCTGCGTCTCCTCACGGGCATCGCCGTCGGCGGTCTGCCCGGCCTCGTCGTGAGCCTCATCACCGAGCAGGCGAGTCCCGGCCTCGTCGTCCGGATGTTCGGCGTCTACATCGGCGGGACGACGCTCGGCGGGCTCAGCGGGCGCGTCCTCGGCAGCCTCATCGGCGAGACCTGGGGCTGGCGTCCCGGCCTCGCCGCCGCGGGCGTCGTCTCCGCGCTGTGCGCCGGCGTCTTCCTCGTCTGGACCGCGCGCGCCTCGTCCCGCGGCGCGTCGGCGCACCTCGTCGAGCGCGGCTCGATGCGCCGGATCTGGCGCCCCGCGCTCCTCGCCCTCTACGCCCAAGCGGCACTGCTCATGGGATCGTTCATCTCGATCCTCAACTACCTCCCCTTCCACGCGATTCGCGCGCCCATCGACGTCCCGCCCGAGCTCGTCTTCCTCTTCTTCTTCGCGCACCTCGCCTCCTGGCCGGCGACGCCGATCACGGAGGCGCTCGTCGCGCGCGTCGGCGACCGCGGCGCGCTCCTCGCGCTCCAGGGCGGCATGCTCCTCGGCTTCGCGTGCACGCTCGTCGACCACCTCGCGTTCCTCTCGGTCGGCCTCGCGCTCCTGTCCGTCGGCTTCTTCGGGGCGCACGCGACGGCCTCGAGAATGACGGCGGAGGCGGCGGGGGCGTCGAGAGCGCTCGCCTCGGCCGTGTACGTCATCTGCTACTACCTCGGCGCGAGCGTCTTCGGATGGTTCAGCGGCATCGTCTTCGAGCGGGCCGACTGGGGGGCGATGGTGCTCGCCGACGCCGCGCTCATCGTCGTCGCCGCCGCGATTCTCGCGGCCTGGGCGGTGCTACACGAGCGACGGCGTCCGAAGCCGGCGCGGGAAGATGAGCCGCTGCCAGAGTAGATCGGGGTCGGCGACCATCGCGCGCAGGCGCTCGAGATCCCGCTCCTTCGTCTCGGGGTCGTTGTCCCCGTAGATGACGCGCTTGTTCTCGGAGGCCTGCGGCGAGGCGACCTCGAGGAAGACCTTGCGGCGCAGCCGCGAGTACTCGTCGAGCACCGACTCGTCCGCGCGGCCGTGGATGACGGCGCCGAGCGCCGGGTACAGGACGTACGTGTCGAAGAGCCCGGACGTCAGCCCGTACCCGCCCGTCGGGTTCGTCGCGTGCGCCGCGTCACCCGCGAGCACGACTCGCCCGACGCGGTACGTCGGCGCCGTGCGCTGGTGCATCCGATACGGCGAGTACTGCACGACGTCGTAGTCGCTCGCGCCCTTGAGGACGACCTCGAACCATGCGGGCATCCGCTCCCGGACGGAGTCCTCGGGGAGGGCCGCGTCCTCCATGTACGTGCACCGCCACAGGCCCTCGGCGTCGAGCTTGACGATGATGGCGCCGTACTTCGAGTCGATCTGCATGTTCGCCTGCGCGTAGTCGAGCGTCGAGAAGTCGAAGCGGACGTTCGTCGCGACGAAGCGCTCCGGCCACGTCATGCCCTCGAACTCGAGGCCGAGGGACTTGCGCACGGCACTCCCCGCGCCGTCCGCCCCGATGACCCACGCCGCACGCAACCGCTCGGGTCCGTCCGGACCTTCGACCGACACCGTCACGCCGTCGTCGTCCTGCTCGACGCCGACGACCCTCGTGTTCCAGCGGACCGAGGCGTGATCGAAGGCCTCGAGCTCCTTGAGGACGATCTTCGCGAGCGTGTTCTGCCCCAGGTGGAGATTGAACGGGAAGCGCTCGACGCGCTCGAGCGGGGCCATGCTCCAGCGGATGCGCTCGCCGGTCGACCACACGACGTACTGGTAGTCCTGCTTCGTGAAGCCCTCGCGCATGCCCGCCTCGAGCACGCCGAGCTCGTCGAGCCCCTCGAGGACGGCCCAGTGGTAGACGGCGGCACGCGGCGACTCGACGACCGTGGGCTCGCGCTCGACGATCGTCACGGGGATCCCCTGCTTCGCGAGGCCGAGCGCGTTGAGCACGCCGACCGGTCCCGCTCCGACGACGATCACGCCATCCGTGTCCTCAGCCATCCTGCGATTCCTCCTCAGTTCATGTCGGGCGGACGGTCGTGACCGGGCGGGGTGCCCTGTCCCGCCCGGTCACCGGCCCGAACGCGGCGCGCGCCGCCGTTCGGCGCTCCCCGTCAGCAGTTGTCGGGCGTCGGCACCGTGATCGAGGCGATGTCGAAGTCCTCGTCCATGAGGCCGATCGCCTGCATGACGTCGGGAACGCGCTGCATGCGCTCGAGGTCGTTGGACTCCGCGAACTCGTACTTGACGTGCGTCGCGATGCCCTCGTCGGTGAACTCGAGGATGTCCTTGAGGACGTGGTGGAAGAACTCGTCGTCGTCGTTCGCGACCTCGCCGCCCCTGACGACGACGGCGCACTGGAACGCGGCGACCGTGTTCGGCTTCGTCGCGACGAACTCCTCGCTCGCGACCCAGCCGCCCCACGGGAAGCCGTTGAGCTCCCCCTCGCCGAAGTCGAAGACGGTCTCGGTCCCGAGCTGCTCCTTCATCTGGAGCAGCGTCGCGCCCGTCCCGGCCCCCGCGTCGATGTCGCCGCGTTCGAGCGCTCCGGGGATCTCCGGGAAGGGGAGGTTGACGAATTCGACCGACTCGTAGTCGAGTCCCTCCTGCGCCATCATGTACTTGATGATGATGTCCTGAGAGCCGTTGAGCCCGACGACGCCGATCTTCTTGCCCGGGAAGTCCTCGATGCCGTCGATCCCGGAATCCGGCTTGACCTCGATCGTGAGCGACTCCGGCACGATGCGGAACAGCTCGCCGACGATGCGGACCGGGATGCCCTGCCGCACCGAGTCGATGACGCCCCAGAAGCTCGAGAACGCGACGTCGACGTCGCCGCTGACGACCTGCGTCATCATCGCCGAGCTCGACTCGCCCCACGTCGAGGTCAGCTCGATGCCGTACTCCTCGGCGATCCCGAGCTCGAGGGCGGCGTAGTACGGCGTGACGCCGGCCGTGCGGTACTGGACGACGGAGACCGTCGACTGCTCCGGGGCGTGGGGGTCGACCGGGCCGCCCGCGGCGGGCGCGCTCGACTCGCCGGATGGCGACCCCGCGGCGCAGCTTGTGACGACGAGGCCGGCGGCGAGGACCGCCGCGAGGGCCGTGCCGCGCCCGAGCGCGCGTGCGGGCCGAGAACCGGTGCCGATCGAGTACCGCATAAACCACCTCTCCGTTGAGTTGGTCCTCGCGAACGAGGAGACGCTTTCGAGCGTAACCGCGCGCGAGCCCCTTGTCTATACAATATATAGAGCAGAGTGCAGAACGATCGGCGGCACGGGCCGTGCGCTCAGCCGTGCTCGCGGATCCAGGCGAGGACCGGGACGATCGCCTCGTCGGAATTCCGCTCGAGCATGATCGCGTGCCCATTCCCCAGCACGCCGTGCGCCGCGAGATCGAGGTGCTCGGCGTGCGCCCCCGCGTCGCGGAGGAACTCGACCATCTGCGGCGCGGTCTCTCGGAACCAGGCGGACGCTCCGCCCGTCACGACAGCGACGTCGAGCCCGACGAGGCCGGGAAGCCGGCGACCCGGGAGGGGCCGCTCGAGCTTGTCCGGGCTCGACGCGGGCGGGTCGTACCGGATCGGGGCGCGCGTGATGCCCCACTCCATGTCGCCGATGCCGGAGCGCGAGGAGAACGGCGGGCTCTGCGGCTCGATCGCGACGAGCGCCCGGACGAGCCCCGGATGCTCGTTCGCCGCGATCCACCCGCACGGCGCGGCGGCGGAATGCGTCACGAGGACCGCGGGACCGACCCGCTCGAGGAGGCGGCCGAGTCGCTCGGCCTCCCGAAGCTGCGCGGCCGCGATGTCCTCGCTCTGGAAGCTCACGCCGCACATGAACTGGTCGAGCTCCTCACCGCCCGGGTCGCGCGACCACGGCCACTCGGTGTGGTCTGGCGCCTCCTCGAGCGCCGGCACGAAGACGAACCGGGCGGCCTCGTAGCTGAACTGCGGCCCAGGCCGACCGAGCACGTCCGGGTGATGCGGCGAGCGCCCATGGCCGGGGCGGTCGACGACGTACACGGGGTGGCCGGCGTCGACGAACCGCCGCGCCCAGCCGGGCCGACCGTCCGGCGTCCCCCACCAGTCCGTCGCCTGACCGCCGCCGCCGTGCACGAGCACGAGCGGCGGGAGCTCCGTCGGGCGAGCGGGCGCCTCCCACTCGACGTGCATCGGGCCGGCCATCACGAGGCCCGTCGGCGTCGCGACGCGCTCGCCGGTGATCCAGAAGAATCCGCGGCGGACCTCGATGACCTCGCCGTCCTCGAGATGGGGTGCTCGCATGTGCGCCTCTCGTCTACCCGGTGCTCGCGGCGGTCCGCTCCCCCGTCATCGCGTCATCGATGACGGAGGCACTCTGGATCCGCTCGTCGAAGTGCGACGCGAGGAGCTCCCCCGCGTGTGCGATGTGCCGCTCGATCGCCGCCCTCGCCGCGGCCGGGTCGTGCGCGCGGATCGCGTCGAGCACCGCCCCGTGATCCTCGACCGTCGACTCCGGCCAGCCGGGAATGGACGCGTAGAACTGTCGCGGGACGTACCGCGTCACGAGGGCGATCGCCCACGTGATCTTCCGCGAGCGCGCCAGCAGGTTGATCTCCCGATGGAACCGGTGATTGAGGCGCTCCACGGCGTCCAGGTCGCTCCGGCTCGCGGCGACCGTGAGCTCGTCCTGGATCGCCTCGAGCCGCGCGATGTCCTCGGGCCTCGCGTGCTCCGCCGCGCGCGCCGCGAGCTCGGCCGAGATGAGCGCCTGCACGCGGAAGAGATCCCGGATGTCGTCGCCCGAGAGCGGTGCGACCTGGAAGCCCTTGCGGGGCTCGAGGTCGAGGAAGCCTTCCGCCCGGAGCGCCTGGAGCGCCTCGCGGGCGGGCGTCGTCGAGATCCCGAGGCGCTCGGCGATCATCTCGGGGCGCACTCGCGTCCCGGGCGGGAGCGCGCCCGACATGATGAGCGCGCGGACGTACGACGACGCGACGTCGCTCAGCTGCGGCGTCGGCGGCACGACAGGATCCATGCCCCCATGCTCCACTATTCGCTCCCCCCTGGGCGGAATTCCTCGGCGATCGCGGTCGAGTGCTCGCCGAGCGTCGGCACGCCCCCCATTCGCGACTCGAACGTGCGCGCCGACACCGGCGGGCGGAGCATCGGGAGCGCGCCGACGGGCGAGTCGACCGATCGCCAGCGATCGCGCGCGGCCAGCTGCGGGTGCGCCGCGAAATCCCGCATCGAGCGCACGCGCGCATTCGCGATGCCGCGCTCGTCGAGCGACCGCTCGACCTCCTCGACGCTCCTCGTCGCGAACGCGGCGGCGATGCGCTCGTGGAGCTCCGCGCGATGCCGGACGCGCTGCGTGTTCGAGGCGAACCGCGAATCGGTCGCGAGCGCGGCGTCGCCGAGCACGTGCTCGCAGAACGCCGCCCACTCGCGCTCGTTCTGGATGCCGAGGAACACCCGCCCGTCCGCCGCGTCGAACGGCCCGTACGGCGCGATCGACGCGTGCTGCGCGCCCGAGCGCGGCGGCTCCTCGCCGCCGTGCATCGCGAAGTACAAGGGCTGGCTCATCCACTCGCCGAGCGCCTCGAGCATCGAGATCTCGAGGATGTCGCCGCGTCCGGTGCGCACCCGCTGCAGGAGCGCTCCGAGCACGCCGGAGTAGGCGTACATGCCCGCCGCGATGTCGGCGATCGAGATGCCGACCTTCGCTGGGGCCTCGCGCGTCCCGGTCACCGAGAGCAGACCCGTCTCGCACTGGATGAGGAGGTCGTAGGCCTTCTTCCGCTCGAGCGGGCCGCCCCGGCCGTAGCCGGAGATCGAGACGTGGATGAGGCGCGGGTTGATCGCGAGCGCGTCCTCGCCGCCGAAGCCCATGCGCTCGATCGCCCCTGGCGCGAGATTCTGCACGAGGACGTCGGCACGCCGGATCATCTCGCGGAGGACGCCGAGGTCCGAGTCGGCCTTGAGGTCGAGGACCGCGGACTCCTTGCCGCGATTGAGCCACACGAAGTAGCTCGCCATCCCGCGGACGCGGTCATCGTATCCACGGGCGAAGTCGCCCTCCGCGCGCTCGACCTTGATGACTCGCGCACCGAGGTCGGCGAGCTGCCGCGTCGCGAACGGCGCCGCGACGGCCTGCTCGATCGCGACGACGAGGATCCCGTCGAGCGGGCCGCTCACGCTCGCCTCCCGTTCTCGGCCGCGCGCTCGAGGAGCCGGCGCGCGCGCTCGGTCACGGGACGGTCGACCATGCGCCCGTCGACCCGGGCGGCCCCGCCCTCGGCGCCCACGACGCGCCGGGCCCACTCGATCTCCGCCTCCGTCGGCGCGAAGGCCGCCTCGACGACGCGCACCTGCGAAGGATGGATGCACAGCTGCCCGCCGAAGCCGAGCGCTCGGGCACGCGCAGCGGCGTCGCGCACGACGGCCTCGTCGGCGATCGCGGTCGAGGGCGAATCGAGCGGGGCGGCCCGGTCGGCGAGCCGCGAGGCGAGGACGATGCGCGAGCGCGCGGGCAGCAGGACGGCGTCGTCGGGGGCGCAGTCGAGGTCGAGCGAGAAGTCGAGCGCACCGAACGCGAGCCGCACGACGCCAGCGGCGGCGGCGAGCGCCTCCGCCGACGCGAGGCCCCGGGCGGACTCGACGATCGGGATGATCGGCACGTCGCCGAGTGCCGCTCGGACCGTGTCGACGACCCGCGGATCCTCGGCCTTCGCGAGCACGACGCCCGGGAGCGCCCCGGCGGGCAGCGCGGCGAGCGCCGCGACATCGAGCGCGAAGTCCGGAGTCCCGGCGGCATTGATCCGGACGAGGACCGGGACACGGGCGGAGGCGGCGGGGCTGGAGAGGAATGCCGCCGCCGCCTCGCGCGCCGCGGGCCTCGAGTCGCTCGCGACCGCGTCCTCGAGGTCGATGATGACGAGGCCGGGGCCGGCCTCGCACGCCTTGCCGAATCGCTCGGGCCGGTCGCCCGGCACGAAGAGCGCCGTGACCGCCGATTCGAGCGGCCCGCGGGTCATGCCTCGGCGGGAGGGAGGCTGGATTCGTCCGGCCGCACGACGTGCCCCTCCGGCAGGTGCCCGCGGCGATAGATCATGAACGTGCGGCGGTACGAGATGACGACCGCGCCGTCCTGGTTGTACCCCTCGGTCGCGACCTCGACGATCCCGAGGTGGGGCTTGCTCCGCGACTCGCGGACCGAGAGGACCTTCGAGCGCGAGTAGATGGTGTCGCCCTCGAACACCGGGTGCGGCATTCGGACCTCGTCCCAGCCGAGGTTGGCGTAGACGTTCATCGAGAGGTCGATCGTCGACTGGCCGACGACGAGCGCGAGGATGAAGGGCGAGTTGACGAGCGGCCGGCCGAACTCCGTGCCCTTCGCGTACTCGCGATCGACGTGGAGCTTGGCGACGTTCTGCGCGAGGAGCGTCGTCCAGAGGTTGTCGGCCTCGGTCACGGTCCGCCCGAACGGGTGATAGTAGATGTCCCCGGGGGCGAAGTCCTCGAAGAGGCGGCCCTCCCACCCGGCGACGACGCGGCCGCCGGGAACGGCCTCGGGCGCTTCGGCCATCGGGCCCTCCCTCGATCCGGGGAGCCTCTTCGCTCCCGCTCGTGACAAATATTATATAGACTCGGAGGCGCCACGCGAGCGTCGCGCTCGTCAAGCCCGCGATCCGCGAGGGAGCCGAATGAGCGAGAACGATTCGCCGCTCGACGCGACCGCGCTCCGCGAGCGCACGCGCGCGGTCTGCGCGCGCTTCCCGGACGAGTACTGGACGCGGCTCGACGAGGAGCGGACCTACCCGGCGGCGTTCGTCGACGCCCTCACCGCCGACGGACTGCTCGCCGCGCTCATCCCCGCCGAGTACGGCGGCCTCGGACTCGGGGTGCGCGAGGCCTCGGTCATCATGGAGGAGATCAACCGGTCAGGCGGCCACTCCGCGGCGTGCCACGCGCAGCTCTACATCATGGGCGCGCTCGTCCGGCACGGGTCGGAGACGCAGAAGCGCCGCTATCTCCCGGACATCGCCGCGGGGCGGCTGCGCCTCCAGTCGCTCTCCCTCACGGAGGCCGCCGCGGGCTCGGACACGACGCGCATCGAGACCGTCGCCGAGCGCGACGGCGACGAGTGGGTCGTCACGGGCGAGAAATCGTGGACGAGCCGCATGGCCGAGACGGACCTCGCGATCGTCGTCGCGCGCACGAGCCCCCGCGGCGAGGCCCGCACGCGCGGCCTGTCGCTCTTCCTCGTGGATCTCCGCGAGGTGCGCGAGCGCCAGCCGGACGCGATCGTCGTCACGCCCGTCCGCACGATGTTCAACTACGCGACGTATTCGGTGCGCTATCGAGGGCTGCGGCTGCCTGCCGACGCCGTCGTCGGGACCGTCGGCGAGGGATTCCGCCACCTCGTCGACGGCTGGAACGCCGAACGCATCCTTCTCGCGGCGGAGGCGATCGGCGACGGCTACTGGTTCATCGAGCGGGCGGTCGAGTACGCGCGCTCGACCGAGCGCTTCGGACGGCCGATCGGGGCGAACCAGGGCGTCCAGTTCCCGCTCGCGGAGGCGTGGATGCGCATTCGAGCGGCCGACCTCGTGCGGTACAGCGCGGCCGATCGCTTCGATCGCGACGACGCCGGCGTCGGAGTCGAGGCGAACACCGCGCTCTATCTCGCGAGCGAGGCGAGCTGGGCGGCGGCGAACGCCGCGCTCGACACGCACGGCGGGTTCGGTTTCGTCGACCGCTACTCGATCGAGCGGAAGTTCCGCGAGACCCGCCTCTACCAGGTCGCCCCCGTGAGCACGAACCTCATCCGCGCCCACATCGCCCAGCACGAACTCGGCCTCCCGCGCTCCTACTGACGCCGCGTGCTCGCGCGCTGCATTGCGACTCGGTCACGGCTCGGCGACCGCGCCTTGACCACTCCTCGCGACTGGTAATATTGTCCGACAAATGCCGAACATGGCTCAATGGAGAGGAAGGCATCAATGACTGTCCCTGCACAGCGCCGCCGGGTCCACGGAATGCTCGCGGCAACGGCGTCACTCGGTGTCGCCGCACTGCTCGCCGGCTGCGGCGGCGGGAACGCGACCCCGTCGAACGCGCCGAGCGAGCCCGGAGAGGCGGTCGCGGCGGACCCGTACGCGCCCGAGATCACCGACCTCAAGGTCACCGGCATCGCCGGCCCCGGCACCATCCCGGTCGCGGTCGCCGCCGACCTCACCGCGTCCGACTACGGCATCACGATCGAGTTCGTCCCCGCCGACAACAGCGGCGTCGCGGTCACGTCGGTCGTCTCCGGCGACGTCGCGACGGCGAACACGTCGTACTTCGGCGTCATCGACGCGATCAACCAGGGCCTGCCGCTCGTCGTCATCGCCGAGGGCTGGGCGAGCACCCCCGAGACAGGCTTCCTCATGGCGCGCCCGGGGAGCGGCATCGAATCGCTCGCCGACCTCGAGGGCAAGAACGTCAACGTCATCTCGCTCACGAGCTCGCACGCGATCAAGCTGCGCGCCGCGATGATCGCCGAGGGTCTCGACCCCGACGCGGTCAACTGGGTCGAGCT
>Ga0182743_1004472_pt1 | contig 10560 bp, 15 predicted proteins | sample eDN3rd30CKraftOP_FD_128522 | JGI IMG/M metagenome (GOLD analysis project Ga0182743, IMG submission 128522) | Enriched Organic Plus compost microbial communities from Emeryville, California, USA - eDNA 3rd pass 30_C Kraft OP (version 2) (version 2) ... | reverse complement strand
CGGTTCGACGGTCGGGGCCGACACGATCCTCCCTCTCGATCCGTAGCAGCGATGCGCGACTCTAACAGTGAATCTGTCGACGCGGTCAAGGGAACAACGAGCCACTGGTGAGGTAAGTCACGCAAAATGTAACCCGGAGTTGCTAAGAATCACAGGACGGATTGCGCCTGGACGTTGACAGCAATATTGTCGCGCTCGTGACTGCCCTTCCCGACGGCGACGACTGGTGCACGGTCGACGAGTTCGCTCGCCGACACGGCGTGACGGTCCGGACGCTGCGCTACTACGCCAGCCTGGGCCTGCTGCCACCGCCCGACCGGCGCGGGCGTTTCGCGTACTACGGGCCGGCGCATGCCGCCCGGCTGACACTCGTCCTGCAATTGCAGGAACGGGGGATGTCGATGTCAGGGATCGAACGCGCGGTGGCGCCGATCTCCGACGATGCGACGGCCGAGGACCTGACCGTCCACCAGGCGATGTTGTCGACCTGGACGCTCGGAGTTCCCGAGGTGCTGGACCGTGGTCAGCTCGAGCAGCGCGCCGGCCGGCGGCTGGCCGATCAGGAGATCACGGTCCTGGAGGACACGGGGGTGCTGGAGCGCATCGGGCGCACGTATTCGCCGCTCGACGGCTTCGAGCTGTCGGTCGAACTGCTCGACCTGGGTGTGCCGACCGAGGTCATCGTCGAGGCGGGACAGACCATCACCGCTCACATGAGACTGCTGGCCCGCGATCTCAGCGCCATCCTCCGCGAGAACATCACGGAGCCGTTCCGCGCCGAGCCGCGCACTGCGGAGGAGGCCGAAGACCTGACCCGTGTCCTGAGTCGTCTCCGGGCCCTGACCGTCCGTGCGATCGTCAGCGGATTCCACCGGGTGACAGGCGACGGCAGTTCGCCACCATCAGAGCTCCGATGACGATGGCGGCGATTCCGCCCAGCGGCCACCGCGCGTCCATGCCGCCGGCATCGGGGAGCGAGCCGTCGGCGGCCCGTTCTGAGCCGTTGCCGGTAGCGCCGTCGCCCGAGTTCGAGCTGCCGTCGGCCGAGGTGTCATCGTTCGAGCCGCCGCCGGATCCGCTGCCGCTCATGTCGGTACCGCTGACATCGGCGACCGCCTCGTCGTCGAACGTGATGCTGATCGTGGCCGCCTTAGCCCCGTTCAGTGCGCAATAGCGGTACGTCTGACCTGCGCGGATGTGCGGCTGGCCGTAGGTGTAGAGCACGTCTTCGGCCGACGTGCCCTTCTTGATCTTCGCGAAGTCGGCGACGTGACGGCGCAGCTCGGGCTGACGGCAGGCATCGTTCGTGGCGCCCTCGGCTCGTTCCCACATCTGCAGATAGGCCTCGGAGCCGCGACGCATGTCGGTGAGGATGTCCTCGCCCTTGATCATCTTCAGGTCCTGCCACCAGTCGGGGTACAGGCCGTAGTGGGCGACGCCGTCGGTGTTGATGTCGTAGACCCGTTCACCGCTGTGCTGCTGATCCACCGTCACGTCGCCGAACGTCCGGAACGGGTAGGTGACGGGGTTCTCGTCATGATGGTCGCGGGGGCCGCCTTGGGCGCCGAGGCCGTTGATGTCGGCCCCGAAGCCGAGGCCCCAGAAGAAGCGGCCGTCCATGATCTTGGTCAGCTTCTGCCATTCGCCGGCGAAGCCCGAGCTGCCGCCTGCGTACGGCGAGACGAAGCCGCCGAGCCGGTAGATCCGGGGCATGGCGTTGTCGTCGGCCCATGAGTGGCTGCTGATGACACCGGAGTATTTCAGGTCCTCGAGCAGGTCGAGAGCCTGCGCACGGGTCTTGGAGTTGAAGTGATCGACATCGACGATCATGTTCCGGTCGGCCATCTTGCGGATCATGCTGGCGCCGAGCTCGGTCAACCCGCGCGTATTGCATTGGTCGCCGGCCTGGTAGACGGGCAGGAGCGTGAAGTACTGCGTGATCGGGAGGAAGGCCAGGCCCTGGGCCAGACCGTCGATGAGCTCGGCCCCACCGGGCAGCGCCTCGGCCTCGGCCGGGCCGAGTTGGGCATTGTCGGGCGCCAGACCGTCGGCGCACGGATGCATGCGGAAGAACGTCCCGTTGATCAGGAAGTTGCCGAGGTTGGTGGCGATGCCGTTGAAGCCGTGATCGCCCTTGGCGCCGCCGAACGCATTGTCGAACTTGTGGGTGATGACCATCTGGCGCACGCCCAGGTCGTACAGCTCGTCCAGCCCGCGGTCGAGATCTTCGTCGGTGCACGAGAGGGGTTCTGCCAGCTCCGGGCGGCCGAGGAAGTCGGTGACGGCTCCGGCCTTGCTGCAGTTGAAGATGTCACTGGTCTCGGTGCCCAGCACGACCGCGAGCTTGCCCTCGTTGACGATGCGGCGGGCATCCTCGGGGGTGTCGACGATGCGGAACCAGCCCCGGCCGGGACCGCCCCACTGGGCGTCGATGTAGTCCTGCATCTGGTGGATCAGCTTGGCCTGGTGGCGGACCTGGTCCATGTCGTTGCACGTCTTGGTGACACCGGGGACGTTGTCGAGCGGCTTGCTCAGGTTCGGATAGATGACGCAGAGCACCTCGTTCTCGACCAGCAGGTTGACGAAGATGCGCTGGCCGCCGCGCCAGGCGCGTTCGACCCACTTGTAGTAAGCGCCCTCATGGGTCAGCGATCCCGGGGCAGGCCAGTCCTTGAACGTCGGCCAGCCGACCGGATCGTGGGTCGCATTGCCGCTGAGGACGACCTCGGGCAAGGCGATGGGAAGGCTGTGATCCGTGCAGTCCTTGAGCGCGTACTCGACGCCGTACCGGTCCCACGGCCGGCCGCAGTGGATGCCGCCGCCGAGGAAATCGGTCGCCATCTGGTGGACGTGATCGTCGATGTAGCCGCGAGTCTCCTGGATCGACGACACGCCGGCGAACGGGGCGCCGGTGACGTTGAGCTCGATCTCGGGCCACTCGGGGCATCCGGTCGTGGTCCGGAAGCGCCAGCCCTGGGTGGTGCCGAGCAGGCCCTCCGTGATGTCGAAGGCGTTCGACGTGCCGTCGATCGTCCACTCGGCCTTCTCGCTCGGGTCGTCGGCGGGGGAGGAGTCGTGGGTGATGAACCGTTCGTCGGCGTCCCACAGCAGGTAGCGGCCCAGCTCGGTCGCCTGGAAGTGGATGGGCGCTGCCGTGGCGGCGTCGGTGCCGAGACTGTAGGTGCCGCCGCTCTTCGTCAGGTACCGGCCGTCTGCGGTCGCCAGTGTGTAACAACCGCCGGCCATGGCGTAGCGATCAGCCGGCACCGTCGTGCGCTTCGGCGGCTCGGCGAGCTTGGTCAGACGCGGATCGGAGTCGGCCCGCTGCTCGTCGGCGCTTCGCGAACCGACCGGTTGCAGGTCGGTCCCGGTGTTCGCGGCGTGCGCGGTCGACGGGATGGTCGTGACGGCGGCGACAACTGCAACGCTCGCCATCGCAGAGCCCAGGGAAAGAACTGAACGACGAAGAGTAGACATCGACCAGTAGAACGCCGGGCGCAACTTTAAGTTACGGATCGGTAACGACGCTCAATTGCCGCCGAACCGCCCGGACGGAGTTCACGCACTCAGGCCCGTATGCCGACCGTCTATGCGTGAACTCGGTCCGTCCGCCGCCGGCGCTCGGGGGCGATTTGTGTTTCCCCTAGAGCCTCTGCCAGAATGTTCAGGTTGCCTCGGCGAGATCGCGGGGGTGCTGTCAGCCGGAATCTCACGCCGGTCGCGACGACAGCGCCGAACCTGAGATCCCGCTCGATCCGCGATCGACCAGTCTCATGTCTGCATGGACCCATGTCTGTACAGGCCGGCGCTGGGAGCGGGTCCAACCACCCAACTCGAGAAGTGTGTGACGTACGCGTGTGTCGCGAAATCCGACACGCCCGACCTCGGGGTACGGGGCAAGCGAACCATTGAAGCGAAGAGACAGGAACGCAAGAGCATGGCGGGACAGAAGATCCGTATCCGGCTCAAGGCCTACGACCACGAAGTCATCGACTCGTCGGCGCGCAAGATCGTCGACACCGTGACGCGTACCGGCGCCAAGGTCGCCGGGCCCGTGCCGTTGCCCACCGAGAAGAACGTGTTCTGTGTGATCCGTTCACCGCACAAGTACAAGGACAGCCGCGAGCACTTCGAGATGCGCACGCACAAGCGGCTGATCGACATCATCGACCCGACGCCGAAGACCGTCGACTCGCTCATGCGTCTCGACCTGCCGGCCGGCGTCGACATCGAGATCAAGCTCTGACGGGAGGAAGCTGATGAGCACCAGCAGTACTGCAACCGCGCGCGGCCTCCTCGGCCGCAAGCTCGGCATGACGCAGGCCTGGGACGCCGACAACAAGGTCGTCCCGGTCACCGTCCTGGCCGCCGACACCAACGTCGTCACCCAGATCCGCACTGCCGAGACCGATGGCTACAACGCTGTCCAGCTCGGCTTCGGCGAGATCGACGGCCGTAAGGTCAACAAGCCGGAGCAGGGTCACTTCGCGAAGGCCGGCGTCACGCCGCGCCGTCACGTCGTCGAGATCCGCACCGACGCGATCGCCGACTACACGCTCGGCCAGGAGATCTCGCCCGAGATCTTCGCCGCCGGCGACAAGATCGACGTGACCGCCACCAGTAAGGGCAAGGGCTTCGCCGGCGTCATGAAGCGTCACGGCTTCGCCGGTGTCTCGGCCTCGCACGGTGCGCACCGCAATCACCGCAAGCCGGGCTCGATCGGTGGCTGCGCCACTCCGGGTCGCGTCTTCAAGGGCCTGCGCATGGCGGGCCACATGGGCACCGACCAGGTGACCACCCAGAACCTGACCGTCCACGCGGTCGACGCCGAGAAGGGCTTGATCCTGGTCAAGGGCGCCGTCCCCGGTGCCAAGGGCGCCCTCGTCGTCATCCGTAACGCAGCGAAGGGGGCCTGACGCCATGGCTAAGACAGTTGACGTCGACCTTCCCGTCGACATCTTCGACGCCCAGACGAACATCCCGCTGATCCACCAGGTGGTCGTCGCCCAGCTCGCCGCCGCGCGCCAGGGCACGCACTCCACCAAGACCCGCGGCGAGGTCGCGGGCGGTGGCAAGAAGCCGTACCGGCAGAAGGGCACCGGCCGCGCCCGCCAGGGCTCGATCCGCGCGCCGCAGTACGCCGGCGGTGGCATCGTGCACGGCCCGCAGCCGCGTGACTACTCGCAGCGCACCAACAAGAAGATGAAGGCCGCCGCCCTGCGCGGTGCCCTGTCCGACCGAGTGCGTTCGGGCCGCCTGCACGTCGTCGATGCTCTGATCGCGGGTGACGCCCCGTCGACCAAGACCGCCGTCGCCGCGCTGCGCGAGCTCACGCAGCGGCCGCGCGTGCTGGTCGTCGTCGACCGTGACGACGTGCTGACCGCCAAGAGCCTGCGCAATGTCGCGGGCACGGTGATCCTGCCGTTCGATCAGCTGAACACCTACGACGTCCTGCTCAGCGACGACGTGGTCTTCACCCAGGCCGCCTACGAGGGCTTCGTCGCCGCTCGGGCCGCCGAGGGCGTCGACACCGTCAAGCTCAGCAAGGCCGCGACCGAGGTCGTCGAGAAGGGCGCCGCGCGTCCGGAGCCCAAGGGCGGCAAGGCCAAGCCGGCCGCCAAGAAGGCAGCGCCGAAGAAGTCAGAGTCCGACAAGGAGCAGGCGGCCAAGGTCGTCGAGGCTCCCGCCGACGAGAAGCCGGCCAAGAAGGCCGCTCCGAAGAAGGCCGCCGAGAAGAAGGCCCCCGCGGCCGAAGCTCCGGCCAAGCCGACCGTCCCGGACAACGCCACGGCCACCCAGCCGTACGGCCCGGGCTCGAAGGCCCCGCTGAAGAGCGGCAACGCTCCCAAGGGCCACGCCATCAAGGGCAATGCGGACTCGGGTCTGTACCACACCGAGGACAGCCCCTGGTACGAGCAGACGGTCGCCGAGGTCTGGTTCGACACCGAGGAGTCGGCGCAGGCCGCCGGCTTCACGAAGGCAGGTGAGTGAGGCATGAGCACGATCCACAAGGACCACCGCGACATCCTGATCGCGCCCGTCGTCAGCGAGAAGAGCTACAACCTGCTCGACGACAACAAGTACACGTTCATCGTCCACCCGGACGCCAACAAGACCGAGATCAAGATCGCGGTCGAGAAGGTCTTCGGCGTCAAGGTCACCGCGGTGAACACGCAGAACCGCAAGGGCAAGGTGCGTCGCACCCGCAACGGTGTCGGCAAGCGCAAGGACATCAAGCGCGCGATCGTCAGCATCGCCGCTGGCCAGAGCATCGACATCTTCTCGAGCCCGAGCTGACGAGGGACTGAACAACTATGGCTATCCGTAAGTACAAGCCGACCACACCGGGCCGTCGCGGCTCGTCGGTGGCCGACTTCGCCGAGATCACGCGCACCACGCCGGAGAAGTCCCTGGTGGAGCCGCTGCCCAAGAAGGGCGGCCGCAACAACCAGGGCCGGATCACCACCCGTCACCAGGGTGGCGGCCACAAGCGTGCGTACCGCGTCATCGACTTCCGTCGCTACGACAAGGACGGCGTCCCCGCGAAGGTCGCTCACATCGAGTACGACCCCAACCGCACCGCACGCATCGCGCTGCTGCACTACGCCGACGGCGAGAAGCGCTACATCATCGCGCCCGACGGCATCCAGCAGGGCCAGCCGATCGAGTCCGGCCCCACGGCCGACATCAAGGTCGGCAACAACCTGCCGTTGCGCAACATCCCCGTCGGAACGCAGATCCACGCCGTCGAGCTGCGTCCGGGCGGCGGCGCCAAGATGGGCCGCTCGGCCGGCACCCGCGTGCAGCTGGTCGCCAAGGAGGGCTCGCGTGCTCAACTGCGCCTGCCGTCCGGCGAGATGCGCTACGTCGACGTCCGCTGCCGCGCCACCGTCGGTGAGGTCGGCAACGCCGAACAGTCCAACATCAACTGGGGCAAGGCCGGCCGTAACCGCTGGAAGGGCAAGCGCCCGACCGTGCGCGGTGTGGCCATGAACCCCGTCGACCACCCGCACGGCGGTGGCGAGGGCAAGACCTCGGGTGGCCGCCACCCGGTCTCGCCGTGGGGCAAGCCCGAGGGCCGCACGCGCAAGCGCAAGGCCAGCGACCAGATGATCGTCCGTCGCCGCAAGACCGGCAAGCGCTGAGGAGCCTGAGGAATGCCACGCAGCTTGAAGAAGGGCCCGTTCGTCGACGGCCACCTGGAGAAGAAGGTGGACGCGCAGAACGAGGCCGGAACGCACAACGTGATCAAGACCTGGTCGCGCCGCTCCATGATCCTGCCGTCCTTCATCGGACACACGATCGCGGTGCACGACGGTCGTAAGCACGTGCCGGTGTTCGTGACCGACTCGATGGTCGGCCACAAGCTGGGCGAGTTCGCCCCCACCCGCACGTTCAAGGGTCACGAGAAGGACGACCGGAAGGCGAAGCGTCGATGAGTGCACAGACTCGAGAGAACGTCAGCGCCCGCCGCGAGCGCCTGCTGGGCGACGAGCCCGGTGCCTTCGCCGTCGCGCGCTTCGTGCGCGTCACGGCGCAGAAGTCGCGTCGCGTCGGTGACCTGATCCGCGGCGAGTCCGTCGAGAACGCGCTGAACATCCTGCAGTTCGCACCGCAGGCCGTCGCCGAGCAGTTCTACAAGCTCGTCGACAGCGCGGCCGCGAACGCCGAGACCACCGAGGGCCTCGACCGCTCGACGCTGATCGTCACCACGGTCCACGTCGACGAGGGTCCGACCATGAAGCGCTGGCGCCCGCGCGCCAAGGGCGCGGCCAACCGCATCCTCAAGCGCACCAGCCACCTGACCGTCGTCGTCCAGCCGGCCGATGTAGTCGAAGCAAAGAAGGGCGGGAAGGCCTGATATGGGACAGAAGATCAACCCGCACGGCTTCCGACTCGGTATCTCCACGGACCACAAGAGCCGCTGGTACGCCGACAAGCAGTACTCCGAGTACGTGGGCGAGGACGTCAAGATCCGTCGCATGCTCACGAAGGGCATGGATCGCGCCGGCATCAGCCGCGTCGAGATCGAGCGCACGCGTGACCGCGTCCGCGTCGACATCCACACCGCGCGTCCGGGCATCGTCATCGGCCGCCGTGGCGCCGAGGCCGACCGCATCCGCGGTGACCTGGAGAAGCTGACCGGCAAGCAGGTCCAGCTGAACATCCTCGAGGTCAAGCAGCCCGAGATGGACGCCCAGCTCGTCGCTCAGGGTGTCGCCGAGCAGCTGTCGGGCCGTGTGCCCCTGCACACGCTCCGCGCCGACGTCGACTACGGCTTCTACGAGGCCAAGACCACGTTCGGTCGCATCGGCGTCAAGGTCTGGATCTACAAGGGCGAGGTCGCCGCGACCCGCGCCGAGCGTGAGGCCGAGGCCGCCAAGCGCGCCGCCGCCCCGGGCCGCCGCCCGGCCCGTGGCGGCCGTGACGGCGGACGCCGTCCCGAGCGTCCGGCCCGCGACGCCGCCCCCGCTACCACTGAGGCTCCTGCTGCCGAGGCTCCGGCCGAGGCGACGGCTGCCGCCGTGACCGCTCCTGAAGGAGGCGAGAGCTGATGTTGATGCCCCGTCGCGTCAAGTACCGCAAGCAGCACCACCCCAAGCGTCGTGGTGCGGCGAAGGGCGGCACGACCCTGGCGTTCGGCGACTACGGCATCCAGGCCCTCACGCCTGCGTACGTCACCAACCGTCAGATCGAGTCCGCTCGTATCGCCATGACCCGCCACATCAAGCGTGGCGGCAAGGTCTGGATCAACATCTACCCGGACCGTCCGCTGACCAAGAAGCCCGCCGAGACCCGCATGGGTTCGGGCAAGGGCTCGCCCGAGTGGTGGGTCGCGAACGTCAAGCCGGGTCGCGTCATGTTCGAGCTGTCGGGCGTCGATGAGACGACCGCCCGCGAGGCCATGCGCCGTGCGATCCACAAGCTGCCGATGAAGGCACGCTTCATCACCCGCGAGACCGAGGGAGGCATGTGATGGCCAAGTACACCACTGCCGCCGAGCTCCGCGCCGTCGACCCCAGCTCGCTGGAGGAGAAGCTGCGCGAAGCCAAGGAAGAGCTGTTCAACCTGCGTTTCCAGAACGCGACCGGCCAGCTCGACAACACCGCGCGCCTGCGTCAGGTGCGTCAGGACATCGCCCGCATCTACACGGTCATGCGCGAGCGCGAGCTCGGCATCATCGACGAGGGAGCCGAGGCATGAGCACAGAACCCACTACCACAGGGGACGATCAGGTGACCCGCACCACCACGCGCAAGACCCGCGAGGGCCTCGTGGTCAGCGACAAGATGGACAAGACCGTCGTGGTCTCCGTCGAGGAGCGCTTCAAGCACGCCCTCTACGGCAAGGTCCTGCGCCGCAACATCAAGCTGAAGGCCCACGACGAGGAGAACACCGCCGGCATCGGCGACCGTGTCCTCATCGCCGAGACCCGCCCGCTGTCCGCGACCAAGCGCTGGCGCCTGGTCGAGGTCCTCGAGAAGGCGAAGTGACGACATGATCCAGCAGGAGTCGCGACTCAAGGTCGCCGACAACACCGGTGCCAAGGAGATCCTGTGCATCCGTGTTCTCGGTGGCTCGGGTCGTCGTTACGCCGGCATCGGTGACGTCATCGTCGCCACCGTCAAGGACGCCATCCCCGGCGGCAACGTCAAGAAGGGCGAGGTCGTCAAGGCCGTCGTCGTGCGCACCGTCAAGGAGCGCCGTCGCGCTGACGGCTCGTACATCAAGTTCGACGAGAACGCCGCCGTCATCCTCAAGGCCGACGGCGACCCGCGCGGTACGCGCATCTTCGGTCCCGTCGGACGCGAGCTGCGCGACAAGAAGTTCATGCGCATCATCTCACTGGCACCGGAGGTGCTCTGATGGCTAAGAGCGTCAGCATCAAGAAGGGTGACCAGGTCAAGGTCATCGCAGGCAAGGACAAGGGTGTCACGGGCGCCGTCCTCGAGGTCCTGATCGACCACGACCGCGTCGTCGTCGAGGGTGTCAACCGCGTCCAGCGCCACACCAAGTCGGCTCAGGCCGGCGGCCAGGGCACGGGCGGCATCATCACCGTCGAGGCCCCCATCCACATCTCGAACGTGATGCTGCTGGCCGGCAAGGAGCCGACGCGTGTCGGCTTTCGCCGTGACGACGTCGTCAAGACGCGCCCCGACGGCAGCACGTACCCCGCGAAGCGCAGCGTGCGCGTCGCCAAGAGCACCGGAAAGGAGATCTGAGCACGATGGCTGACACCGCAACCACCATCCCGCGGCTGAAGGACAAGTACCGCTCGGAGATCGTCCCGGCGCTGCAGGAGCAGTTCACCTACGCGAACGTCATGCAGGTGCCCGGTCTGACCAAGATCGTCGTCAACATGGGCGTCGGCGAGGCGGCCCGCGACGGCAAGCTGATCGAGGGTGCGATCACCGATCTCACCGCGATCACCGGCCAGAAGCCGCAGGTCACGAAGGCCCGCAAGTCCATCGCGCAGTTCAAGCTGCGCGAGGGCATGCCGATCGGATGCAAGGTCACCCTGCGTCGCGAGCGCATGTACGAGTTCCTCGACCGGCTGGT
>Ga0182743_1004469_pt1 | contig 10562 bp, 11 predicted proteins | sample eDN3rd30CKraftOP_FD_128522 | JGI IMG/M metagenome (GOLD analysis project Ga0182743, IMG submission 128522) | Enriched Organic Plus compost microbial communities from Emeryville, California, USA - eDNA 3rd pass 30_C Kraft OP (version 2) (version 2) ... | reverse complement strand
GCGTAGCAGCCCAAAAGATGTCGAGATTCCGCGCCTGCGGCGTGCGCAGGGGGAAGGAGTTGGAGTTAGTTGCCATCGGAACCTCCGAAGAAAAAACAGTTCTCAGTTCTCAGTTCTCAGTTCTCAGTTCGAACAGCGCGACCAATCCGCAATCCGCAATCGCTCGTTCCGGCCCGATTGCCTCGGGGGACTTTCGTCCCCCGCTCGCCTGTTGTCGTGGTGTTGAAAAGATGTGCCAGAATTGTAATTAAGTTGTTTTTGTGGCTCAATAAATAATGAAAATCTCTTGCTAAGATTCAGGGCGATGTGGGGCGTCTCCGAGTGGCCGCATGTGCCGGAATTCAGATAAGCCCACTGGGGTATTGCGACGACGCGGGGCGTTGGCCTGCGACTGCAACGCCTGTAGGGCGAATGGCCTCTCGGGCGGCTGACGGCTTTTGGGTGTCCAGTGCGGTGAGAGATTTCACGCAAAAGCGCAAGGGAAATATGCACGCCGTAGCGTGCTGCTTGGCGCCTTGCGTTCGCCGTTAGCGGGCTTTCTGGCGGTTTTTGTAAATCTCAGTGCGTAAATGCTTTACGCGTTTCCGGTGGGTGTTTATAATCGCCCGTACCTGCCTTCCTCTCCTCGCGGCTCTCCCCCGTGAAGCAATTCGCTTTCACACCTGCCTTGGGAGAATCCCGCCATGCCCGCCTCGCTTTCGCAGTGCTTTGGCCCCCTTCGCGTTTTGCTGTTGGTGGTTCTTTCGTGCGCCCTGGTCGGCTGCAGCTCTTCGGACTCGCTCGTGCCCGTGCATGGGCTGGTGGTGATCGACGGCGAGCCGGTTGCCGGAGCGATTGTGACCTTCTATCCGGTGGCTGGCGGCGTCTGCTCGATTGACACTACCGACATCAGCGGCCGGTTCACGCTCCGGACTCAGGACGGCCGGCTGGGAGCGACGCCGGGGGTGCACAAAGTAGCGGTGGTCCACCCCGATGACCTCCGGCAGAAGCCAGCTGGCTCGACGCCGGAGCTGCGGACCGTCGCCTACCGGATGTCGGAAAACATTGAGCTGACCGGCGAGATCGTGCCGCTCCGGTACAGCAGTCTGTCGACCTCGGGCGTGACGGTCGAAGTCGTTCCCGGGAAGATTGAACCGGTCTACTTGAAGCTGGAGTACTAGAGCGCCCTGGCCGGAATGCAACTCGCTCCGGAGAGTTGCGAGTACCGATTGCGATTCGAGAAACGCGAGACAACTAGCGCTCGCGCGTGGATCGCAGAGGAGTGGAATTGCCGCGCGGGGAATCAGCGGCGCAGCGGTTTCGATCGGCTCTGGAGCCGGAGCGTGCCTTCGCTCCGGCTATTCGACCGGCAGGCCGAGTTCGTTCCAGCGGCGCCAGCCGCCGGCCATCGATTTGACGTTGGTGTAGCCCATCCGGTCGAGCGCGTCGGCGGCCAGGGCCGAGCGAAAGCCGCCGCCACAGTAGAGAATCAGCTCGGCGTCGGTGTCGGGGACGGTTTGCTCGATGTCGCGCTCGAGGATCCCCTTGCCGAGGTGGATGGCGCCGGCGATGTGCCCCTTTTCCCATTCGTGATCCTCGCGGACGTCGATCACCGTCAGCTTGTCGCCCGCTTTGCGGCGACGATCGACTTCTTCCGGAGTGATCTCCTCGACATTGGCTTTCACGTCTTCGACGAGCTTCAGAAAACGGGGCGAGTGATCCATGACGAGAGCCTCCAGCGCGGTTGTGTGTATCGTGCCGGCATTCTAGCACAATGAGGGGCGGCGCGGCGTCCTTTTATGGACACAGGTTATGGCTGAATCTTCTCGCCGTTCTCCGGAGCGTGTTACGCTCCGGCTTATAATGTGGCGAACGGAGCCTTGCCGCTCATTGGCTCAGCTCATAACAGGCGATTTCTTCGCCGTTGCGGACGTAGAGGCGGTTGTGGGCGAGGACTGGGTGGTTCCAGGTCTTGCCTTCGATGGCTTGGAAGCGGCCGAGTTCGTTCAGTCCTGTCGGATCGGCGGCGACGACGGCGATTTCCCCCTTTTCGCCGACGATCAGCAGAGCGTCTTGCGGCTGGAGCAATAGCACCTGGCCGTGTCCGTAGCGGCCTTTTTTCCAGAGCCGTTTGCCCGAGAGATCGGTGCAGACGAGGATGCCGTCGTCGAGGCCGTAGATGTGCTGGTCGTGCACGACGAAGCTGTTGAACGCCGGCTTGAGGGCCTTCGATTCCCACTCGCGCTCGGCGGTCCACTTGTCGCCGTCGTGGCGGATGGTAACGAGCGCGATGCCGGGCTCGGAGAAGATGACGAGCTGGTTGTCGCTGAGCGGCCACGGTTGCAATTGCGGCAGGCCCACTTCGCTCGTGTTGTCGAGGCGCCAGAGCAATTCGCCATTGTCGGGGCGGAAGCTCCAGAGGGCCTTGTTGTCGTGCACGAGCACTTGCGGTTGCCCCAGCAGCATGAGCAGGTGGGGCGAGGCGTACGACATGGCCCCCGCCGGCTTCGCCCAGGCAAGCTGGCCGTCGGCGGTGTGATAGGCGAGAACGCTTTTGTTCTTTTCGCCGCCGGCAAAGACGATCACCAGGTCGTCAACCACGAGTGGCGAAACCGAATAGCCCCACTGCGGCACGGTCGCGCCCGACTCGGCGACGAGATCTTGCGACCAGATCAGCCGGCCGGTGCTCGCTTCGAGCGCGTTGAGCTGGCCTTTCGCGCCCAGGGCGTAGATGCGACCACCGTGATGCGAGGCGTAGGTCGGCGTGCCGCGCGGGCCGGGGCCGGAGAGCCCTTCTTCGAAGCGAATCGGATCGAGGTGGACCCACGTCTCGTCGCCAGTCGCAGCGTCGTAGCAGACGATCGCTTCGTTTTTGCCCCGCTGCTCCTGCGTGACGAGATGGCCGTCGACCAGAATCAGCGTTGACCAACCGGGACCGAGCCGCTTGCGCCAGACGACGCGCGGCGGCGCGTTCGCCCAGGCCTTGGCGTCGATCGTTTCATCCAGAATGACTCCCGTCCGGCCAGCGCCGCGGAACTCGGGCCAATCGCCGGGCTGCAGCGACCAGGGGGCGGCAGCCGGCGCCGTGGCTTCGTCGGCTGCAGAGCCGGCGTCGCTCGCCGAAGGTCGCTGCGCTCCGCTTTTGCCAGCCGCCCTGGCTTGTTCGGCCAAGAAAAGTTCTTCGGCGCTCGGTTGCCAGCGCCAGCGGATGGTGGCTGTTTGTTTGCCTTCGAGGCCGTCCCAGCGGATGAGCGCGAAGTAGCCGAACGTCAGCGCCATCACCGCGAGCAAGCCGATCTTCCTCGCGCGGAGCGACCAATTTCGGCTGACGGCGACCCAGAGCGTCCAGGCGGTGATGCAGTAGAGCGTGCCGAACGACACCAGCACGACGCCTTGGACGGTCGGATGAACGACCGCCGAAGCGAGGAGCGACATGCCGACCATCGCCCCCAAAAAGGCGACGCGATCGCGGAAGCGAAACCCGCGATAGGTCAGCCACCAAACCAGGAACACGAGGAATACGGCCAGGTAGACAATCCAACGCGAGATGAACCGCGTGAAGGCAGCCATCTCGATCGAGTAGACGCTCCACTCGAACGCCCAAAACGCGGCGAGCACGACGAGCATCGGCCAAACGCGGCCGAGTTTCGCGCCGTCGGCTGGGGCGGGGGAGAGGGGATCGGTCGAGACCGCGGAAGCGTCGGAACTGGTCAGATGCGTGGCCACGGCTAAGACTCGCGAGGGTGATCGATGGGAGGAAGTCGGGACGATGACGCTGGCGATGCGACTCGACACTGCCGTGCGGCTGTGCCGCTCGGCAGTGCCGCTCGACTAGGGCCTCGGCCCTGGTTTCATCGTACGCGCGCTGTAGTAATTCGTCCTAGCCCAGCCGACCTTGGCCGACGTAATGCATCACAGCTTGCTGATGATCGATCACGTATCGATCCAAAGGAAGATGTACCACTTAAGAGCAGTTCCGACGAAGCCGACTTGGTTCGCCACCCACAGCAGTGGGAAATAGACATAGACGATCCAGGAGTTTTCATCCGCGTTGATATAGCCCCTGCTGGAGAGCGCCGCGAACGGACCGATCGATAGCACGTAGAGGATCAGCAGCACGATGAGCAGAACCACCACGGCGGCTCCGCCTCCTTCGCTGCGGTGCCAGCCCGGCTTCCCGTCGCCCCGGAGCATCGTAATCGGCGCCGCAACGTCGTCGAACCGATCCGCGGGGGTTGCGGAGGGGGGCTCGTCGCTCGTCATCCAGTTTCCCCTTAATGGGCGTTTGACTCGAACGAGTTGCGACGCACAGCGAACTCGCGACGCTCGCTGTGCAATGGCGAGCGCGCGTCAGCCGGCGGCCGGATCGGCGATCGTCGCCAGGTCGGCTGCATCGACAAACGACAGCGAAGCCGAGTTCAGGCAGTATCGCAAGCGAGTCGGCGGCGGGCCATCGGGAAAAACGTGGCCGAGGTGTCCGTCGCAGCGGGCGCACAGGATTTCGGTCCGCACCATGCCGTGACTGGTGTCCTGCTCCTCCACGATGTTCTCTGGCGCGATCGGCTGAAAGAAACTCGGCCAACCGGTCCCCGAATTGAACTTCGCATTGGACGAGAAGAGAGGCAGCCCACACCCGATGCAGACGTAGACGCCCTCTTTCTTGTTGTCGAGCAACGTGCCGCAGAACGGCCGCTCGGTCCCCTTGCCGCGAGAAACGTAATACTGCTCCTGGCTCAGCAGCCGCTGCCACTCCTCGTCGGTCCGCACCACGCGCGGCGACTCGACCGGTCCCACCAACTCTCCCTTGCGATTGAAGACACGAACTTGAACCATCGCGGTACCTCCCGAGGAGAAGTTTTCAGTTATCAGTTTTCAGTTCTTAGTGGGAATGAGCAGCGGGGAGTGAACAGTAGACAGTACACAGTTCTTGGTTTTGGGCCAGGGTTGTGACGCTGCGGGAGGGGGCGTTGTGGCTCTGTGGTGCTGACGGGCGGATCGTTTGCATTCGCGAGAACGTCTGAGCCCTTCTGCGTCGCCGCACGGCGTGAACGGCGAGAAAGTGCAGTCTGGAACTTTTGTATGAGCAAATGAAATGCTGAACAGGCTCGATCCATTCAAGAAGTACGTGAAGCTGCTAAGGATGACACGCCCGGTTGGAAGGGACGCGTCCTCGAACGCAGTGAGCGGTGGCACAACTCTGCACGAACAAGCGACGGCCCCTATGAATCCAGGGCGGTTCATCCGACGCTATCGCCATCGCAAGGGAACCAGCTCCGCCCGTTGGCCGTATTGCCTATTACTCGTTTGCACTTTCGCGAACTTGTGCTATGCCGGCTGGGATGCGGATTCCCGCGTTCGACCCATTCGATCAGTCCCCGCCTACCCTTTCGCCCTACGTTAGAATGGATAGACTTAGGCGCAGCGGCCGATGCTATCTGCGGCGTGGCTAAGGGATTTCTCCAACGGCCACGAGGCGGTAGAATCGGCCGTTTGGTTCCTGGTCGACGCGTCGGTCGCGACCAACCGCCAGTCTATCGGATTCACCAAACGCGACTCGCACGCACGGAGAACTGGTCGGTGCAAATCAACATCACTGTCCGCCATGGCAGCCTCGGCGCCTCGACGCAAGAACGCATCACGGAAAAGGTCGAACCGCTTCGCAAGTTTTTTGACCGCGTCACGGCAATGAACGTGGTGGTCGATCTCGAACATCGCGAAGCTCCGACGGTCGAATTGCTGATCAGCGCCGAACATCACGAAGAGTTCGTCGCTCGGGCCCAGGCCGAAACGGTGCTGGCCGGCATCGACGGCGTGATCGACAAGATGGAGCAGCAGCTCCGCAAGCACAAAGAAAAGCTCAAGGGGCACAAGGCCACCAGCCCGAAGCATCTGGAAGCTCCCGTGGCCTCCGAAGACGACGAAGAATAAGTCGCTTCGCCTCATGGTCTGCGGCCACAACGCTCCAGGGCCAGAAGTACAAGTACCGGATCGGTTGAAGGACTGAAAAACCCATGAAATTCGCTGATTTTATTCAGAGTGGCGCAATCAAGGCCAACCTAACCGCCCACGACAAACCGGGCGTGGTGCGGGAGTTGGTCCAAGGCCTGGCGGATGCCGGAGCTCTGGGAAGCGCCGATCCGGAAAACATCATCGCCGCCATCATGAAGCGTGAGGAACTCGGCAGCACCGGCATCGGCCGCGGGGTCGCCGTTCCGCACACCAAGCACGCCAGCGTCGACCGCCTGGTCGGCACCGTCGGCGTGAGCGAAGACGGCGTCGATTTTCAGAGCCTCGACGGCGAAAAGGTCCACCTGTTTTTCTTGCTCGTGTCGCCTCCCGATCGTCCCGGCGACCACCTGCGGGCGCTCGAAAACATCTCGCGCCAACTGCGTGACGACACGTTCTGTCGCTTCCTCAAGCAGGCCAAGTCGCAAGCCGACGTGCAACACCTGCTCGACGACGCCGACAGCAACCAATTCGGCGCGTAAGCCACCGACGCTAGGGACAAGGGATCCGGGAAAAAGGGGTGGCTGACGCGTTCTTCCTCCCCTCGTTCCCTCTTCGCTTGTCCCTTTGTCTTCGTCTCCTAGTCGGTTCGTTCAGGACAACCTCGGAATGTCGCACGTGACCGTACAGCGCGAGGTGACGATCACCAACCCGCAAGGGTTTCACGCCCGGCCGGCGCATTTGTTCGTAAAATTGGCCAGCCAATTTCAGTCGCAGGTGCGGATTATCAAGGGAAACGAGGTCATCGACGGCAAAAGCATCCTCGACTTGTTGACCTTGGGGGCCGGAAACGGTACCAAACTGTCATTGGAAGTGAGTGGCGAAGACGCCCCAGCCGCCTGCGAAGCGCTCTGCAAGCTGGTCGAAGGGGGGTTTGAGGAAGAAGAAGGCTGATTGCGGTCGAAGAAACCCAGAATTTTCGCCTTGCGTCGCCCCCCTCAAATTCGCCACAATCGTAGCTGAATTCGCCAGAATTCAGACCTGTAGGGTATCGCCCCGCAATCCGGCTCCACGAAAGCAGCCATTGCGGGCGAAGTTAGATCCGGTGTGCCACTGCTGGCTCGCCCGGCAATGCCCAAGTTTGGGCATCACAGCCGGCTTGTTCCGCAGGGCGCCCAAACTCGGGCGCCACTGCTGGCTTGTCCAGCAGTGCCAACAGAGCCCGGATCGCGCTGCTGGCCCATTCCAGCAGCAGCTCCGAACAACAAGACAACCTTTTTTGCGCCGCTCCCAGCGGCCCGGCAGTTGAGCTCGCCCCTGTTGTAGCGCCACGGTCTTTCGCAACGAAAAAGACCCGGGATGCTCCGGCGGCTAGAGATCCTGCGGCCCCGGCGGCATCACTGGATTACCATGCGAACAAGTCGGGTGGGCCAAGGGCCCGCCAAACACTTTTCTGTTTCGGGCCGACACAGTCCTTGCCCTTTCACGAGCACGACTGGCGGCATCGGCATCTCCGGGCGCAGTGAAATTCGCCCGGAACTCTGGCCTTCGGCGTTGAACTTGGACCGCGCGTGCGTCGTTTGCGACGCCACTTGCGCGCGCGCTTCCTGGCAGCCGTCACAGGCGGGTGATTCTCGCGCGCATCGGTCGCGCTTTCCCCGTCTGGCGATCCGCAATCGCGTCCTGACGACTCGCCCACGCCCGCAGCCGACCGGCTTCCGCGGCGCGACTCTATCCGTCGCTTCGCACATGAACCGGTACTGCCCATGCCCGCTCCAGACGCCAGCTCGCTCGACGGCCGCGCTGCATCGGTCCCCACCTTTGCCCAGGGAAAGAACCCCCAGCCGTGAAAAGCGAAATGCTGATCAATGTCTCGCAGCCGGAAGAATGCCGGATTGCGATTGTTGAAGACGGATTGCTCGAAGAGCTGTACATCGAACGGGCCAGTCAGGACAACTACGTCGGCAACATCTACAAAGGCCGCATCGTCAATCTCGAGCCCAGCATCCAAGCCGCGTTCGTCGATTTCGGCGTCGGCCGCAACGGCTTTTTGCACATTAGCGACGTCGAGCCGCAGTACTTCCGCCAGGGCGGCTACGATCCTAGCGAAGCGATGAACGCCGGCCGGATGGCCGACATCGACACCGGCGACGACGAAGAAAACGGCGAAGGAGGCGCTGGCCGCAACCGAGGCCGCGGACGTCGCCCGCCACGCGGCGGCCGTCCGCGCGTGAAGCCGCCGATTCAGGAGATCTTCCGCCGCGGCGACGAAGTGCTCGTGCAGGTCATCAAGGAAGGGATCGGCACCAAGGGGCCGACTCTCTCGACCTACATCAGCATTCCCGGCCGCTACCTGGTGCTGATGCCGGCGCTGGGACGCGTCGGCGTCTCGCGCAAGATCGAAGACGAACAGCTCCGCCGTTCGCTCCGCGACACGCTGCTTGAGCTGAATCCGCCGAAGGGGCTCGGCTTCATCGTTCGCACGGCTGGCGCCGACCGGACGAAGAAAGAGCTGTCGCGCGACATGGCCTACCTGCTCCGCCTTTGGAAGGTGCTCGTCCGCCGGCTGAAGAAGCCGTCGGAGCCGCAGGTCATCTACGAAGAAAGCGACATGATCATTCGCACGATCCGCGACATCTTCACCGCGGACATCGATGCGATTCACATCGACCATCCCGAAGCCTACGAGCGGGCCAAGGAGTTCTTGCAACTGGTGATGCCGCGGCACGCCAATCGGCTGCACCTCTACGAGGGGAAAGAGCCGCTCTTCCACCGCTACAAGCTCGACAACGAAATCGCCAGCATCTACAAGCGGACCGTTCCGCTTCGTGGCGGCGGCTCGATCGTGATCGACCAGACCGAGGCGCTCGTGGCGATCGACGTGAACAGCGGCAACTTCCGCGCGGATAACGACGCCGAAGAAACCGCCTATCAACTGAACATCGCCGCGGCGAAGGAAATCGCCCGCCAGCTTCGTTTGCGCGACCTCGGCGGCGTGATCGTGAACGACTTCATCGACATGCGGAAAGAGCGGCACCGCCGCGGCGTGGAACGCGCCCTGCGCGACGCCATGAAGCGCGACCGCGCTCGCACCAAGATCCTCCGCACCAGCCCGTTCGGCTTGATCGAGATGACTCGGCAGCGCATCCGCCCGAGCCTGAAGCGGAGCGTCTACGGCGACTGCCCCTGCTGCAGCGGCCGTGGCGTGGTGAAGACGGCCGAAAGCATGGCGATCGAAGTCGTCCGCATGTTGATGCTCGTCAGCCAACAGCCGCGCATCGCGCGCGTGACCGTGAAGGTGCACGACGACGTGGCGGCCTATCTGAACAACCGGAAGCGTCGCGAGATCATGAAGCTCGAGGACGAAGCCAACATGACGGTTCAGATTCTCAGCAGCGAAGGGCACTACCCCGAGCACCTGGAAATCGAATGCCGCGACATCGAAGGCCGCGAAATGAAGCTGCCGGAGTAACGCCCACGCCGCCAAGCGGCTTAGGCGCCCCGGACGTCCCCGCAACTCCGTCCCAGGCTCCAAGCCTGGGACGAAACTGCGTGCGAGGCTCCGCCTCGCCAGCCCCGCCAACCACGGCCAGCCGTTGCAGGATCCACCCAGCCGGGCGGGATAAGATTTTGCTATCCCGCCCTCGACGGCTAGTCGCAACTTCGCTAGTATTAGAGGTTTCCACGATCGGCCACGCAAGAATTGCGACCCGGCCAGCCGATGGATAAAGGTAAGACAGACAACGCTTTCCGACAGATTTCGGGTATAGAAATGTTCGCGATCATCGCTCACGGCGGCCGGCAGTACAAAGTCGAAGAAGGTCAGGAACTGCTGATCGACCTGCAGGAAGGCGTCAACAAGGGGGACACCCTCACGTTTGACCGCGTCCTGGCGGTTGCGGGCAACGGCAGCCCCTCGATCGGTCAGCCGACCGTCGCTGGCGCCTCGGTGACGGCCGAAGTGCTCACCGGCGTGGAACTGGGCGAAAAGCTCTACATCCAGAAGTTCCGCCGCCGCAAGAACTACCGCCGCCGCACCGGCCATCGCCAGAGCTACACCCGGGTGAAGATCAGCAAGATCGCCCTGTAAGCTCCTGCGATCCACAAAGTAGCGACCGCCGGTCGCTGGCCGCCAATCAAATTTGGATGGCCCACCCAGGACAGGCCCAAAACGCCTGTCCTGTCGCATTTCTTGGCGGCCGGATACAGAACGTGGGGCCACGCAGTCGGGCAAGCCGAAACCGCGGCGCCCCCTAGCCGGAACGTAACTCGTTCCAGAGACCCTGCGAAAACGGCCTGCCGCGAGACGAGCGCAGCGATGTCTCGCTCGAGCTGGGCTGAAAAGATGCATGTCGCAGCATTTCGCGAGCCGCAGTAGAGCCGCGAAGCGGCGGCATCGAGTAGCCGTGGGCTTTACGCCACGGCCAGGCAATTGCGCCACTTCGTGGCTGCTCGCGTTAGGCTTCGCGCGTCCCAACGGCCAATTGAACCCGTCACGCTGTCCAGGATTGGCCACGCGCAGCACGCGGAAAGCATTGCCTACGTCCACTACTCCCCAAGCGACCCAAGCGACGCCAAAAACTCGCTCATTTCGGCCGCCGCGTGGGAGTTGTTTTGTGCGCGGGCTGCTTCGATGC
>Ga0182743_1004465_pt1 | contig 10568 bp, 10 predicted proteins | sample eDN3rd30CKraftOP_FD_128522 | JGI IMG/M metagenome (GOLD analysis project Ga0182743, IMG submission 128522) | Enriched Organic Plus compost microbial communities from Emeryville, California, USA - eDNA 3rd pass 30_C Kraft OP (version 2) (version 2) ... | reverse complement strand
CGGGTGGTTCGCGTGGTGAAAAACCCTCGCCCACAACCGCTAGTCGCAACCCGATTGCCAAACAGGCGCCGCACTCCCCCAGCCAGCCTCCGCGCAGCAAAAAACGCCCCACGCACCCAAACCGGCGCGAAGAGTCAGCCCCGCCAACCTACCAACCTTCCACAAACTCGTCAACAACTACACACAAACTCACACGCAGCGTAGCACGCCCCGGAGAACCACAATTCGACAAATCCATCGCCGAGCGGATCGCCGGCCACGTCTCGCAAATTTGCCTCCCCCACCATCCGCCGCCATACTGTCGCGGTCACAGTGCCACCCCCTCTCCCACTGGAGCCGCTTCCATGAAACGCCTCAGCTTCCTGCCGCTCGCCCTGTGCAGCCTGGCGATCCTCTCGCTCACCGCCTCCGCCGACGAGCCCGCCAGCAGCGACGCCGATTGGTCCGCCAGCGTGAAATTCCCGGCGAGCGAAAAGCCAATCCGCCTCTTCAACGGCAAAGACCTCGACGGCTGGGAGGGGCACAAGGACAAGTACTTCACGGTGAAGGACGGCGTGATCGTCGCCCGCAACGAGAAGGACAACGCGCCGCCGGTGAGCACCTACCTGCTCACGACCAAACCGTATCGCAACTTCCGCCTCGTGTTCGAAGGCAAACTCGTCGAATCGGGCATGCACTCAGGCATTGCCATCTGGGGCAAGAAGTTCGAGAAGGACGGCGAGCCGTTCTCGTATCAGGGACATCTCGTCATGTTCCCCACGCACTGGGGCTTCTACGACCTCTACCGCCGCAACAGCATCTATCAGGACGACGGCCGAGCCCGAAAGGCCGACAACGTCGGCGGCTGGAACAAGATGGAAATCCTCGCCATCGGCGACCGCATCCGTCTCGCGGTTAACGGCAAGGAGGTCGCCGACTGGCGCGACCCCAAACCGGAACTCATCGGCGAAGGCCCCCTCGGTCTGCAACTGCACAGCAACAAGGTCCCGCAAGAAGTCCACTTCCGCGGCCTGATCCTCGCAGAGAACCCGGAAGACAAACTGGTGACCGTGCAGGAGTAAGAGACACAAAGCGAGCTGCGAGGCCCGAAGGGCCGTCAGGAAGTAGCCCGGTCCGTCAGGGCCGGGAAGGCGCGATTCGCAGCGCGGCGCAGGTCCGAAGGCCCGGCACATTCGCCCGCCATCATGTGCCGGCCTTCCAGGCCTCCGGAAAATTTCTTCAGCGGTCCCCCGGCCTTCCGGCCGGGGCTACTTCTTGTCGGGCCTTCAGCCCTGCCGTCGCTGCGCTCGGCTCGCGCAGCGACGTCTCCAATCTCGGCGGTCCGTACCTGTCCCCAATTGTCCGCCTCTCTGTTCTCCGTCAGACTGAAAGGGCACGGACGTCCTTCATCTCGCCGCACGGAGACCGCGATGGCTGAGCCCGGTCCGACTAAACTGTTCGTCCTCGATACGAACGTCATCCTCCACGACAGCGGCTGCATCAACAACTTCGAAGAGCACGACATCGCGATTCCGCTCACGGTGCTGGAAGAGCTCGACAAGTTCAAACGGGGCAACGAGGACATCAACTTTCAGGCCCGCGAGTTTCTTCGCCGCATCGACGCCCTGACCGGCGAAATTCTCTCCGACGAAGGAGCCCCGCTCGGGCCCAACCTGGGAAGGCTGCGGCTGGTAATGACCGCCGGCCTCGATCCGCGAACCAAGGCTGCGTTCCTGCAAGACTCGCCCGATCACCGCATCCTCAGCACAGCCCTGCAACTGCAGGAGCACGAGCGCAAGCGGCCCGTCATCCTCGTTACCAAAGACACCAACCTGCGGATGAAGGCCAAGTCGCTCGGCTTGCCGTCGGCTGACTATTCGACCGACAAGGTCGAGAGCTTCGACAAGCTCTACACGGGCAAACGGATCATCGAAGACGCTGCGCCCGAAGTAATCTCCGCCTTCTACGGCGAAACGCACACCGTCCCCGCCGACGCGGCGCCGTTCATCACGAATCCGATCCCCAACGAAAACTTTATCCTCCGCAGCGGCAGCAAGAGCGTGCTCGCCACCTACCGGGCTGCCGATCAGAGCTTTGTTCGGGTCGAAAAGACGACCACCTACGGCATCACGCCGCGCAACGCCGAACAGTCGTTCGCCCTCAAGGCTCTGCTGAACGACGACATCAAGCTCGTCACGCTCGCCGGCACGGCTGGCACCGGCAAGACGCTCCTCGCGCTCGCCGCAGCCCTCGAATGCCGGCAGCGGTATCGCCAGATTCTGTTGGCCCGCCCGGTCGTGCCGCTGGGAAATCGCGACTTGGGCTATCTGCCCGGCGATATTGGCGACAAGCTCGATCCGTACATGCAGCCGCTCTACGACAACCTGACCGTCATCCGCCATCAGTTCAACGACAACGACGTGGCGGCCCAGCGGATCAACGACATGAAGGAGAGCGAAAAGCTGATGATCTCGCCGCTGGCCTACATTCGCGGCCGCAGCCTGCAGCGCATCTTCTTCATCATCGACGAAGCCCAAAACCTCACGCCGCACGAAGTGAAAACGATCATCACCCGCGCCGGCGAAGGGACCAAGATCGTTCTCACCGGCGACATCCGTCAGATCGACCAGCCCTACCTCGACGCCCTCTCCAACGGCCTCAGCTACCTCATCCACCGCATGGTCGGCCAACCGATCTACGCCCACATCACGCTCGAAAAAGGAGAACGGTCGATGCTCGCCGATCTCGCGAGTGAGCTGTTGTGAGAGGGAGGAGGTAAGAGGTAAGAGGGGGGCGCAGACGTAGGGGTGCAGGCTTAGGGGCGAAGAGGCAAAGGGGCCAAGGGAGGGCGGACGATGCCCCAGTCCTCGCGTCAGAGTGCCCGGCCCGTTCCTCGGTAGCAACACACCTCGGTAGCAACACACCTCGGTAGCAACACACCCCGGTAGCAACACACCCCGGTAGCAACACACCCCGGTTAGCGACGCTTCTCAGAAGCGTCCGCCAACTGATAACTGATAACTGATAACTGATAACCGTGAACTTCGTCCCCACCTGGCGTCCGAACTTCTCCACCAGCGCGCTCCACGCTGCGCGGGCGATCCTCGACGGTCGCGCGCTCGCCGATGCGCGGTTGAGCGAGACGCTCGGCCCCGCTGCCCAAAACCTGCAGCAACAAATCGACGCCGCCGGACTGCCGAGCGAGCGGTTCTGGCGGCACATGCTCCCACTTTCCGCAGCGCTCGAAAGCAATCGCCGCGTCGCCGAAGTCGCCATCGCCAAGGTCGCCGGCCGATCGGAGCGCACCGACGCCCAGGCCTACGCCGTCGCGGAAGCAATCACCAGCCTTCAGGCCGCGATGCGCACCGCCCTGCCCCGCCTCGACGAAGAACTGGCCCTGCGCGTCGGCCCGCTTCGGGGCCAGTGGGAGGCGCGCGGACCGGGGCTCCTCTACGGCGTCCGCCGGCTGACGGAAGATGGCGTGCTGCCGGAGAACGCGGACATTGTCGTCGTCCATCCAGCCCTGGGGGGCCATGGCGACGCTTTCCTGCGCTACAACCTGGTCACGATCGAAGGGGTGCTGGCCAATCCCCACTTCGAACTCCCCGAAACGGTCCGCCTCGGCTGGCTTATTTCGCTGCTCAACGCCGACCTGCCGAAGTACGGCGAGAACATACACGCCGATCGCCTGCGCACGGTCGCCGGCCTGGCGCTGCTTCCCCCGATCCTGCAGGCAGCCGAAGACGTCGAACTGGTCCACGCTTCGCCGCAGCTAATGGCGAAGGCGATTGAGGCCTGGGAAATCCCCGTGCCCGCTGACGCCGATCCGGTCGGGCTGCTCTCGGACTGGTGGAGCACCTACCACGACAGCCGCCCGGATTGGGGCGTCGCCCTTACGGCCCTCGACCAAATGCTGCCGTAGCCGGTAAGCGAACCAGGGCGGCAACTTTTCTCGCAATCCCTTGCCCACCGTGCTACGATAATCGGGCACACCGGGCCGGCCGCATTCCTCGGCCCACACCAGCCCACCATTCACGGAGAAGCGCGTCATGCGAAAGTGGTCCAGCCTGCTGCTCGCCGGCATTGTCGCCGCCTGCGTCAGCCCAGCCTTTGCGGAAGAGAGCCCCTTGAATCACAAAGCCAAGTCGATCACCGGCCAGGAAGTCGACCTGTCGCAGTACAAGGGGAAGGTCGTGATGGTCGTCAACGTGGCCAGCGCCTGCGGCCTGACGCCTCAGTACGAAGAGTTGCAAGCCCTGCACGAGAAGTACGCCGACAAGGGCCTCGTCATCCTCGGCTTCCCGTGTAACCAGTTCGGCAAGCAAGAGCCCGGCAGCGACGCCGAGATCGCTGAGTTCTGCAAGTCGAACTACAGCGTCGAGTTCCCGATGTTCTCGAAGATCGAGGTCAACGGCGACAACGCCCACCCGCTCTACAAGGCGCTGACCACGACCGAGACCAAGCCGACCGGCCCCGGTAAGATTTCGTGGAACTTCGAGAAGTTCGTCATTGGCCGCGACGGCAAAGTCGCCGCCCGCTTCGCTCCCCGCACCAAGCCGAGCGACGCCGACGTCATCGCGACGATCGAAAAAGAACTCGCCGCGAAGTAATTCACAGGCTCAACCGCGAACAACATCGCCAACCATAGCCGGAGCGTAACACGCTCCGGAGAAAAGCGAGTGGAGTTTCCACTCGCTTTGTCGTTTCTTGGGGCGGCGCGACCTAACCTTGAGCAGCGGCAACGAGTAGCGGCAACCTCGCGCAACCTCTCCGGGGCGTGTTACGCCCCAGCCAAGAAGTGGCCGACGCCTCCAACGGCGAGTTTCACAAATCAATCGCCATCACCAGCAGATCTTCGCGGAACCGCCAGCCGATCCGCTTCCAGAACTTCTCTCCCACCTCGTTGCCGACGATCAGGTGGATGCTGCAGCGTGAGATTTGCTCCTCGCGCAGCCTGGCGAGCGATCGCTCCACCATCGCCTCGCCGATTCCGCGGCGGCGATAGTCGGGATCAACCCCCAGGTGGTACAGATAACCGCGTCGGCCGTCGTGGCAGCAAAGCACGGCGCCGACAAGCCGTCCCTCGGCGTCGACGGCCGAGCTGAACCCTGGATTGCGGGCCAGGATGCGGGCGAACTCCTCGGGAGTCTCGTTGCCGCGCACCCCTTCGCACCGGTTCCAAAGCGCCATGGCGGCGTTATGGTCGTCGACCGTCAATTCGCGAAGCTGCCAATCACTCATCCAGACGTCTCCCAAGGTTCTCTCATCTTCGCTTGCGTCGGCTGCGGACTGAAGGGGCGGCGGTCCCCTCGCCGCATGGCAACCGGCACTTCGGCGACGCTCTCCCGGCGCCCTATTAGGCCGGCGTTTGGCCCTCCAATTGCATGTACATAAGATCTCCAAATTTTCGTTGAGATTCGATTGGCACACTGATATCGTGATCGTGCACACCTGTTCGGGTGTATCGCAAGGATCGACGCGTTCTTCTTTTCTTCATTTCGCTGTCGAACTTAGAGGCTAAAACATGTCTCGTCTTCTTTTCAGAAGTCGGGCGGGATTTGGCGTTTCCCGCCCCCTGGGATTCACGCTCGTGGAACTGCTGGTGGTCATCGCGATCATTGGCGTGCTGGTCGCCTTGCTGCTGCCAGCCGTGCAATCGGCACGCGAGGCGGCCCGCCGCACGAAGTGCGTTAACAATCTTCGGCAACTGAGCATCGGCGCCCACAACCATCACGACACGCTCGGCGAATTGCCTTACGGGCGCAAGTACGATCTGTGGGACTCATACACCTGGTCGCAAAAGATTCTCCCCTACATCGAACAGCAGTCGGTCTACGAAGCTTACTACACGCTCCCCCAAACCGGCATGGTTGAAGCCTATCCGGGGCCGAACGGGCCAATCGGCAACGACGCCCGGCTGCGAGAAGCGCGGCACGCCAAGATTCCGGCTTACGCTTGTCCGAGCGACAACTCGCAGTTGGCCAATGAAACCCACACAACCGACTACGGCTTCATGCGCGGCGCGTATCGCGGCTGCGTCGGCGCGGGAGACATGTACGGCAACGCCATCTCGGGGGACACGCTGGGTGGCTGGGGCCCGGGCTCGTTTGCGGTGCGCTCGGGGCAGAGCGTCGATCCCAACGCGGCGGTGAAAACGACGGGCGTTCGGATTGCGGAGTACACCGACGGCACTTCCAGCACGCTCCTCTTCTCCGAAGGCCTGACTCCCTCGACCAGCGGTTGGGGAGGACCGATCGGCTCGATCATCTACGGCAACATGGGGGGCGCGCTCTTTTCGGCGGTGCTCACGCCCAACAGCACGGCAGCCGACCGCCCGATTGGCCCTTGCCCGCAAAACCAGGGGGACTCCTCGTACCGAGCCCCCTGCCTCACCTTGGGGGGCAACGCGTGGTGGACTCCCAGCGCCGCCGGGTCCCATGTGGCCGCGCGCAGCCAGCATCCCGCCGGGGTGAACGTCGCGATGGCGGACGCTTCCACCCGCTTTGTGTCGAACAACGTCGATACGCTCGTCTGGCGCGCGGCCGGCACGCGCGCAGGAGGTGAAACGCGCTCGCTCGACTAGCGCCGATTGTGACAGGTATTCGACTCCCTCTCCTGAATCCGCAACTCTGAGGCGCTTCATGTACTGGAAATCGATTCGCAAGGCGCTCGGCGTCGTGGCGCTGCCGCTCTTGGTTGTGCTCGTGGGCTGCGACAACAGCCTGGGCACGGTCACGGGAAAGGTCACCTACGATGGCGAGGCCGTGCAGGAGGGCTTCATCACGCTCGCCCCAGCCGACGGCGCGGGTCCGACCGTCGGCGGACCGATCGTGGGGGGCGAGTTTTCGGTGTCGGACATTCCGCCGGGCGAGAAGGTGGTCCTGATTCAGGCGGTCAAAGCGGTTCCCTTCGCCCGCAGCAGCGAGGAAATGGCTGCGCGGGCCGAAGAGGAGCGCAAGAAAGGGAGAGGGACCGGCCTGATCGATCCCGCCGACGTCATTCCTCCCAATGCGGTGGGGAACAACGCCAAAGTGCAGGTCGCGGCCGGCTCGCAAGTGCTCGACTTCGCCCTGACGAGCCCCAAGCAATAGTCACCGCGTGGACGTTCGCGGCGTTTGCACATTCGCGCAAGAAAGCCGCGTTCTTTCTCGGCGGCCCGCGCATGCGCCCGGCCGGTGGGCCGCTTGATGTTGACGCTGAACGGGAGTTTTTGAAAAATTGCGGTCAAACGTGAGATTGGGCTCACTGCGGTGTGCGTTTCTGCCGATGAAAGCGGCGAAGTGCCTCCGTCTGATCCAATTTGACCGATGTAAACGCTGACGGGCGTGTCAGGGAATCGTTTGCATGATCACTCACTCCAGCCGAGTCACTGAATTTTCGCTCGCTGAAGCGCGAGCGATTGTCCGGGATCAGTTTCAGCCCAAGGCTTGGATCTACTGGACCGATTTTCTGGTCTCGATCCTCGTCGGCCACGCCTGCTACGCGCTGACGCGGCGGATGGGGGCGATCGTCGCCGATCCCCTTTGGCTGCGCTACGCGCTGCAGGTCCTCTGCTTCGCCGCCACCTGTGCCCTCTACTTTCGGGCTGCAAGCTTCATTCACGAAGTGGTGCATTTGCCCGAACGCAAGTTCCGCGCGTTTCGCTTTGTCTGGAACCTGCTCTGCGGCATCCCCTTTCTGATGCCGTCGTTCACCTATCAGACGCACCTCGAACATCACCGCCGCAAGCTCTATGGCACCGACCACGACGGCGAGTACCTCGCGCTCGGGCGGATGCCGCCGTGGGTGATGCTGGTCTACCTCTCGCAACCGCTGTGGGTGCCCCCGCTCGCCGTGCTGCGGTTCCTCGTACTCACGCCGCTCACCTGGATCAGCCCGGCCTTCGGCCGCTGGATCCACCAGCGCGCGTCGTCGCTGGTGATGGACCCGCGCTACTTGCGCCCCCTGCCGACGCCGCAGGAGATGCGCATCATCCGCCTGCAGGAAGTGATGTGCTTCCTCTGGCTGCTCGGCATCGCTGTGGTTCCGCCGGTGTTTCTGGGCCGTTGGCCGATTCCGTTCGTCATCCACGGCTATCTGACGGCTGTGGTGCTGCTGACGTTCAACTGCCTCCGCACGATGGCTGCCCATCGCTTCTGGAGCGAAGGGCACGAAGTGACCTTCGTCGAGCAGATGCTCGATTCGGTGAACATCGACAGCCGCTCGCCGCTCGAAATGATCCTCAATCCGGTCGGCTTGCGTTTCCACGCCCTGCACCACATGTTTCCGTCGCTGCCGTACCACAACCTGGCGAAGGCCCATCGGAAACTGATGCAGGAGCTGCCGGCTGACTCGCTCTACCGGCAGACGAACGAGCCGTCGATCGCAGTCGCCATCGCCAAACTCTGGCGGCGATCGGTCGAGTTCCAGCGGGAGTCGCAAGCCGGCATGGCAGAAACGCCAGAGATAAAGCCGCGCAGCACGACGCCGCCGGAGGCGAGGTCGACCACCGTCCCCTCTCCCTCCGGAAGAGGCTAGGGTGAGGGAGCGCCGCACTGCGGCTGCGTACTGCAACCTCGCCAGGCTGGAAGTGAGCCACTTCCGCCGATTCCTCGCGTCGATGCTCCACTCGCAATTTCTCCGGCGTATGTTATCCGCCGGCGAATGGAGCGGTACGCTACTGCAAACGGCCTCGCGCCGTAATCGGCCAGACGGCTTCGACCTGATCGCCGCGGCAGGCGTAGAACCGGTCGTGCAGGAGCGTCGTCAGGTCGCCATAGCCGGGAATCAACTCCAGGCGATCGCCGATCTGCAGATCGGCTGCGTCGGGCGCGACCTTCAGCCAGCCATGCTCGGCCGACAGCCGCTGCACCTCGACGTCGTTGCGACCGACCACGAGCGGCACGTGGATTTCCATGTTCATCGTCTTACGGCCGGCGTCGATGATTGCCCGATCGGGCGCGGGGCGGCTGACGACGGTGGTCAGAATGGTCAGCGCGTATTGAAAACGCGTCACCTGGCACTTCTCGCGATAGTAGGCGTCCATGAAGATCGCCCCGCCCGCCTGCACTTCGGTGACGCCCGGCTGAGCCACGGCCAGCTCAAACGACCCAGTGCCGCCGCACGAGACAATCGGGCACGGCAGCCCGGCGCGTAGCAGTTGTTCCTTCGTCTCGACCAATTGGCCGAGGGCCGCTTGCACTTGCCGGCGTTTCTCAGCCGGGTCTTCGACCATTTGCAAGTGCCCCTCGTAGCCCATCACGCCGACCAGCTCGAGCCCTGGCAGCCCGGCGACGCGCTCAGCCACGCGCAAGGCTTCCTCGCCCGGCAACAGACCGACGCGCTGCAGGCCGATGTCGATTTCGAGCATCGTCCGCACTCGCAGGCCCGCCGCAGCCATTGCCTGGCTGATCGGTTCGGCCTGGCTGATGTGGTCGAGGCAGATGATCGGGTCGGCGATCTTGCGCAGCTCGACCAGCCGGGCGATCTTGTGCCGCCCGACGAGAATGTTCGCGACGAGCAGATCGCGCACGCCTGCTGCGGCAAACACTTCGGCTTCGCCTAGCTTGGCGCAGGTCAGGCCAATCGCGCCCGCCTCCATGATCAGCCGCGCGATGTCGGGGCATTTATGGCACTTGGCGTGCGGCCGCCAGTCGACGCCGTACTGCCGGCAGAGCGCCACGGCCTCGCGAATGTTGGCCTGTAAGATGTCGAGGTCCAGGCAAAGCGCTGGAGTGTCGAGTTCGAGCTTCGCGGCGGGAAGAGTCGTCAAAGTCATCGGGGCGAGGTCGATTCAGTCGGCTGCTGAGCGGCCCAGGGTTTTACCGTGAGGAACATCCAATCCACGATCGCAAACGCCGCAGCCCCCAGGAACAACCCGGTCACATCTGCAGCCCAGTCTAGCAGTTCGGCATAGCGATTTGGAACCAAAAGCTGCGTCAGCTCGTCCACCGCGCCATAGGCGGCGCCGATCAGGATTGGCGTGAGGAACGTCTTCAAGCTTCGCGGCCAGTACGCCCGCAGCACGCCCAGCAGCAGGAACGACAGCCCCAGGTAAGCCCCGCAATGCTGCAGCTTGTCGCTCATGCGAACGTGCGGATGCGGCAGCACCGGCAGATGGGTCCCCAAAAACATCAGCCCCCACCAAACGCTCACAGCCGTGAAAGCGGCAACGAGCAACAAACGGATGCGGAGGCTGGTCATGAAGGCCGATAGTGGGAGTAGAGAGTTAGGAACTCAGATTTCAGAATCTCGGCGTCAGGATGAAACGCCTTGTGGGCTACGCATTTTGGGCGGCGCCCGGACGCCCGCTGGCTCCCTTGCTCCGAAATGGCGATGCGAACATGATGGCGACTAGTCCGCCAGACCGCCAGTGGAGTAGTACCGGCAATAGACCAGGAAGCCGCCGGCAAAACACGCCTGTAGCACGGCATGGCGCAAGCACGCAGCCTCTAGCAACTAGTACCAGTACTAATTGCCAATCCACCGAACGTCCAACGCACTCCCATACTCTAAACCCTACCCCTCCGCTCACCCTATGACCACGCTCATCACCGGCGGCGCCGGGTTCGTTGGAAGCCACCTGACCGAGCGGCTGCTTGCCGAGAGCG
>Ga0182743_1004461_pt1 | contig 10576 bp, 6 predicted proteins | sample eDN3rd30CKraftOP_FD_128522 | JGI IMG/M metagenome (GOLD analysis project Ga0182743, IMG submission 128522) | Enriched Organic Plus compost microbial communities from Emeryville, California, USA - eDNA 3rd pass 30_C Kraft OP (version 2) (version 2) ... | reverse complement strand
GGATTCGTGGCGTATCGGGCGGCACAGCGGATCATTGGGCTGGCCGGCGCTCTGGCGCTGTGGCTGGGGGTGGTGGCTGTGCCGGGGTCCGCGCAGGACAGCCGGTTCCCGATCGCCAGCGATTCGCGGCTGGCGGGAGACGAGACCCGCACCCGATTCGTGATGGATCTGACCCGCAAGATCGAGCTGCGGGCCTTCACCCTGGCCGATCCCTATCGCGTGGTGCTCGATCTGCCGCAGGTGTCATTCAATCTGGCCCCCCGCACCGGCGACCAGGGCCGCGGGCTGGTCAGCGCCTTTCGGTTCGGGCTGGTCATGCAGGGCGGTTCTCGAATTGTTCTCGACCTGAAGAAGCCGGTGCGGATCGAACGGGCCTTCGTTCTGGATCCGGCCCAGGGACAGCCGGCGCGCCTGGTCCTGGACCTGGTCGCGGTGGATCGTGCGACCTTTCTTCAGGCGCTGGCCACCGAAAGCCGGCCCAAGCCGCCGGCGCCCGCCAAGGGAACCGAGCGTCAGCCGGTGGTTCCCGGCGATCCGCGGCCGATCGTGGTGCTCGATCCGGGGCATGGCGGCATCGATCGCGGCGCGAGCTCCCCCAAGGGCGGCATAGCCGAAAAGGACATCGTCCTCGATTTCGGCCTCATCCTGCGCGATCAGCTCGAGGAAACGGGCCGCTATCGCGTCGTCATGACGCGGTCCGACGACACCTTCATCACGCTGGGTCAGCGGATTCAGATCGCCCGCGACCGCGGTGCGCACCTGTTCATATCGATCCATGCCGACGCGCTGCGCCGCGGACAGGCCCAGGGGGCGACCGTCTACACATTGTCGGAAACGGCCTCCGACCGCGATGCCGCCCGCCTGGCTGAAGACGAGAACAAGGCCGACGTCATTTCCGGCATCGATCTGGCGCAGGAGGCCGACGACGTGTCCGGCATCCTGTTCGATCTCGCCCGCCGCGAGACCAAGGCTTATTCCACGCGATTCGCCCGCACGCTCGTCGGTGAGTTGAAATCGACCGCCCGGCTGCATCGGAATCCGCTGCGTTCGGCCGGATTCAAGGTCTTGCGGTCTCCGGACGTGCCATCCGTGCTCCTGGAGCTCGGCTATGTGTCGAACGAGGCCGACCTGAAGCAACTCATGTCGCAGCGCTGGCGGGAGCGGACCAGCCGCTCCATGGTCCAGGCGATCGACGCGTTTTTCGAGGCCCAAGGCCATGGTCCGACCGCCGTGGCCCGACCACGTTTGCGTTGATCGGGGCGCCCGCGTCGGCGCGTCCGCCGCCAAACGCCGCACATGGCCGAAAAGCCTCAGTTTGACCATAAAATACAGCGATTTCCCTGTTTCGCATGCAGTCGGTGCGTGGCGTTGCTATAGGGTGGCGCGCGGCGTTGTCAGCGCGGGATTTCGGGACATCATGGACCCGGCGAATGTGGGCCCGATCGGGGCGCGGAGCTGCGCCATGGCGGTGCGGCCCGCGACCGGCAGCCGGGATGTGAACCGACACCAGGCAGGTCTTCAGGCCGGCCTTGGGGCAGGGATGGATTGTTGCCAATGAAGCTGTTGCTGCGTTTCGCAGGCTTTTTGTTCGCGGCCGGAACGATCGTGTTCCTGGTCGGCGCAGCCGGCGTGGCCGGCATCATGTGGCATTATTCCCAGGACCTGCCCGATTATTCCCAGCTTCAGAATTACGAGCCGCCGGTGATGACCCGCGTGCACGCGGGCGACGGCGCGCTGATGGCCGAATACGCCACGCAGCGCCGCCTCTACCTGCCGATCCAGGCCGTGCCGCGGATGGTGACCGACGCCTTCCTCGCGGTCGAGGACAAGAACTTCTACGAGCATCACGGCATCGACCCGACCGCCGTCTTTCGCGCCGGAATGGTCTTCGTGGAGAATCTGGGAACCAACCGCCGTCCCCAGGGTGCTTCGACCATCACCCAGCAGGTCGCGAAGAACTTCCTCCTGACGAACGAGGTGTCTTTCACCCGCAAGATCAAGGAGGCGCTGCTCGCGGTGCGGATCGAGAACGCCTATTCGAAGGACAAGATTCTCGAACTCTATCTGAACGAGATTTATCTGGGCTTCGGCGCCTATGGCATCGCCGCCGCCTCCCTCCTTTACTTCGACAAGTCGGTCCACGAACTGAACGTGGCCGAGGCGGCCTATCTCGCCGCGCTGCCGAAGGCGCCGAGCCAGCTTCATCCCTTCCGCCACCGCGAGCGCGCCATCGAGCGGCGCAATTACGTGATCGACCAGATGGTCGTTACCGGCGTGCTCAAGCCGGAAGAGGCCGAGAAGTGGAAGAAGGAGCCGCTTGCCGTCACCGCCCGGCCGACCGGCGCGCACATCTATGCGGCTGATTATTTCGCCGAGGAGGTGCGCCGCTGGATCGCCGAGCGTTACGGCGAGAAGGTCCTTTACGAGGGCGGCCTTTCGGTGCGCACCACGCTCGACCCCAACCTGCAGGAGCTGATGCGGCGCAAGTTCGTCGAGGGACTTGTGAGGTTCGACGAGGCCGAGGGCTGGCGCGGTCCGGTGACCAAGCTCAAGCCCGAGGGCGACTGGGCCGTGAAGCTCGCCGAGGTCAAGCAATTCTCCGATGTGAAGCCCTGGCAACTCGCGGTGGTGCTGGAAAGCGGCGAGGATTCGGCCCGCGTGGGACTTTATCCGGCGCGCGAGCCGGGCGGCGCGCTGACCAAGGACCGTCCGATGGGCACGGTGCCGCTCGACGGCGTGCGCTGGGCCAAGGCGGCTGCCGGGCCGCGGCGTGGCCGCGCGCCGACCACGGTGAGCGAGGTGCTCAGCGTCGGCGATGTCGTCTATGTCGAGCCGCTCGACAAGAAGCAGAACACATGGCGGCTGCGCCAGGTGCCGGAGCTGTCCGGTGGCATGGTCGCCATGGACCCCAACACCGGCCGCGTGCTCGCTATGGTCGGCGGCTTCTCGTTCGACGACAGCGAGTTCAACCGGGCCACCCAGGCGATGCGTCAGCCGGGGTCCTCGTTCAAGCCATTCGTCTACGCGGCCGCGCTCGACAACGGCTATACGCCCTCGACCGTGGTTCTCGATGCCCCGGTCGAGATTTATCAGGGGCCCGGGCAGAAGCCGTGGCGGCCCGAGAATTACTCGACCGGCAAGTATTACGGCCCGCAGACGCTGCGCTTCGGACTGGAGCATTCGCGCAACATCATGACCGTGCGGCTGGCGCAGGACGTCGGCATGCCGCTGATCACGCAATATGCGCGCCGCTTCGGCATCTATGAGGATCTGCCGCCCTACCTGTCGTTCTCGCTGGGAGCCGGCGAGACGACCGTGCTGCGCATGACGGCGGCCTATGCGATGCTCGACAACGGCGGGCGCCGCATCACGCCGACCTTCATCGACCGCATTCAGGATCGCTACGGCCGCACCATCTACCGGCACGACCAGCGCGAATGCAAAGGCTGCAACGCGGAGCGCTGGAAGGGCCAAAGCGAGCCGTCGCTGGTCGATCGCCGCGAGCAGGTGATCGATCCGATGACCGCCTATCAGGTCACCTCGATGATGGAGGGCGTCGTGCAGCGCGGCACCGCGACCGTGGTGCGCAAGGTCGGCAAGCCGATCGCCGGCAAGACCGGCACGACCAACGACGAGCGCGACGTGTGGTTCGTGGGCTATTCGCCCGATCTCGTGGTCGGCCTCTATCTCGGTCACGACAAGCCGCGCCGGATCCGTCGCGGTGCCAGCGGCGGCGGATTGGCCGCGCCGATCGTGGCGGATTTCCTCACCGAGGCGCTGGAGGACAAGCCGGCCGTTCCGTTCCGCGTGCCGGCCGGCATCAAGCTGGTGCGGGTCAATCATCGCACGGGCATGCGCGCCAGCGCCGGCGGCGAGGGCCGGGTGATCCTGGAGGCGTTCAAGCCGGGTACGGCGCCGCCCGACAATTATTCCGTGGTCGGCTATCAGGGCGGCGGCTACCAGCAGGGCGGCTATCCGCCGGAGGGCGGCGTCCCCGGTCAGCCGCAGTCCCCCTACATGCATGCGCCGGGCGGGGTGTCGCCGGAGGCGGATCGTGCGGTCGGTCGCGGCGGGCTTTACTAAAGCCCCCATCGTTCGCTAGAGCCTATCCGGTTCTGATAGAATCAGAACCGGAGCTCCAGTCCTTTGTTTGTTGCGTTTTCTTCACGCGAACCGGTTTCCACTTCGCTCGAAAACGCTCTATATGCCGACTGAACGAACGGATTCTCTCCATGCGCGCTGAAACCGAGAAACTTGTCGAAGAGATCAAGCAGTCAGTCGGGCTGCTGAGGAGGCATCTTTGACTTCGACACGTCCACGGCACGCCTTGCCGAGCTGAACGCTCAGGCCGAAGACCCCGAACTCTGGAACGACAGCGCTCGCGCCCAGCGCGTGATGCAGGAGCGCAACGCGCTCGAAGACCAGCTCAACGCGATCGGCCGGATCGAGCGCGAGCTGGACGATCAGGTCGGCATGATCGAACTCGGCGAGTCCGAAAAGGACGAGGCGGTCGTCAACGACGCTGAATCGACACTGCGCGATCTCGTGAAGGAATTGGAGCGGCGCAAGCTCGAAGCCTTGCTATCCGGCGAGGCTGACGCCAACGATTCCTATCTCGAGGTGCACGCCGGCGCCGGCGGCACCGAAAGCCAGGACTGGGCGGGCATGCTGTTCCGCATGTACACGCGATGGGCCGAGGGCCGCGGCTACAAGGTCGAACTGCTCGAAGAGACGCCGGGCGAGGGCGCGGGCATCAAGTCCGCGACGATCCAGGTCAAGGGTCACAACGCCTATGGCTGGCTCAAGACCGAGGGCGGTGTGCACCGGCTCGTGCGCATCTCGCCGTTCGACGCCAACGCGCGCCGGCACACGTCGTTCGCGAGCGTCGCGGTGTTTCCGGTCGTGGACGACCGGATCAAGATCGAGATCAACGAGGCCGACGTGCGTGTCGATACGATGCGCTCGGGCGGCGCCGGCGGTCAGCACGTCAACAAGACCGAATCCGCTGTTCGGTTGACGCATATTCCGACCGGCGTCGCGGTGGTCTGTCAGGCCGAGAAATCGCAGCACAAGAACCGCGCCCAGGCGTGGGACATGCTGCGCGCACGTCTCTATGAGATGGAATTGAAGCGGCGCGAGGAGGCGGCCGCCGCCGCCCAGGCAGCCAAGACGGACATCGGCTGGGGCCATCAGATCCGCTCCTATGTGTTGCAGCCCTATCAGATGGTGAAGGACCTGCGCACCGGTGTTGCGACGTCCAACACCGGGGCGGTGCTCGACGGCGATCTCGACCAGTTCATGGCCGCCACGCTCGCGCAGCGCGCCTTCGGCGGCGGTCCGGAATCGGTCGAGGACGTCGATTGATCGCCGCATGGGACCGGTGTTGCCGCGTCTTGATCCCTATCCGCTTTGGCTGCGCATTCCCCTCGCATTGTTCGTCGCCGTCCTCGTGCCGGTCTACTGGCACAGGTACGGGCCGGGCAATTTTCTCTGGTTCTCGGACATCGCGCTGTTCGCGGTCTTGATCTCGCTGTGGACCGGTTATCGGCTTCCCTATTCGATGATTGCGGTCGGCGTGTTGCCGCTTGAGATCGTGTGGACGCTCGACTTTCTGTCCGGCGCCAATCTGATCGGACTCACGACCTACATGTTCGATGACGATCTGCCGCTCGCCCTGCGGGCGCTGTCGCTGTTTCATCTGGCGCTGGCGACGATCGTCATCGGGATGCTGATCGTGCAGGGTTATGATCGACGCGCGATCTGGACGCAGACCGTCTTTGCCTGGTTCGTGCTGCTCGCCACCTATTGGCTCACGGCGCCGAAGGACAACGTCAACTGGGTGCACGGTCTCGGCGACGGCGGCATGCTTCCCCTGCCGCAACCCTGGTACCTGCTCGTCTATATGGCGCTGCTTCCGCTTGTGGTGATCGCGCCGATGCATCTCGCGCTTCGGCGGCTGTTCCGCTCGTGAGAGACTGGCAGCAGTCTTTCAGACATGCTGCTAAGGCATTGAAATCAGTGATCTAATTCTCTCTTTCCGCTTGTCATGACGTCGGTGCGACGGAACAATGACGGGGTCAGGAAAGGAGGATTCGAGATGACGTCTCGCGACTTCAACCGGCAGATGGAAGGCTACGGCCTGACCACGGCGGAAATCCTGTATCGCCGGCCGGATCATCCATGGCTTCTGCAAACCTATGTCTGGCAGGACTATGATCTTTGCCCGCAATTCCCGGAGCTGAACGGTTTCCTCGCCTTCTGGCAGAGGTCGCTGGAGGGCATGTTGCATTCCGTGCGCGTGGTTCATTGCGGCTTGATCAAGCCGGCGGAGCTGCGATCGGTCGGCGGCGTCTACCAGCTTCATTGAGCGGCCGGCCCCATCTTTGGCCTCACGGCCATGCGCGAGGGATGCTGCGAGGGATGGTTGGCGTCTCTCGTGAAGCCGCCAGAGCATATCCGCGAACATCCACCCGTGAATCATCCGCCGCTCGCGGCGGATCGAGAGGAGCATGCATGCGCGAACTTTGAGAATATCTCTAATCTTCAGCCAAAGCGTGGCCCTCCCTCCCGTGATCGAATATCAAGAGCACAAGAGAGGGCAATGATGATTGACAGCACTGCAATCCGGTCCGCGCTGACGGGTCTCGCGTTCTGCATCGCCACCCATGGCGCCATGGCCGCTCCCCCCGAGCCGAAGGCCATTGTCGCCACTTACGCGGACATCGCGCAGGCGATGTACGAGGACTCGCTGACGACAGCGAAGACGCTCGCGACCTCGATCGACGCGCTGCTTGCCGATCCGACCGACGCGACGCTGAAGGCGGCGCGGCAGGCGTGGATCGCGGCGCGCGTGCCCTATCAACAGACCGAGGGCCTGCGTTTCGGCAATCCGATCGTGGACGATTGGGAGGGCCGCGTAAACGCGTGGCCGCTCGACGAGGGTCTGATCGATTACGTCGATGCCGCGAGCTACGGCGACGCCTCGGACGAAAATCCACTCTACACGGCGAACATCATCGGGTCGAAAACCATCCGCTTCGGCAAGGACGAGATCGACGTCTCGAAGATCACCAAGGAGCTTTTGGCCGAGCACCTTCACGAGGCGCGCGGCGTCGAGGCCAATGTGGCGACCGGCTATCACGCCATCGAGTTCCTGTTGTGGGGGCAGGACCTGAACGGCACCGATGCGGGCGCCGGAAACCGGCCGGCCACGGATTTCTCCCTGAAGGTTTGCACGAACGGAAACTGCGACCGGCGGCGGGATTATCTCAAGGCCGCGACCGATCTGCTGATCGACGATCTTCAGGAAATGGTGGACGCCTGGAGCAAGACCGGAGACGCGCGCGAGGCTGTCACGCAAAAGAGTGACGAGGACGGTCTCGCGACGATCCTGACCGGTCTCGGCTCGCTCTCCTACGGCGAACTGGCCGGCGAGCGCATGAAACTCGGCCTCATTCTGCATGACCCGGAGGAGGAGCACGATTGCTTCTCCGACAACACGCACAACGCGCACTTCTACAATCAGGTTGGCATGACCGCGCTTTATCAAGGCCGCTACAAGCGGATCGACGGCCGCATCGTCGAGGGCGCGGGTTTCGCGGCCTATGCGGCGGCGAAGGCCCCGGAGGCCGCCAAGGCGCTGGATGCCGCGTTCGCGGCGACGACCGCCAGGCTTCAGGCGATCAAGGACAGGGCCGACAAGGGCGTCGAGGCCTACGACCAGATGATCGGCGAGGGCAACGCCGAGGGCAACGCGATGATCCAGGAGGCCATCGATGCGCTGGTCGCGCAGGCGCGCGCCATCGAGCGCGTGGTCGCGAGCCTCGGCCTGACGATCTCGGTCGAGGGATCGGAGAGCCTCGACGCGCCGGACGCGATCGCGAAGTAGCGGTCTCGGACCAGTGATGTGACGAGCGGGGCGTGACGAAAGGAATCTGATGCTCACGCGACGCGCGGTGCTTGGACGCGCGGTTCTTGGCGGCGCGATCGGGGCGGCGGGGGCCTTGACGCTCGCTGGTGGCGTGTGGCCTGCGCGTTCCTCGAATGCCGCGACGGCGCGGGCCGTGCAAAGCCTGCCGCCGCGCCCGCCGCATTCCGGCGGCCGTCTCCACGATTGGACCATCGTGGCCCAGGAGGGACGGGCCCGATTGCTCGGCGAGGACAAGCCCGCCTCCACGGTCTGGACCTTCGGCGATACGCTCATGCCGGTGCGCCGTGTTCGCATCGGCGATTCCATTCGCGCGACGATGATCAACCGCCTGCCGGACCACACGTCGATGCATTGGCATGGTCTGCGCATTCCTAATGCGATGGATGGTGTGCCCTATGTGACCCAGCTGCCCGTGCAGACAGGTGAGCGTTTCGTCTATTCGTTCACGCCGCCCGACACCGGCACCTTCTTCTTTCATCCCCATTGCAACGAGGCCGGTCAGGTCGGCCGTGGACTCGCCGGCGTGCTGATCGTCGAGGGCGACGAACAGAGGGCATCGGACGCCGACCATGTGATGGTGATCAAGGACTGGCGGCTGGCTCCGGATGGAGGCTGGCTCGATTTCGAGACGCCTGAGGGCGCGAGCCGCGCGGGAACGTTCGGCACGGTGCGCGCGGTGAACGCCGGCCCGACGGTCACGGCCGATGTGCCGGCCCATGGCGACATCCGCCTGCGGCTGCTCAATCTCGACGGCACGCGGCAGATCGAGGCCGGTGTCGATGGCGCGGACGCCGTGGTGATCGCCATCGACGGCAATCCCATCGATCCCTTTCCGCTTCACACATGGCGCTTCGCGCCCGCGATGCGGCTCGACATCCTGGTGCGCGCGCCGGCCGCCGGACAATCGTTCACGGTGTACGATTATTTCGCCGCCGAGCCTTATCCGCTCGGCCGCTTCGCATCCGTTCCATCGTCGAAATCAGCGCGGCCGTTCGAGCCCGCGCCGCTTTATGCGTCCGACATTCCGCGCGCCGATCTCGCCACCGCCGAGCGGTTGCCGTTCGAGTTCAGCGCCGCGCCCGGATCGCCGGCGGCGGCGGTCAGCGATCTGCCGGACGACGATCCGCTGAAGGATGTCCTGCTCGACAGCCTGTGCGTGGGCAGCCGCACGTTCTGGGCCATCAACCGCCAGACCTGGCCGGGCGGCGATCACCGCAACCTGCCGCCGCCGCTCGCGCGACTGACCGCCGGCCGGTCCTACATCTTCGAGATGGTGAACTCAACGCCGCATCCGCATCCGATCCATCTGCACGGTCACACGTTCGAGGTCCTGTCGTCGTCGCGTCAGAAATTGCCGCGATTTCTGGCCGATACCGTTCTGATGCAGCCGCGCGAGCGGATCGAGATCACCTTCGTCGCCGCGCCCGGAAACTGGATGTTCCATTGCCATGTGCTGGAGCATCTGGAGACCGGCATGATGGGCTGGTTGAAGGTGACGTGATGATGATCCGCATCGCGCTCGCCCTGTTGCTTGTGTTGACCGGCTTCGCCGCGATGGCTGCCACCGACGACCGGTTGTCGGCGGCGATCGGCCAGCGGCTTTTCAAGCGCGTCTGGGTCACGGGTCCATCATCGACGAAGGCCAATGACGGCCTCGGTCCGCTGTTCAATGCGCGATCGTGCCTGTCCTGCCATCAGGGGCTCGACCGGATGCCGCTGGTGCTTGGCGCCGACGGCGAGGTGGCAAGCCCGCAGCATGTTGTCCGGCTGAGCGATGCCAATGGTGCGCCCGATCCGGTTTACGGCCGGCAGTTTCAAACGTCGGCCGTGCCGGGACATCGGCCAGAGGGCCGTGTCATGTTCGATGGGAGCCGTGTCCGATTGTCCTCGCTCGGCCATGGCCCGATGGCGGACACGACCCGCGCGGGCGCGCGCGACGCGCCGATGATGCGCGGCCTCGGACTGCTTGACGATGTGCCGGACGAGGCGATCCTCGCGCTCGAAGATCCCGATGACCGCAATGGTGACAGCGTGCGCGGTCGCGCGCGCCGTCTGACCGACGGACGCATCGGCCGTTTCGGCTGGCGGGCCTCGGCCGCGACGCTGCAAGATCAGATCGCCGACGCCTTTCATCTCGATCTCGGCATGGGCACGGAGCGCCATCCGCGGCCGGAGGGCGATTGCACGAAGGCGCAGACGCATTGCCGTGAGGCGGCGCTCAGTGCCGATGCGCTGGCGGACAAGGAGGAGGCCGAGATCGGTCCGGAGATCCTCGCGATGCTCGCGAATTATCTCGCGTCCATCGATGCGCCGAATGGGAAACCTCCCGTCGATGCCAGCGATCTCTTCGCCTCGACCGGATGCGCCACTTGCCATCGTCCGCAACTGCCGACACGGAGCGGCGGAACAGCGCGTGCGTTCACCAATCTCCTGCTTCACGATCTGGGGGCGGATCTCGATGGCGGCGCCACCGATCCGGGCATCGCATCGACCGAATGGCGCACGGCGCCGCTCTGGGGCCTGTCGCGCACCTTGAGGCGTGGCGCGGGCCTGATGCACGACGGGCGGGCGAGAACGGTCGAGGGGGCCATCGCGCTGCACGGCGGGGAGGGGGCATCCGCACGCGCGCACTTCAACGCACTGTCC
>Ga0182743_1004459_pt1 | contig 10585 bp, 9 predicted proteins | sample eDN3rd30CKraftOP_FD_128522 | JGI IMG/M metagenome (GOLD analysis project Ga0182743, IMG submission 128522) | Enriched Organic Plus compost microbial communities from Emeryville, California, USA - eDNA 3rd pass 30_C Kraft OP (version 2) (version 2) ... | reverse complement strand
TCGGCGGCATGATCATCGGCATCATGCAGCAGGATATGCCGTTCGCCGAGGCCGCCCGCACCTATACGCTCCTGACCGTCGGCGACGGTCTCGTCACCCAGATTCCGGCTCTCATCGTCTCGACCGCCGCCGGCCTTCTCGTCACCAAGGCCGGCGTGACCGGCGCCGCCGACAAGGCGCTGGTCCGCCAATTGTCCGGCTATCCCAAGGCGCTGGGCATGTCGGGCGGCGTCATGCTCGTCATGTCGCTCCTGCCCGGCATCCCGATGCTGCCGTTCCTGGTTCTGGGCGGCGGCGCATGCACCCTCGCCTATCTCCTCGACAAAAAGTACCTCGCCGCCGCCGAAACCGAGGCCGAAGAGGCGCAGCAACTCGAGACCGCGACGGCGGCCGAAGCCGAGGAGCCGATTTCCGCGGCCCTCAAGATCGACGATCTCAAGATCGAGCTGGGCTATGCGCTTCTGCCACTGGTCGGTTCCTCCGAAGGCTCCGACCGACTGACTGAACAGATCAAGGCGTTGCGCCGGTCTCTGGCGATCGAGATGGGCTTCGTGATGCCCGCAGTGCGCATCCTCGACAACGTGCAGCTCGAGGCCAACACCTATGTGATCAAGATCAAGGAGGTCGAAGCCGGATCGGGCCGGATCTGGCCGGGCCAGTTCATGGTGATGGATCCGGCGGGCGGACAGGTCAAACTCCCCGGCATCCACACCACGGAGCCCACATTCGGCCTGCCGGCGACATGGATCGATATCGGCCAGAAGGAAGATGCCGCGATCAAGGGCTACACCGTGGTGGATGCCGCCACGGTGCTCTCGACCCACCTGACCGAGCTTTTGAAATCCAACGTCGCCGAGCTTCTCTCTTACGGCGAGGTCCACAAGCTCCTGAAGGAGCTGCCCAAGGAGCAATCGGAGCTTCTCAGGGACATCATGCCGGCGCAGATCAGCGCGTCCGGCATCCAGCGGGTGTTGCAGACGCTGCTGACCGAGCGGGTTTCGATCCGCGACCTGTCAACGATCCTGGAGGGCATCGCCGACGCGCTGCCGTTCAGCCGCAACCCGGCTATGATCACCGAGCATGTCCGGGTCCGCCTCGCCCGCCAGATCTGCGCCCAGCACACGAGCCCAGCCGGCTATCTGCCGCTGATCACGCTGTCGCCGAAATGGGAGCAGGCTTTCGCGGAATCGATCGTCGGCCAGGGCGACGACCGCAGCCTCGCCATGCAGCCATCCCGGCTATCGGAGTTCATCACCCTCGTCCGCGAGCGTTTCGAGGAGGCGGCCCGTCAGGGTGAGGCCCCGGTGCTGATCACCTCACCGGCTGCACGGCCGTTCGTTCGGGGGATCGTCGAACGCTTCAGGGCCCAAACGAGCGTGATGTCGCAATCTGAGGTCCATCCGAGGGCGCGTCTGAAAACGGTTGGAAGCGTCTGACGGGCGCCAGAAGTGAAGATCACTTATAGCTCAAGGAGATAATTCTTCCCCTCGGATGGAGATGGGGAGGCATCGGTCTCCGCCGGGCTGATCAAGGAACCGTGAATCGGCCTTGGAACCGATCCCGGCCCTCCTACGTTGTTAGGACGCAATCGAAACGGGAAGCGCTGATCCTTTCGCTCACCGCGCGGAAGAGGCCGTTCGACGTGTGCCGGTTCGAAAGCAAATCGTCGGGCAAGACTTCAAAATTTGAACCCTTGTTTTGAACTCCTGGTCACCCCCCGTCGACGAATGATTGAGAGCGGAGATTGCCATGAACAATCACTCGATGCGCACCGCCGACCGGACCACCCACCTCAAGATCGTGGTGGTGTCCTTGATCGCTGGCATCGTCGTCGTCGCCGGAGGCATTGCGGCGCGACCCACGCTGCCCGACATGAGCACGCAGCTCGAAGCGCGTGCGCCGGTTTTGAAGACCGGCGCGCAGGTGATCTGGTCGAGTTCAGATACGCGCACCATCCGCTGAGTTTTAGAGTTCCTTCCTCCAGAACCTTACGCGCGCCTTCGGGCGCGCTTTTTTTGCGCCCGGCTGTTCCGCTCGGCGAGAACAATTCAAGGAAAGTGCAAAACGGCTTTCCAGTTGGCCTGAAGAAACGCGACAAAACAAAGGCCTGAAGGCCGGCTTTGATTCCATCATGACCGGATGGTCGCTAGAATGACGCAGCGCGCGAGCGCATCATCCCGATGGCATCGAGCTCGGCCTGCTCCATGGCGGCTTCCGCCGCCCGGCCTCGCGCCTGATCGCGCTCGTCGAGCAATTCGACCTTTTTCAGCTCCTCGAACGCCTCTCCAAGGGAAGCCTTGGCATCGTCGAGTTGCGTCCGCAGTTCATCGGACGACCGCTGAAGATTTTCACGGCGCTGAATCGCCGCTTTGGCATATGTCGGATAGGCATAATGCCCCGGATCGTGGATTCCGGCCCGCTCCTGCTCGGTCTTGATCTCCCGCTCGAGATCAAGGGCCATGCGGTCGAATTCGGCGATCATGCCTTCGATCTGCGCGACCTTCCGGCGCTTTTCATCGACCTGGAACCGTTTGAGGCGGATCAGCGTTTCGCGTGACTTCATTTACACTTACTCCCGGAGACCGCGGGATCGCCCGGCTCGAACCAGCCGGTCGCGCCCCACCGGCCGCGCTCCGGGACAATGTGGCGCGATAACGTTATTATTCGGTTTCCACGCCGGCCGGCTCTGTTGCCAAAATATCATACAGTCGGCGATAGCCCTCCGCGAGCGGCGTGGCCTCCTCCTTGCCCTGCTTGAGAAAAGCCTCCAGCGCCGGGTTGAGCCGAATGGCCCGGTCCACTTCGGGACTGGAGCCGGGCCGATAGGCACCGAGCCGGATCAATTCCTCCATGTCGGCATAGGCCGCCATCGCCTGCCGCGCCTGGGTGATCACCGGCAGATAGTCAGGATCGCAGGACTTCGGCATCGTCCGCGATACCGATTTCAGCACATTGATCGCCGGATAGCGGCCGCGCTCGGCAATCGACCGCTCCATGACGATGTGACCGTCCAGGATCGAGCGCACCGCGTCTGCCACCGGCTCGTTGTGGTCGTCTCCATCCACCAGAACCGTGAAGATGCCAGTGATGCAGCCCGCCCCGATGCCCGGACCGGCCCGCTCCAGAAGTCGCGGCAACTCGGCGAACACCGTCGGCGTATAACCCTTGGCGGTCGGCGGCTCGCCCGCGGACAGGCCAATCTCGCGCTGCGCGATGGCAAAACGGGTCACGGAATCCATCATCAGAAGCACCTGCCGGTCGTCGTCCCGGAAGCTTTCGGCGATGGCCATTGACAGATAGGCGGCCTGGCGACGCATCAGCGCAGGCTCGTCGGAGGTCGCGACCACCACCACCGAGCGGGCCAGCCCCCCCTCTCCCAGATCGTCCTGCAAAAACTCCTGCACCTCGCGCCCACGCTCGCCGATCAGGCCGATAACAGCCACTTCGGCCGCGGTATTGCGCGCCAGCATGGACAGGAGGACCGATTTTCCGACGCCGGAGCCAGCGAAAATACCCAACCGCTGCCCCTGGCAGCATGTCAGGAACGTGTTGAGCGCGCGCACACCCAGATCCAGCGCCGGCCCGACACGCTGTCGCGCATGCGCCGGCGGCGGGTCGGCCCGGAATGGATAAGGCGAAGGCCCTGGCGGCAACGGCCCCTTGCCGTCGATCGGTTCGCCCATCGCATTGACGACACGGCCAAGCCAGCCTTGCGAGGGCCGGACCGCACCTGCCGAAGCCGATGCGACCGCCTTACAGCCGCGCCGCACACCATCGAGCTGACCGAACGGCAGCAGAAGCGCGTTGCTTCCCGAAAAGCCCACGACCTCGCAAGGGATGGACCGGCCTGGGGCGTCGATCACCACACGGGCGCCGACGGACATCGTCTGCACCGGACCTGCCACCTCGACCATCAGGCCGCGAACCCCGGCCACGCGGCCATAAACCTGCGCGCCGTCCAGTTCGTTAATCTGCTCCGCCAGCGCTTTCATCGCTTAAACCCTAGAATACAGGTTGTCGGATGGCCTCTTAACTCCCTGTTTACCCGCGTCGTTAAACATTGCGTCATGGTCCTTGGGATTAAGGCAAGGTTCACGCGCCCGCGTTGGGCGAATGAATCGTGAGAGTCGGTTAACGCCGGCTGTTAAAGTGGAACTTGAACGCGGACGTGGCGAAAAAACCACTCGGACGCAACATCTTATGTCGATTCGAGTGAAATCGACCAGGTTGTGCTTGTCGCGGGGAATCACGGTTTGTTAACCATGCTGCGGTTAGTGTCGAATCAGTTTGTCCCAGGGAGTTTTCATGAACGGCCGCAACGGCGCGCCGCGCTGAGGTCAAGCCTGCTGCGGCGAAAGAGGGGACTGGCATGCGCGTTCTGCTGATCGAGGACGATAGCGCCACCGCGCAATCGATTGAGCTCATGCTCAAGTCCGAGAGCTTTAATGTCTATACGACGGACCTCGGCGAAGAGGGTGTCGATCTCGGCAAACTCTACGATTACGACCTGATCCTGCTGGATCTCAACCTGCCGGACATGTCCGGTTATGAGGTTCTGCGGTCCTTGCGGGTCTCGAAGGTCAAAACTCCGATCCTGATCCTGTCCGGCCTCGCCGGCATCGAGGACAAGGTGAAGGGCCTGGGCTTCGGCGCCGACGATTATATGACCAAGCCTTTCCACAAAGACGAACTGGTCGCGCGGATCCATGCCATCGTCCGTCGCTCGAAGGGCCATGCCCAGTCGGTCATCAACACCGGCGACCTGACCGTCAATCTCGACCAGAAAACCGTCGAGGTGGGGGGCGCCCGGGTGCATCTGACCGGCAAGGAATACCAGATGCTGGAGCTGCTCTCCCTGCGAAAGGGCACGACCCTGACCAAGGAGATGTTCCTCAACCATCTCTACGGCGGTATGGACGAGCCGGAACTGAAGATCATCGACGTCTTCATCTGCAAGCTGCGTAAAAAGCTGGCCAACGCCTCCAACGGCAAGAATTACATCGAGACCGTCTGGGGCCGTGGCTATGTGCTGCGCGAGCCGAACGAAGACGAGGCTCGGATCCCGGCCTGATCCGAGCCCGAGCCCTCCGGCTTTTCACGAAAAACCCCGCCTCCGGCGGGGTTTTTGTTGTTTGGAGCATCGGATCGAAAAGCGTGAAGCGGTTTTCGGATCATCATCCGATGCGCAAACGATACGATAGAGCGCCGGGACGTTTCCGTTAGAGCAAGTCCAGGACAAGCACGAAGCGGCTTTGCCTCAAGGCAGGACGACACCCGCGCTCTTGGCAACCTCCGACACCTGCTTGATCTCCCCGGCGATGCGCGACCGCAGCGCCTCGCCGGCCACCGGGCTCACATCGGTCCCGACAGCCGCAAGCCGCTCCAACAGCGTCGGGTCCTTCAAAGCCTCCAGGGCATCGGCCTGAATCTTGGCAACGATGTCCTTCGGCGTGCCCTTCGGCGCCAGCAGCGCCGTCCAGATCGCCGCCTCGAACGATTTCAACACCCCGGTTTCATCGACCGTCGGTACATCCGGAAGCATCGCGATGCGTTTGGCGGAGGTGACCGCCAGAAGCGTGACCTGCCCGGAGTCCTTGACCGGCTTGAGAGACGACAACGGCACCAGCCCCACCGCCACCTGACCGGAGGTCAGGGCGGACGCCGCCGGCGCGCCGCCCTTGTACGGCACGTGCAGCATCTTCACGCCGGCGGCGGCATTGAACTGCTCAGCGGCCATGTGCATCGTGCTGCCGATACCCGCGGTCGGATACGACAGATGCTCGGGCTTGGCCTTCGCCTGATCGACCATCTCCTTCAGCGACTTGATGCCCGATCCATTGTTGGCCACCCAGGCATAGGACGTGATGGTCGCCATGGTGATCGGGATCAGATCGGAAAGCGGGTCAAAGCGCGGTTTCGCGGAGGCCGCCGGGTGGATCACCAGTTCGCCGTTGGTGCTCATGAGGATCGTGTAGCCGTCGGGCTCCGACTTCAGCACCTGTTCAACGCCGAGAAGGCCGCCCGCCCCCGGCCGGTTTTCGATCACCACCGGCTGCCCCCATTTGATGGAAAGGGACTGCCCCACCAGCCGCGCCGCAAGATCGGTCACACCGCCCGCCGGGAACGGCACGACGAGCCGCACGGGCCTGTCGGGATAAGCGAAGGCGGCAACCGTTCCAACCAGAAGAGAGGCCAAAATCGAAAGGCTGGCGAAGATCTTTTTCATACTCGAACCCTTCAAAGTGTTGAGCGATCAGACCGCGGTGGATGGCCTGAACGGAAACGCGTCACGCAAGTCACCGCTTCAAGCCACCGATGCAAGACATCAATTCACGTCACCATTGTCCGCTGTCCGCGCATTATGCGCATTGCGGCCACAGCAAATGCTGTGCCAACCATCCGATGCCATTGGCGCAGTGCGGATCGTCATCATGACCGCCTCCACCATCGCATCGTCGCCATGAGCTTAACGGGGTTCGCGCGACGGCGCCATGCCATTGGACCGGCGGACAGCGTGACGTTCAGGCCAGCATCAGGAGCCATGCCGCCGCGATGAACGGACATGATCGGATGGCCTGAAGGCCACCCACCCCGCGCACGCGCAACGAAGCGCTGACAAAGCCAAGGGCGCGCCACATGCTGAAAAATCAGAAGCCCGGATGGAAAATGTCGTCGGGGTCCATCGAGTCCAGGTCGTCACGCATGTCGTTGACGATGTCGCGCATGGGATTGACGCCCGAGGGCGGCGCGACATCAACCGGCACGCGATAGCCAGGTGGCGGCGTATCCGGCGCCGTCATTGCCTTGAAGGTATCGAACGCCTTCTGGCCGCCAACGAAAACGCAGCGGCAGTCGGTCGGGTCAGCGTAAAGATAATAACGCTGGCCGTCGCGGGTCCGCGATACGAAACGATGCGATGGAATGGTTTTCAGCCGCGCCATGCGCTGCGGCGTGTTCGCCTCCCGCATGACGAACCCCGCGATCTCGAGGTTTCTGTCAAGAGACTGCTGCTGCGGCTTGGTCTGAGCATGCGCGCCCTGCACCACGAATCCAACCAATGACAATCCGAGCATACCGCCGCGCCAACCTGTCATCACAACGTCTTTCCCATCTCTCGTTTCCCGAGTCCTGTTTCCCGAGTCTTGCTTCTCGAGTCTTGGGACTGTCGATGACCGGCCATGACGGCGGGCGGAGCCCACTCAAATCCGGCCGTCCGCCGTCGCACCCGCCCCGATCATCGCGTCGATCTCGCCCTGACCGTAACCGAGTTCGGACAATATCGCCACGCTGTCTTGCCCGAGGGAGGGCGCCGGCGTCTGGTCCTCGCGCAATCCGGCCGAAAACCGATTGGGATTGTTCAGTTCGATCTTCGGCCCCTCCACCGGATGGTCGATGCGGCGAAAGAAACCGACATCCGCGAGATGCTCATCGTCCAGCAAGGATTCGATCGTATGAGCCGGACCGGCCGGCACGTCCGCAGCCTCAAGGATCTCCATCCATTCGGCGCTGGTCTTCTGCTTCAGTCCCTCGGCGCGGATGGAGAAATAATCGCGCACGTTGGCATAGCGGGCTTTCACCGAATTGAATCGCGGATCGTCCTTCAACTCCGGACGGCCGATGGCCGCGAACAGCGCGAAGGCCTGCGCATCGGTGTTGGCCGAGACGCAGATGTGACCGTCCTTGGTGGCGATCGGCTGGGCCAGCGGATCCAGCACGCGACGGTCGCCCCAGTCGCCGAGCGGCGGCTCGAAGCTCATGTCGCTCAGGTGCTCGATCAGCACGAACGAGGCCGCATTCTCGAACATCGGCACCTCGATCGCCTGCCCCTCGCCTGTCTTCTGACGATTGAACAGCGCAGCCAGGATGCATTGCGTCGCAATCAGACCGACCGTGTGATCCATCATCACCATCGGCACGAACTTCGGCTCACCGAAGATGCGCGCGTTGCAGGCCGTGATGCCCGACATGCCCTGAATGATGGAATCGTAGGCGGGGCGATCGCGATAGCGACCGGCGCGCCCGAAGCCCATCAGATTGCAGACGATCAGCTTGGGATGAGCCTTGCGCAGGCTGTCGGGGCCGAGCCCGAGCCGCTCCAGCGCCGCCGGACGGATGTTGGCGATAAAGACATCGGCTGTGGCGAGCAGCTTGTGCAAAGCCGCCTGCGCCTGCTCTTGCTTGAGGTCCAGGACGATCGACCGCTTGTTACGGTTGAAATGCGTGAACTTGCCGGAGAGCTGACCGCTCTTGGAGCGTCCGCCCAGCGTGCGCAAAAGATCGCCGCCCGGCGCCTCGACCTTGATGATCTCGGCACCGTAGTCGGCCAGGAACAGCGTTGCCGTTGGGCCGACGACGACGGTCGTGAGATCGACGACGCGAATGCCATCCAGCGGACCACCAGCCATGTCAGCCGCTCTTGACCTTGACGCCGACGCGATAATGCGTGGCACCGGAGGGGCCACCAGCCCAAAGCTCGGCCGTGTCATCGCTGAGCCGACCGTTGAGGGCCACGGCATCTCCGATGAACAGCGGCTGCATCGCACGGGCATCGTAGGATATGATGGCCCCCGGCAAATGCGGCCGCGCCGCCTCGATCAGCATCAGCGCCGTCAATCCGCCATTGATGACCAATGCGGGATAACCCTCCTGCTCGCGCGCATAGGGCAGGTCGTAGTGGATGCGGTGAGCGTTGAATGTCAGCGCCGAATAGCGGAACAGCTCTACCGTGTCGGGCGTCCACGGCACCGACCAGTCGCCCTTGGGCTCCGGGGTCGCAGCCGGACGCGTGGCCTGTTTCTGCTCCCCCGCAACCATCTGGCGATAGACGAGATCCTGCTCCTCGACGATAGCGACGTTTCCGCCGGCGCTCATTTCATGCACGACGGTGAGCAGCGTGAACGATCCCGACCGGCCGGTCTTGGGTTCGACCTTGGCCACGGTCGAAACCCGCGTGACCGTGTCGCCGACAGTCAGCGGCTGCTTGAAGGCGACACGACGGCCGGCGAACATCCGCCGCTTGTTGTGCAGCGGCGGTAGGAAGTCGTCTCCGGTCTTCGGGTGGCCATCAGGCCCAATCTCGCTTTGGCGAGCGGTCGGCCCAAACAGAATGGCATACCAACTTTCGGGAACGATGCTGCCGCGCTCATAGGCGGAGGGGTCCTGATCGAGCAGCGCCGCCAGGCGCCGCACCGCACCAAGCGCCAGTTCGTCGCTCTCGCGACGGGTCCGTCCGAGCCAGTCCTGCATGGAAGGTTCGTTCAATGCCTGCTCCCTCGTGTTGTCCGATGATCGAAGCGACGGCAACGCTTCAATTTGTTGCGGCATTCATGGCATTGTATAGCCAAAATTCAAGGCGCATTTGCGCAACGCGCAGGATTATGGCCTGCATGCCGCGATCCCCAAGGAGACGCCCTTTGATCCGATCCCTGCTTTACGTACCCGCAAACTCCGAACGCTTTGTGGCCAAGGCCCATGAGCGCGGCGCCGACGCCATTATCCTCGATCTGGAGGATGCGGTGGCGCCATCGGAGAAACCGGCGGCGCGAGCGGGACTTGCTGACGCGGTGGCCGCCGTCGGCCGCAATGGGGCCAGCGTGTTCGTGCGCATCAATGCCGAGCCTGCCCTCTCCCAGGCCGACGCCGAAGCCGCCTGCCGCGCCGGCGCCTTCGGTCTTTTCGTCCCCAAGGTCCGGGAACCGAAGACACTTCAGGAGATCGCGGCGGCGCTGGCCGCGGTCGAACGCGAGGTCGGCCGCGACACGACCGCGCTCGTCCCCATGATCGAGGATCCCGGCGCGGTGCTCGATGCCCGGGCGCTGGCACGCGCGACGCCACGGGTCCATGCGTTGATCACCGGAGGTGAGGATATCGCAACCGCGATGAACGCGGAGCCATCGCCGGAGGTGCTGCATCTTCCCAAGCTGCTGGTGCATATGGCCGCCAAAGCCGCGGGCGTGCTGTCGTGGGGTCTGCTGCGGACCGTCGCCGATTACAGCAATCTGGAAGCCATCGAAGAATCCGCCTCGCAGGCGCGGCGGTTCGGTTTCGATGGCGCGACCTGCGTGCATCCGGCCGTGGTGCCTCTGCTCAACAAGGCGTTCTCTCCCTCAGAGGAGGAATGCGAGCGGGCAAGGCGCGTGGTCGACGCCTACGAGCAAGCCAAGGCCCAGGGCAAAGGTGCCATCGAGCTGGACGGCATGATGATCGACGAGCCGGTGGCGCGAAGAGCGCGTGCGCTCCTACAGCGTGCCGTCTGAGCTTTGAAACCGTTCAAAACAAACACGATGGGGGGAAACAATGAATAGAAGCGAACCGAGGTCATGAAGGCCGTTCAGATCGCCCGAACCGGCGGCAGCGATGTGATGGACCTCGTCGATATCCCCACGCCCACGCCGCGCGCGGGCGAGGTGCTGGTGAAGGCCGAAGCCATCGGCGTCAATTATTTCGACACGATGATCCGCGCCGGCCGCTATCGCTGGATGCCGAAACTGCCTTTCGTCCTCGGCAATGAGATGGCCGGACGCGTGGAGGCAACCGCCCCCGGCGTGACGGCGCTGAAGCCGGGAGATCGGGTGTTCGTGGCCGG
>Ga0182743_1004458_pt1 | contig 10587 bp, 19 predicted proteins | sample eDN3rd30CKraftOP_FD_128522 | JGI IMG/M metagenome (GOLD analysis project Ga0182743, IMG submission 128522) | Enriched Organic Plus compost microbial communities from Emeryville, California, USA - eDNA 3rd pass 30_C Kraft OP (version 2) (version 2) ... | reverse complement strand
GGGTTGACGACGTCCTGCGACTTGCGGCCATCGCCGCCGAGGAACTCGCCATCGATATACAGTGCCAACTTTTCGTACATGCCAGTCGTCCTTGCGAAAAAGGGGCTACACGGAATGGGGTGACGTTCGTCAGTCTAAACCAGCCGGGTGCCGCGGACGGGGCCAATCGCTCGCTGGCCACGGAGCCAATAATGGCGTCGCGGCGGTATCAAACTGTCACGATGTCGTGAGGCGCACGGGCGTCGAAGAAGGGGGGACAATCTTGTCAATGCCGGCGGCAGTCCGTAATCTTGACCCGTGCAAGCCGCTACCCCCACCGGTTCCCATGCCGTCGGCATGGTCTCGAAAGTCCTCTTCCGCCTGGTCGAGTGGCTGCAGCGCCGTATCGCCAAGGCGTCCCTGGTGGGGGATTATCCCATCTTCGATAACGTCCGCTTTCCATGGGTCGCGGCGCTGGAGGTCCAGGCGCCGGCCATCCGTGAAGAACTGCTGGGCCTCCTTGACGACCGCCAGCGCCTGCCCGCTTTTCACGAACTCTCGCCCGAGGTCGGCAGCATCACCACCGACGATCATTGGAAGACGTTCGTTTTCATGGGCTACGGCATGCGTTCGCAACGCAACCTCGAGCGCTGTCCGGCCACGGCGCGGGCCCTGCTCGGCATCCCCGGGCTGCGCACCGCCTTCTTCTCCATTCTGGAGCCGGGCAAGCGCATTCCGTTGCACCGCGGCCCGTACAACGGCGTGCTGCGCCTGCACCTGGCCCTGGTCGTGCCCGAGCCGCGCGAACGCTGCTGGATCGAGGTCGACGGCCAGCGCTACGTCTGGCAAGAGGGCAGGGCGGTGGTGTTCGACGACTTGTACCCCCACCAGGTACACAACGATACCGACGGGGTGCGCGCCGTGCTGTTCGTCGATTTCGAAAGGCCGTGCCGCGCGCCCATCCGCTGGTTGAACCGCCTGGCGCTGGCCATCGCGCCATTCACGGGCGAGCTGCGCCGCGGCAAGGCCAACCACGAAACCTGGGAAAAGAACTACTACGCCACAAAAAAGTGACGTATTGTTGCCCGGCTAGCCGGCCCGGCGTGTGGCAAAAATCCCGGTATCCGCCCGCTCGCCTCATTTCCCACTTGCACACGGTGCAGGTTCGCGATAGAATTACCAGCTTTCCTGCGTATTGCCCCTACGGGATTCCTTTGGAGTGTCAGTGGAATTTCGGTGGCAAGCGCCGCATGGCCGGTGCGCACGATGCGCATGGGTGGGTGGCGACGGGAAAGATTCCGCAGATTTCAACCCAGGGTCGCAGCATCAAGCTGCGGACCTGACGGGACCAAAACTGGCGGGAAATACGCAACTTCCGACGCCCCCGCGGCCAGGAAGAAACGAATTTCCGGTTAAGTTGGAACAGGAAAAATCATGATCCAAATGCAGACCACGCTGGACGTGGCCGACAATACTGGTGCGCGTGCCGTCATGTGCATCAAAGTGCTCGGTGGCTCCAAGCGCCGTTATGCCGGCATCGGCGACGTCATCAAAGTGAGCGTCAAGGATGCGGCCCCGCGCGGCCGTGTCAAGAAAGGCGAAATCTACAACGCCGTGGTGGTTCGCACCGCCAAGGGCGTGCGCCGCAAGGACGGCTCGCTGATCCGTTTCGGTGGCAATGCCGCCGTGCTGCTCAACGCCAAGCTGGAGCCCATCGGCACCCGCATCTTCGGACCCGTTACGCGCGAGCTGCGTACCGAGAAGTTCATGAAGATCGTGTCGCTGGCCCCGGAAGTGCTGTAAGGAGCCCCACGATGAACAAAATCCGCAAAGGTGACGAAGTCATCGTCCTGACCGGCCGCGACAAGTCGCGCCGTGGCACCGTGCTGGCTCGTGTCGACGAAGAGCACGTGCTGGTCGAGGGCGTGAACGTCGTGAAGAAGCACGCCAAGCCCAACCCCGCGGCGGGCAACCCCGGCGGCATCGTCGAAAAGACCCTGCCCATCCACATCTCCAACGTGGCCCTGTTCAACCCTGCCACCGGCAAGGGTGATCGCGTGGGCATCAAGGAAGAGGACGGCCGCAAGGTGCGCGTGTTCCGTTCCAATGGCGCCGTCGTCGGCGCCAAGGCGTAAGGGGCGATAAGTCATGTCTCGTTTGCAAGAGTTCTACAAGAGCAAGGTCGTCGCCGACCTGCAGGCCAAGTTTGGCTACAAGAGCGTGATGGAAGTGCCCCGCATCACCAAGATCACCCTGAACATGGGTGTCTCGGAAGCCGTGGCCGACAAGAAGGTCATCGAGCACGCCGTGTCCGACCTGACCAAGATCGCCGGCCAGAAGCCGGTCATCACCAAGACCCGCAAGGCCATTGCCGGCTTCAAGATTCGCGAGAACTATCCGATCGGCTGCATGGTTACGCTGCGCGGCCAGCGCATGTACGAATTCCTGGACCGCCTGGTCGCCGTGGCCCTGCCGCGCGTGCGCGACTTCCGTGGCGTGTCGGGTCGTGCGTTCGACGGCCGTGGCAACTACAACATCGGGGTGAAAGAGCAGATCATTTTCCCCGAAATCGAATACGACAAGATCGACGCGCTGCGTGGGCTGAACATCAGCATCACCACCTCCGCCAAGACTGACGAAGAAGCCAAGGCACTGCTGTCCGCCTTCAGCTTCCCGTTCCGCAACTAAGGGGCTGATGACGTGGCTAAACTTTCCCTCATCAATCGCGACATCAAGCGCGCCAAGCTGGCCGACAAGTACGCTGCCAAGCGCGCCGAACTGAAAGCGATCATCGACGACCAGTCGAAGACCGACGAAGAGCGTTACCAGGCTCGCCTGAAGCTGCAGCAACTGCCGCGCAACGCGAACCCCACGCGCCAGCGCAATCGTTGCGTGGTCACCGGCCGCCCTCGCGGCGTGTTCAGCAAGTTCGGCCTGACCCGCCACAAACTGCGTGAAATGGCCATGAAGGGCGAAGTGCCCGGCATGACCAAGGCCAGCTGGTAGGAGAACCAATATGAGCATGAGCGATCCCATCGCCGATATGCTGACCCGCATTCGCAATGCGCAGCAAGTGGACAAGGTCACGGTGAGCATGCCCTCGTCGAAGCTGAAGGTGGCCATTGCCGCCGTGCTGAAGGACGAAGGCTACATCGATGGCTTCCAAGTGAAGGGCGAACAGGCCAAGCCTGAACTCGAAATCACCCTGAAGTACTACGCCGGCCGCCCGGTGATCGAGCGCATCGAACGCGTCTCGCGTCCCGGCCTGCGTATCTACAAGGGCCGCAGCAGCATTCCTCAGGTCATGAACGGCCTGGGCGTGGCCATCGTGTCGACCTCGCGCGGCGTGATGACCGACCGCAAGGCCCGCGCCAACGGCGTGGGCGGCGAAGTGCTGTGCTACGTGGCTTAAGGAGCAATTCTCATGTCGCGTATCGCTAAATATCCGGTCGAGCTGCCCAAGGGCGTCGAGGCCAACATCAAGCAGGATCAGATCGTCGTCAAGGGCCCGCTGGGCACGCTCGAGCAGGCGCTGACGGGCGACGTCACCATCTCGCTGGACGACGGCAAGCTGACCTTCGTCGCCGCCAACGAAACCCGCCATGCCAACGCAATGTCGGGTACCGTGCGCGCGCTGGTCGCCAACATGGTCACCGGCGTCAGCAAGGGCTTCGAGCGCAAGCTGAACCTGGTCGGCGTGGGCTACCGTGCTTCGGTGCAGGGCGATGCCGTCAAGCTGCAGCTGGGCTTCTCGCACGATGTCGTGCACAAGCTGCCCGCCGGCGTGAAGGCCGAATGCCCCAGCCAGACGGAAATCGTCATCAAGGGCTCCAACAAGCAAGTCGTCGGTCAGGTGGCCGCTGAAATCCGCGCGTACCGTGAACCCGAACCCTACAAGGGCAAGGGCGTGCGCTATGCGGACGAGCGCGTCGTCATCAAAGAAACCAAGAAGAAATAACGGCGCACGCAAGGACGAATCATGGACAAAAAAGTTTCCCGTTTGCGTCGTGCGGTTACGACCCGCCGGAAGATCACCGAACTGCGCGTTCATCGCCTGTCGGTCTTCCGCTCGAACCTGCACATTTACGCCAACATCATTTCGCCGGAAGGCGATCGCGTGCTGGTCAGCGCCTCGACGCTGGAAGCCGACGTGCGCGCCGAGCTGGCCGGCAAGGGCGGTGGCAACACTGCCGCGGCTGCCCTGGTGGGCAAGCGCGTCGCCGAGAAGGCCAAGGCCGCCGGTATCGACCTGGTCGCCTTCGATCGCTCGGGCTTTCGTTACCATGGCCGCGTGAAGGCGCTGGCCGATGCCGCGCGCGAAGCCGGCCTGAAGTTCTAAGCGAGGATCTGTCAAATGGCTAAAGTACAAGGCAAGAACGCCGCGGAAAAAGAGAACGACGACGGTCTGCGCGAGAAGATGATCGCGGTCAACCGCGTGAGCAAGGTGGTCAAGGGTGGTCGCACCATGAGCTTTGCCGCGCTGACCGTGGTGGGCGACGGCGATGGCCGCATCGGCATGGGCAAGGGCAAGGCGCGTGAAGTGCCGGTGTCCGTCCAGAAGGCGATGGAACAGGCCCGCCGCGGCATGTTCAAGGTGGCCCTGAAGAACGGCACGCTGCATCACACCGTGGTGGGCAAGCACGGCGCCTCGACGGTGCTGATCTCGCCGGCCGCCGAGGGTACCGGCGTGATCGCCGGCGGCCCGATGCGCGCCATCTTCGAAGTGATGGGCGTGCGTAACGTGGTTGCCAAGAGCCTGGGCTCGAGCAATCCCTACAACATGGTGCGTGCCACGCTGAACGGCCTGCGCGCCTCGATGACGCCGTCGGAAGTGGCCGCCAAGCGCGGCAAGACCGTCGAAGAGATCCTGGGGTAAATCATGGCTCAGAAGCAGATCAAAGTCACGCTCGTGCGCTCCGTGATCGGCACCAAGCAATCCCACCGCGACACCATTCGCGGCCTGGGCTTGGGCAAGATCAACAGCAGCCGCGTGCTGGTCGACACCCCCGAGGTGCGCGGGATGATCCGCAAGGTGGATTATCTCGTCTCCGTCTCGGAAGTCTAAGGAATCGCGATGTCGGATATGCAACTTAATTCGCTGAAGCCCGCCGAGGGCAGCAAGCACGCCAAGCGCCGCGTCGGCCGTGGCATCGGCTCGGGTCTGGGCAAGACCGCCGGCCGTGGCCACAAGGGCCAGAAGTCGCGTTCGGGCGGCTTCCACAAGGTCGGTTTCGAAGGCGGCCAGATGCCGCTGCAGCGTCGCCTGCCCAAGCGCGGTTTCACGCCGCTGGGCCAGCACCTGTACGCCGAGATCCGCCTGTCGGACCTGCAAGCCCTGAGCGTCGAGGAAATCGACGTGCAGGCGCTGAAGGCTGCCGGCGTGGTCGGCCAGCAAGTGCGCTATGCCAAGGTCATCAAGTCGGGTGAGCTGTCGCGCAAGGTTGTGCTGCGCGGCATCACCGCGACGGCCGGGGCGCGCGCTGCCATCGAAGCCGCGGGCGGTTCGCTTGCTTGAACGCGAGGTGACGTGTGGCTAAAGCGCAGACACTGGGCAAGACTGGAGCACGGTACGGCGACCTGAAGCGCCGTCTCGTGTTCCTGGTGCTCGCCCTGGTCGTATACCGTCTGGGCACGCACATCCCCGTTCCGGGCATCAATCCGGATGCGCTGGCCGACCTGTTCCGCCAGAACCAGGGCGGGATCCTGGGCCTGTTCAACATGTTCTCGGGCGGAGCGCTGTCGCGCTTCTCGATCTTCGCCCTCGGGATCATGCCGTACATCTCTGCATCGATCATCATGCAGCTGATGTCGGTGGTGATGCCGTCGCTGGAAGCCCTCAAGAAAGAGGGCGAGGCCGGGCGCCGCAAGATCACCCAGTACACCCGCTACGGCACGGTCGTGCTGGCGCTGGTGCAGGCTGTGGGGATCTCGGTGGCGCTGGAGTCCCAGCAGGGCCTGGTCATCGACCCGGGCATGATGTTCCGCCTCACCACGGTCATCACGCTGGTCACCGGCACCATGTTCGTCATGTGGCTGGGCGAGCAGATCACCGAGCGCGGGCTGGGCAACGGCATCTCGATCCTGATCTTCGCCGGTATCGTCGCGGGCCTGCCCACGGCGCTGGCGGGGCTGCTGGACCTGGTGCGCACCAACGCGATGTCCGTGCTGTCGGCACTGTTCATCGTGGCCCTGGTGGTGCTGGTCACGGCCTTCGTGGTGTTCGTCGAGCGCGGCCAGCGCAAGATCACGGTCAACTACGCCAAGCGCCAGATCGGCAACAAGGTGTATGGGGGCCAGAGCTCGCACCTGCCGCTGAAGCTGAACATGGCCGGGGTGATTCCGCCGATCTTCGCGTCGTCGATCATCCTGTTCCCGGCCACGATCAGCAGCTGGTTCTCCAGCAGCAGCGGCATGTCCTGGCTGCGCGACCTGGCGGTGGCTCTGGAGCCGCGCCAGCCGCTCTACGTCACGCTGTACTCGGCTGCCATTATTTTCTTCTGCTTCTTCTATACGGCGTTGGTGTTCAATAGCCGCGAAACGGCAGACAACCTGAAGAAGAGCGGTGCGTTCGTGCCCGGGATCCGTCCCGGTGAGCAGACGGCGCGCTACATCGACAAGATCCTGATGCGCCTGACCCTGGCCGGCGCGCTGTACATCACGTTGGTGTGCCTGCTGCCCGAGTTCCTGGTCATGCGCTGGAACGTTCCGTTCTACTTCGGTGGCACGTCCCTGTTGATTATTGTTGTTGTCACGATGGACTTCATGGCGCAGGTGCAGGCGTACATGATGTCTCACCAGTACGACTCGTTGCTCAAGAAGGCGAACTTCAAGGGCTCTTCGGGTCTACCGATGCGGTAACAGAGCAATGTCCAAGGACGACGTCATTCAGATGCAAGGCGAGGTTCTCGAGAACCTCCCCAATGCGACTTTTCGCGTCAAGCTGGAAAACGGCCATGTGGTGCTCGGCCACATCTCCGGCAAGATGCGTATGCATTACATCCGGATTCTGCCGGGCGACAAGGTCACAGTGGAGCTCACGCCCTATGACCTGACGCGAGCCAGGATCGTATTCCGCTCGAAGTAAGAGCGCCCGGTTACGGAAAATTAGGAGTCAACCATGAAAGTTATGGCATCGGTGAAGCGGATCTGCCGCAACTGCAAAGTCATCAAACGTCACGGCGTGGTGCGCGTCATCTGCACCGACCCGCGTCACAAGCAGCGTCAAGGCTGAGCCGGCTAGCCCCGGACAGCTTTTAGCGCAACGGATACATTCAAGGAACAGTCATGGCCCGTATTGCTGGCATCAACATTCCGCCGCAACAGCACGCCGAGATCGGCCTGACCGCCATTTTTGGCATCGGCCGCACGCGCGCCCGCAAAATTTGCGAGGCTGCCGGCGTCCCCGTTACCAAGAAGGTCAAGGATCTGAGCGACGCCGAGTTGGAGCGCATCCGCGAACACGTTGGCGTGTTCACGGTGGAAGGCGACCTGCGTCGTGAGGTGCAACTTTCGATCAAGCGTCTGATCGACCTGGGAACCTATCGCGGCATGCGCCACAAGCGTGGCCTGCCCGTGCGCGGTCAGCGCACCCGCACCAACGCCCGCACCCGCAAGGGACCGCGTCGTGCTGCTGCGTCCCTGAAGAAATAATCGAGGAACTGGATCATGGCGAAAGCTTCCACCAGCGGCGCTTCGCGCGTGCGCAAAAAGGTCAAGAAGAACGTCTCGGACGGCATCGCGCACGTCCACGCGTCCTTCAACAACACCATCATCACCATCACCGACCGCCAGGGCAACGCCCTGTCGTGGGCGACGTCGGGTGGCGCGGGCTTCAAGGGTTCGCGCAAGTCCACCCCGTTTGCCGCGCAGGTGGCCGCCGAGACGGCCGGCCGCGTCGCGATGGAATATGGCATCAAGACGCTCGAAGTGCGCATCAAGGGCCCCGGCCCCGGCCGTGAATCGTCGGTGCGCGCCCTGAACGCGCTGGGCATCAAGATCTCGAGCATCGCCGACATCACGCCCGTTCCGCACAACGGCTGCCGTCCGCCGAAGCGTCGTCGTATCTAAAGGGAATCCACATGGCTCGTTATATTGGACCCAAATGCAAGCTCTCGCGCCGCGAGGGTACCGACCTGTTCCTGAAGAGCGCCCGCCGCTCGCTGGATTCCAAGTGCAAGCTGGACTCGAAGCCCGGCCAGCACGGCCGCACCTCGGGCGCCCGCACGTCCGACTACGGTCTGCAGCTGCGCGAGAAGCAGAAGCTCAAGCGCATGTACGGCGTGCTGGAGAAGCAGTTCCGCAAGTACTTCGCTGAAGCCGAGCGCCGCCGTGGCAACACCGGCGAGACGCTGATCCAGCTGCTGGAATCGCGCCTGGACAACGTGGTCTACCGCATGGGCTTCGGCTCGACCCGCGCCGAAGCGCGTCAGCTGGTCAGCCACCGCGCGATCGAGCTCAACGGCCACACCGCCGACATCGCCTCGATCATCGTCAAGGCCGGCGACGTCATCAGCGTGCGCGAGAAGGCCAAGAAGCAAGGCCGTATCAAGGAAGCGCTCGACCTGGCCACCAGCGTGGGCCTGCCCCAGTGGGTGGAAGTCGACACCGGCAAGATGACCGGCACGTTCAAGTCGGCTCCGGACCGCGCCGACGTGGCCCGCGACATCAACGAGTCGATGGTCGTCGAACTGTACTCGCGCTGATAGGCCGCGGGCGCCTGGCGCCCGCAACCTCCGAATCTGCGCATCGCCGCGGCCCGCTGCCGTCCTTTTGGACGGGGCGGGCTTTGCGGTCGTTGCGGGTAGCGAAGCAAGCAGCAAGTCCGCGGGCCCCGGCCCGCACCCGAAGGTCCCCCATGACTTCCATCAGCCTTATCGGTGTAACGAGCCGAGGGTATTGAAAAGGAATATCGTACATGTCCACTCAAGGTTTTCTGAAGCCGCGCTCCATCGAAGTCGAACCGGTCGGCACCCACCACGCCAAGATCGTGATGGAGCCGTTCGAGCGCGGCTATGGCCACACGCTGGGCAATGCCCTGCGCCGCATCCTGCTGTCGTCGATGACGGGCTATGCCCCCACCGAAGTCCAGATGACGGGCGTGGTCCACGAGTACTCGACCATCCCCGGCGTGCGCGAGGACGTAGTCGACATCCTGCTGAACCTCAAGGGCGTCGTGTTCAAGCTGCACAACCGCGACGAAGTGACGCTGGTGCTGCGCAAGAACGGCGCCGGCGCGGTGGTCGCCAGCGACATCGAACTGCCGCATGACGTCGAGATCATCAATCCCGACCACGTCATCTGCAATCTGACCGAAGCCGGCAAGCTCGAGATGCAGATCAAGGTCGAGAAGGGCCGCGGCTACGTGCCGGGCAACGTGCGCGCGCTGTCGGAAGACCGCACCCACACCATCGGCCGCATCGTGCTCGACGCCTCGTACAGCCCCGTGCGCCGCGTCAGCTACGCCGTCGAGAGCGCCCGCGTCGAGCAGCGCACCGACCTGGACAAGCTGGTGCTGGACATCGAGACCAACGGCGTGATCTCGCCCGAGGAAGCCGTGCGCCAGGCCGCCCGCATCCTGATGGACCAGATCTCGGTGTTCGCCGCCCTGGAAGGCGCGGGCGACGCGTACGAAGCCCCGGTCCGCGGCACGCCGCAGATCGATCCGGTGCTGCTGCGCCCGGTCGACGACCTGGAGCTGACGGTGCGTTCGGCCAACTGCCTGAAGGCCGAGAACATCTACTACATCGGCGACCTGATCCAGCGCACCGAGAACGAGCTGCTGAAGACCCCGAACCTGGGTCGCAAGTCGCTCAACGAGATCAAGGAAGTGCTGGCCGCACGCGGCCTGACGCTGGGCATGAAGCTCGAGAACTGGCCCCCGCTGGGGCTGGAGCGTCCGTAAGCGTCATCGCAGTCTCGACCCTATTCCACCGGACCGCGGCCTGGCGACAGGCCGATAGAAGAGCCGGACAACCCGGTGGCGGAAACGCCATCACTTAGATTCAAAGGAAATCATCATGCGTCACGGTAATGGCCTGCGCAAACTGAACCGCACCAGCAGCCACCGTCTTGCCATGTTCCGCAACATGGCCGTTTCGCTGATCACTCACGAAGCGATCAAGACCACGCTGCCCAAGGCGAAGGAACTGCGCCGCGTCATCGAGCCCCTCATCACGCTGGGCAAGGAACCCACCCTGGCCAACAAGCGCCTGGCGTTCGCCCGCCTGCGCGACCGCGATGCCGTGGTCAAGCTGTTTGCCGAAATCGGTCCGCGCTACGCGAACCGCAACGGTGGCTACACCCGCGTGCTGAAGATGGGCTTCCGCCAGGGCGACAATGCTCCCATGGCCTTCATGGAGCTGGTCGACCGTCCGGAACCCCAGGAAGACGCTGGCGAAGCCGCGGCCGAGTAACACCGGCAACGGAATCCCCGCAAAAGGCGAGCCATCATGGCTCGCTTTTTTTATTGCCGGTGGCGGCTGGGTCCACATGCCGCCCGATGGCGCCCAAGTGCGTGAACCGGAACCCGGCCGAGTATTTCAGGCCATAGCCGAGCGCGCGGTCGAAGCCGATGTGCGCCGCCCAGATGGTGCCTGCCAGGATGGCGGC
>Ga0182743_1004457_pt1 | contig 10588 bp, 3 predicted proteins | sample eDN3rd30CKraftOP_FD_128522 | JGI IMG/M metagenome (GOLD analysis project Ga0182743, IMG submission 128522) | Enriched Organic Plus compost microbial communities from Emeryville, California, USA - eDNA 3rd pass 30_C Kraft OP (version 2) (version 2) ... | reverse complement strand
GGATGCCCTGGGGAACTGGAAGTTCACCCTGGACAGCTCCAAGCCGGCCACTCAGGCGCTGGCCGACGGCGAGACCAAGGACTTCGTCCTGAAATACACGCTGACGGACAATGACGGCGACACGTCGCAAGCCGAGCTGACCATCCACATCAAGGGCACCAACGACGATCCCACGATCACCTTCGGCCAGGATGGCGGCCACGTGGCCGTCTCCGAGGAAGGCCTGACGGCGGCTGGCGGCAACTACGACGACGGTATCGCTGGCCACGGGAACGACGTCCCCAGCGGCGACCAGACCGACGCGCCTTCCGCGGCGGGCTCGTTCACCATCGCGGACGTGGATGGGGATACGCCGACCGTGGCGCTGGGCACGGGTGTGACGGCGGTTAGCCCCACACATCCCGCCGGCTATGCCGGCGCGCTGCAGTCGCATGGCGTGGACATCCAGTGGACCGCCGACGCCAGCGGCCATGCGCTGACCGGCTATGTCGGCACGCCCGGTCAGGACGATTATCGTGAAATCATCCAGATCGACCTGACGCCGGGCGTCGACGGACATTATGACTACACGGTGACGCTGAAGGGCGCGATCGATCATCCGATCACGGCCGACGCGGCCGAGGACGTGCTCAACCTGAACGTCCCGATCACGGTGGATGACGGCCAGGGCGGGGTGGTGAATTCCTCCATCACCGTGCGCGTCGAGGACGACAGCCCGTATGCCGGGCAGGATCAGACGGCCGATGCGACCCTGGTCGAAAGCCAGGTGGTTGGCGGCTGGACTGCGGCCTTCGATTTCTCGGGCAGCAGCAATCCGAGCGGTGCCAAGAACTTCGAGGTGAATGGCGTTCACCTCCAGGTGAAGTCGTTGGGTTTCGACAACCAGAACGATAATGCCCCCTGGGAGGTCAATGACCAGGGCCATCATGTGACGCAGGACCGTGACGGCCTGGGTGTCGAAAGCAAGAAAGGCGAACCTGCTGCCCCGATGCCCAATGAAATCGGCTATCGCGACTACGATATCGATGGCCATGGGGATTCCGAAGCGCTCATCGTTTCGCTGAAGGATCAGGTGGCGACCAGCATCACCTTTGAGTTGTCCAAGTTCTACGGTCCCGAGGGCGAGCTGGGTTCGGTGTCGTTCTACCGGGATGGCATTCTGGTCGGCTCGCAGGATTTCGCGGCCACACAGTCGGATGGCAGCTTCACCACGACCCTCGACGCCGACGGCGCGGAGTTCGACGAAGTCCGGTTCACGGCGCGTGACAATAGCGTGGGCCAGTCCGGCGACAACAGCGATTACGCGCTCAAGGGCATTACCTTCAGTCATGCTGGCACGCCGGTGGACAATCCCGTGCTGGCAGAGGCGTCCGGCGCCGTGGCGTTCGAGTACGGCGCGGATGGCGCGGGCGGTGTCGCCTTGGGCGCCATCGACCTGGCTGGTGTGAAGACGACCGATGGGAAGTCCCTACAGTGGGGGGATGACGCTTCCGCCCATGAACGGAGCGCCTATACGACGGACGGGCAGTTGGCTTTCACCATTACCCTGGGTGACGATGGCCAGTGGAGCTTCAAGCAATACCTGGGACTCGATGCCAATGGCACGGCGGCCGGCAACGGCGCGCTGGGCTTCACCTACACCGTGACCGATGCGGACGGCGATCCGGCGGCGGGGCATCTGACGATCAATCTGCCTGAAATCAACCACGCACCGGTGCTGGATCTCGGCAACGACGCCGCACTGGTTTCCGAAACCGCGCTGCCGGCGGGCTCGGGGGCGACCTATGCGGGTTCGTTCCTTGTGTCCGACGTCGATCATGACGCCTTGACGGTCAGCCTGGGCACGCCTGCCGAGCATCTGACTTCGGGCGGACAGGCAATCGTCTGGAGCGTGGACCCCGATACCGGTGTCCTGTCGGGCAAGGTGGGCGGCGATCTCATCGTCGAAGTCACCCTGGGCGCCCTGTCCGGCGACACTCAAGACTATACGGTCACGCTGCACGGTCCGGTCGATCATGGGGGCCAGGGTTCCGGCACCGATGGTGCGCTCGGCTTCACCGTGCCGGTCACGGTGTCCGATGGCCATGGCGGCAGCGACAGCGGTACGCTGAATGTCACCATCCAGGACGGTACGCCCAGCGTCAGCGTGAGCGACCTGTCGGCGGTCGGCTCGGGCGCCACGTCCGCGGAAGGTTCGCTGAGCTTATCCTACGGCGCGGACGACGAGGGTGGAGTCAAGAATCTGACGGTCCAGGTCAATGGCGGCCCGCCTGGCAGCAGGCCTGCTTCGGGAGACTGGGTCATCGCTGGAGCGCATGGCACGCTGACGATCCACGCGGATGACACCTATACCTACAAGGCAGATCCCAACCAGACCAGCACGGCGACGGATACGTTCAAGTTCACCATTACCGACGCGGACGGCGATCACGATGACGCGACCCTGTCCGTGACGGTGAATCCGGCTGTCGGCCCCAATCCGGCAGGCGTGACGGTTTCGGTGGATGAACATGGCCTGACCACGCCGGCCAACCCGGGCGACGGGGAACGCGCACCGATCACGCTGCCCGACGGCTTCACCTATGTGGGCGTGGCCGCGGGCGGCGACGGCAATTACGGCACTGTCTCCGTCGTGGGGGGCAGCCTGGTCTACACGCTGACCAACCCGTATGGACATTCCGGCCATGCCGGAGGCTCCGAAGCCGATACGAAGGCCAATGCCGACAAGGTCACCCTGACAGTTCAGGATAGCGATGGCAACACCTTCTCGCTGGATGTGCACGTCGACATCAAGGATGACGTCCCGACGCTGACGGTGGGCGATCCGCTGAACGTTGTTTCCGGTCAGTCGACGACGGCGACGTCGAGCGGGACCTTCAACTTCGATTTCGGCGCGGATGATGGTTCGGGCTCCAGCGCCAAGGTGACGGTCAATGGCCACGAGTACACGCTGGCTCACGGGGTGCAGAACACCATCACGGGTCAGTACGGGACGTTGGTGATTGACGCCGGCGGCAGCTACGTCTATACCGCCAACGCGAACACGGGCGGACACACCGACAGTTTCGTCTTTACCGTGACCGATGCCGATGGCGATGTGGTGTCCGAATCGCTGGATGTGGCCATCCGGAGCGAGGCGCCCACCATCCAGACGACGGAACTGAGCGTCCAGGAAGCCGGCTCGCCGGTGGATGGCTCGTTCACCGTCACGTCGCATGGCACCGGCCTGGGGGTGGAGATCAACGGTACGCCCGTCGATCTGACCGACATCCAGCAGCCCGGCCATACGCAGACCATCCATCTGCCTCATGGCGATATGGTGCTGACAGGTTACGACCCGGGCACCGGCGTCGTGACCTATTCCTACCAGTCGACTGAGGCACGCGATCACGGTACCGGGGCCTCCGACGCCCCCGTGCAGGATACGTTCACCATCACGGCGCACGATTCCGGCGGCAATGCTTCGACGCCGCTGACAGTCAACGTGACCGATACGACGCCGGTCCTGAACGAGATCGTTCACGACGTCGTGCTGAATGGTTCCGCGACCAATGTCATGCTGGTACTGGACATGTCGGCCAGCATGACGACCCGGGATACCGGCATCGGCAATCCGCAGCTGACTCGGTTGGAAGCCATGAAGGCGACCATTGCCAATCTGCTGACGACCTATGGAGAGAATGGCGGCGATGTCAAGGTCAACATCGTCGTGTTTTCGGATGCCCAGCACACGGCCGCGCAGGGCTGGATGACGCTTGCGCAAGCCCAGACCTACGTCAGCAACCTGTCGAATACCTATACGGACACCAATTACCGGGCGGCCCTGGAAGAGGTCATGAACGACAGCAAGGGCTGGGATTCCAATGGCAAGATCCCGGAAAGTTCCAATCCGAGCAACGTCGTGTACTTCTTCACGGATGGTGAACCGGGTTCGAACGGTGATCATAATGTCAACAAGATCGTCAACACTACGCTGCAAGGCCAATGGGAAACGTTCCTGACGCAGAACGGGATCGATGCCTATGCCATCGGGATGGGTAACGGGGTCAAGGATAGTTCGATCCAGTATCTGACCCCTATCGGCTACGACCTGGAACATCCGAATACGGGAGTCGACAACACCTATATCGTGACGGACGTGACGCAGCTCAACAGCCTGGTCCAGGGGCTGATCGAGGCGCCGGTCGGCGGGAATGTCACGGTGGATGGCGGCAATACGGTTGGCGCGGATACGAGCAACGCCTACATCCAGTCCATCACCATCGACGGGCATACGTATACCTACACACTCAATGGCACTGTGCAGGCGGATGCAGGGGCACCCAGTTTCACGTTCGATACCGCCACCGACAAGCTCACGATTCACGCTAGCGGGGGCACGTTCGTCATCGATCTGCAGGGCACGGATATCGGCAAGTACGGCTATATCGCCACGGAAACGGGGACGAAGCAGATCGACTACACCCTGCATGACGGGGACAATGACTCCCGTAGTTCGTCCATCATCATTAACGTGGTGGCCGACAAGCCCACCCAGGTGGATGTCACCGACAATACCGTGCTGGCCAACGAATCGGGCCTGGTGACGACGGCGGATCTGGGCATCGCGGTAGGCCAGGATGTGGCGGGATCGCACGTGGACATCACCGGCGCAGACAAGACCAACCTGAATGGCCAGCCCGTCACGGCCAGTGTCCAGGTCGACGGTGCTCCGCAGACGGTCACGCTGACTTCGGACGGGCATGCCCTGAGCTACAAGGTCAATCCTGATGGCACGCTGTCGGCCGGGTACCAGTCGGGTGGCACGTGGCATCCGGTGTTCGAGGTCTCCGGCTCGGCGGCGGACGGCACCTATTCGGTGCACATGACCGGGACGCTGGATCCGGTCGTGTCGTATGAAACAACGACTGCCGGAACAACTGGGAATTCCTCTTTCAACTTTGGCGGAAATTCTGGGGCAGCAACGATCTCCGGCACCAATAATGGTGTCACGCTCACGCTGTCGGCCTTCCTCGATAAGGGCGGGAATGTAGGCGTCAAGGACGGCAGCGATTCGGCCGCGAACGTCGTGATCAACACAAGCAACGACCGGGGCATTGCTGTCAATAACACCAGCTGGAATGGCAGTAACGATACACGCTATATCGAGAACAATACTCAGAGTGGTAGTTCATCGGATGGTAGCTATGGTGAAAAGCTGGTGCTTGATTTCAGCAGCGCCACGGATCGACACATCACTCAAGTTGCCTTTACGTTGAACCAATTCGGGGATGTGAACGGGTATTCGAGTGGAGGTCGTGAGACAGCCATCATCACTGTGTTCTATAAGGGGGATGACACAGGGCATACAACCACTTATACGGCGAGCAACAGAGCCGATCCGAGCACGGGTACCTATCGGGTTACGATTGATGCTCCCTTTGGTCAAGAGATTGATCACATCGTAATCGGTGCTGGCAATATCAGTGGGAGCAGCTCAACGTCCAGCCAGTTCTCCGTGGATGAAAGCAATATCACGGTGCAGTGGAAGACAGATCCTGTGACGACGCATCACGATGTCACACAGGATACTCTGACCCTGCATCTGGGTGCGACCGTCACGGACGGCACCGGGGACAAGGCCTCGACCAACTTCGATGTATCGATCGACAATTCGTCGGGCACGTCCAACAGCCTGCACGGTACGGACGGCAACGATGCGCTGTTCGGTGGCCAGGGCGGCGATACCCTGGTGGGTGGCGCTGGCAATGACCACCTGCATGGCGGCGCCGGCAGCGACTTCCTGACCGGTGGTGCGGGCGACGACGTGTTCGTATGGAAGCTGGGCGACCAGGGCTCCACGGCGACGCCTGCCGTGGATCACGTCACGGATTTCGGCGTGACCAGCGGCGGTTCGCTGGGCAAGGATGTGCTTGACCTGAGCGACCTGCTGAGCGGCCATACGGATGCCAACGACCTCACCCAGTACCTCCATATCAGTGGCGGCACTGGCGCGGATGCGGGCAAGACCATCATCGACGTCAGCTCGACGGGGAACATTGCAGGCGGCCACGACCAGCAGATCGTGATCGACAACGTCGACCTGACGGCTGGCCATGGCGGCGATCAGGCGTCGTTGATCCAGAGCCTGATCAACGATGGCAAGCTGAAGGTCGATCACAGCTAGGCCGCTTCCGCGACCCTTCGCCCGCGCTCCAGCCTTGCCTGGCGCGCGGGCGTTTTCCTTTGGTCATCCGGCGCCGCCCATTGTCTTAGACGCCAATGGCAAGGCCGGCGTGCCGCCGGTAGTATCCCTGAGACAATCAGGGAATTGTTGCGCCACCCCTTTCCCGGCGTCTCCATTTGTATCAAAATCCGTGCATGCCCTATTGCCAGCCGACCGCTGCCAGGGTCCGGGCCCTGTTGCGGGGGCTGACGACGCTGGTCCTGTGCCTGGCGCTGGCCTGGGGGCCCGCGCCAGCAGTCACGTTCGAGCCTGGGGCGCTGGCATCCTATGCACGGCAGCATTACGGGGCCAAGGCGGGGCGCGCGGTGGAGTCCTGGCTGGCCATGCTCACCCAGGCCTCCGGCCTGGAAGAACAGGAAAAGCTCCGCATGGTCAACGGTTTCTGGAACAACGCCCTGATCGGCGGGGAAGACATTTCCATCTGGGGCCAGGTGGATTACTGGGCCACGCCGCTGCAGTCCCTGGCCAAGGGCGCCGGGGATTGCGAAGACTACGTGATCGGCAAGTATTTTTCCCTGTTGTACCTGGGGGTGGCGCCCGAGAAGCTGCGTTTCGTCTATGTGCGCGCCCAGATCGGCAGCCAGAGCATCGCCCACATGGTGCTGGGCTATTATCCGCAGCCCCAGGCCGAACCCCTGGTGCTCGACAGCCTGATCGACCGGATCCAGCCGGCGCACAACCGGCCGGACCTGACGCCGGTGTTCAGCTTCAATGCCCAGGGGGTGTATATCCCGGGCGGCAAGCGGTCGTCGGTCGACGGCATCGGGCGCTGGCGCGATCTGCTCGCCCGGATGCGGGCCGAAGGTTTTCAGCCGTGATGGAATGAAAGGAATGTCATGTCCCTGTTGAGACAATTGCTGTTGAGCGTGACCCTGGCGATCCTGGTGATCCTGGCCGGGGCGACCATTTTCAGTATCGGTTCGGCGCGCCAGTACCTGGACGCACAGCTCCAGGGTCAGAGCGATTCCACCGCGACATCCCTGGCGCTCACCCTGTCGCAGCCGTCCAACCAGGATCCCACGGTGCGTGAACTGCTGATTTCCGTGCTGTTCGACAGCGGCCAGTTCCGGGTGGTGGAATTCCTGGACCCCACGGGCCGGATCCTGATCCGCCGCGAGATCGAGGACGGCCATGACGATCGCGTCACGGCGCCGGACTGGTTCAGCCATCTGCTGCCCCTGGAACGGCACGAGGCCCAGCGCCAGGTGACCAATGGCTGGAACCAGCTGGGCGTGGTGCGGCTGCAGGCCAACGATGCCTATGCGCGCAATGCCCTGTGGGCCAGCACCGCGCGGATCGTGACGCTGACGGTGGGGGCCGGCATCCTGTGGGGCCTGTTCGTGGTGATGCTGATGCGCTGGCTGCGCCGGGCGCTGCAGGACGACGTGACGGCGCGGGTCCAGGCGATGGCGCGGGCTTCGGAAGGCGAAGACCTGCCGCCGGTGCGCCATCCGGCCATGGTGGAACTGCGCGAAGTCGCCCAGATCATCTCGCACACGCATGAGCGGGTCCGGGCGACGGCGGCCGAACACCAGTCGCGCATCGAATCGCTGGAACTCGAACTGAACCAGGACGCGGTCACGGGGCTGGCCAACCGGAAATATTTCATCAATGAACTGCGCCGGTTGCTGGAGCAGTCCGAGCCGGGCCAGGGCGAGGCCGGGCATGTGATGCTGTTCCGCCAGTGCGACCTGCAATCGATCAATCAGACGATGAGCCGCCAGGTCGTGGATCAGTGGCTGCGCAACATGGGTCAGCTGGTGCTCGAGGTGTTGCGCGAACGACTGGGACCCCAGGCCTGGCTGGCGCGGCTGAATGGGTCGGACTTCGCCTTCATTCTGCCGATGATGCCCGGTCCCGTGGCGGTGCGCGTGGCGCAGGCCGTGGGCGAGATCCTGCAGGCCCAGCGCATCCAGCTGGGCCAGGCGGGGCTGTGCCGCTGGCGCATGGTGCTGACGGATTTCGAGCCGGGCGAGGGGCTGAGCGACGTGCTGTCGCGCCTGGACGAGGCCCTGATGCGCGCCGAAAGCGCCGGCCACACGGATGTGGAATACCTGCCGGGCGAAGACCTCCGCAGCATCACGGGGGGGCGGGGCGGCGGCGAGCAGGCCTGGCGCGCCCTGTTGCGCAATGCGCTGGACGAGGGCTGGTTCGCACTGGCAACCCAGCGCGATCCGTCGGCCGACACGGAAGAGCGCGCCCAGGGGTTGCTGACCCTGCACGAGCCGGGCGCTTCGGAACCGCTGTCCGGCTACCTGTTCATGCCGCCGGCGGTGCGCCTGGGCCTGTCCGCGTCCTGCGATGTCCAGGCCATCAGCCTGGGGCTGGGCTGGTTGCGCGCGCACCGGGGGGATCTGGTGCTGCGCGTGTCGCTGGCTTCGATCCTGAACGAGGAGTTTCGCGGCGAAGTCGCCAGCCTGCTGGCCGAGGCGCCCGACCAGAGCGCCCGCCTGCTGATCGACCTGGATTCCTATGGCCTGGTTGCGCATCGCATGCAGGTGGTGGCGTTCGCCTCGATGCTGCGCGAGCACGGCGTGCGGCTTGGCCTGCGGCGTTTCGCGGAGCAGCCCGAGGCGCTTCTGTACCTGCATGAGATCCGGCCCGAATACATCCGCGTGTCGGGCAACCTGCTGGCCGCCCAGGCCGATAGCCCGGGTGCCCGCCGCCTCCTGGAGGCCGTCCAGGAAACCGCCCGCGAGATCGGCGCGGTGGTGGACTTGGCGGCCGGGTCGTAGACTATAATCGCCAGCTTGCATCGGCGCGGCTGCCCGTTTCCCGGGCAGCCGTTCCCGACGCGCTCCTTCCGAGCCGCGCCTCTGTAGTTAAATGGATATAACTTTCCCCTCCTAAGGGAAGATTGCAGGTTCGATTCCTGCCGGAGGCGCCAGAAATGCCGGCGCAGCGTGGGGGCACTATTCTCCCAGCGCTACCGTCACGGGCCTGGCGCCCAGCACCCCCGTCAGCACGCTCGACGCCACGCTGATCAGATAGCCCCGCCGTCCGCCGTTCAGGTACACCGTATCGTAGTCCAGCAGTCCGGATTCGACCCAGACGGGCATGCGCTTGCGCGTGGCGAATGGCGAGGTGCCGCCCACCTGGTAGCCCGAATGGCGTTGCGCCGTTTCGGGAGCGCAGGGCGCAATCTTCTTGGCGCCGGTCTGGCGGGCCAGGTTCTTGGTGGAGACTTCGCAGTCGCCGTGCATCAGCACGATCAGCGGCCGGGCCTGCTCGTCTTCCATGATCAGGGTCTTGGCGACCTGATGCAGGGGCACGCCCAGCTGGCGCGCGGCCTCGCGCGCGCCGCCATGGTCGACGTAGTCGTAGGGGTGTTCGCCGAAGGGAATCTTCTGCTGCCGCAGCCAGTGGGTGGCGGGGGTTTCGGATGTGTGCTTGGTCTTGGACATGGCGTGGGCCTGGTGGCGTGAGCCTTTCACGCGCGTGGGTGATGCTGCGCGTGCAGGGTCTTGAGCCGTTCGCGGGCGACGTGGGTGTAGATCTGGGTGGTGGAGATGTCCGCGTGGCCCAGCAGCATCTGCACCACGCGCAGGTCTGCGCCGTGGTTCAGCAGGTGGGTGGCGAAGGCGTGGCGCAGGACGTGGGGAGACAATGGGACGCGGATGTCGGCTTGCAGGGCATATTTGCGGATCAGCAGCCAGAAGGCCTGGCGCGTCATGGCCGCCCCGCGGGCGGTCACGAACAGGGCGTCGCAGGCGCGCGCGCCCAGGATGTTGGGGCGGCTCTCGCGCAGGTGGCGTTCGATCCAGTGCAGGGCTTCCGCGCCCAGGGGGACCAGGCGGTCCTTGCCGCCCTTGCCCATGACGACGCGCACCACGCCGTCGCTCAGGCTCAGGTCCTGGACGTTCAGGCCGACCAGTTCGCTCACCCGCAGGCCGGTGGCGTACAGGGTTTCCAGCATGGCGCGGTCGCGCAGCCCGAGGGTGGTGCCGATGTCCGGCGCGGCCAGCAGGGCCTCTACCTGGGATTCGGACAGGGTCTTGGGAAAGCGGGCGGGCTGGCGGGCGCTGCGCAGGCCCAGGCAGGGATCCTCGGCGCACAGGCCCCGCCGCAGCGCCCACAGGTAGAAGCGCCGCAGGGCGGCCAGGCGGCGGTTGGCGGTGCTGGCCTTGGTCTGCCGATGCTGTGCGGCCAGCCAGGCCTGGATGTCTTCGCGCAGTGCGGATTCGGGCGCGCGGCCATGCTCGGCGCGCAGCCAGCCGCCAAAGGCGCACAGATCGCGCCGGTAGGCGGCCAGGGTATTGTCCGCCAGGCCGTCTTCCAGCCACAGGGCATCCAGGAATGCGTCGATTGTCGGGAAGGGTGAGGGCTGCGCCATGTCCGCTGGGGCGTCCGTCGTGGGCATGC
>Ga0182743_1004456_pt1 | contig 10588 bp, 7 predicted proteins | sample eDN3rd30CKraftOP_FD_128522 | JGI IMG/M metagenome (GOLD analysis project Ga0182743, IMG submission 128522) | Enriched Organic Plus compost microbial communities from Emeryville, California, USA - eDNA 3rd pass 30_C Kraft OP (version 2) (version 2) ... | reverse complement strand
TACCGGGCCGCGAACGTTCGAGCGGGCTACGTGTACGTGATCTCGAACGTCGGCGCTTTCGGAGAGAACATCGTCAAGATCGGGATGACCCGACGTCTCGAACCCATGGACAGGGTTCGGGAACTTGGCGATGCCTCGGTCCCCTTCAAGTTCGACGTCCACGCCCTGTTCTTCTCGGACGATGCAGTTGGAGTCGAGCGGGAACTCCACGAAAAGCTTGAGTCCAAACGCGTCAACCGAGTAAATCTTCGCCGGGAGTTTTTCTATGCCACTCCTAGTGAGGTGAAGGAACTCTTGGTGGACATCGCCGGCGAGATCCTAGAGTTCGAAGAGGAACCTGAAGCCGTCGAGTTCCGCCAGAGTCAGTCAAGCCAGAACTTCGCGGCGAAGGCGTGATCTTGCGGGCATTCAGAAACTTCATCTCTGAGTTCCAGGAGAGCCGGCAAGCTGCCAAAGCCCAAGTTCAGCGTCAGAAAGCTGAGCGGACAAGGCCTCAGAAGGCAGGCAGGAAATCGTTCGCGCAATCTCCTTCGCAGGTCGAGTACACCGCTCCTCCTGGAACGGTCCCCAGTCCAGAGATCGAGTTCACAGCCACTGCAGAGCTAGTCCAGCAGCCGAGCAGGGATAGGTACGCTGAACCTGAGGACTATGACCCCCTTCCAATCCTCACATTGAGAGACTGGGATTTTGGGAAGGGGTTGAACTCGACCTCCGAGGGGTTCGCGTTCACCGCGCCTGACGGAAAGATCTGGCCGGCAGGCAAATGCAGGTGGGAGATGTGGCCCGAACTCGGGGTACTGGCATTCAACGCGGTCGGGGAGCAGTACCACCTCGTGGATCTGAGATCTCCAAGCTTCTCGCCGGGTCGCCCTATTCGGCTGGTCCTTGAACCCAACAATCGACACAGCAAGACGGGCGACGCAATGTCTATCCGAGACGTGTCCATGACGAGGAGAGCCGGATATGTCTCGAGTGGCGAAGCGTCCCGGCTTCGATCCATGCTTGATGGTCAACCCTTCTACGCGATGGTCCTTTCGGCCGATTACGAAGACTCAGAGAGAACCAAGAGATCCGAGATCAAGGTCGTGGTGTTCAGGCCCGGTCGAGTTATAGGAACACCTGCTACGGAGCTTCACCCTCCTCTGGGCGAGGTCGCCGACCATGCGGAGATCAGTTGAAGGCGGAGAATCAAGATCCGTCGATCGAGACGTTCAGTGCCTAACCATTCGGTATACGGTAGGCGGTTCCGGTCGAATAGGCCCAGATCGGCTTAGGGGCAGACTTCGGATCAGTTGCAGTATCGGCTTGAAGCGGGGATTGCCAAATCGAGGGAGCCGAATTTCTTTCTCAGCGTGTGTCCCTTGACTATCCGATCGTGGGTCTCAAGCGACATCACTCTTGGGCTCGACTCCCACTGGCAGATGCCTGGATACAGGCTATTTTTGAGATGGCTGCGTCCCACCCGCCAAAGTTCTTTCGAACCACACCAATTTCCGGATATCGGGGATCTGGAGAGCCGTTTCGCCAGGCTAGTTGTCGTTCGACGCGACGGAGCTCTACATACTCCCACTGACCGATGACCTGGCCTACCTTCTCGGAAGCGATAGCGAGGGCTTCGAGTACCTCGCGTCGGGAATAGGGAGTGGGAGGCCATGCTTGGGGGGTCCGGGCCCTTGCTCGGTTCTTCGTGACGTCGAAGGCGAGATCAACTGCGGCCCGAAGTGCGGCCGTCCAAGTCCCATAGTGGCGTATGAGACCCGTACTCCCAGGCCAATCTTCTCCGTTTCTCTCTCTTAGGTTTCTGGTGCGGTCGTACGATCGCGTCTTGGGAAGCTCACCTGCCGCGACCATTTCGACTAGGAGCCCTATCCGCATCTCTCGAAGTTCCTGGGTGGTCGGCATAGCCACGGAATGGCCGAGTAGTCGGGTGAGCTCCCTCCGAGTGTTCTCGGAGAGAGATGTGACGATCTCAGCCAGCATCTGACACGCCTCGCTTACTGGACTGGAGCGTTCAGACATTCATGCCGCCTTTCTTCAACTGCTCGATCAACGGGTCGATGTCCCCAGATTCCTGGGCAATCCGAACCTTCTCGCGAATCTCAGGCCACGAACGCCCATGACGGGTCACGGTCGTGTAATCAGGCGGCGGGAAATCTGCAGACTCGTCTCGCCTTTTGTCGCGCACCCACCCGATGTAGCTGGATGTAAAGAACGGCTCCCCGAGTTCGCCGTACGCGATCAAGAGTTGCTCGGCAAGCCAGTCAGGTGTGTAGACGGGAGGTCCGCGGTGCTCATGAGGGTTGATCGGAAGCCCTTCGACCTTCGCAACAGCATTGAGCCACCCGCCGAAGCGGTGGTGGTATGTGAAAGCACACGGGATCCGGATGACTTCCCCCCGTTGGCGGGCGTCCTCGAATTTCGCTTTACGCCAGACCGCGTACTTCGCGGTGCTTAGCCTGCCCTCGATCTGGGCGCGCGCCTGAACAAGATGGTCAATGAGTTCTTCGTCTGTGAAATGACTCGTCGCGTGGTAGGGCGAGTTCGGGTCGAGTCCGGCAGCGATCTTGGCTTGGCGCACCGATCCCCATCTTCTGGTTGCGATCGACTTGGAGATCGGGATCTTCCGGCCTTTGTTCTCCGCCTTCAGTAATTCGGACTTGGCCCACTTCTCGTACTGCGCAATCGTGAAGTTGTCTGACCCAAGATCAGCAGCACAGTCTCTGAGCGCCTGAAGAACCTCTTCGTCAGAGATTTGCTGCCCGCGCGACAGCACTCTGAGAGCCGGGGGGTCGGGCATTGGTTTGATCCCCAGGTCGTTCAGTGCCCGATTCCAAGTACCGAATTGCCGGATTATCCGATTCACCGGACACAGTCCGGGGTCGTTCTTCTCCTTACGCCACTTCTCGTACGCAACCTTGGCCGGCACCCGCCCGGTCTCTGCTTGGTACAGCGCGAGACTGTTTTTCATCATCCGCATTCGCGGACTAGTGATCTCCCCACCATTGTTCGCCGCGATGAGGGCCTCGAGTACGTACCGGCGCTCGTGAATTGTGCGACTACGAAGCTGCGCAAAAAGCGCCCTCGCGAGCGGGTCCGAGGTACGAACAGACTCCTCCGCCGGCCCTTCCGAGTTCGACTTGTCGGGATAAGTCACCATCACCGGGGACCGTAGCTGTGCTGGCAGTTGTGAAACGACGAAAACAGCGACCCCAATTCAGCCCGGCGGAACGACCCCTTGGGCAGAACGACTTCTACGCTAACCGCATCAGAAAGCGGAAATTTGAAGCTGCCACTGCGAGCGTTGGGCGAACTGCTGTGAGCACTTGGGCAACGGGTTCGCGCACTCCCCAAGCAATCCCGCATCGGGAGTGCATTTCAAACTTTCTGGAATGACCCACTCAGAGGCGTTAGGGGAAGGATTCCGATAAGTCGGCGGCACCTGAAACCGGCATTCGGACTGCGTTTCTCGGCACCTCGGAGAACCGTTCCGAAATGTCAGGCCGAATTTGCAGCGACTTCGCCCAAAATTCGTTTGTGTTTCGCGCAAGGCCCAGAGCCAAATCCGGGCGGTTGAACGGCGAAACGGTTTAAGGAATGAGGGGCCGTCGGTCGACGGCCCCTCATTTGTTCAGCGAACTGCTCTCTTATTTGGAGGGGGAGGTTCGATCCCGGTCCGGTCGGTCGCTGTACTCCAGAAGCGACGGGAGCAGATACTCCCGATCGATCGGGAGGTCCGCGTCGATGGACCAGGTCGAGGGTGGGCCCGGAGCACCAGCGACACCCCGGAGGGGGAGCTCGTCGGTGTCCGGAAGGAGGCCTCTGAACGTCCTCATTTCGTTGTCGGTCAGGTGCCCTGCCTCGTAGGCCTCGTTGAGCGCTTCGGCGTAGGCGCCGTTGAGGTGGACGACGCGTCTCGCCGTGACCTGGAGCAGGGCAAGCGAGACGATCCACTTGAGAGCGTCATCGCCGCCCCATTTGGTCCGGTTCGGCCATGGGGCACCGACGCCGAGGTGCTTCAGCTGGGAGAACAGCGACTCGACAGCGTTCCGTCGAGCAAGGAGTACGTAGCGGAGCGCGGTCTTCTTGCTACCGCCGGCATGCGGCAGGTATGTGTTGAGGTGCCAGTCCTCCTTGAGGTAGGTCGCCACCTCTGGGCACTTGGGGACCTCCGGGTCCTTGACCGGGCAGCGCCAACGAAGGCGCGGATTCTTGCCTTTGCCGGCCGGAGGAGGGCTGCCGGGCTTGACGTCATGTTCGTGCCGTCGCTTGGCGCCCCAGAACTCGCCTTCCTTGTGCAGCTCCATCAGACCGTGCTGGCAGGTCGGCACTCCATCGGTCTCGGCCCAAGGGTTATCGGCGGATCGACCTGCACGGCGAGGGAACACCGGATGGATGCCGTACTCCTCATACGGGATCCTCAGAGTCTCGTCGGCCATCGGGTAGAGACCATCGCCGACGATGTACTCCATCGGGAACTTGGGTCGGAGGCGGTAGAGGGCGGCGAGCAACTCCCGGAGCGCCAACCGTTCGTCACCGGATGCCGGGATCACGGTCCAAATGATCGGGACACCGGTGTCCATGCATACGATCACGACGAGCTTGTAGCCGAAGCAGGACTTCACCATGAGGTCCTTTGCCGGGGGTCCGTCCGCGGGCGCCGAGCCACTCGACTTCGAGTACCAGACGTACTGGGCCATGGGTCGGTGCTCGCCGGCGATCTCGCGTTCGTTTCGCTTCCGTTCGCGCGGCGAGTCACCACGCGGTCCGTACTGAGGAACGTCTGCGGGGATGAGGGAGCCGTCGACGGCGCAACGTGTGAACGCGTCCGGGTACATCTGCTTCCCGGTCTTGGGGTTCTTCATCGCGAGGATCTCATCGATCAGATCCAGGTTGGCGTGGATGGCGGCGCCCGGCTTCACGCGCTTCGTGATGGCACCGAGCGAGTGGTAACGGGACGAGAGGCATTGCGGGCCGGTCGGGTTGCCGAAGACCCAGCCGTACCGGTTGTTGCCCTCGAACTCCTTGATCGCGTAGAGGAAGTCCGGCCGTCCGAAGTAGGCCATCTTCATCAGCGTCGCGACGATCAGGGTCCGGCGGGCGGGGCGGCCATATTTGGACGAGACCAGGAGGCTCATCACCCACGCGATGCTCGGGTGCTGGACTATCGCGCGGAGCTCCGCGAGGACGCTGATGTTCCGCCGCGGTTGGGCCCGGACAGAGGGTTTGGTCTCGAGGAAGACTCGGCTGTAGTGACGGTTTCGGCTCTGGCCTTCGTTGACGAGCCTGGCTGCCCTGGCTTTAGCTTTGGTTCTGGTGAGGGTGGGTTCCTGCTCGAGGAGTTCCTCGGTCAGTTCCGCCACGGCTTCGTTGTTGCGTCGGTCTTCGACCCGGCGGGGCCGGGGCGTGGGAAATCTCTTGGACATGTTGTCTCCGATTCAGATCTGGATGGTGGTCATGTCCAGCGGCCCGGCCGACACAGCGGGGGTCGAGAGATCTCGTCGTGTCGAGATGAATCACGTTCGCGCGCATACGCGAATCCGGAAGGTTCGGCGGGCGCTGGAAGCACCTGCTCGGCGAAGTCACGTCGATCGAGATCGGACCGTTGGCGCCGTGGACGAAGTGACGTCCGGGCGCGTGCGTTGACGGATGGGCAGCTAGACCCAGAGGGGAGCAGAGGTTCTCGTTCGACGAACGGGCGAAACAGGTGCGGCGTGTCGGGGGAGCGTCCTGATGGATGTGCGCCTCGCCTCTCAACACTGCCAAGAAACGGTACGGCAACCCCCGGATGTCCTGTTTTGCAGGGGAGACGCCCCGGCGTCCTCGACTCAGTCGTGCCTGACAAGTTCATGCCGGCCAACGTAGTTCGGAGACCGAACTAATGTCGCAAGATTCGTTTCAAGCTGGTGTTTCGTGGTCCGAACTTGCGTCGATCGTTGAGGTTGCATCCCAGTTTCACCGCACTTTTCCGAGACGTGGTCTCGACGGATTCACCTCGTCAGAGCTTCAGGTGGTGGTGACCGTTGGGGTCTGGCCGGGACTCACTCCAAGCCAAGTGGCGGAATGCTTGCACCTGGAGAGAAACAGCGTCAGCGAATCCCTCCGAAAGCTAGGGCAGGCGGGCCTTACGGAGTCCCGAACCGGCGAGGACAAGCGAAGCAGAACCTTGTACTTGAGCGGACGTGGACAGATGTTCGTCGCTAAGTTCGCCGAATCTTTGGCATTGCCGCCCGGAGATGTCCAATAGGCCTCACCTGCGGCACTGGAGTCAGCAGGAGATAGTGGTCTCACCTTCCAAGTTCCTGAGAACTGGTGCCAGCTTCAACCCGAACCTGATCGCAGCCGGCGGGTATCCCAGCCGATCGGCAGCTGCGCGGACCGATCCGAATCTGTTGAGAGCGCGCCCGGAATGCGCAGCTAGAAAGCTCCAACTCCTTGGTATTCGAGGTGGCTCAAGCTCCAGGGACGATCGGCCATGGAGGAGGGTCAGTTGTGAGGCAGCGATCAGGTGACTCCGAGCGCCAGCTCCTGCTACGTAGACAGTGCTTCGCCCGGTGAGTATCTGGGATGCTCGAGGGCTCCCAGATTTCGTTTTGGAGGCGACGAAGAGCACCCCCCTGACGATCCTTGGTTCCAGTTCAGTTCCGACCGAAACCGTTGGCCCGAAGCCTCCGCCGCACGTCGGGCCGACTTCAACTCTGACTGGCCTAGGACAAGAGCGCCATTCAAATCGGGAACAGTCGCCGTAGACGTAGGCATCCCACGGGGCGCTCGGAATCAGATAGTCGATCGAACTAAGGACCCTGGCTCCAATTTTCGTTCCCACCCAGACCCGGGGTTTCACAAAGCTCTTTCTGCTCTTTGAAGGTTCGACTTCGATCAGTGGGTCTCGACCTGCGGCACCGCATCGTCCGGGCGCGTATCCCGACAGTCCCGGAGCCCAAACTGGATCAATACTCCTAGGAGTGCCGTTGGTAAGCCACGTCAAGCAGGATCCGTCCGAGGCGACTGAATAGATCTCGAATGCGTCGCGGCCAGCGCCAGGAAAGTTCCGCGTACTCGAGAAAATGATCCGCGAACCGTCCGGGGCGAAGCTGGGCGACTTGTACATACCCGGTCCCGCTACGACCCGCGAGGGGCTCGTGCCGTCTGCGTTGATGGTCCAGATTCCCGAAGAGCCCGTCCTCGTGAAGACCACCGATGACCCATCGCTTGAGAAGGCCGCATCCTCGCCTCCGATCGCGACTAACCGATCACCGCGGTTATACAGATCTCTAATGCGGAGCTCGCTCCTGTTCGCGTTCCATTGGGTATAGAGCAGGCGACCGTCAGCACCGAGATCCTGAAACTGGACGCCTCTCAAAGAGAGATAGGAACCGCTGCCAAATTTGGATCGATAGCGGCGCCTCAAGAGGTGCTTCACCCCTTCTCCCGAAGCGTCCACACTCAGAATCTCGAAATCTACGAAGTTCTGGCCCCCTACGGCGACGGGCTCGAGGCGCGTCATGATAAGTCGACCGTCGGGTGCCCAACCTATGGAAGTGAACGAGCCATTGCCGGGCCTCCTCCACACTGGCTTCGGATTCTCCCCAGAGCTTTTCGCCACCATGGCTTTCGCAATGCCTGATTGCGCTGTCCTCAGGAACGCTAGGCGGCTGCCGTCAGGGGAAACGCTCGGATCGCTGTCTCCCGGCGGCAACTCGGATTCCAAGATCGAGCGTGACCCGATACGAATTCGTTTGCGGGTGAGGACCTCCCTTTGGGATCCATCCGCTCCCATCGAAATGATCCGGCCAAAATTGGAGTAGAAGATCGCGCCTGGTTTCGGGGTACTCTCCTGGATCCCTTGGGCATAGGGAGTACTTGGGAGTGCGAACAGGGCCCAAGCGCAGAGAACGAACGCTAGTTTTCCCAAGAGTTTTCTTCTACTCCGCATACCTAACGCGTTAAGCACGTCTCCAGTCCGGGAGTTTCGCGGCAACGCGGTATCTTGACGTCATGAAAGGCTGGACCAGAAAGGAAATCTGGATGCTCGTACTCGGACTTGGAGCATTCTTTCTCTTCGTAGCAGTCGTACTAGCGCTGCTCATCTTGGTCGGAGAGTTGTACGACACCAGTTCTGGCTTCAAGGATCTGCAAGATTCCTAAATGCAGAGGGGAGATCGCCCCGTCTGGCGACCTCCCCCTTCGATTCAGCTTCCCGCGCAGTGATTGGACTTGCGTTGCCAGACCGTCTTGCGAACACCGTTGCTAGGCACTGTCTGGAACTGGATGAACTTCAGTCTGGAGGCAGACCCATGTCGATAGGCACTCTTGGGCGCGATGAACTGAGCGTTCTCTGACTCATAGAAAACGAACGTGCAGTTGGCGGTCTCGGTTCGATTTCGACCGTCATTTGCAGCAGAAATCGCCCGTCCTCTCATGTTGTTCCAGAGATCCATGTAGGACCTAACCCTGGTCAGGTGATCATGACCAGGCTGCCACTGTTTGTCCTCGATGGCGAAACCAAGGAGTTTCGCCGACCTGTTGTTGGAGCTCTTTCTCCACAGAGCGCTTACATACGCGTGCTGGAACGCATTCGCCCAGGTTCCGTCGGCCAAGGCCGAATTCTCAGCGTTCGTAAAGTTCTCGTCTCGCTCCTGGAAAGCTCTATCCCTGTCGCCAAGCATCTTGTCGCAATCACCGATTCCGATGGCGGCGCATACCGCGATCAACTTGGCCGTATTGAGGATCCCTCCCCCGCCGTCGTACATGGCAAGCTGGGCCGGCGTTAGCTGTCGTGATGCAACTGCCCATGCTTCAGGGTGCAGGTCAGCGAGTTCCGCATAGAACAGAGCCGCATCTTCCAGTTCATCGTAAGCATCTTGCTCTTCGGAGTTACTTGCTGGATCCAAAGCACGCAACAGCGCCTTCATGTCCTGAGCGATAGCGGCGGGATGCGCCTGCTGAGCTGTCGTCGTCGGGTCCTTGCACACTGCTAGGTACTCCGGCAAATTGTCCGCGAACGCTGCTCGACACATTTCCTCGAGATTTGGCGTTGAGAATCCGCTCATCACCACGGTGAGCGGATAATCCGCGTTCTCGGGCAACGTCACAGTGACGGTATTGCCTTCGACTTCGAGCCCAGAGGGAATGAGGGTGCCGTTCGCGTCGATGACCTTTGGAGCGGTCAACACTGCCACGGCCTGATTCACAGAATCCAACTCGGCCTGCTCTATCTCGGTCTTGCCGATCTGTGAGAGCCGGCCGGGATCATCGAGAAGCTGCGCGGCAGGCGCGGTGTTCCAAGGGTCATCGGTGTCCGCAGCGGGCACAACGTCTACGCCATCTCGAGTGATCGCAACGCCACCGGATTCGAGCGGCTCCAGGTTCTGGTTCTCGTTCAGGCCGATCATCCAGCTGACGTTGTCGGCCGCGGCCGGGCTGTTGACCTGGTGGACCATAGAGAGCCCAGCTCCGTTGCCTCTGACGAGCAGGTCGACACCCGGCATGAACTCGGCGGTAACGGCTGCGTCGTTTCCGGCCGTAACCACCGGATCATCTTGGGTTCCAGGCTGCGCCGGAGCCATGCAGATCGCATCTCCCATCACGATCTGGGATGCACCTTCAACTCCGACGGATGACCCGTAGGGCGCGTTCTCGACCGTGAATCCCGAGCTCCCACCGTCGAGAGCAATCGTCGGATCCCACTCAGTGGCTCCAGATCCCTCGGTGAAGGGCTCGCCTTCGGCCACTGCGTGCGGAACCGAATCCCCGATTGCTGCTAGTGCCAAGGAACTGTCTCCCGATCCGACGACAGGTGGGGATGGCGCCCAGGACGACGTGTCTGGACATGCGATCGGGGTCGGCGGGGGTACAACTTCTTCGGAGTTGATGACCAGGTCGCGGAACGTCTTGTTCCCTACGCCGTCCTGGACTTCGACTAGGAGATCATGTTGATCTGCGTCCGGGACTTCGAGAACCGGGTCCATGGCGGTGCTGTCCCAAGACGCCGGGCAGTTGGGTGAGCATGAGAGGTTCTCGCTCGCGATCACGTCGCCGTCCATTCGAATGACAACAGACTTGATTCCTGAGTCGACCGAACCAACGGAGTCGTGAGTCTCCAGCCCGAGGTTCAGCTCCTCGTCTACCTCCATTTCGACGTAGCCCGTATTGAAGACAGGAGACATGGAAACCACGGGGATTTCAGTGTCAAACGTTCGGGAAGCCGAAATCGTGTCTCGGTTCCCAGCCATGTCCACCGCGGCCACCTCAACATCGTGGCTACCGGACGTGGTCATGCTGTTGATTGAAACCGGGATCTGGAACTCGAACTCGCAATCGTGAGTCGGCCCACAGGTGTTTGTCCCCGTAGCGTCTGCCTCGGGAATCGCGGGAACGAAGACGGGATCCTGAGTGTCGATGGTGACCGAGATTCCACGCAGGCCCCCTCCAGAATCTGTTCCCTCAATATCTACCAATGAACTCAGGCCCGGATTGGGTCCCGATAGAAACTTGGTTTCGACATTGTCGATCTCCGGGTCCGTTCGATCGATGAAGACGTCTACCGTTTCATTGATCGCAGAACCGGCGTTAGGGGTGGCGCGAAGCG
>Ga0182743_1004453_pt1 | contig 10598 bp, 9 predicted proteins | sample eDN3rd30CKraftOP_FD_128522 | JGI IMG/M metagenome (GOLD analysis project Ga0182743, IMG submission 128522) | Enriched Organic Plus compost microbial communities from Emeryville, California, USA - eDNA 3rd pass 30_C Kraft OP (version 2) (version 2) ... | reverse complement strand
TCGAGTGGGAAGACCTGGAGCATGTGCAGGACCACGCCACGCGCTGGATGTGGTCCTACAATCACGAACGCCCGAATATGGCATTGGGCGGGTTCACACCAAAGCAGCGGCTGGCCATGGCCGAATCAGGTTCTACTTCTGCGGCCCAGTAGGAATGGGGGCATTACCGGAGCACCGTGCCGGCTGAAGCAGACCTGGCGGGTCAAGTCATCGACCGACATATCCCAGGCGGGGCCGGCAAGGGTCAGCAAGGCATCGCGCAGCATCAGCGGGCCCAGGCGCAGGTGTGCGGCGGGTAGCGGCAGCGCGTAGAGCGTGGCGGCCTCGGCCGCATCGCAGAGCCGATAGCCGGAGCGCAGCAACACGTGGCGCATGGCATCGCCCACGCTGGCATCGAGCATGGGCGGAATCGAGACCTCCACCGCCTGCTGCAAGAGATCACGCTGCGCAGGTTCCGGCACCAGCTCGACCAGGGTGTAGCGGCCGTAGCGGGCCACCGGAACCAGCCCCTGGTCCACCACCGAAGCTATCTCGTCGGGTGGCGCTTCTAACTGATCAGGGGTGGCCGGTGTCGTCGTGCAACCGGGCAGTAGGCCGCTGAGCACGGCGAAGATGCAGAGGAAACGAGGCAGAGACGGCAGCATGTGGCACCCCACGGTGACGGGATGCCTTCACCTTTGCAGAAACGTGCTGCGCGGGATGCCGAAAATCCGAAACGCGCGGCGCCCCATTTCCCAGGGGAGGGGCACATAGCCCCTTCGTATCAAAGTCGGAGCTTCGAGCAGACACCTTCGACCATGCAGTCGTCGCCCTCGTTAAGGCGCAATCTTCCGAAGCCGGAAGCTGCGATGTCGTCTGAGGCCACGGGCTCTCTTGTCGCTCCTTTAAAGCCGGAGCTTCGTATAGACGCCTTCGACCATGCAGTCGTTGCCATCTTCGAATCGTAGGCTTCCGAAGCCGGACGGCGAAACAGTCAGGTACGCCTCCTCACCCAGAGCAAGCGATAGGCAACTTGAAGTCTTGATGTAGGAGTTCGTTCCGAACACTTCGTACCAGTCATCATCTTCTCGGCTCACCGTCACCACATATTTACCTGGCTTCTGCTTCGACACGCCGAACACCGCCTTCACATCGCATTTGTCGTTGCTGTCGAAGAAGATGACTTCCCCGCCGTATCCAGAGGACTTGAAGATCGCCTCTTCCGAGTAGGCGTAGACGTAACAGTAGCGCGTTTGGATGATGATGTCCTTGCCATCCACCTTGTAGACGTTGCTGCCTTTCCGGGTCAGGCTTACCTCGTAGTTTTCGGCCCTCGCAGGCGCTGCCTGAAGCCACGTCAGGGCCGCAAGCCAGAGAAGGAACGTGTTCTTCACGGCGTCCTTCCTATTGCGCCTGGAAGCTCGACAGACGGCTTTTCACTAGTTCGAGCTTTGCCTTGTGGGCGAGGGGGCGATTGAAGACCCGGTTCTGAATTTGCTCAGAAACCTTGCTGATGGCGATGTACGCCATGCTCAATCCGGACTCCCGCTCGGACGCCTTCTTCTCCACGAAGTCGTAGGGGAAGTCCTCGCAGAACTTGTGGAAGCCGGAGAATTGGGCGACATCCTTCGTGAACCTGAAACCGTCAGGGGTGAGGCGCGATCGCCGAGGATGGTAGAGATCGACGAACAGGATGAACCACTCGCTACCGTCGAATGTCACGGCCTCGAACACGTCCACTGTGCCGATGGCTCCGAGGCGGTGAAAGAGGATGCGCTGGCCCGACTGCGTTTCGAGCTTGGACAGATACGCCAACTGGCCTATCGGCCCGTTTACCGGGATCGGATTCGTCTCCGTGAACCCGAACGGGCCTGAGCTGTTCGGGTCCTTGTCGTATGCGGGAGCGGACTCCAGCATCGCCTTCATCGCCGGATGAACGAGTTCCAATTGGAACTTCTCGTCTTCGAGGATGCGATGGATTTGCGCAAGCGCCTCACGTAGCGCCTTCTCTTCCTTATTGCCACCGAATAGACTTGATAAGAATCCCATCCTCTTGCCTCATCCCTTAAGGAACATCAGCGCTATCAAACCAAGAGAGATTGCGATATGCCATTTATCGAACGTGCGTAGCGGTCCTTTCCCAAGAAATCGATAACCTCCGCCAGTGGGAATGACCCGATAGCGAGCAATTGGAAAAACAGGGATGAAGAAGAAGACGAAGTAATACGTTGCCATATACGAACCGTCGGACGGATTTTTGTCCGTGCTCCCATAAAGTGTGACGCCGATTCCGTTGATCGTGCTCAACGACGGTGCCTTCTTGATGGGCTCGAGATCACCCATGGTGGCGTGGTTAGCTCTGACGATCCCCAGGTTCTCGTTTAGCTTCTGGCGGAGTTTCGAATCTGATGCGAGGGTCAGTGCGCTCTCTAGCAATGAGATACATGGACCCCACTTGGATGTTTCATTTCCGTAAGCCACTGCGCATTGCATAAGCGCAACCGCCAGCATATCCCTAGCCTCTAGGTAAGTTGGGGAATTCGTCTTAATTGGCGCCATCTTCAGTAAGGCATTTCCTTCTTCAAGCAGCCGCCGTCCTTCGCTATTCGCGCCGCCAGGGTTCCGTTCAATACCCTTCAGAACGCTTTCGCACAGTGAACGAATCGGATCGATGGCAACCGCTTCGCTTCGGCGCTGCGAAATGTCGGCAAGCGCATCCGCATCCTGCTCGACACGTTCCGACACGTCAGGCACTTCGGAAAACAGCTCCTGAAGCAAACCCGTCAGTCTCTGGGACTGCGTCAGCATGTCGTGCTTGTTAAACAGGTCGATGGCGAGGCTACGTATCTCGTAGGCCAAGTCACGGCTTGCTTCATGATCGATGCCGCGTGCCTTGGCGCTCAGTTGGATAGGCTGGGCGACCTTGTCCCAATTGCGCGCCACGGCATCGAGCTTGTCCACATACGGTTTGACTGCAGCTTCGCCAGCGTTCGCCGAGTCACGGGCGGCTTTGATGAGCTTGTGGACGTTTTCTGCTTCCTTCTGAAGGAAGCCCTGGGTTTCCACCTCATAGCTGTCGACGAGTTCATCAATCAGCTCAGGCGCGTGATCCGCGCCGCCCGCCGTAACTCCATCCACAGTTTCCGTCATGACCTGGATGAGCGTCGTTGGTGGCAACCTGTCGAGGGCATCCTTGATGGCGCTGCGGTAGTACCGCTTGCGCTCTGCCAGCTCGGCTTCGATCTGATCGAGCGCTCGCACTTCCGGGAAGCCGGAGACCGCGCGATCTTCATTGATGTCTCGCAGGACATCTTCGGGATCAAGGTCATCCGCGAGGTAAGCGACCTCCTGAATGAAATTGGCCAAGTCATCGGCATCGTGTTCGCCGTCCACGGCCTCGAATGCAGCCGCGAGCAGATTCAAGTGCGCGAGCGTGGGCAGGCCGGAATCCTCCCTGACTGCCATAGGGTCGTGGAGCAGGCTTTCGAGCAGCTGGGATGCTCTGCGCGGTGAGACGCCGGGAAGCCACGCGATCTCCGCATTCAACCTGGTGCGGGGATTCGTCAGATCAGACCGGGCCTTCTGGCATACGTCGTGATCCAGCTCCAAAGACTTCTCTTCCGCCAGTTCAACGATGCGCCTGCGGTCATCGCGAGTGGTCACACCAAGAATGGCGAAAGGTGTCTGATGGAGTGCGGTCGACTTCAGCGTGGGTCGAGCACTGGGGCGCGGCGATGCAGAGCTCCTCGTCTGTTTCGCGTTGGATGTAGCGGCTGGACCGGAAGACACTGGTGAGTGCGCTGGCGTCATCGAGGAACGTGATGCTGATTGAGCGCCAAGCATCGCCATGAGCTGCGGGTCCTTCAGAGCATCTTGAGCCTGGGATAACGCATCTGGTGGAACGGAAAGCTTCAAATGATTTCGAAGCTCGTGGCTGTAATGTGCCAGCTGCGTTTTCGAAGAGAGATGATCAGTAAGTACGAGCGACAATGCCAGCTCGCTGTTTGATCGAGGAGTTGCGCCGCATCCAGCGCAGGCCAACAAGGCACCTGACTTCTCCGAACCGCAATTAAAACAAATAGCCATCGTCATGTGCCGTATTCGCTGTTTACTTCACCGGTATCCCAAGCTGGCCAACTCTTTCCGCAGACAATGGTAATAGTCGGCAGGTCCATTGATGCGCTTGTGGTATCCACAAGCGTTCTCGATAGCAGCCCGCTCCGACGTGCTGGCGCGAGAAAGGTCAGGCTGACCACCAGAGTTGGATAGTTTGGTCAGCTCTGTTTGCAGACACCGGTAGTAATCGGCTGGCCCATTGATGCGCTTGTGGTAGCCGCAGGCATTCTCAATGGCAGCTTGCTCCGATGCGCTGGCGCGAGAAAGGTCCGGCGGACCGGCAGAGTTGGATAGTTTGGCCAGTTCCGTTCGCAGGCAACGGTAATAGTCCGCAGGTCCATTGATGCGCTTGTGGTAGCCGCAAGCATTCTCGATAGCAGCCCTCTCCGACGTGCTGGCGCGGGAAAGGTCAGGCTGACCTCCAGAGCTAGATAGTTTGGTCAGTTCTGTTTGCAGGCACCGGTAGTAATCGGCTGGCCCATTGATGCGCTTGTGGTAGCCGCAGGCATTCTCGATCGCAGCCTGCTCCGATGCACTGGCGCCAGAAAGGTTGGGTTTCCCGCCAGATGTTTCTCGTTGTGGCTGGACCGCCGGAGCAGCGGAAAGCGATTGCGGCGGTGGAGACGTCGACGGCTCTGCTGCAGTCGTCTTGGAACGTGGAGGAGCTTGTTGCAGCTGAAGGAGCAGAGCTTGGTCTGCCGCACCAGTGGCAGCCACACCTCGATCTTGCTGGAACGCAATGATGGCAGAGCGGGTACCCCTTCCCATCAGTCCATCTGCGGCGCCCGCGTCGTACCCAAGCTCATTGAGTTTCTGTTGAATGGCTTGTACCGTCGAATCCGGCGCAGGACGAGACGGTGCTGGTGCCGACAGGGAACCAGTAGATGGACTGCGAGCGAATCTGCCCCTGCCCTCCGCCTGGAGTTGGCTCCGGTACGGTTCGATGTCCCGCCGGGCACTTTCCAGCGCGCCACGCCGATAGCGGAAACTCCCACAGCGGCTGTTGTAGTCAGCCACCATCGCGTTGAACCGATCCACATCGGAGTCGCTGTAGTTGTTGACAGCGGACTTCGCGCCATCCATGCGGATGTCTTCGGCCAGGCAATACCTGATCTGCGCCGTCGAGAACACGAGATCCTGCCCAACCGGTGGTTTTGTTTCTTCCGGACGCGATGGTGCTTGAGGTTGTGCAGGGGCAGCCGAATAGCTTGGTGCTGTGGTTTGCGCGGGCGGTGAATAGGCAGGAGCCGGAGACGAGGACTGCTTGCTTCCCTGACCGATGAGCCAGAACACCCCAATGACAGCGGCGATGCCCAGCACCCACTTGCCCGTGGACGAGCCAGAGGACGGCTGCGATGGCGCTTGATAGGGTTGCTGCTGGGTGGGCTGCGGTTCGGTCTGAGCATTCTGTGAGGCGGTTGGGCGCTCGGCGCTCGACGAGGCACCAGACCCCGCAGCTTCCTGCTTGGCAGGAGGCGGGAGCGTCGTCTCCACGTCGGACACGAGCGAAGAAAGACCGGCAAAGCCTTTGCCTTCTCCTTTCTTCTGTTCATCTTCTCCCCCTGCCACGACTGCCTCCCTCAGATGAATCCGATACGCCGTTTGGTTTCGCCGCCCTCACGCTCCCGCGCCGGTGCCGTATGCAAGGCGGACAGCAGACTGGCCTGATCCAGCCGTTCCTTGCCGGAGCGCGCGGCGAGCCTTGCGCCTTCCCGCACCACGAAGGCGACGTCGGACAAGGGTCTACCCGCGAGTTCACGCGCCAGTGGCTTGGAGTCCACGTCCGACTCCTTCGGCAAGGAGGACAGCAGCTTGTCCAACAGGGACTGCACCTCGATCTCGCTCGCAAAGTCCACCTTGATGACATGATCGAAGCGTCCCCGGCGCTGGATGGCGGGGTCGATCATGTCGATCCGGTTCGTCATGGCGATGATCAGCACCTCGTTCTTCACGGCTTCCGGAATGCGGCGCAGGAACTCGGCCACCTCTTCCACGCGGTGATGGCCTGATCCCATTTCGCGGTCGGCAAGAAACGCCTCCATCTCATCGATCACGAGGACTGACGGCGCGTTTTCCATCGCCTTCTCGAACACCTGCGCGACCTTCTTGCTGGTCTCGTGGATGTAGGGGCTGGCCACGCTGGATGCGTCGATCTGGAAGCTCGGCCACCCGAGGAAGTCAACCAGTCGCTCGACCGCGAACGTCTTGCCGGTGCCCGGAGGACCGTGCAGGATCACTGCCGATGGGAATTCGATGCCGAGTGCCTTGTAGCGATCACGATTCAGGACGATGTCAACGATGTGCTCATTGAAGAAGGCAGCCAGTTCTGGCCGCCCGGCCAGCTCGAAGACATTATTGCGTTCGGGCGCGGCTTGTTTGACTTCTTCAGTCTTTGCATCGGCTGGCGCTACTTCCGTTTTCTCGGAAGGATTGGTCGATTTGCGATCAAGCGGAATGACTTCGGCGACCTCAAAGCCTGCCGCTTGAACAACATCCTTCAAGTTGCTTGCACCCAACCAGCTCATGGTCTGGCGCAGTCTTCGAAATGACGTGGCTGGAATGCTCGCCCCGCCGGTCAGCCAGTAGCCGAGGACGATATCGTCTTCGGTCCTGGAACTGATGCTGTAGGTCGGCAGCAGTCGTGTGATCTTCTCGACGTACAGCGCATCCTGGAGCGCCGAGTCCGAATCGATATCGCGCGTCGCCTTCAATGCTAGGGCGAAGGCGAGCGCTTCGGCTTTGTTGTCGGGCGACTTTGCTTCGCTGACGGGGCATAGCGCCTGACTCGGGCCACACGAGAGGGACCGAAGCTGGAGATCGCCGAACTGGAAGGCGCTGAACGTGCTGTCATCGATCAGCCCGGCATCCAGCCAGCGTTGCACCAGCGTGTCATACACAACGAGCGCCCGCCCACTGCCTTGGGTCTCAAGGATCTGCCAGTCAGCCCCTTCAAACAGCGCGACACGGGCCTTCGCACCGTCGGGCAACTTGAATCCGATGGGAAGCCACGCGTCGAGCGCCATAGATCAACTCCGCACAATGTTCGCGCCTGCCAGCATGTCGTCCTCGCCTGCAGAACCGATGCGGATGGAGTCGAGGTGGGCGACCACGGCGCGCAGCTTGTCGATGTCATTGGCCTTCAACGCCTCTGCTCCAGCAGCCACAAGCTGGGCATGTTCGCGAGCATCGGGGAAGAGATAGCTATCCTCGGCCAGCCACTTGAAGCGATCGATGACGAACCAATCCTGACGCCACAGGATCATGAAGTTGCGGCCGCGCAAGTCGTCCAAGTGCGACTCGAAGTCGCCGCTGTTGTTGTCAATCGCGCGCTGCGCCGTCTTCACCAAGTTGTCGAACGACGAGGCTTCGGTGGGTCGAGCGTGCTGGCGCACGGCCTTGTCGAAGAAGTCGACCGTCTTGTCCAGTTCAAGCTGGCGGATGTCCTTCAGGTGTTCCTTGCGGGTCAGGGCCAGTAGGCGCTTGGCTTCTTGGACGTGGTCCATCGCCTGCTTGGCCGTCTCGGGGTTGGCCTCGCCGGGCTTGATGGTGCCCGCCTGTTCCAGCTTCTCCCGGGCCTGCTCCAGACGCGGGTCGTCGACCTTGGACGCCATCTCGTCGAGGCGCTGCAAGGTGTGCTCCGACTGCTCCTGGATGTTCTTCGCTTGATTGGTGTAGTCGACCTTGCCTTCCTGACTGGAGTAGAAGTTGCGCCCGCTTTGGAATGAACCGCTGATAGAAGGAACTGACACTTCCAAGACAATGTTGCCTGAGTCGAGTACCTCGTACTCGCAGATCAATTCCGCGCCAGCGGCGATGACGCCGTCGTCGAAATCCGACCCCTTGATCTCGAACATCCCGATGAACCGGTTGTCGTTGATGGGATCGGAGATGTCGCCCTCCCACAGCTTGAACTTGATCGACCCCGCGCTTCCGGCCTTGAGCGACTCACCCGCCTTGAAGGACTTCTTGCCCTTCTTGGGCAACTGATCGCCTTCTCGTACGAGGTAGTCCAGAAGCAGACGGCCGCCGACCTTGTCGCGGGCTTCCACGCCGACGGAGTGCGATGCGGGAATCGCATCGATGCTGGCGGCGGTGCGCGCGATGACGATCTTGTCTTCACGCAGGGAGACGGGTCCTCCGTTAGAGTCGAACACGAACACCTTGAAGATGTTGTCGCCCGGCTTGGTCAGGTTGAGTTCGACGCTTGCGCCATCCTTCAGCGCAATGCGACCGGATGACCACCCGGTGTCCAGACTGTCGATCTGAAACTCGATCCCTGCTGGAGCGGGACTGCTCAGCTTGGCCACGATCTTGGCCTTGGAGTCCGGTGTGCGCGCGATGTAGTTGAACGACAGATCGAGCCCACCACCAGCGCTGATGGCTCCTCGGGCGCTCTTGCGCCCACGACTTTGCGACGCCCAGTCAATGGATTCGGCGAAGACCGCCGCGCCTTCCGCAACGGCCGTCATCGGATTGACGTCAGTAGACGGCGCAATACCGAGTTCGAAGGCAACCTTGTCACGCAGAGGCTTGTAGTGGGTCGGACCGCCCACGAAGACGACGCGCTCGACATCGTGTGGACTCAATCCGGCCTTTTCGAGCGTTTCGCGGGCGGATTGGATGGACTCCTCCACCTTCGAGGCGATCAGACCGTCGTACCGTTTGCGATCAATGGTGATGTCGATGTAGATCTCCTCACCCGCCTGATCGCGGACACCCAACTCGGTTTCGGGAAGGCTGACGACGGCTTCTTCCTTCTGCGACAACTCGATCTTTGCTTTTTCCGTCGCCCACGTGGCCATACGCAACAGGGACTTGAACTGCGGATTGGTCGTCAAGTCCTCGGGAAGATCGAAGTTCTCCAACAGCCACGGCTTCACGACGTTGTCGAACAGAATGCGGTCGAAGTCACGGCCGCCACACATGGCGATACCGCCATGTGCGAGAAGTGTCACGCGACCGGAAATACTCTCCGCAATAGCGATATCGAGCGTCCCGCCACCGAGGTCATAGACGACAAAGACGCCGTCGTTCTTCCTCTGCCGCATTACGCTCATCACGGCAGCCACCGGCTCTTGCATCAGCGCGACGCGCCCGAGACCAGCTGCGTCGGCAGCGGCCATCGTCGAGTCCTTCTGCATCTGGTTGAACGCGGCTGGAACCGTAATGACCGTGCCAGTGTCGCCATCGCGTCTGATCTCTTCCGGCAGGTAGCCGTACAGCGCACGCAGCACCTCGGAGGAGCACTCTTCCGGCGTCATGGTGAGGTTCACTGCTGGCAGTTTCACGGGCGTGCTCGTGCCCATGAGCCGTTTGAACAGCACCGCCGCGTTGTCTGGGTTGCGGGCGGCATTGTTGTAGGCGCGCGAGCCGACGTACTTGTTGCCACGCCGGTCGATGAAGATGGCCGATGGTGTGACGTCGTGCTGCTCAGGACTCTTGTAGAGCCGGATGGACTCGCCGTCGAAGGAGCAAATGGCACTGTTGGTCGTGCCAAGGTCGATGCCAACGTATTTCATACTTGTGCTTTCCTCAGCATCACGGTGCCTTGTTTACGCAGGCCGTTCGGCCCCATGATGATCGGCTCCAGCATCTGATCGACGAGCAGCACGTCGTCAGGGCCGAAGTCGCCCAGGTTCAAAGCGGATGCCGCCATGCCGGGGTCGTAGGGCTGACCTTCGACGTTGACCAGCTTCAGGCCATTCGAGTCGAGGCTCTCCTCGACCTTCTTCTGGAAGTAGCGGAGCTGATTGACGTAACGGCCGGACTCACCTGCATCGAGTTTGCTGACGACCTTTCCGAACAGACGTGAGAAGCGCCAACTCTCGACAGCGATGTCGATCAGGGACTGCTCCATCTGCTCATTGCTCTCGATCTGCTGGGTCATCAATCCCTCCTGTGGTTACGTCTTGTCGGCTCTTCCGCCCTTCGACTGCTGCTGAATCCATTCAGTGATCTCCGCCTTGGAGAACCGCCATGTCCCACCAACCTTGAACGCGGGGATCTTCTTGGCCGCGGCCAGCCTGTAGATCGTCCGCTCCGTGACCTTCAGGAACTCTGCGACCTGCTTGAGGGTGAGGATCTCGCCCTCGCTGGTACTTGTAGGCATGGTGATGGCCAGTCTAAGTAAAACTATGACAGAATAGTGCAGAATTTTCAGGGCAGCAATGACATACGTCACGGCGGTCACCCCGCTGTGTGCTGCCCGAGGGCTTTGCTGAAAAGGAAGCGGCCCCCGAAGGGGCCGCCAAGTTCAGCAACGCTCAATGCACCAACTGCCGGGCCAGTGCCACCTCCACCGAGTCGCCGTCCTGGTTCAGGACATCGAGTCCGGATTCGGGCACGTCGCCCGATGTGCTCTGCGACACCATGATCTTCTTGGCCATCAACCCCAGGCAGGTCATCTGCGAGGAATTGGCGTAGCCGAGGTAGACCACGCGCACCGGCTGCTTCTGGCCGATGCGCCATGAGCGCCGGGCGGCCTGCTGCAACGAATACACGTT
>Ga0182743_1004452_pt1 | contig 10599 bp, 8 predicted proteins | sample eDN3rd30CKraftOP_FD_128522 | JGI IMG/M metagenome (GOLD analysis project Ga0182743, IMG submission 128522) | Enriched Organic Plus compost microbial communities from Emeryville, California, USA - eDNA 3rd pass 30_C Kraft OP (version 2) (version 2) ... | reverse complement strand
TGTGGGAAAACTCGGTCGGCCGCAGCCGAGCCTTCTGGCGACACTTCTTCCCGAAGCTGCAGGCGGAGTTTCCGGCTGCGGTCGGCGACGTCTCGCTCGACGACTGGTTCTTTGCGATCAACAACGTGCAGCCGTCGCTCATCCGCGTCGAAGCCGACGAAGCGACCTACAACCTGCACATCATCGTTCGCTTCGAATTGGAACAGGCGCTGATCACCCGCGAGCTATCGGTCGCCGACCTGCCCGGGGCGTGGCGGGAAAAGTACAAGCAATACCTGGGCATCGAGCCGCCGAACGACGCCGATGGCGTGCTGCAAGACATCCACTGGTCGGCGGCGCTGATCGGCTATTTCCCGACCTACTCGCTCGGCAATCTGTACGCGGCTCAGTTCTTCGAAGCCGCCGACCGCGAGCTGGGAGGCCTGAACGAGCAATTCGCCCGCGGCGAGTTCCAGCCGCTCAAGGAGTGGCTGCAAAAGAACATCCACCACCGCGGCCAATGCTACTCGGCCACCGAACTGGTCCAACTCGTCACCGGTCAGCCCCTCTCGCACGAGCCGCTCATGCGCCACCTTCGCGGCAAACTCGGCCCGCTGTACGGTCTGAAATAGCAGCAGCTCGGCAGCCAAAATTCGCGCCGCCGTAGCGGAATTCGCCAGATTTCCGTTACGGCGGTTGCGTTTTCTTGACTTCGCGCGGCGAAGCGTCGATGCTGATGCCCCTAGTCGTCTCTCTCCGCGTCTGAGGTTGCCATGCGAAGTATTGCCGCTGGATTGGTCGCAATTCTTGTCCTTCCCTCCTTGGCGATTGCCGCCGTCGATCCTGCCGAGCGGGAGGCGGCGCTCCGGTACGAGCTGACCGTGCAGGAGGGCAATCTAGGGCTGCGAGAGGCGAGCAGGCAAACGGACTCACTCCTCCTGGGCCTGCTGAAGAACAAACCGCCGAGCGAGAAGGAAATCGGCGACTCGCTCGACGCGCTACAGAAGAGCGTCAAGGATTTCCAGCAGCGGCTCAAAGCGGCGTCTCCGCCCGCGAGCGCCGAGGCGAAAGCCTATGCGTCTGCGATCTTTGCCTACCTAAGCGCGCTCGAGAAGTACAACAAGGAGGACTATCTCGCCGCGATGAAGAACCTCGAAAGGGGGACCGGCGATCCCGCGCAGGCTTTGGCCGCTCTCGAGCCTATCCAAAAGGTCTCGCGCAGCACGAAAGCCGCCATTGAGGAGCTTCGCAACGCGCGCTCGGCGTTCCTCGCAGCCTACGAAATCACGCCGGCCGATCTGCGACGCGCGCTGGCGCCTGCCGCAGCCGGCACACGCCCGGCTGGGGGCTCGACTCCGCCAGACCGCGCCGCCCCACCAGGGGGCCCGATGCCGCTGGCTGGAGCGGTAGCGCTCGACCGGGCGATTCGCGACGGCGAAGCCGCGTTCGAATCGAGCGTGAAGGATTTGCAAATCCGCTTGCTCCCCAAGCTGCTACTGGGAGGCAAAATCGAACCGGCGGAGCTTGAGAAGGCGGTGGCGGGAATCGCTACCAGCATTTCGCGGTTTGAGACCAGCCTGGCGGCGGTGCAAGTTCCCGACGATCCCGAATCAAAGGCCTACTTCACAGCCGCCAAAAACCTGCTCGCGGGGACGAAGAAGATCGACTTTACGGCGATCGGCGCGCTGCTGACCGACGCTTCGGCGCCTTCGGAGGAGAAGCAGAAGCAACTCCTCGACAAACTAAAGGGAATGGAAGCGGGATACCGAAAGGATTTCGACGCCTTCAAATCGGCCCAGGAGGCGTTCCGAACCAAACATGGCATCCCGTCTACGGACGACGCGGCGACTACTCCCATGCCCCCTGGGCAGAGCGCCCGTCCGCTGGGGACGATGTCTCCAGCCGCCGGGCCGAGCGAATCGCCACTTCCCGCCTTCTCGCCCCTGAATTTCGGGGCGGAGGCTACGTCCCCCGCCGAGCCGGCGGCGCCGCTCACCGGCCCCGCGAAGCTCGACAAGGCGATTCGCGACGGCGAGCAGGCGTTCCGTGAAAGCACCCAGGCGCTGCACACCAACTTGCTCTCGAAAGTGGCGAGCGGCGACGTGCCCGAGCCGGCCGAGATTCAGCAAAGCTTTGCCGCGGTGGCGGCGGGGATTGCCCAGTTCGAACAGCAGTTGGCCTCAGCCGAAGTGCCGGACGATCCGGAATCGAAGGCGTATATTGCGGCCGCGCGACGGCTGGTCGCGAATCTGAAGAAAGCCGACTTTGCGGGACTGGCCCGCATCGTGGGGAACAAGGCCCTCACAGCCGAAGCGCGCCAGAACCAGATCTCGAAGAAAGTCGGCGGGCTGTCGGCCGGCATCGAGCGGGACCTAGCGACGTTCGAGAAGGCCCGCAAGGTGTTTTTGGAGAAGCACAAATTGCCGGGGCAGAACGGGACCGACGGGGCGCCGTCGATTGGGGCTGGTGGTGTGGGAATGCCGTAAGGCGACGCGAAGCGCGCGAGGGGGTTGTCCCGGCAGCTTCGGGCCTGCGGGTTGACCCGCCCGGACTTTTTATACAATTATTCACAAACTCTGCGCGTCCAGCCGCGACGATTTGGCTGGGCGCGTGGCCTCGTCGCCGGAACTTGCGGCGACGGGGTGGTGAAAAACCGGGGAGGTTTTTCACCGAGTTGGGGGCCCCTGGGAGGCCGGGGCGCGGTGAAAAACCCCCGGAGTTTTTCACCAGCGGCCGTCGAAGTGGGGCTTGGTGGTCGCGGCAGCCATGGGCCGGGCTGCGGGTTTCTGCAGGCTTGTGGGCAGTGCGCGGCCAGGCCCTGGTTTGGTGGTTTCATCCTCGAGTGGAGGACCGTGGTAGGGGAGCGGCGGACGCTCGGGACGAGGCGCGGATCGGCGGTCTTCCTCGACTTCCGCCTGCTGCGGCTCGGTTTTACAATGCCACTTCCCTCCCGCTAGCTGATCGTTTCTCGCATCCTCAGGAAGTCAAAGCCCGCCTATGTCTCCGACGACGTTACGCCTCGGCATCATGATGTTCATCCAGTTCTTCGTGTGGGGAGCCTGGTATGTTTCGGCCGGTCCCTACATGAGCGCCAATAACATGGCGGGCATGATTCCGTGGGCCTACACGGTGGGGCCGATCGCCGCGGTGATTTCCCCCTTGTTTCTGGGCCTGATCGCCGACCGCTACTTTGCCAGCGAACGGGTGCTCGGAACGATGCACTTTCTCGGGGCGCTCGCGCTGATTGCGGCGCCGTTCGCAGCCCAGCAGAGCCCGACGCTGTTCATCGTCATGCTCTTCTTGCACATGCTGTGCTACATGCCGACGCTCGGCCTGACCAACACGCTGGCGCTGCACAACATGCAGGTGCCGGAGAAGGAATTTCCGATTGTGCGCGTGTTCGGCACGATCGGCTGGATTGCAGCCAACTGGGCGGTGAGCCTCGCCGGCGCGGATAAGACAGCGGGGCAGTTCTACATCGCCGGCGGCGCGGGCATCGCGCTGTTGCTCTACAGCTTCGCGCTGCCGCACACGCCGCCGCCGCTCAAGGGGAAGCAGGCGTCGATCGGCTCGCTGCTCGGCTTCGATGCGCTTGGGCTGCTTCGCTATCCGTCGTTCGCGGTGTTTGTCATCGCGTCGTTCCTGGTCTGCATTCCGCTGGCCGCTTACTACAACTACGGCGGCGTGTACGTGGGCAAGGTCGGCTTCGAGAAGATCGCCGGCACGATGTCGTTCGGCCAGGTGTCGGAAATCGTGTTCATGCTCCTCATGCCGATGTTCTTCGCTCGGCTGGGCGTGAAGTGGATGTTGCTCTCAGGCATGCTTGCCTGGGCGGTGCGCTACGGCCTGTTCTCCGCAGCCGACGAAAACAACGTGAAGTGGATGGTGTTCCTCGGCATTCTGCTGCACGGTATCTGCTACGACTTCTTCTTCGTGACCGGCTTCATCTACACCGACAAGCGGGCGAGCAAGGAGATCCGCGGCCAGGCGCAAGGCTTGCTGGTGCTCATCACGCAGGGGCTGGGCCTGGGGCTTGGCGCTCAGATCATGGGGCGCATTGTCGCGGCCTACACGACCAAGGCGCCCGATGGGGCCGAGGTGGTCGACTGGGGCGCGGTGTGGCTCATTCCGGCGATTGCGGCTGCGGTGATCATGGTGGCCTTCGGCCTGCTGTTCCGCGACGACTCGGGCGCGACGGAAGAAGCAGCCGAAGGGAAAGCGGTGCACTAAGACGCATCGCCGCCAGAGGAATTGTTGGACCGATATTCACAAAGGCACGAGGGGCGATACGAAGCCCTTCGTGCTCTTTGTGTTCGTAGAAACAAGGTTTTTGCGGGGAAAGGCTGCGGGGCGGGCGGAGTTTCCGGCCGCCTCCCCTGCCCTTCCCCAAAATTGGATGCTGGCGAACAATAGACCGTTCGTCGAATCGCGGAGAGATCATGCAGTTTCGCCAGCAAACGCTCGCTAACGGCCTTGAGGTTGTCGCCGAATGCAACCCACAGGCGTATTCGGCTTCGTACGCCTTCTTTGTGCGCACTGGTTCGCGCGATGAAAGCGACGCCAACTCCGGCGTCAGCCATTTTCTCGAGCACATGGTGTTCAAAGGGACCCCCACGCGCACTTCAGCCGACGTGAACCGCGAACTGGACGAGCTAAGCTCCAACAGCAACGCCTACACGAGCGAAGAAAGCACGGTCTACTACGCCACCACGCTTCCCGAAGATCAAAAGCCGATCGTCGGCCTGCTCAGCGACATCATGCGGCCGTCGCTGCGGCAGGACGATTTCGACACCGAGAAGAAGGTGATCCTCGAAGAGATCGCCAAGTACGACGACCAGCCGCCGTACGGCGCGCACGAGAAGTGCATGGCCACCTACTTCGACGGGCATCCGCTCGGTCGGAGCATCTTGGGAACCACCGAGTCGATCACGGCGCTCACGCGGCAGCAGATGCTCGAATATTTCGAGCAGCGCTATAGCCCCAAGAACATCGTGCTCGCGGCGGCGGGGAACGTCGACTTTGATCGGCTGGTCGAATCGGCGGAGGAGTACTGCGGCAAGTGGCAACCGTTCGACGCTCCGCGCAAGTTGCCGCCGGCCGCGCCGCGCAGCGTGACCAAGGTCTACGCCAAGCCGCAGTCGGTGCAGCAATACATCGTGCAAGCCTCGCCGGCCCCGGCGGCGGAAGACGAGGCCCGCTACGCAGCCCGGGTGCTGGCGACGATTGTGGGCGACGACAGCGGCAGCCGATTGTTTTGGGAACTGGTCGATACGGGAGACGCCGAGTACGCAGCGATCAGCGCGCAGGAGTTTCAAGGCGCAGGCATCTTGATGACGTCGATCTCCTGCCCGCCCGAATCGGCCGACGACATTCTGAAGCGCATCCGCGACGTGCTCGAGGAGGTGCAGGAAAACGGCGTGACAGAGCAGGAGCTGCAGCAGGCCAAGAACAAGATCTGCGCCCACCTTGTACTGCAATCGGAGCGGCCGACGAGCCGCGTCTTCTCGGTCGGCAACGGCTGGCTGCAGCGGCGGCAGTATCGCACGGTGCGGGAAGTGGTCGACGCGTATCGCTCGGTCACGCTCGACGACATTCGGGCGATCCTGAAGCAGTATCCGCTCACGATCCAGACAACCGTCGCGGTCGGCCCGCGCGAAAAACTCAGCCCAATAGCGTAAGCCGCCGTCGCGCGCGCGACGCGGAGCGTCGTAACGAGGTTGCCGCTCGTCGGCCCTTGGCTCACGCTGCGGGGACGATCCCTTCGATAGAAACCCGATAGGCCGTTTTGGGTCGATGTCGAAAGGGGATTCGGCGATGAGCTTCCGACGCCTGCTGCAAGGTTCCGTCTGCTTGGCGCTTTTGGCGACCAGTTCGGTTGCGTCGGCCGGCTGGCCGAACGAAATCGCTCGCAAACTGGGGCTGGGCTACAGCGACGGCTATCACTCGCGCGAAGGTTGCCCGACCGAACGCGGCTGCGGGCCAGCGGGGCACGCGCACCGCTACGACGGCTTTGCCTCCAGGCGCGCGCACTCGCCCATATTCGCCGACCAGCACGTCCCCTACAGCCGGTCGTCTCCATCGAGCCCGATCTTTTCGGCGGCTGAATATCGCGGCCTGGGCGCCGATTCGGGCGAGCCTCAACCGACGCCGGCCAAACCGCGGGCAACGAACGTGCCGGCCGTGCCGAATGATCCGAGCATGCCGACGCGGCATGGGCACTCCGAAGCCCGCTTGCCGTCGGCGATGTTTCCGCTGACGCCGGCTCGCTAGTGCGGCGCTGTTTGTTGCGCGAGCATATCCTAGCGCCGTAGAACCTTCGGTTTGCTCGCCCCCTCTTTACGAGCTAGGTTTCCTCTAGCCGCTTGGACCTGTGGCGGAATCGTGTCTCCTCCGCTCCGCTTCGGCGAGGCCGCCCGCAACTTGGACGACCGCCAGGCACTACTTTTTTCAGTCGCTTCAAGGCTCCTCGAGCTGCGGAAGCGAGACCCATAAAAGGAGAGAACCGATGTCCCGCCTTTGGCTCAAACTTCTGTACGACGAAGACGGCCCGACCGCCGTCGAGTACGCAGTCATGCTCGCATTGATCGTCGGCGTATGTCTGGCGGGAGTCGCCTTCTTAGGCACACAAACGCATGCCGCGTTCGAAGACAGCAACAACAAATTGCAGAGCTATATGAACAAGTAGCCGGGACGCTCGAGCAATTCGCATAATCCGCTGCAGAGGCGGCCGTTTCCAATCCGGAGCGGCCGCCTCTTCGCGTTGATAGGGCCTGTTCGCGACTCGCCGCCAGGCGGGGGCTCAAGCCAGTTCACATTTGTGAACTTATCGCCGGTTATGAGCTACGTTTGCGTGCCGGCCGACCGTGCGCCGCTTGCTACTTGTATTCCGCACCATGTTCGTGGCGTGCGGTCGCCGGCGTTTTCCCAAGACCCGATCCAGCCGACGATGAGCGACACCTCTCCCACCTCCGCCCTGCAGCAGTTTGTCGAGCGATCGCGCCGGCTTTACTCGCTGCCTGCCGTCGCTCTGGAAGTGATCGACCTGACCAGCCAACCGACCGTCGACACGCGCGCCCTCAAGGCCTGCATCGAAAAGGATCCGGCCCTCACCACGCGCGTGCTGCGCGTCGTGAATAGCTCGCTCTTTGGCCTCAGCCGGCAAGTGGTCGACCTCAACCAGGCGCTCGCCCTGCTCGGCATCAAGCCGCTGAAGATGCTCGTGCTGGGCTTCAGCCTGCCGAAGGATCTGTTCGACGGCGTCGAAGGCGAAACCTTGCGGCGGTACTGGCGACACACGGTCGTCAAAGCGGTCGCCTGCCGCTTGCTCGCTGAACGGCTGGGGGGCGTCGCCAGCGACGAAGCGTTCCTCGCCGGCCTGCTGCAAGACATCGGCCAGCTCGTCCTGATTCAAGACCTCGGCCCGCCGTACATCCGCTTTCTCGACCATGTCGACGCTCAGCGCGGCGACGTGCTGGCCCTGGAACTCGAAACGCTCGGTTTCGACCACGCCGTACTCAGCGCCCGCCTGCTCGAGCACTGGCGTCTGCCCCCCGCGATAGCCGCCGCCGTGGCGGCCCCGCAGGATGTCGACAGAATCCTCGAACTCCCGCCAGCCGCACGAGCCTTGCCGCAACTGCTGCATCTGGCTGAGCTGATCACGCGGACAATCGAGCACCCCGAACCTGCAAGTCTCGAACGGTTGCTCGCCGCGGGCAGGCGTTATGCGGCCTTCGGCTTCGAACAGCTCGACAGCCTCGTCCTGCAGCTTCAGGAGCAGGTGAAGCAACTCGCCGCAGCCCTCGCGGTCGAGCTGACCGAAACGCCGCCCTACCAGGAACTGCTTCGCGCCGCCCACGAACGACTCGCCGAAGTCTCGCTCGAGGGAGCGATCGAACTCGCAGCCAGCGCAGCCGAACAGCGCGTGCTCGATCAAGCCCGTTCGCTGCAGGGCGAACTGCAAGCCGCGCTCATCGCCACTCGCATATCGCGGCCGCCGTCGACCAGCGAGCCTCCCCGCGGCAACGCTCCCATTGCGCCGACGCCGCTACCGCCGCAAACCACCCCGAACCACCTCAATCCTCAACCGGTCCGCAAAACGCCGACCCGGCCGACGCCTTCGCCGATCGCCGCCGTCAGCGCCAGCGATCCCGGCCTGCTCGGCCGCGTGATCGAAGCCATCGCCCACGCCCGCGTTTCGCGCACGGCCACCAGCCTCGCCCTGGTACAGGTCGACGACTGGGATCAGGTGCTCCTTCGCATCGGACCGCCGCAGGCAATCGACCTGCTTCGCGAACTCGAAATCGGCCTGGCCAGTTGGACGCAGGAACGAGGGGCCGTGCTCGCCATCGGCGATGCCCAATTCGCCCTCGTCTGGTCCGAATGCCCCCGCCGCGACGCCCTCGACTCCGCCCGCCTGCTGCTCAACGCCGTCAAAACCTGGCAGCCGATCCCCGGCCAGGCCAGCAACCTGACGCTCAGCATCGGCGTGGCGACGCTCACCCTCCCGCCGAAAAACTTCCCGCCCCAAGAACTCATCGACGCCGCCCGCCGCTGCCTTAGCGGCGCACAGCTAAGCGGCGGCGACACGGTGAAGAGCCTTGAGTTCTAAGCGAGGGGCTGAGGCCAGGGGCGAAGGGGCTAAGAGGCGAAGGGGCAAACGGGGCTGAGACTCCAGCTCAACGCCCAGTCGACGCCTAACTCACCACCCGCATCTACGCGGTTCGCACAGTAGTAAAAGTACTCGGTACTGAGTACCCAGTACTAAGCACAGCAACTAATCCGCAAACAAAGCTCCACAAACCGCGCGGTCCAACTCCCCCTTCGCCTCTTTGCCCCTTAGCCTCTTCGCCCCTCGCGCTCCGCAGGCTCCACTCACCACCGCCCCTCTTCCCCCAGCGCATACGTCGTATACCGCCGCGGGGAGCCTCGATAGCGATAGTAGTAATTCCGCGGCGGCCGATAGCTACCTTCTTCTCCAAGGGCGTAGGTCGTCACGCCCCCTTCTTCGCCGAGCGCGCGCGTCGTCGCGCCCCAGCCGCTCCCTTCCTCGCCGATCGCGCGCGTCGTGATAATCCCGCCGCTTCCCTCTTCGCCGATGGCGTAGGTCGTCACTCCGCCGCCACCCGAGTAGCGCGGCCCTGGGTCGCCGAAGGCGTCGCCCCCTAGCCCGCCGCGGAAGCTTCCATTCGATTGGCCGCTAAAGCCCTTGTCGAAGCTCCCGCCAGCCGCTCCGCCCGGCTTGAAGCTGCTGTCCTGAGCGGCTGCCCGCCGCCCGAGCAGCAGCATCGCTCCGACGCTCGCCAGCCCCGCCAAAGCCTGGCCGAAAAACGTCCGCCGCGCTTTCTGAACCTCGCCACTTGGCTCAGCCGCTTCGGAAAAACCTTCCGCTCTGGCCCGGATATGCTGGCCCTCGGCCGCTTCTTCCGGCGGAGCAAGCACGCCAAAGAATGGGTGTCGCAACATTGCCTTTTCCTTATTTCCGTCTAACATCCGCTGGCCCCTGGCAGCACACGCGCCAGGCTAATCTTTCGCAGCTCCCCGCAACCGGACAAGCCACTCCCCAAGCCCATGAGCGGCAACACCATCCTCATCCTCGGCACAAACGAAGACGAGCACGCATCAGCCGTCCTGCATGAGCTGCGTCGCCGCAACTTCCAGGTCGAACTGCTCGACAGCCGCTGGTTCCCCGGCGTCATGACCGCGTCGTTCGATCCCGTCACAGGCCAAGGCACGCTCCGGCTGCCCCATCAACGACGCCTCCCGCTCGCCGAGGTTCGCTCGGTCTACTGGCGCAACTATTTTGGCATCTTTGGCCCCGACCTGCCCGATCCCGACCAGGCGTTCCTCGCCCAAAACGATTCCCGCAGCCTCTTCGAGTCGCTTCTCATCCATCTCCCCGTTCGCTGGGTGAACGGCTGGCGAGCGTTTCAACTCCATCAAACCAAGCCGGTGCAGCTCGCCCGCGTCGCAGCCCTCGGCGTGCGCGTGCCAGCCACGCTCCTGACCAACGACCCCGACGACGTTCGCGCGTTCGCTCAAACGCACCCTCGCGCGATCGTCAAACCGGTCCAAGGGGGCGACCAAACCCGCCGGCTCCTCCCCGAACACCTGACCGACGCCACGCTCGAAAACCTGCGCCTCTCGCCGATTACGCTGCAGGAGGAGGTCGCCGGCACCAATATCCGCGTCTTCATCGCCGGCGGGCGAGTTCTGGCCTGCGAAGTGCGCACCAACCAGCTCGACTATCGCGAAGACCGTCAGCCGACGCTCCTCGTCCACTCGCTCCCCGACGACGTCGCCAGCCAGTCGCTCCGTATCGCCCGCGAACTCGACCTCCTCTGGACCGGCATCGACTACCGCCTCACCCCGGCGGGCGAGTACATCTTCCTCGAAGCCAACCCCAGCCCCATGTTCCTCGGCTTCCAATCCGCCACCGGCCTGCCGCTCCTCGAAAGCCTCGTCGACCTCCTGGCCGCCTGAAGCACACCGATCAAAGCAGCTTTCTGCCTGATCCAGAAGCAGCCCCAACGACGTCCGCCCAAAGCCCCTCAAGTAGCGGAGCGGCGCAAGCCGCCCGGTAAACGAACGCCCCGAGCATCCAACCCAACCACGCCTTTACCG
>Ga0182743_1004449_pt1 | contig 10609 bp, 7 predicted proteins | sample eDN3rd30CKraftOP_FD_128522 | JGI IMG/M metagenome (GOLD analysis project Ga0182743, IMG submission 128522) | Enriched Organic Plus compost microbial communities from Emeryville, California, USA - eDNA 3rd pass 30_C Kraft OP (version 2) (version 2) ... | reverse complement strand
GGCGGAGAATTTCGGAGCGCGGGTGACGGGCCTCATGCGCAAGCGCGATGCGTTCGCGCGCAATCTCGTCGCTGGTGCGCGGGATGCCGACGATCTCGATAGCTGGGCCGTGCGCGGCAAGTTCCGGCTGAAAGCCAGCGACACGGTCACCGCCAATCTCACTCTGGGCTATTGGAAGCAGGCCGATGCGGCGGGGATGGATCAGATTGATCTCAGCCCGCCCGGGCGGAGCACCGGGATTGCACGCGGCGGCATCACCGGGCGCAAGCGGAGCGAAATCGCCAGCCTTCTGGATTCGATGCAGAGGGCGGAGCAATTTTCCGCCGAGTTCCGGATCGATGCGGATCTGGGCGGTGTCGATCTCGCGTCGATCACCACCTATGCGGATTACAAGGGGCGCACGGATATCGATGCCGACGGCACCAGCGCCCGGGTGTTCGATGCGCCCGGCAGCCGCTCGACATCGCGCAATTTCTCGCAGGAATTCCAGCTTGTCTCAAATTCCGGAAAGCCTGTCGAATGGGTGGCGGGGCTATACTATTTCAGCGGCCGTGGCTGGGCGGATAACCATCTCGACCTTGGCGCGGCTGCGCTTTATTCGATCGGCGATCAGCGCAACAAGACCGAGGTGGCGGCGGTATTCGGCCAACTGACCTGGCAGATGGCGGAGCGCTGGGATCTCACCATTGGCGGGCGTCTCAGCTACGAGGAAAAGACCGTCCGCACCCGCAGTTCGGATAAGGTGGCCGGGCCGACACTGGCCCTTACGCCGTTCGACGACAAGGCGGATTGGCTGGCGTTCACGCCCAAGCTGACGCTTCAGTACAAGCTCGACAATGCCATGTTGTACCTGACTTATGCGCGCGGTTTCAAAAGCGGCGGTTACAATTATCCGGCGCGCAGCCCCGCCGGCTTGGGGGGTGTGCTCGATCCCGAAATTCTCGACATGGTGGAATTCGGCATGAAGGGGGATTTCTTCGATCGCCGCCTGCGGGCCAACGCCGCGCTGTATTTCTACGACTACAAGGATCTGCAGGTTACCCGGGCGAGCAACACCTCCGGCGGGAGTGTGGCGTCTGTCACGGAAAATGCCGCGAACGCGCGAATTTATGGCCTGGACCTGGACCTTGTCTGGTCGGTCACGGACAATCTGACGCTGACTTCGGGATTGAACATCAGCAAGTCGAAGTATCGCGATTTCGTGACGACGGCGAAAGTGTTCAACACCCTGCCGGCAACGGGCACGCGCGATGTGGCTTACGATGCGTCGGGCCACGGGCTGCTGCGTTCCCCGAAATGGTCTGCGTTCATTTCCGCGGAGTACGATCTGCAACTGGGCGATGCCGGGCACATGCCGATCACGCTCAGCTATTCCTACAAGGACGATTATCTGTTCGACTTCATCGCCGATCCGTTGACCGAACGTTTGCGGCAGAAAGCCTATGGCCTTCTCAACGCGCGCGTGACCTATATTCCGTCCGAGAACTGGCGGATTTCAGGCTGGGTCAACAATCTCGCCGATGTGCATTACTTTGACGATCTGGTGGCTGCGGGCTCCGGCCTCAGAGGGTCCTATGGCGCCCCCCGGACATATGGGGTGGAGGCGAGTTTCTCGTTCTAGAAAGGGCAGGTGCCTGCCCCGCGCGGCGTCGCGGGGCGGCCCCCAATCCAACTCCGTTACCGATGCCCATTGCGAAAGGAATGGCGGTGTTTCGTTTGCGTAAATTGTATCTCGGCAGGCTCGTGGCATTGGCGGTGATGACCGCCGGGCTGACCGGCCCGGCGCTGGCAGAGGCCCGTCCGGATGAACGGAAAGTCCAGCACCTGATCGATCACCAGGATATCGAGCGGCTGATCAACGATTACAGCTGGTATCTCGATGCGAAGGATTTCGAGGCTTATGGGGCGCTGTTTTCCCACGGTGCCGTCCTGAATGCGAGCGGCACGGTCATCGCATCCGGTGCCGCGCAGGTGGGGGAAACGGCGAAGACGTATCTGGGGCACGACAACGGGAAATTCGTGCGCCATGTGGTCAGCAATGTGCGGATCGATATCGGCGCGGATGGCAATCAGGCTTCGGCGACGAGCTTCCTGACGACGATCGAGGGAGAGCAGGGCGGCCCTGGCTATGTCTTTCGCATAGCCCGTTATCATGATCGCTTCGTGCGCATCGACGGAGAATGGCACTTCCATACCCGCCAGGAACTGACGGACTGGGTGCTGCGCGAACGGGTGCCGAACGACGCTGGCCGACAGGGGCCGGCGGGCGGCAGAAACTGATTGCGCCTGAGGACTGGCCCGATGTCGAAAGATCGCTCGTGATAGTGTCTGCACCCCGCCATCGCTGGGTATCCGCGCTGGTGATCGTTTATGGCCTTTTGCTGACCTGTGCTGGGGCCATGCTCCTGTCTGCCGGCGGAACGCCCTACTTCGCATTCGCAGGGCTGGGCACGATTCTTTCGGGTGTGTGGAACTGGCGCGGCAGCCGGGCCGGGCTGGCTGTCTATGCCGTTGTCCTGATGGCCACGCTTGTCTGGGCCGTGGCGGAAGCGGGGTGGGGGTTCTGGCTGCTTGGCCCACGCCTGGCGGCGCCCGCAGTCGTCGGGCTGTTGTTGCTCGCCCCGTGGCTGCAATGGCGCGCGGTTTTGCCGAAAGTGGCTGTCGTGGCAGGGGGCATCGGTGCGGTCGTCTTGTTGGCGGGCGGGGCGATGTGGTTGCGCAGCGCGGCCGATGGCGGGGCAGGCGTGCCCTCCTTCGCGCCTACTGCCGAAACGCAGTGGCTGAGTTTCGCCAATGGCAACGACGGGCGGCGCTTTGCGGAGGCCGGACAGATCACGCCCGATAACGTGGCTGGCCTGGAAGTCGCCTGGATCTATCGCTCGGGCGAAGATCCGGCGAAGCTCGGCAATCCCCGCAATCTGCCCGTGTTCGAGGCGACGCCGCTGAAAGTGGGGCCGACGCTTTATCTGTGCACACCCCGCAACCGCGTGATTGCGATAGACGCGCAAACCGGGGTGGAGCGCTGGTCCTACGATCCCCACACGGATACGAGCGGATCGTCCTATCTCCTCGCCTGCCGGGGCGTGTCGTACGCGCAAACGCCGCAAAGTTCCGTCTGTCCGCAGCGTATCATCGCGGCCACCGGCGATGGGCGCCTGCTGGCGTTGCATGCCCTGACCGGCGTGCCCTGCGCCGATTTCGGCGGCACCGGGCAGCGTTCGTTGCGCCGCAATCTGGGGCAGGTGGAATCCGGGTTTTACGGGGTGACCTCGGCGCCGCTGGTGGCGAACGGCGTCATCGTCACCGGCTCCATGGTGCTCGACAATCAGGCGGTGGATGTTCCCTCGGGGGTTATTCGGGGGTTCGACGTCGTGACCGCGCGCCAATTGTGGGCGTTCGATACGGGCGCGGAAACCCCCACGACACGGGGCGAGCCCTCGCAGGATCACATCTATACGCGCGGATCGCCCAATGCCTGGGCTCCGTTCAGCGCCGACGAGGCGCTGGGCCTGGTGTTCGTGCCGACGGGCAATGCCAGCCCGGACTATTTCGGCGCGCAGCGTTCGCCCGCGATGGACCGCCACGCCAGTTCGCTGCTGGCGCTGGATCTGCGCAGCGGCGATCTGCGATGGGCGTTCCAGACCGTGCATCATGACGTCTGGGATTTCGATGTCAGCGCGCAGCCCATTCTCGCCGAGTGGGGCGGTGCGCATGGCGCGGCGCCCGCCGTGATCCAGGCAACCAAGCGCGGGGATATCTTCGTCCTCGACCGCCGCACCGGCAAACCCCTTGCAGCGGTGGAAGAACGGCCTGTGCCGCAAGGCGGCGTGAAGGAAGAACGGCTTGCCGCCACCCAGCCGATGTCGACCGGGATGCCGTTTCTGGGCCCGAAGCCGCGCACCGAGGCGGCGATGTGGGGCGTGACTCCGTTCGATCAGATCTGGTGCCGCTACACTTACCGCAAGCTGCGGTACGATGGGCCGTTCACTCCGCCAACGGTGCAGGGGACCCTGCAAAGCCCCAACCAGACGGGGGCATCGAGTTGGGGGCGCCTGTCGCTCGATCCGGTGCGGGGGCTGCTGGTCGCCAACACCATCAATCTGGATTCGATCGTCAAGCTGATCCCGCGCGGTGAAGCGGACCGTTTGCGTGCTGCCGGCAAGCCGGCTGGCTTTCCCCAATCGGGAACCCCTTATGGCGTCAGCAACACGCAGTTCGTTTCGCCGCTGGGGCTGCCCTGCAATGCTCCGCCCTGGGGAGAACTGCGCGCGATCGACCTGAAGACCGGATCGACAGCCTGGCGGCAGCCGTTCGGCACCACTGCCAACCGCTTGCCGCTGAATATCGGATTGCCGCTTGGCCTGCCCAGCGTGGGCGGTCCGTTGACCACGAAGACCGGCCTGACCTTTATCGGCGCTGCCGATGACGGATATTTCAGGGCTTACGAAACGCGCACGGGCAAGTTGCTGTGGCAATTTGCCCTGCCCGCCGGCGGACAGGCCGCGCCGATGACCTACGTCTCCGCGCAAGGCCGCCAGTATGTCGTGATCGCGGCAGGCGGTGACCGCCGCATGGGTACGCGGCTGGGCGACTACGTGATGGCGTTCGCTCTCCCCGAGATAGCCGGGCAGGGAAGGGCTGCGCGATGAGCGGGCACGGCGGCGTATCTCCTGTGTCCCGGCGTTCGGTGATGCACGGTCTTGCCGCCACCTGCGCGGGTGCCGTTGCATTGCCCGCGTTGGCGCGCGCCGCCCCGGTCGGTCCGCGCGTCATCGATTTTCGCGCACGCCCCAACACCGAGGAATATCTCGCGCTGTTCCCGCAAAGCAGAGCCAGCCTGCCCGACGCCGGGACACTGGCGCAGTTCGTTACGGCTCTCGATCGAGCGGGTATCGCAAAGGCCGTATTCCCCGGACGCCAATCGTCGATCCGGATCGGCAGCCATTGGGTGGACGTCACTCTCGACAACGATTACGTGGCGGCTTGTGTCCGGGCGTACCCCGACCGGCTGGTGGGCCTGGCAGGCGTCAATCCGCTGAAGCGCATAGACGCGGTTCATGAGATCGAGCGGGCCGTGGGCACGCTCGGCATGAAAGGCGTCTCCATCGATCTGCCGGGGGTGCAGGCCGACGATCGGATGATGTACCCGATCTACTACAAGTGCGCCGAACTGCATGTGCCGGTGGTCATCACTCAGGGGCCACGGATGGGGAACCTGTCGAACCCCCGGGCTATTGCGGTCGTGGCCGACGATCTGCCGGAGCTCACAATCGTTTGCTCCCATGCGATCTATCCGGATCTGGACGAATGGATCGCTCTCGCATTCCGGTGTCCGAACGTCTTCATCGAAGCGTCGATGTATCATTTCCTGCCAGGCTCGGAGCACCTGTTCGAGGCGGTGAGCAGCGTCCTGCAGGACAAGGTCATATACGGCAGCGCCTTTCCTTTTGCGCCGCTGGGCGATGTGGACATCTTCAAGCGCAAGCTGAGGGGAAAAGCCATTCTGGACAAGGTGTTGTATCGGAATGCGGCCAGGGTCCTGGGTATTTCCTGACATGGGGAGGTAGGGGCGATGGCCTATCATTCAGGGCATGGAATCCGGCAAGCCTGCCTGACGGCGCTCCTGGCCGTCGGGCTGGCTTCCTGCGGTTCTTCCCAGGTGGAGCAGGCATTCCCCGGCGATAGTACCAAGGACGACAAGCACAGCCTGAACAGCGGCTTTCCTGCCATGACAATCGACGATGTCGTTCAGGCCAACGCGCTTTACATCCGGTACTGCGCAATGTGTCACGACAAGCCGCAAGGGCAGGCGCCCAGCCGGCAGGCTCTCGGCGGCCTCAGTGCGCAGCGGATTTATGACGCTCTTGCATCTGGCCCGATGCAGGCGGCAGCGGCTTCGCTCAGCGAACCGGAAAAGCGGGTGCTTGCGGCCTCGTTGCCGGCTGGCGAACCCTTGCCGGAGCCGGCGCTGGACGCGAATATGTGCGCAGCCGCCGAACCGCTCGTTGCCCCCGCGATTGGCGAGTGGAGCGCGTGGAGCCCCGATCCCGGCAATACCCGCTACCAGCCCGCCGGGGGACTCGATGTGCGGAGTGTTTCCAAGTTGAAACTGAAATGGGTGTTTGCTTATCCCGGCAGCGTGGCGGGCTTGCCGCTGGTAGTGGGAAATCGCATTGTTACCGCAGGGGCGAGCGGGGTGGTGGTGTCGCTCGATGCGCGCACTGGCTGCACGTACTGGACCGCAAAAATGTCGGCCGAAGTGCGGGGGGCGCCATTGGTCGCGCCGATCGGCAACAATGGAAAACGTGCGGCAATAGTCGCCGATGCTGCCGGTCTGGTCGTGGCTTTCGATCTCAGCAGCGGCAAGCGGTTGTGGGAACATCGTGCTTTCATAGACAGGATACACCGGATCACGGGATCGCCGGTGCATTACAACGGAAGAATATACGTCCCGATTGCCGGTTTCGATGCCCAGAATGCGTCGAATGCGGATTATGAATGCTGCAAGGGACGGGGCGGTGTCGTCGCGCTCGAAGTCGCTTCGGGCAAGCTGCTGTGGAAACAGGACGCGATTGCGGAGCCATTGCGGAAGGCCGGCACAAACAGTCGCGGCACGCAGATGTTCGGCCCTGCGGGCGCATCGATCTGGTCTGCCCCAACCGTCGATGCCAAGCGCGGCGTCTTGTACGTAACGACCGGAAATGCCTTCACTTATCCTGCTCCACGCGAATCCGACGCGATCATTGCCTTCGATCTCATCACGGGTACGCGAAAATGGGTCAGCCAGGCGATTGCCGGGGATGCCTTCGTCGCCGGATGCCATGGGCGCGATCTGCATCCCAACTGTCCGAAGGTCGTCGGCCCAGACGCCGATCTGGGGATGCCTGCGGTGCTGGCCGATTTGCAGGACGGCAGGCAACTGCTGCTCGCCGCGTCCAAGAACGGGATGGTGTTTGCTTTCGATCCCGATCGTTCGGGGCGGATAGTCTGGAAAACGCGGGTTGCAACGGGCAACGCCACCGGCAGCTTGATCCTTGGGGCGGCCGTGGAAGGGGGCAGGGTCTATCTGCCTGTTTCCTACAACAAGCCCGAAGGCGGAGTGGTCGCGCTGGACATTGCTACCGGCAAGGTGGCGTGGCGGGCCGCGCCCGAAAAACCCGTCTGCAGTTGGGGTGGGGCGGCATGTAGCAGTGCCCAGCGCTCTCCCCCGACGAGCGTGCCCGGAGCCGTCTTCGCAGGATCGAACGACGGTGTCATCCGTGCCTACGACACGCGTAGCGGCGCCGTTATCTGGCGTTTCGACACCGGTAAACCGCGCAAGGCGGCAAACGGGGTCATAGCGACCGGTGGACCCATGGGGCGCGGCGGGCAAACAGTGGCGGGAGGTATGCTCTATGTAAACGCGGGAGCTGGTTATGGCCGGCCCGGCAATGCGCTTCTCGCGTTCTCTTTGGATGGAAAATAGGTGGTCTTCGATCCGAAGGGCGTTGTCAGGTTAACCGCTGGATGAAGCGCGTTGTGTCCGCATTTGGTGGGACACGAAACCCGCTGATCGTGTCCTGGCCGGGCCATATGTTTGAGGCGGAGATGGACTGGCTGGATGCAGATATCGGTCAGAGTGCTTGGTTCAAGCAGGATTGGAACGTATAGAGAACATTGATATGGGCGATTCGCTTGTTCTCGATGCTCTAAAGCGCCGCATTGCTCGGATTGGTTCCGGCTTCCATCCTTCCGTACAGGGCGATTTTGCCACCGGAAGCAGCGATCCGGACACCATTTTGCACAATGGATTGGTCGGCGGACGGCTGCATGAACTCTATGCGGCGGAGATCGATGACGCGCCCAGCGCGGCAGGCTTCGCGGCCATGCTGGCGTTGAGAGTGAAGGCGGGACCATTGGCATGGCTGCGCACGGAAGCGGCGGAGCGGCGGATGGGACAGCTCTACATGCCGGGTCTGGCAGAACTGGGCGGCGATCCCGGTTCATCGATCCTGGCGCTGTTGCCCGATGACAGGATGTTGCTGCGAGCGGCCGCCGATGCTGCTGCCTGCTCAGGTTTGGGGGCTCTGGTGGTCGAAGCATGGGGAGAGGCCCCTCTGCTGACTCTGACCGTAAGTCGGCGGCTGGCTCTGGCGGCCGAGAAGTCCGGCGTGACGTTGTTCCTGCTGCGTGTCGGCGCCGAGCCTTTGCCCAGCGCCGCCACGACGCGATGGCGCATAGCGGCGGCTCCCTCGCTCGCCATGGCGGCGAATGCGCCGGGCCATAGCATGATCGACGTGGAATTGCTGCGGCGGCGTTCAGGACCGGCAGGGATGCGCTGGCAAATGGAGTGGAATCGTGACGAATGTGTGTTCCGGCAACCGGAGATATCTGGCGCTGTGGCTGCCATGGCTGAGCGTCGAGAGGCTGATCCGCGCCGGGAATACGCGCGCCGCTCTGCCTGATGCGCCGCTTGCCACGGTCGAGAAGGTCAAGGGCGCGCTGAGGCTGGCGGCGGTCGATCGGGCGGCTGCGGCGCTGGGCCTGCACCGCGGAATGGGCCTGGCCGATGCGCGGGTCGCGGTGCCGGACCTGCTGCTGTTCGATCATGATCCCCATGCCGATGCGGTTCTGCTCGACCGGCTGGCCGATGGATGCACGCGCTATACGCCGCATGTCGCGATCGACGGTGCCGATATGCTGGTGCTGGATATGAGCGGCTGCATCCATCTGTTCGGTGATGAAGCGGCGCTGATTGACGATGTGGCGATGCGGATGAAGCGGCTGGGCATGGAAGTGCGGGCGGCCTTTGCCTACGGCCCGGATGCCGCCATGGCGCTGGCGCGGTTCCGGCGTAATGCCGCCACCGATGAGCGCGCGGCCGTGATGAGGTTGCCCATTGCGGCGCTGCGGCTGGAGGGAGAGTGCGAGATCGTGCTCAACCGCGCCGGGCTGTTGACCATAGGGGATGTCGCGCGGCGTCCGCTTGCGGCTATCGCCGCCCGATTTGGCGAGGGCGCGGTCCAGGCGATCCGTCGCATGATTGGCGATGCGGCCAGCCCGCTGGTATTCCGGGCAGTGGAAGAAGCGCTGGTCTTCGACAGGCGGTTTGCCGAACCCGTCGCCCGCACCGACTATGTGCTGGAGCGGCTGACCGAACTTGCCGCGCAAGCGATGGAGGCGCTTGGCATGCGCGGGCAGGGTGGGCGGCGGTTCGAGGCGCTGTTCTTCCGCTCCGACGGACTGACTCAGCGGCTGGCGGTCGAAACCGGCGCCGCCACGCGTGACGTCAAGGCTGTCATGCGTCTGTTCCGGGAAAGGATCGATACGCTGGACGATCCGCTCGATCCCGGCTTCGGTTATGACATGGTGCGGCTGACGGTGCCCGTGCACGAGCTGCTGACGGCGAACCAGCTCCGCCTGGAAGGCGGGGAAGCGCAGGCAAGGCAGCAGGTCGAGGAACTGGTGGACAGGCTCAGCACACGGTTGGGCCGGGCGCGCGTGCGCCGCTTCCAGCCGCGCGACAGCCATATTCCAGAACAGGCGCAGCTTGCCCTGCCGGCAATAGAGGTTGGCGGCAGGCAGGCCGAGTGGACGAGATCCGCGCACGGCAATCCGCCGCTGCGCCCGTTGCATCTGTTCAACCCGCCGCAACCGATAGACGTGATCGCGGAAGTGCCCGACGGACCGCCCTATCGCTTTCGCTGGCGCAAGACGGTGCACGAAGTCAGCCGCTTCGAAGGGCCGGAGCGTATCGCTTCCGAATGGTGGCGGGCAAAGGACGGCAATCCCGCCCATGGCGCGCCGACCCGCGATTACTACCGGGTGGAGGATCGCCGGGGACGGCGCTTCTGGATCTTCCGCCATGGGCTCTATGATGGTGCGGAGGAGCATCCCGGTTGGTATCTCCACGGGCTGTTCGCATGACGGGCTTCGCTGAACTGGTCGCCGCGACCAACTATTCGTTCCTGCGCGGCGCTTCCCATCCCGGCGACATGGTCGGCCAGGCCCTTGCGCTCGGTTATGCCGGGATCGGGATCGCCGATCGCAATACGGTCGCGGGCGTCGTGCGCGCCTGGGCTGCGCTGCGAGAGGCGCGTGAGGAGGCCCGGCACCTGGGCAACCATGGCGTCAACCTGAAACTGGTGGTGGGTGCGCGGCTGGTGTTCAGTGACGGCACGCCGGACATGGTCGCCTATCCGGCCAACCGGCATGGCTGGGGCCGCCTGTGCCGGATGCTGACCGAGGGGAACCGGGCGGCAGCCAAGGGGGACTGCCTGCTGACCTTTGCCCATCTCGCCCGATATTGCGACGATCTGTTGCTGATCGCGATGGCCGGCGATGAGGATGAGGCGATTTTGCGCCGCCTGCTGTGGCGCGCGCGAGGATCCTTATGGCTGGGCGCGACCATGCCCTGTAACGGCGACGACAGCCGCCGCCTGGTTCGGCAGCAGGCCCTGGCGGACCGGCTGGGTGTCCCGCTAATCGCCACCAATGATGCGCTTTATGCCTGTCCGCCGTCAGCGCCCATGGCACAGATTTGAGGTTGTGATTTAAGGAGGATTTGGGCTTCGTCGTAGTGACGAAGGAACGAAGATGAAGCCCAAATCCTCCTATTCAAAATCGCCGT
>Ga0182743_1004447_pt1 | contig 10611 bp, 8 predicted proteins | sample eDN3rd30CKraftOP_FD_128522 | JGI IMG/M metagenome (GOLD analysis project Ga0182743, IMG submission 128522) | Enriched Organic Plus compost microbial communities from Emeryville, California, USA - eDNA 3rd pass 30_C Kraft OP (version 2) (version 2) ... | reverse complement strand
GGCCCCGGCTTCCAGGACGCGATCCCCGAGACCAACTGGATGTTCCCGGCCGGCGAGACGTCCGGCCCGCTCAACCCGGCTTTCGACCGCGCGGTGAAACCGGCGAAGACGCTCGCCTTCTCGCCCGAGGAGATCGCGGCCAACCGCGATGCCTGGATCCGGGAATGGCTCGACGTCATGAGCCGCTGAGCGCGCCGATGGGAGTCTACCGCGACAGCCGCGTCCTTGCCGGCATCGCCGGTCTCGCGGCAGTCGGGCTGCTGATCGGCGGCGCATTTGCAGGCCTCATCAGCGAGGCGCTCGACGACTGGTCGGGCGCTGCTTCCGCATTTGACTCCTACCTCTTCCGCATCACCCGCTTCACACTGTGGCAGGCGTTGCTGTCGACCCTGCTGTCGGTCGCTCCGGCGATCCTTGTCGCACGCGCGCTGGCACGCCACCCAGTCTTCTGGGGCCGCAGCTTTATCCTGCGGCTGTTCGCGCTGCCGCTGGCAGTGCCGGCGATTGTTGCCTCGCTCGGCATCCTCGCCCTCCTCGGCCGCGCCGGCATCTTCGCAGACGCGCTGGCCTGGCTGACCGGCGAGCCATGGCAGGGCATCTATGGCCTCTCCGGCATTCTGGTTGCCCACGTCTTCTTCAACCTGCCGCTTGCCACGCGTTTCCTGCTGCACGCGCTGGAGACGGTGCCGACTGATCAGTGGCGGCTCGCGGCGCAGCTTGGCATGGGGCCGCGGACAACCTTCCGCCTGATCGAATGGCCGGTGATGCGCGCGGCGCTGCCGGGCGTTGCAGGGCTCATCTTCATGCTCTGTATCACCTCCTTCACGATCGTGCTGACTCTCGGCGGCGGTCCGCGGGCAACGACGCTGGAAGTCGCGATCTACCAGGCCTTGCGCTTCGACTTCGACCCGGCGCGGGCCGTGGCGCTGACCGCGCTGCAGATCGCCCTAACCGTTGTCGTCGTAATCCTGCTGGTGCGCGCGGGCGCAGACATGGTTGCCGACGCCAACATGCCGGTCGCGCGTCGGCGCCCCAATATGGCGCGCGGCCCCGAAACCTTCTTCAACGCGCTGGTCATCCTCGTGGCCCTCGCCTTCGTCGCAGGTCCCTTCGTCTCGACGATCATCTCCGGGGTTCAGGCCGACCTTGTCCGGCTGGCGAGCGATCCGGCTGTTCATCGCGCCACGCTCACCAGCCTTGGCCTTGCCTTCATTGCCGCAGCGCTCAGTCTGCTGCTGTCGCTGTCGCTCACCATGGCCCGCAGCGCCATGGAGCGCAGCCGCGGTCGGACAGCCTCACCCAGCTTCCTCGAGCGACTGTTCGACACCGGCGCCGGCTTCGTCCTTGTCGTGCCGCCCGTCGTGGTGGGTGCTGGCTGGTTCATCCTCCTCATTGACAGCGGCAGCGTCTTCTCGGTCGCGCCGGTAATGGTGGTGACGGTCAATGCGGTGATGGCGATGCCGTTTGCCATCCGCGCCATCCGCCCCGCCTGGGACGGCGCAGCCGAGCGCCACGACCGGCTCTGCGCCTCCCTTGGCATTTCCGGTGTCAACCGCCTGCGCCTGATCGACTGGCCGTCGATCCGCCGCCCGGCCTTCACCGCCTTTGCCTTCGCAATGGCGCTGTCGCTCGGCGATCTTGGCGTCATTGCGCTGTTCGGCAGCGACGAGGTGAAGACCCTGCCCTATCTGCTGTTCGAGCGCATGGGCAGCTATCGCACCGCCGATGCCGCCGGCATTGCCCTCTTTCTCGGCATCGTCTGCCTTGCGCTGATGATGCTCGTTGACCGCACACGGAGAAGCGCATGAGTGGCGCATCGATTGAACTCCGCAATCTCGTCTTCAGCTACGATGAGACGCGCATGGAGTTCGACCTCTCAGTTCCCGCATCTTCCGTGATCGCGATCATGGGGCCGAGCGGATCGGGCAAGACCACCCTGCTCAACCTGATTGCCGGCTTCGAGAAGCCTGGCTGTGGCAAGGTGTTGATCGACGGCGGAGATGTCACCGGCCTCGAGCCGGCCGAACGTCCCGTCTCGATGGTGTTTCAGGAAAACAACCTCTTTGCTCACCTCACCGTCGAGGACAATGTCGGCCTCGGCCGCTCGCCCTCGCTGCGCCTGACCGATGCTGACCGCGCCGACATCGCCCGGGCGCTTGGGCAGACTGGGCTTGCCGGCAAGGAGCGCCGTCTGCCATCGGAGCTTTCTGGCGGCGAACGGCAGCGCGTGGCGCTGTCGCGCGTGCTGGTGCGCGACCGCCCGGTGCTGCTGCTTGACGAGCCCTTTGCCTCGCTTGGGCCTGCGCTTCGACGCGAGATGCTGGCGCTCGTCCGTCAGCTCCACTTCGACCATGGGATGACGATCCTGATGGTGACCCACCACCCTGAGGATGCGCAGCTGATTGCGGATCGAATTGCCTTCATCGAGGCGGGTCGCATCGTGGCATTCGAGGACACCACCACCATGTTCTCGCGCGCTGCACCTGACGCTTTCCGTGCCTATATTGGTGCCTGACTACGTCCATTTCGCCCGGATGCGGACATATTTGCCACGCATTGCTCGCTGACTACATGGTATGTGTGCGTTTGCGAAATCGGCTTGGGAACGGAGCAACCCTTCGTGATCTGCTTCGTTTCATGATGGTTAGAGGAAAGGGCTGGAATCTGCCGACAGCATTGGTTGATCCGATGAGGGACCGGACTTCGCAGTCGCCGGCCCGCCTCCTGCGGCGCGGGCTGATTGCCCTTGCGCTTGGCGTCAGCATGGCTGGCTGCCAAGTCCTGAGCGGCGACGAAAGCGCCTTCAAGCCATCCGCTAATCCCGTCACCGTGGACACCGTCACCCGCGGCGACCGCCTGACGGCGCTGGCGCGCGAGCAGCATCCACGCATCCTTGCCACTTATGGCGGCGAGTATTCGGACCCGAAGCTGGAACGCATGGTCGCGCGCGTCGTCGGGTCGCTGACGCTCGATCCGGAAAACCCGAACCAGACCTACCAGATCACCATTCTCAACTCGCCGAACATCAACGCCTTCGCGCTACCCGGCGGCTATCTCTATGTTACGCGCGGCCTGCTCGCGCTCGCTAATGACTCGGCCGAGCTCGCGGCGGTGCTGGCGCACGAGATGGCGCACGTGACCGCAAATCACGGCGTCCAGCGCCAGCAGCGCGAGGCCGAGGAAGTTCTTGCGACCAAGGTAGCGACGGAAGTGCTTGGCGGTGACCCGGCTGCACGCGTGGCGCTGGTGCGCGGCAAGCTGCGCCTTGCCCAGTTCTCGCGCAATCAGGAACTCGAGGCCGACGCCGTTGGCATCCGCTCCATCGCTCGCGCCGGTTACGATCCGTTCGCCGCAGCCCGCTTCCTGCAGTCCATGGCCGCTTATAGCGCCTCGCGCAGCGTAACCGGCCAGGAGGACCAGGGTCTCGACTTCCTTGCAAGTCACCCGACCGCGCCGCAGCGCATTGAACTGGCGCTTCGCCATGCTCGCCAGTATGCGCCCGGAACCGGCAACCGCGACCGCGACTCCTTCCTTGCCGGCATCGACGGCATGCTCTTCGGCGACACGCCGCAGGAAGGGTTCGTGCGCGGCCGCACCTTCCTGCATCCGAAACTGGGCATCTCATTCTCGGTACCAGAAGGCTTCGTCATCGACAATTCGGCGGCAGCGGTAACGGCGGCCGGCCCTGGCGACATCGCCATCCGCTTCGACGGCGTGTCGATCGACCGGCGCGTGCCGCTTACCGATTACATCCAGTCCGGCTGGGTGGCGGGGCTCGATCCAAGCAGCATCCGCAAGCGCTCCATCAACGGCAACGAAGCCGTCTCCGCCCGCGCGCGCGCCGAGGGCTGGCAGTTCGACGTGACCGTGATCCGGGCCGAGGGCGAGGTCTACCGCCTCCTGACGGCTGCCCCGGCCGCCAGCACCCGGCTGGAGTCAACGGCAAGCGCCGTCAGCAACAGCTTCCGCGTACTCAGCGCGGTCGAGCGCCAGTCGCTCAACCCGCTGCGGGTGAGGATCGTGACGGTCCGCCCGGGCGATACGGTGGCAACGCTCGCGGCTCGCATGGAAGGCGTCGATCGCAAGGTCGACATGTTCCGCCTGATCAACGGGATGAGCGAAAGCGCCACCGTTTCAGCCGGCGGCAAGGTGAAGATCATCACGGACAGGTAGCGGGGCGCTGCCTAGGCAGCGTTGCGGTTGCGCGGCTCGTTGTGGCTCAGGGCAAACCGCAACTTTTCGATGGCGCGACCCTCAATCTGCCGCACACGCTCCTTGGAAATCCCAAGCGTCGTGCCGAGCGACTCGAGTGTAGCTCCTTCGTCACGCAGCCGGCGTTCGCGGATGATCTGCAACTCGCGCGGGTTGAGCGTCTTCAGCGCCCGCTGCAGCCACTGGAGCCGTCGCTCGGTGTCGATCGTATCGCCGACAACCTCATCCGGTAGCGGCTTATCGCAGACCAGAAAATCCTGGCGCTCTGCCGTGCCCTCACCTTCCGAACCCACCTGCACATTAAGCGAGGTGTCGGAGCCAGACAGCCGCGCGTCCATCGTCTCGACGTCGCTCACCGGCACACCGAGCGCTTCTGCGAGTTCGCGATAAAGCGCCTCGCCGGTCAGCTCGCGATTGTCCTGCGCGAGCCGAGCCCGCAAGCGCCGGAGATTGAAGAACAGCGCCTTTTGCGCCGATGAGGTGCCGCCGCGCACGATCGACCAGTTGCGCAGGATGAAGTCCTGCATCGAGGCACGGATCCACCAGGTAGCATAGGTCGAGAAGCGGACCTGCCGGTCTGGTTCGAATCGGGAGGCTGCCTCCAGCAGGCCGACATGGCCTTCTTGGATCAGGTCTGCAGTCGGTAGCCCGAAGTGGCGGAACTTCCCAGCCATGGAGATGACCAGCCGCATGTGCGCGGTGGCGATCTGATGCATGGCGTTCTGGTCGCCCTGGCGCCAGCGCAGGGCCAACTGGTGTTCCTGCTCGCGTTCGAGATAGGGGGCCTTCATGGCCTCGCGAACCATGCTGCGGCGTGCGGAATCGTCCATGTCGCGCTCCATTCGTCGCGGGCGAGCGGGGAAAAGCTCGCGCACAGGAAATGGGACCGATCGGGAGATCGGCCAGCGCAGCATGAGGGGTGGCCGGATGCTGCGTCAGTAAATACGCAGATCCCGGTCCATAAGTTCCAAAGGTGGCGCAGCAGGAGCAAAAGAAAAGACCCGGCCGTGAGCGACCGGGTCTTTTGGAAGTACTTGAAGCTTTGGAAAGCTTATGCGGCTTCTTCCTGCTCGGACTCCTCGTTGTCCGCCTTCGCGCCGCGGCGCGGGCCCTTGGCGAGATTGAGCTCGATCAGGCGGATAGCCTCGGTGTCCGACATCTTGTTCACGGCAGCGATCTCGCGCGCCATGCGGTCAAGGGCGGCCTCGTAGAGCTGGCGTTCGGAATAGGACTGCTCGGGCTGGTTTTCGGCGCGGTACAGGTCGCGGACAACCTCGGAGATCGAGATGAGGTCGCCCGAATTGATCTTCGCGTCATACTCCTGGGCCCGGCGCGACCACATGGTGCGCTTCACGCGGGCACGTCCCTGAACAACCTTGAGCGCGCGGTCGACGTAGTCGGTCTCGGAGAGCTTGCGCATGCCGATCGTGGCGGCCTTGGCCACCGGCACCTTCAAGCGCATCTTATCCTTCTGAAAGTCGATGACGAAGAGTTCCAGCTTGTGTCCCGCGACTTCCTGCTCTTCGATGGCAGTGATCTGACCGACGCCGTGAGCCGGGTATACGATGAATTCCCCGGTCTTGAAGCCGTGCTTAGTCGCGGTTTTCTTCTGCTGGGTTGCCATACGCCCTGTACTCCTTCTTTATCACGCGCTATCGAGAGCGCGTGGATTCGCGGCCGACAAGCCGGCCAGCCAACTGCCACGCATGACAAAAAGGCCGCATCATCCGAAGGAAGCCTTTGTGTCGGGCAAGGTCAAAGAACCGGCCCGACCCAGGGTCGCCCTGGTTCGGATGAGTTGCAGCCTTTCGAGATTAAAGCGCTAGCGCCATGAATCGACAATTTGTCATCGGCATGTTGCTAGATATGTAGCATAAAAAGTCGCGAGATTCAACAATTTGCCGCATGCGCGAACTTGCGTTGCCGCATTTCGCGCTATAGGGCGAATCAATCGCAGGTCGGGCGGCACAACCTTACCTTGCGTAAGGAAGCCCTAAAAATCCTCGGATTTCAGTCACCTGAGCCGGGTTCGGGCGAGAAGTACTGGTCGAACTTGTCCGGAACGCCGTCGAATTCCTTGGCCTCCGGAAGCTCGTCCTTCTTCGCCGTGATGTTGGGCCATTTTGCCGCATATTCGGCATTGATCTGCAGCCACTTGTCGAGGCCGGGCTCGGTATCCGGCTTGATAGCGTCTGCAGGGCACTCCGGTTCGCAAACGCCGCAGTCGATGCACTCGTCCGGATGAATGACGAGCATGTTCTCGCCTTCATAGAAGCAATCGACCGGGCATACTTCCACGCAGTCGGTGTATTTGCATCGGATGCAGTTGTCTGTGACGACATAGGTCATGAGTGGCTCCGCCCGGCTTTCAGTCTGCTAGGGTCCGGCGGTGAGGTAAACCCTTCGCCGGATGTGCGCAAGGGTGACCAATCCGCGCAAGTGCGCAATGCAGGAATGCATTTGCGCATCGCGCCTCAGGCTGGCGGTTCCTCGCGCGTCGTCAGGTCTTCGTAGAGAGTACGCGTTTCTTCGGCCGGGCCGCGCCGCTTGCCGGGCAAAAGCACCCGCCAGACGACCACGCCGCGTTCCAGCTTCATCGTCAGCACGTCGCCGGTTTTCACCAGCTGCGCGGCCTGGTCGATCTTTTCGCGGTTCAGGCGGACATGCCCCGCCTGAACCAGTTTTGCTGCTAGCGAGCGGGATTTTACCGCGCGCGCGAAGAACAGCCACTTGTCGATGCGTTGCCGCTCGACGCCGTTCATCTACTTCTTGGTCAGCTGCTCGCGCAGGGCCGCGAGCTTGGCGAACGGAGAATCCGGATCGAGCTTGACCGGGCGCTCCTCGCGCGGCTTCTGCGGACGTGCCTGCTTGTCGGCGAACTGCGGCTTGCCACCTTCGCGACGGTCACCACGGCCGCCTTCGCGGCGCGGCTTGCCCTCACCTCGCTGCTCTCCAGGCTTGCCCTGGAACTTGCCGCGAGCGGGGCGCTCGCCCCTGCCCTCGCCGCGTTCCTGGCTCTCACCTTCGCGGCGCGGCCCACGACTGTGCTGGTTGCGGTTCTGGTGCTGGCGCTGCTGGCGGCCCTCGAAGCGCGCCGGACGCCACAGCAGGATTGGTTTCGGCTCTTCGGCCGGCTCTGCAGCAGGAGCTTCCTCCGCAGCGGCCTCAACCGGTGCGGCCTCGGCGGCGGGAGCCTCAGGAGCAGCTTCCTGCGCCTCGCTTGCGGCATCCGTGGCGGTATCGTCCGTAGCTGCGTCTGCAGCGGGGGCTTCGCCAGCCTCAGCCTCGACAGCTGCTTCAGCAGGTGCCTCAGCCGGCTGCTCGGCAGCAGCCTTGGCCTCGGCAGCAGCGTCGAACTCCGCAAGCTTCGCAGCGACTTCCGCTGCGGGCTTCGCTTCAGCGCGGTAGCCGAGGCCCTTCAGCGTCTCTTCCATGTCCTCAGAAGTGGCGCCGAGAATCGACATCATCGCGGGCGTTACGTAGAACGACGCCCCGTCGAAGGCGCCGTCCGGACGCTGGCCGGAGCCGGTACGCCAGGCAAGCGCCGGACGGATCAGGTCGGCAAGGCGCTCGAGGATGTCGACGCGCACCGCACGGCGGCCAAGGACGCGGTAGCCGGCAAGGCTATAGAACATCGGCTCGAAGGACGGATCGACCACGATCGAGGTGCGGCCCGAGGCAAGGGCGGTGACGACGTCGCCGAAGCCCGGCTTTTCCTTGCCGTCATTGACCAGCGCCCACAGCAGCGTCAGGAGACCCGCCGGAGCCGGCTTGATCAGCGCCGGGGTGAAGATGTGGAAGGCGCCAAAACGCACGCCCAGGCGGCGCAGCGCGGCGCGGGCCTCCTGATCGAGCGACTTGACGTCGTTAGAGATCTCGCGGCGATTGATCAGGCCGAAATTCTCGACGAGGCGGAACGCGATGCCGCGCGCAATGCCCGTCAGCTGGTCGGCAGCCTTGAGGTCGAACAGCGGCTTGAGCAGCGTCTCGATCTGGAAGCGCACGAAGCGCTCGGCACGCGCCACGACCTTTTCGCGAGCCGGGCCCGTCAGCTGCTCGTCGGCGAGCAGGATTACGCGCGGTGCAAGCGGATCATCGCCAGCAACCAGAGTCGCGATCGGAGCACCGATCCAGCGCAGCAGCCCGTCCGAAGCAAGCGCGAAGTCGCCATTCGGGGCGTTGGCGAACCGTTCGGCACGCGCCTCGAACTCGGCAGCCAGCGCCTTCTGCGCAGCCGCCTTCATCGCCTTTGCGTCTTCGCCCGCCGCTGTCTGGTCAACCGTAAAACGGAAGCCCTGAAGGGAGCCAACATGATGCCCCTCGACAGTAACGTCGCCGGACGGATTTATTTCAGCTTCAAGCATTGCATTTTCTCTCAGGCGCCTCATGAGCACGGAAGTCCTGCGATCTACAAAGCGTTTCGTCAATCGCTCGTGAAGCGCATCGGACAACCTGTCCTCTATCTCGCGTGTTTTTTCTTGCCAGTGTGCCGGATCGGCAAGCCAGCCAGGGCGGTGTGAAACGAAGGTCCAGGTACGAATCTGCGCAATCCGGTGCGACAGCGTGTCGATATCGCCTTCTGTCGTATCGGCCCGTCGCACCTGTTCGGCCATGTAATCTTCATCGACATGGCCTTTCCGGGCCAGATCAAAATAGATACTGCCAATTATGTCGGCATGTTGTGCCGGAGCAATACGCCGGTAGTCGGGCAGAGCGCATGCTTCCCAAAGAAGTTCGACCCGCTTGGGCGTCGTGGCAAGGCGGCGGACGGCCTCATCCTGCGCCAGATGCTCGAGCGCCCGCTGGTCAACAGCCGGAAGCGCGCGCGTCAGCCCTTCGACCGGCGGCGTCACGTCGATCGAGCGGCGAAGCGCATCAAGACTTGAGAAATCGAACGCTGCCGAGCGCCACTGCAACACCTTCACCGGATCGAAGGTGTGCGACTCGATCCGCTCGACGAGCTCGTCCGGGAACGGATCAACCTGGCCCGTGACACCAAAGGTGCCGTCGCGAACGTGACGGCCGGCACGGCCAGCAATCTGGCCGATCTCGGCTGCCGTCAGCTCGCGGTACTGGTGGCCGTCGAACTTGCGGTTCTGGGCAAAGGCGACATGGTCGAGGTCGAGATTGAGACCCATGCCGATCGCGTCGGTCGCGACCAGATAGTCGACGTCGCCGGACTGGTAGAGCTCGACCTGCGCATTGCGGGTGCGCGGGCTCAGCGCGCCCAGCACCACCGCCGCGCCACCGCGCTGACGGCGTACCAGCTCGGCGATGCCGTAGACCTCGTCAGCCGAGAAGGCCACGATGGCCGAGCGGCGAGGCAGGCGGGTGAGCTTCTTCTGCCCCGCATAGGCAAGGTGCGACATGCGCGGGCGGGTGATGACAGAAATACCGCGCAGGAGCATTTCGAGAATGCCGCGCATGGTGGCGGCACCAAGCAGCAGAGTCTCCTCGCGCCCACGCAAATGCAGCAGGCGGTCGGTGAAGATGTGGCCGCGCTCAAAGTCGGCGGCGAGCTGCACCTCGTCGATCGCGACGAAAGCGACGTCCGCCTCGCGCGGCATCGCCTCCACGGTGCAGACCGAATAGCGCGCACCCTGCGGGACGATCTTTTCCTCGCCGGTGATGAGGGCGACGTTGGCGGCACCCACCTTTTCGACAACCCGGGTATAGACCTCGCGCGCGAGCAGGCGCAGCGGCAGGCCGATGATGCCGCTCGAATGCGCCACCATGCGCTCGATAGCCAGATGCGTCTTGCCGGTGTTGGTCGGACCGAGCACGGCGGTCACGTCCCGGCCGGATAGGACGAGCGGAGCGTCGTGTCTTTTCTGGAGGCTCATAATGCGGGGTTCGCTCTCCTCGGCGCGGCGGATGCCTCCGTTAGCACACCCCACCCCACAAGCGGAAGATACCGCAGTGTTTTGTAGCAAAAAGGGCGGCGGAAACTACCGCTGTTAATCAACGGAACGAGTCTGGAACGAATCAGCGACGAATCGCTGACTCGGCGTCGTTCCCGTTGCGTTCACCGCTATATGTAGATCCTTGGCGATATTAACCACCATATGCATGCGCATTCGTGCGACCGCGCAGGGAACAACCGCAGGGAGCGGCTGGAATCGTTAACGACGCCAACCTTCGCCCTTTGCAGGCCACCAACAAGGCCTTCCCCTCCGCCCTTCAACTTTAAGAATTCATTAGGGTTTCATTTACGTGAAATTTACCTGTTGCGGCCGCACCGCTCATCCCTGTTAACATTCAGGCCAAAGCCGGAACGAATCAGCGACGAATCACTGCCGCGCCCAGTTTCCCGGTTTGTTCTCCACAACATCTGGTATTATCCCCAACCTCCCCACAACTAATCCACAGGTTACGCACAGCGAATCGCACAGACTTTTT
>Ga0182743_1004444_pt1 | contig 10616 bp, 15 predicted proteins | sample eDN3rd30CKraftOP_FD_128522 | JGI IMG/M metagenome (GOLD analysis project Ga0182743, IMG submission 128522) | Enriched Organic Plus compost microbial communities from Emeryville, California, USA - eDNA 3rd pass 30_C Kraft OP (version 2) (version 2) ... | reverse complement strand
TTTGAAGATGCTGTTTACGCTGTCCAATATCTGGATGGCACGCCGCCCGTTGATGGCGGCGGCAGGATAGGTGCGCCCAAAAAGCGCCAACAGGCCCGGAAACGGGCCTGATCGGGGTCCAAACACCCTGAAAGTGGCGATTGTTTGAGCAATTTTTAACCATTTTTGAACAATTGGGTCGTCAGATCGATTTTTGAACACGTGAAATCGAGTATTTCAGACCTTCCTTAACACCTCAAGGCAACTCTCACGACGAAAAATTGTGTCGATTTCAGAAGGCGACTGCACAGAACGTCAGAAGCCGAATGCCCTACGGCAGCAAAGGAGGTTGGATCAATCAGGCAACGACGGGCACTTGCAGGCCACATGTAGTCCGCCAGTCTCTCGCCGACACTGCCATTCGAATGATCTCTATCCTCTAAAGCCCTGCCGCTTCGGCCTTTAATTGCGTCAAATGTCGTTATTCCATCCCGAATCTGCCACTGGTGAGTTTGAAGACTCCGCGGCCATTAGTTCGATTTCTTGCAAGATCTGGTGCCACAAATCGTCAGGAATCGGGAATCCGATCAGATAGCGCATAAAAAACGCGCCCTCTGTAGCCAGGGTCGCGATGCGCCATCTTCGCTCCTCTTCTGTGGCGGCATTTAAGTCACCCAACCGCGACAAGTACCACTCGATCACACGACTCATCTGTTGCTTCGACCCGACCATAGCGGCTAGGAGGCACGCGACGCGTCGCAAAGATACCGTGGATTCGTCTGCAGTGACCCGCACATGTGCCCTAATGCGCTGGCGGGCGGAGGGCGCTGGACCGGCAGCTTCACGAAAGCGCAATTTCTCTTGAGCCATCGAACGATCGAGCATCGCTTCGATCAGCGCCTCACGCGTTCCAAAGACTGACTGAATGCTCGCTTTAGACAGACCAGATGCGGTTGCAACAGCACCGAACGAGAGCCCTATGGCGCCAGACTCAGTGACAACCGCTTCAGCCATATCGAGCAAATGCTCACGATCTATGGTGCGAGGACGGACCATGGCTTGATTCCAATGACCTATTAAAATACGATCGTATCTAAACACATCAAGAGCACCTTGTCACATCTGTGCTTAGGTTGGTGCTAGCTTGAACCACTGGAGATTCGACCGATGAGTTGGCTGTATTTATTGCTGGCAGGACTACTGGAGATTGGTTGGCCTGTTGGCCTCAAGATAGCGCAAGAACCAGCGACCCGGTGGCAAGGGGTTGCGGCAGCGATAGGGTTCATGGCTGCTAGTGGATTCTTTTTGTGGCTCGCTCAACGAGACATCCCCATAGGCACGGCTTACGCTACATGGACGGGCATTGGCGCAGCAGGCACCTTCTTAGTTGGTGTGATGGTCTTTGGTGACCCCACCTCTATGATGAGATATGCCGGCGTTTTGCTCATTGTCGCTGGCGTCGTCACACTAAAACTTGCTCACTGATACCCAGCAGGGGGGCTTTCAACGCTTGGCAAGACTCGCCTTTATGAGATTCGCTGTCGTTCAATTCAAGGTGTGTGCGGCGGTTCAGTTCAACACTGCTTATCCCTCGCGGTGTGCGCCCACATTGAACCGCCAGGCCGTTTCAGGTCGTCGCCATCTATGCGGCTGAACCTCGGGATAGCAATTTTACCCCGTCTGGCCGAAGTTCACCCTTGGGCGACACATGCCGGTAGAGCGTTTGCCGGGTAATACCGAGTTCTTCGCAAAGATCGCTCACCTTGGTTTCCGGATGCCCCATGCTAGCCATCGCCAAGCGTAGCTTGGCGGCGGTCATCTTGAACGGTCGGCCACCTTTCCTGCCACGTGCCCGCGCCGAGGCCAAGCCAGCGATCGTGCGCTCTGCAATCAGTTCGCGCTCAAATTCAGCGAGTGCGGCAAAGATGCCGAAGACCAGTTTGCCAGCGGCCGTCGTGGTGTCGATGGCTGCGCCGTGGCCGGTCAGCACCTTGAGGCCGATACCACGCCCGGTTAGATCGTGCACGGTATTGATCAGGTGACGCAGGTCGCGCCCGAGCCGATCCAGCTTCCACACCACACCACCAACGTGTCGCCTTCGCGGAGTGCTTTCAGGCAGGCAGCGAGGCCGGGGCGATCCTCACGCTTGCCCGACGCCTGGTCTTCGTAAAGATGGGTTGGATCAACACCGGCCGCGATCAGCGCGTCGCGCTGCAAGTCAGTGGCCTGGGATCCGTCCGCCTTCGATACCCGCATGTAGCCAATCAGCATGCCTCACCTGTCACATATACGTTCGATTATGTGACATCGTGCGCCAGAATGGTTCAATCGTCAAAATTTGTCACCTAACCGGTCATTTATTCTATGGCGCGCAAAGGGTATTCAAGGTACATAATGTGACAGGAATTCCGGAGGGATGCCTTCCTTGGCAAACATAACGCGCAATCGTTCCAGGGATTCGGAGTCGCGCCGTCCAAAGGCGAACAACGCGAACAGGGAGCGAGCCCTCTCGGGATTGTGACGAACCTCGGCGACCGCCTCGTTAAGCGCCTTGACCGCCTCCTGCCAGTGATTGACAGGCTCCTTCTTTCGCTCAGCAGTCGTCAGGCCATTGGTGAACCCGGTGTTCGGTTCTGACAGAAACAGCGTTGCCTGCTCCCCGTGCGGACTCAACACCTTCGATTCGATTAGGTCGATGGCGGTGGCCGCCGCTTCCAGCATCTGCAACTGCACCGCAGGGGCCAAAATCTCGAAAGGACGCCACAGGCTCTGTCCGGCGCGCAGTGGATGGCCGCAATGCTCCCAGACTTGGCGAATGCTGCCCGCGCTGCCGCTACAACAGTGCGAGAGCGGGGTGTTCAGCTCATCGAGCAGGGTGCGCAGCAGCCGGAACCACAGCCCAGCATGGATTCGTCGGCGCGGCAGCTCCACAAAGCCGGTCGTCAGGGCCTGCCAGGTACGCCGATCCATGCAGGCAATCGCCTCATTGGCGGGATGTGGAGCAGCATCGGCCTTCTCCCACTGGAGATACCGGCCAGGCAGACTCCAATAGGACGCCAGCCAGCAGCCATGCTGCGGGCAACTGAGCATCAAGGGGAGTTGCCAGACGAGCAACATGGTCTGGTTGGTCGTATCGTTCAGACACAGCGGACATGCCCGGCGAATCGGCTGACTCGGCAGCCACGCACGCCAGCGGGTGATGGATCGCGCCTTGCGCTTGGACAGCAGCACCGAGCATTGAAACGCGTAGGTTTCCAGGGCCGCAGGCACCGAATCGTCGAGGCTGTCCAGCAGCCACGGCACCCAGCCGGCCAGGCTCATCTTGCGTAATCGCTCGAACTCAACGCCGCTGCGCTGGGCAAGCACCGTCAACAGCGACGGAGGAGGCGCGATATCCAGCTCATCGAGTGGGCAGTGACCAAGATCGTGTACCAGCAGCTCGTGCACATCCATCTGGTAGCAGGAGGCGACCCGGTTGAGCCACGAGGACAGCGCCTCGCCTTCTTTCGGGGCCGGATGCAGCGGCCAGCGCGGCGCAGGTGTCACATCAGTTCCCGCTCGAACTGTCGGCGCCGCTCACTGGGGCCAGCGTAGTCGGCCATGCTCAGCGTGCGATGGTTGATCGCCTCCTCGCCGCTCTCCACGGCGGCCACGGCCGCAGCCATCAGCAGGTGCGCCAACTCACCAATGGTGCCTTCGCTGCGGGTGAGCAGGTAGCGGGCCATGTCCAGCGTGGCAATCGGCGAGGGCCGCCGCAGCGGGAGCGACGCAGCGAAGCTGGCCAGCAGCGAGCAGCAATCTTCATTGACCTCCCACGGTGGAAGCAGCATTGGCTCGAAGCGGTTTTCCAGTTGATCGTCCGAGCGGATGGCGAGATACGCCTCGCGCGTGCCAACACCGACCAGCGGGATACGCAGCTCGTTGCCGAGAAAGCGCAGCAGATTGAGGAATTCCCGCCGGTTGACGCTGTTGCCTGCCAGGACGTTGTGCAGTTCGTCGATCACCAGCATGCGCACGCCAACCTTGCGTAGTAAGGCCAGTGCCAGTTGCTCCATTTCCGGCAACCGTGGACGTGGGCGAAGCGGTGCCCCCATCGCGGCTAGCAGCGAGACATAGAAGCGGATCGCCGAGGGCTCGGATGGCATCTGTACCACCAGCACGGGTATGTGCTCCTGGTCCGTGTCGGTGCTGGCTGGGTGTGTCCGCCGGAATTTCTCGATGATCATCGACTTGCCGTTGTTGGTCGGGCCGATAAGCAGCAGGTTGGGCATGCGTTGCTTGTTCGGCCAGGCATACAAGGCTTCCAGCCGGTTCAACGCCTCGACCGCGCGTGGATAGCCGATCCAGCGGTCGGCGCGAAGGCGCTGAATTCGCTCGCCGGCCGGCAGCCTTGCCAATCCCTGTGCCGCCGGCAGCAGGTGAGATAGGTCGATGCTGGGGTATTCGTCCACGGCTACCACTCCTCGATCTGCTCGAACGGTTTGGCTGGCGGCAGATTGCCGACCTGCGAGTCGGCGCTGTCCGCGTCCGGCAGTGTGGGCTTGACGGGTGGAGCCGACAGCTTGAGGTGCTGGCGTCGATCCGCATCACGCCGCGCCTTGCGCGTGGCCTTCTGCGCAGTGGTCACGATCTCGCGCATCTGGCCGATCATGCGGAAAACCGCTGATTCATCCACCTGCTCGCGCCCGAGCTGCCGTAGCCGGGCCAGCGCTTGGCGCTGCTCCCAGAGGGTTACGGCCGGGTGCGACAGGGTACGGTAGGGGATTTCCAGGTAGTGCTGCCCCTCCGGCTCCAGCACCCAGATACGGCTGATGTCGCGGGGATCACGCCGGATCACGAAGGCCGGCAGGCGGTCGCGCTTGGCAATCCACGGCTTGAGCGCGTCGGCGTAGTAGTGGATGTGGTCGATGACGAAGCCGGTGCGGGTCAGCGTGCGGCGGATGACCGGCAGGAAATCGACCAGAAACGCAGTGTGCCGTGTGACCACAGGCGGCACGCCGATCCGCGCCACGGCCTCGGCCCAGCGCGCGGCCGGCGGCTGTAGCAGACCGCTGTGCACCGAGCCGTGGTAGGTGCCCACGGCCAGCGTGAGCCAGCGCTCCAGCTCGCGCAGGGTCAGGGCAGCCATCTTGTCGGCGTCGTACTCGCCGCGCTGACCAGGGTTGGAGAAGGTTGTGCCCGGCAGGCCATCGTGGATCATCTGCATCGCCGTGCCGATGATGCGTTCCACGATACCGCCATAGTGCGGCTGACCGGGCGGTCGGTAATCCAGGCGGATACCATGCTGCTCGCAGCCCCGGCGCAACGCCTCGCTCTTGAACTCAGCCGCGTTATCCAGGTAGAGCAACCTGGGCTTGCCGCTCATCGGCCAGTCCATCTCCACGTCCAGTCCTTCCAGCCAGGGACGCTTGTCGCAGGCGACGTGTGCCAGGCACAGGCCGACCGAGACGGCGGACGGTGCTTCGAGTGTGACCACCATGCCGAGCACGCAGCGGGTGAATGCGTCGATGGCCAGCGTGAGGTAGGGACGGCCAATCGGCTGCCGGTCGCGCGCGTCCACCACGATCAGGTCGATGACCGTGTGGTCGATCTGCACTTGCTCCAGTGGCTCAGAGACTGTCGGCGGGACGCCGCCAGCACCTTGCAGTTCGCGGGAGGAATCCTGACCTTCCCGGCGGCGAACGGTCTTGATCGGATCAAGGCTGGCGATCCGCAAGGCCACGGTATTTCGTGCCGGCACCCGCAGTTTCTGTGCCTTGCAGGCTTGAGCGACTTCACGATGGAAGGTCGCAATGCTGCGCTTCTGCTTGGTCAGGAAACGCTTTTGTATCAGTTCACGGATGATGCGCTCGACCGACTCAGGCAAGCGGCCCTTGCCTTTACCACCACTCGACTGTCCAGGTGTCAAGTCAGTGACCAGCCCCACGCCTTGCCGGGCGCGGCGGATCAGGACGTACACCTGCCGCCGGGAGAGGCCCAGTGCCTGAGCTGCCGCGTCGGCCGCTTCATGCCCGACCGTCTCCGACTCTGCCAACGGCCTGATGATCTCCGCACGACGGCACGCACGCTCCCACGCCTGTTCTGAAAGGGTGGCCACGCCGTGCTCGGCAATCCGAGAGGTGTCAGTCGACATGCTCACCTCGCTTTGGTGCACACGAGTAGTGAACATAGACGAGTTTCGTGCGGGGGAGTCCTGATATTGGGCTGTCAGGAGCCGGATGCACAGCAGGCATCAAACTGCGTTGGTTGGTGCAGTTGTCTCCTGAAAATGACAAATTGCGATGTTTTCATCTGTCCAGAAAACCACCGTTTTCCGAACACCGATACCATATGCGAGAATGTGGACTCAAGGTTTAGAGTAGTCACCAGCGGCTACAAGAGAGGTACAAGCATGAACAAGAAAGAAACCGAGGAGGCGATTGCAGATAGCCGTACCGTCACGGTTGGCCCGGTGCGCTACACGATGGCCGAGTTGCTGGCCGGCGCGGAAGCCTCCGGGGCTTACCCGCTGCCGCCCGAGGAACGGGAATGGGTCGATGCTCCACCAGTAGGCCGAGAATGGCCCAATGATGAGAAGTAGAAAGGCGGCCACTGGCCGCCTTTCTACATTTGCGCATTTACTCAAAACATCATCAGCCACATGCTTGACGCAGGGCTTTTATAGCCTCCTGAAAATCTGCCCTGGTCGCCCGGCCCGTTTCGGCCTGGTAGTACACCACCATAAAAGCATTAGCGACGGCTTCGGCCAATGGCCCAAGGCTCTGCGCTTCCGCTTGGTTGATGTACTCCAAAGAAGAAAGAATAGCCGCTGCTTGATGCACTGCTTGCCCTGGTTCGATAATATGTTGTGTTGTCATAATTCACCTCTCCAGTAGGTGTTGATTGAAAGTGCCGGGCTGGCTGTGGCCAGCCCGGTGCGCCTACAGGTACAGCCCCGCCGCCTCCGCGAATGCTGACCGCTCATTCCTGCCGCCATTAACCTCAATACTTATCGGCTTAGTTTCGCTCTCTCTCATAGGGTCTGGCCGTGATACAAAAGCGGCTGTTTCTGTCTCTGCATCGACCTCGGTCGATTGATCACCCAGCGGCGAAATAAATACCTGATTGACTTCTTCCCTTGGCGCTTCATCGAGGGCCGCCAATGCGGCCATGTATGTTGATGTCGTCATCGTGCTAACTCCTGACTTCGTTACTATCTGGGCCAGAATCGGCGCCCAAGCTATTGCCCTCGAACTGGCCAGATTGGCTTGCTTCTTTCGGCTCCATGCTTTCGCGTATCGAAGCAGCCAGTTTTCCGCCTGTGGTTTCGCTCACTCGCTCCTGGAATCCCTGCTTCACTTGAGAGCCGACACCCTTGGCCAACTCGGAGGCCGTGCCTGTGGCCAGTTTCGCGGCCTTGGCAAAGCCGCCACCGCTTGAGCTACTGCCGCTGTCACCAAAGCCAGCCGCTTGGGCGAATGGGCTACTGCCAGCAGTACCCGCTTCACCACCACCGTTTCCGCCACTGCTGACAACTGCCCCCATGCTGGACATGTCACCGCCGGTTTCCATACTCGCTGATGCTTTCTGAAAAGCCGCTTGGAGTGCACTTGCACCTCCGGCTGCACCGGCTGCGGCACCCATAACCGCTTTACCTGCCAGGGCAGCGCCGCCAGTTGCCATACTGGCCGCCGTCACCGCCGCCCCAACTGCCGCACCCGCACCGAAGTTTCCAATTCCACCGGCTGCGCCAATACCACCACCAGACACAAGACCAGAAATCATCGGCGGAACTTTGTTGACCAAGAAAAGCAAGATGACCGATATAACCAACATCACGGCCAGTTCCTGGGATGCCATGTTCTCGCTGATTTGCGTGTAGTAGTGATTGATGAACTCTTTGCCAATCGCAACCAGAAGCACCATTGCCATAAGCTGTGCGGCCAGGCCCAGCACGGTCTTGTAGTAATTGATCGCCATGTCGGAAGTCCAACGACTTCCACCAAAGCCAAGGAAGAACACACCGGCATATAACAGAATCCAGGCTGATGCGAGCAACAGCAACAGGTTGACCGCAATCAACGCCAGGACAAACAAAACAGCCAGGGCCATTAGCTCCATGACCAGAGCAGTTGCCATCTGCCGCCATCCCAGCTCCGAGGTGGCCTGTACTGTGCGGTTGTATAACTCGAAACCAAGATCAAGGATGCTGGAGGGCCCAAGATTGCTATTGAAAAGTCCCCCCGCCTGCGCGCCCAGAGTTTGCAATGACTGAACAATCGTACCGGCGATATTCATGCCCTGGTTCGCATTCGTCAGCAGCCACCAGAAAAAGCCGGTGAAGATCGTGAAGCGAACGAACTCCGCGAAGAACTCGCCAATGTCGGCCTTGCGCAAAGCCATCATGCCGAATGTCCAGACCATCGAAATCACAACCAGCGTCCAGAACAAACGCGATGCAGCGGACTCAATAGCTGGCCCCCATGTTGCGGCAGCATCATGAAAACGCTTGAGCACATCATTCATAACACCGCTGCTACTTAGCTCCTGCGCCATTGCAGGTTCAGCCAGCACCACTGTGTCGACCATCATCAAGCCACCTAGAGCAATTTTCTTTCTCATGGCGACCACCTCAATAATCATCTTTAGGGCTGGGCTTGAACTCCCACTGACGCATCTGCTTGGCCTTCTGGAATGCTCTGCATTCCTCGGTGAAGGCCTCTCGGTTCGCTTCGCTGCGCATTTCATTCAGTGCTGCCTGGAACGCATCGGGGGCACACGTCGCCGCATTTGGTTCGGGCATCCTTTCCTGTTCACATCCAGCCAACAACAGCAACGCAGCCGCGGTAGTAAAAAAGATTTTTTTCATCTCACCGCCTCCCTAGTAGTTGTCTGCCGGACTCGGGCGAAACGTCCAGGTACGCATTTGCTCGGCCCTGGCATCACCTCGCGCCTCGGCATCAAGTTCTGCTGCAATCCGGGCTGCCTCCGCGTTGTGTTGGGCGGTCAACATGGTGCGAATCTGCAAGAGCTGATTGGCCTGCTGGCTGGCGAGTTGGTTGGCGTAGCCGATGGCCTGTAGCTGGCCAGTTGCACCCTGGGCTGCGCTTTGCAGCCGCTCCAGGGTACGGGCGTCATCCTTCAAAGCCTTTTGCTGGTCGGCAACGGTCTGGAACAGGGCATCGTTGGCCTTCTTTTGCGACTCTGACGCCAGGCGGCGGTTTTCAGACATTGCAGCCCGCTCTGCATCCGTGCATCCGCCGCTGCCGTTGAAGCATGGCGAACTGCGGTAATAGGCCACGTCCTGAAACTTGGCCAGGTAACGATCCAGGCTGCCTAGCTGGTTCTCGTAATAGGCCAGCGTGTTTTGCGCGGCAATCAGCCGGTTGATCGTAGTCTGCGCCTGATCCCAGATATACGCGGCTGGGGCCATCGTGTTCTGGAGCTGATTTTCGTACTGCTGCAACTGGGTCTGGTATTGCTCGATCTGCTTGAGCGTCTGCGCTACAGACTCGATGGCAGTCATGATGTTCTGGGTCAGGTTGCCGCCGTCGATGACAGGGATACCAGCCTGAACAGAAGTGACAGTGGTGGAGAGAATGCCGGTTGCAAGCGCAACGGCTAGGGCGGTTTTTTTAGCCGCTAAAATTCTATTTTTTTGCATGGTCAATACCTCTCAAATGAATAGTTGCTATCCATCGAGTAGCTGCACTACGCGCTATTCGGTAATTGACCTGCCCGATGCCGGTGGGCGGCATTTTTATAAAATCACGGCATCAAGTTCGAGTTTTCTCCGCTGGCTTCGGTTTACTCAACCCAACTTCCCGTCCAACCTCATCCAGCTCCAGCGGTTGTACTGCCGCTGTCAGTATTTCGCGTATTTCCGCGTCGGTGCTCCTCTCATTTAGCGCTGCTCGAGCCTTCAACGCACGGTGCACCTCGGCGGGCAAGTTTCTGATTAGCACGTTGGCCATACCATTTCCCTTTTGGTGTACCCGAAGCCAATGCTATCAAAGCAATCAAAAATATCAACTATTGATTATTTTCTGTCTGGCCTCACCACACTTTTCATGACGCGTCCCATTTCGTCCTGGGTGATCTCGATCCGGCCCAGCAGCGCCAAGATGGTCGCCTCGCTAAACTTGGCCGTCCGTACGTCATCGGTCAGCCAGAGTTTCAGCAGGCCGCCAAGTCGACCAAGATCACCATTGATCCGGGCCAGCTCCCGCACCCGCTCGTAATCGGTTATGCCCTTGATTTCATATCCCTGGCCGACTTCGCGCAAGTAGCGCGCAACGCTCAAGCCCGCTTGTCGAGCCTGGCGTTCTATCTCTTCTTTCTCATCCGGGAACACCGGCACCCGTAAATGGTGGTGGCGCTTCCGGCCTGTTTGCTTTTCTTCTATCCCCATAGTCCAACCTCGGTTGTTGCTTCTTTGCCAGCGGTAGCCGGCTGCCTCGCAGAGCAGGATTCCCGTTGAGTGCCCCCGGCGCGAATAAGGGACAGTGAAGATAGATAACCGGCTTGCCGGTTAGCTAAGGAAGGTCTGAAATACTCGATTTCACGTGTTCAAAAATCGATCTGACGACCCAATTGTTCAAAAATGGTTAAAAATTGCTCAAACAATCGCCACTTTCAGGGTATTTGGACCCCGATCA
>Ga0182743_1004443_pt1 | contig 10618 bp, 10 predicted proteins | sample eDN3rd30CKraftOP_FD_128522 | JGI IMG/M metagenome (GOLD analysis project Ga0182743, IMG submission 128522) | Enriched Organic Plus compost microbial communities from Emeryville, California, USA - eDNA 3rd pass 30_C Kraft OP (version 2) (version 2) ... | reverse complement strand
CTCGACCTGCAGATGCAGGCCCCTGTCATCATCGAGCGTGCCAACCGTTATTTCGGCTGGGCCTGCATCGGCGAAATCCGCATCAAGCAGGGCAGCGGCGCGCCGCCGCGCCCCGCGCCGCGTCCGCTTCCAAAACTGCCCGCCGAGCGCGAGCAGGCCCTGCAAAAGCGCGTGAGCGGGATCGAGGACGAACGCCTGGCCGACGCCCTGCTGCGCCTTGGCCGGGGCGTCGCCGCGAGAAGGCGGAGCTGATGTCCAACTCACTCACGCCACAATTCCATCGTTGCCAAGACTTGCCGGGTCACGTTAAGCGCGCTTCTCGCCGTTGCGCCGCCCGCCCCGTGAAGAGGTCATCATGAAACGTAGTCTTCTGCTGGCCATCCTGGCCGTCATCGTGATCGCCGGAGGCGCCTTCGCCTATACGGCCCTGTCCGGCAGCGGCACGGGACCTCTCGCCTCGCTGGCGCAGAACGACGACGGTGCGGGCGCGAGCAGCGACCAGGCCGCCGACCCCTCCGACATCACCGGCAGCACCCAGGCGCCGCCGGACGTGGTTGCCCAGGCCGAAGCCTCCAAGGCGGAAGGCTCCGACAAGGCGGAGCAGAGCGAACTGCTGCAGCCCGGCCCCCTGCCTGACGAGGTGATGGGCGAGGACAATGCCCCCAACACCGTCATCGAATATGCCTCGCTGACCTGCCCGCACTGCGCGCGCTTCCACTCGGAGGTCTTCCCGGAACTGAAGAAGCGCTTCATCGACACCGGCAAGGTGCGCTTCATCTTCCGCGAGTTCCCCCTCGACAATTACGCCACGGCCGGCTTCATGCTGGCGCGCTGCGCCGGTCCGGGGAAGTATTTCCCCGTGCTCGATGCGTTCTTCGACCAGCAGAACGCGCTTCTCTCCGCCAAGGACCCCTATACCTGGATCCAGTCTTTCTCGAAGCAGATCGGTTTTACCCAGGACAGCATGGAGTCCTGCTTGTCGAATCAGGACCTGCTCGACAAGGTGATGGGTGTTCGGCAGCGCGCAGCCGAGAAGTTCGGCGTCAATTCGACCCCGACCTTCTTCATCAACGGCACAGTCCATCGCGGCGAGATGACGATCGAGGAAATGGAAAAGGCGCTCGGCGCCTCGTGATGGACGGCTCGGCGCGGCGCGGCGCCTGAGACCCGCAGCGGATGAAGCTCACACGCCTTCGCCTGGTCGGCTTCAAGTCCTTCGTCGATGCATCCGAGTTCGTCATCGAACCGGGCCTCACCGGCGTGGTCGGCCCGAACGGCTGCGGCAAGTCCAACCTTGTCGAAGGCCTGCGCTGGGTCATGGGCGAAAGCTCCTACAAGGCCTTGCGCGCGGCGGAGATGGACGACGTCATCTTCGCCGGCAGTTCGGCCCGGCCCTCGCGCAACACCGCTGAAGTCGTCGTCACGCTGGACAACCGCTTAGGGCTGGCGCCCGCACCCTTCGCCGCCGTCGACACGCTGGAAGTCTCGCGCCGCATCGAGCGCGAGAAGGGCTCCACCTACCGCATCAACGGACGCGAGGTGCGCGCCCGCGACGTGCAGCTTCTCTTCGCAGACGCCTCGACCGGCGCGCGCTCCCCATCTCTCGTCCGCCAGGGCCAGATCGCCGAGATCATTGCCGCCAAGCCCGAGGCGCGCCGCCGCGTGCTGGAAGAGGCCGCGGGAATTGCCGGCCTGCACCAGCGCCGTCACGAGGCGGAGCTTCGCCTGCGCACTGCCGAGCAGAACCTCGTGCGCGTCGACGACACGCTGAACCGCATGCGCAGCCAGCTCGACGGGCTGAAGCGCCAGGCGCGGCAGGCTGTGCGCTACCGCGCGCTCTCGACCGACATCCGCGCGCTTGAGGCCGCCGTGCTCGGCCGCGCCCAGGCCGAGGCAGCGGCCGAACACACCGCCGCGACGCAGGCGCTGGCCGAGGCCGAGCGGCTGGTGGCCCAGCGGCTGCAGGCGCAGGGCGAGGCGGCCCGTGTTGAAGCCGTCGCCGAACACGAAATGCCGGCGCTGCGCGAGGCCTCCATTGCCGCAGCAGCAGCGGTGGAGCGGCTACGCCGGGCGGCGGAAGAGCTCGACCGCGAGGAGCGCCGCGCCCGCGAGCGTTCCGCCGATCTCGGACGCCAGCTTGTCCAGATCGGCGAGGACGTGGCGCGCGAAAAGACGCTGGCGGCCGATGCCGCCGACAATCTGGTGCGCCTCGACGCCGAAGCTGCGCTGCTGCGCGAGGAAGAGGCGGGCTCTTCGGAACGCGAGCGCGAGGTTTCGCAGCGCGTCGAGGCCACCGGCTCGGCCCTCGCAGCCGCGGAAGCGGCCTTGGCCGAGGCCACGGCCCTGCTGGCGACGCGCACCGCCGAGCGCGATGCACTGGTTCAGGCGCGCGACCAGGCGGCGGCGCGGCTCGCGCGCCTGGACGCCGAACTGCAGCGGCTCGCCAATGAGGCAGCGGCGCTGGAAGCTTCCGTGGATGCCGGCCTGCTGCCACGCTGCGCGGCCGAGGTCGAGGCCGCCGAGGCCGGCCTTGCCGCGACCGAAGCCGAAGCCGCCGGTGCGGAGGCCGCGCTGTTCGCCGCCCGTGACGCCGAAGCCGCCGCGCGCACTTTGGCCGCCGAGGCCGAAGCCGAGATGCGCCGCTTCGAGGTCGAGGCGCGCACTCTGGTCAAATTGCTCGACGACGGCACCTCGAAATTCCCGCCGGCGCTCGATTCGCTGCGCGTCGATGTGGGTTTCGAAACCGCGCTCGGGGCCGCGCTCGGGGATGATCTTTCCGCCGCTCTGGACGAGGCCGCGCCGGTGCATTGGCGCACGCTTGGCGGTGAACCTGGTCCGGACCTGCCGCCCGGCGCCGAACCGCTTGCCGCCCATGTCGCCGCCCCTCCGGCACTGGCCCGCCGTCTGGCGCAGATCGGCCTGGTCGATCAGGCGGACGGCGCGCGGTTGCAGGCTGGTCTCAAGACCGGCCAGCGCCTCGTTTCGCGCGAAGGCTCGGTGTGGCGCTGGGACGGGCTGGTGCGCGCGGCCGAAGCGCCGAGCGCCGCCGCCCGCCGCCTTGCCGAGCGCAACCGCCTGGCGGACGTCGAGCGCGCCCTGAAGGCGGCGCTGGAGCGGCATGGCCAACGGCGCGGCGAGGCCGAGGAGAAGGCGCAGGCTGCCTCAGCAGCAGCAGCGCATGAACGGGCAGCGCGCGAGGCGGTGCGGACTGCGCGCGGGCGGCTGGAAACGGCCCGGCAGCAATTCGCCAATGCCGAGCGCGAGGCGGCGCGGGTGGAAAGCCGCCGCGCCGCTCTGGCCGAGGCGCGCACACGGATGGATGCGGACGTGGCCGAATCGGCCGCCCGCCGCGGCGAGGCGGAGGCCGCACTGGCCGCCCTGCCGCCGCATGCCGACCTCAGCGAGAATCGCGATCGCCTGCGTGGCGAGGCCGAGCGGGCGCGCGAGCGTTCCTCCGACGCGCGCGCCGCCGCCGGGGCGCTGAACCGCGAGCGCGAGGCACGCAGCCGCCGGCTGGAGGCGCTGGAGCGCGAAAAAGAATCCTGGCAGGGCCGGGCAGGGGGCGTGGACGAGCGGCTGGAGCATCTCGAATCGCGCCGGCAGGCGGCGCTAGAGGAGCGCACCGCGCTGGAGGCCGTGCCCGAACAGGTGGCGGCGCAGCGCCGGGCTTTGCTGTCTTCGCTGAGCGAAGCCGAGATGCAGGCGCGGGAGGCGAGCGATGTGCTTGCCGTGGGCGAGAATCGCCGAAACGCCGCGCAGGCGGCGGCGCGCGAGGCGCTGAAGCTGATGAGCGAGGCGCGCGAGGCGCTGGCCCGCGAGGAGACCCGGCGCGATGCGGCGGCGATTCGCCTCGACGAGGCGCGGCAGCGGCTGGTGGACGCGGTCGGGCCCAATCCCGACCTCGTGGCCCTGGCCAAGCACGCCGAGGAACTGGCCGGATCGCGCCTTGCCGAAGAGCTTGAGCGGCTGCGCGGCGACCGCGAGCGGCTGGGCGCGGTCAATCTGCGCGCCGACGACGAGGTCAACGAGGTGCAGAGCGCCCATGACGGGCTGCTGGCCGAGCAGGAAGACCTCAACGAGGCCATCCGCCAGCTGCGCCAGGGCATACAGTCCCTCAACCGCGAGGGCCGCGAGCGGCTGGGCGCGGCCTTCGAGGTGGTCAACGGCCACTTCAAGCGGCTGTTCACGACTCTGTTCGGCGGCGGCGAGGCGAGTCTCGAGCTGATCGAATCGGACGATCCGCTCCAGGCCGGCCTCGAAGTCGTCGCACGCCCACCGGGCAAGAAGCCTCAGACGCTCTCGCTGCTCTCGGGCGGCGAGCAGGCGCTGACGGCGATGGCGCTGATCTTCGCCATCTTCCTCACCAATCCGGCGCCGATCTGTGTGCTGGACGAGGTGGATGCGCCGCTCGACGACGCCAATGTCGAGCGCTTCTGCGATCTCCTCATCGCCATGCGCCAGGAGACGGACACGCGCTTCCTGGTTGTCACTCACAATCCTGTGACAATGAGTCGGATGGACCGCCTTTTCGGCGTCACAATGGCCGAGCGCGGCGTCAGCCAGCTGGTTTCTGTGGACCTTGAGGCTGCGGAGCGGATGCGCGAGGCTGGCTGACAGCCGCCGGTTTCAAAAATATCCTTTAATTTCAATGGTTTGAAAGTTGTCTGCAGCTTCTTGACTTGGTCAAGGGCCGTCACTATGGTGCGCCGCGTCTTTCAGGGCAGCGCGCTGTGCCGCGCCGGGGTTCTGCGGGGTTCTCAACATGGTCGGGAACGACGCTGGCAACTCGGGCAAGAAGCGGCCGCCGTCTTCGGGGGACGACCTTTCCGAACGGCTTCGCAATCTGGAGACGGCGCTCAAACGGGCGCAGCCGGAAAGGGCGGGAGGGGATGGCCGGTCTCCGGCTGGTTCCAGCACTCAGGGCATGGCGCAGGCTTTGCGGCTCGCAACCGAGTTCGCGGCCGGCATTGTCGTGGGTGGCGGTATCGGCTGGGGTGTGGACCGCCTGTTCGGGATCTCTCCCTGGGGGTTGATCGCCTTCGTGCTGCTGGGGTTTGCGGCAGGGGTGCTCAACGTGATGCGGTCGGCCGGGATTTCCTCCGCGCCGGCGGAAAATTCTGGTCGCGCAAGCGAAGAGGTTGAGCACGGCAATGGATCCGATCCATCAGTTTGAGATCCACCCGATCATTGGCACGGGCGCTTTCGCCTTCACCAATTCGGCGCTCTATATGGCGATCACCGTCGCCGTGATCTCGCTGTTCCTGCTGCTGTCGACCCAGCGTCGCGCGCTCATTCCCGGCCGTTGGCAGTCGCTTGCCGAGATGTGCTACGAGTTTACCGCCTCGACGGTGCGCCAGTCGGCCGGCAATGACGGGATGCGCTTCTTCCCGTTCGTGTTCTCGATCTTCATGTTCGTGCTGGTCGCCAACCTGATCGGCCTCATTCCCTACACCTTCAGCACCACCAGCCAGATCGTCGTCACCGGCGCGCTGTCGCTGCTCGTCATCTCGGTGGTCATCGTCTACGGCTTCGCCAAGCACGGCCTGCACTTCCTGAAGCTGTTCGTGCCCCACGGCATCCCGGTCTTCCTGCTGCCGCTGGTCGTCGCGATCGAGGTCATCTCCTTCCTCTCGCGGCCCGTCAGCCTCTCCGTTCGTCTCTTCGCCAACATGTTGGCCGGTCACATCACGCTGAAGGTTTTCGCCGGCTTCGTGGTGCAGCTTGCCGCCGCCTTCGGCGCGCTTGGCTGGGTGATGGCGATCATGCCGCTCGGAATGACGATCGCGCTCAGCGCGCTCGAGCTTCTGGTCGCGGTGCTGCAGGCGTATGTCTTCGCGATCCTCACCTGCATCTACCTCAACGACGCGCTGCACCCGAGCCACTGATCGGGCGCGCAAGTCCACACCTTTTGCCTTTCAAGAGTTCATCAGGAGATTAGTCATGGAACAGCTCGGTCAGTACATCGGCGCCGGTCTCGCCACGCTCGGCATGGGCGGCGCGGCCATCGGCGTGGGCAACATCTTCGCCCAGTATCTCGCCGGCGCCCTGCGCAACCCCTCCGCGGCTGACGGCCAGTTCGCCCGCCTGATCTTCGGCTTCGCCGTGACCGAGGCGCTCGGCATCTTCTCGCTGCTCGTCGCGCTTCTCCTGCTCTTCGCCGTCTGAGACGCCCGGGCGCCGCATCGCCGGCGCCTCCTTCTCTGATTGGGAACAGGACACATGGTAGACACCGCTCAGATACTGGCGCAGGTCGACGGCCTTGAGCATGCGCCGGTCGAAGGCACGCAGACCTCGACCGAGCCGCATGGCGGGGGCAGCAACTTCCCGCCCTTCGATCCCGCCAACGTCGTGCCGCAGGTCTTCTGGCTGGCGATCATCTTCGTGGTGCTCTACGTCGTCATGAGCCGCCTGGCCCTGCCGCGCATCGGGGGCATCCTCGAAACGCGTCAGGACCGTCTCACCTCGGATCTCGTCGAGGCCGAGCGGCTGAAGGACGAGAGCGATCGCTCGATCGCCTCCTACCAGCAGTCGCTGTCCGAGGCGCGCGCCAAGGCGCAGGCCATCGCCAACGCCACGCGTGACCAGATCACCGCCGAGGCCAACGCCAACCGCAAGCAGATCGAGAGCGATCTGGCTGCGCGCCTGGCGGACGCCGAAGCCAAGATCGCGGCCACCAAGGAGCAGGCGCTCGGCAATGTCCGCGGCATCGCGCTGGATACGACGGGCGCCATCGTCGCGCAGATCCTCGGCAACGCACCCGCTCAGTCGGAGGTCGAAACGGCCGTCGACGCGGCGCTCAAGAGCTGACGGAGGAGTGGGTCATGAGTGAAGTGCTCATGGAAGCTGAAGTCTGGGTCGCCGTCGCGTTCGCCGTCTTCATCGGCATCCTGCTCTATCTGCGCGTGCCCTCGAAGATCGGCGCGTCGCTCGATTCGCGCGGCGCCAAGATCGCCCGCGAGCTCGACGAGGTGCGGGCCCTGCGCGAGGAAGCCGAGCGGGTTTTGGTCGAGTACAAGGCGCGCCAGGCGGAGGCCGAGAAGGAGGCCGAGACCATGATCTCGACCGCCAAGATCGAGGCCGAGCGGCTTGCCGCCGACGCCAAGGCCAAGGCCGAGGAGTTCGTCGTCCGCCGCACCAAGATGGCCGAGACGAAGATCGCACAGGCCGAGCAGCATGCGCTGGCCGAGGTTCGCGCCGTTGCCGCCGACGCCGCGGTGAAGGCCGCCGCCGAGATCCTGACGCGCAACGCGCAGGGTGAGACCGGCGACAAGCTCCTGGTCGAGGGTCTCAAGGAAGTCCGCGCCAAGCTGCACTGAAATTCGGCTCAACCGATACATCAAAGCCGCCCTTCGGGGCGGCTTTTTTGTTTGCTCAGCAAGCGCTTAGGAGAGGTTTCTATTCCGCCGCCCCGATGGCGGCCTCGTCGAACAGCAGCAGCGCCTCGTCGGTGGAGACCACGCCGTTCAGCCGCTCATAGGCCAGCCGCACGGGCGCGAAGCTGCGGCGGTGGTGCTCGCAGGGGCCGAGCGCGAGAAGCGCGGCTTTGTGCTCGGGCGTCGAATAGCCCATATGGCGCTCGAAGCCATAGCCCGGATGGCGGCCGCCGAGCCGCACCATCAGGCGGTCGCGCGTCACCTTGGCGACGATCGAGGCCGCGGCGATGGAGAGGATCTTGGCGTCGCCGTCGACCACCGCCTCGGCCGGGCAGGGAAGCCCGTCGGGGAATTCGCGGCCGTCGACCAGGACGAGGCAGGGCTTGCGCGGCAGCGCCTCCACGGCGGCGCACATGGCCCACAGGGTCGCCTTGCGGATGTCGATGCGGTCGATCCGGGCGGGCGATGCCGACACCACCGAAACCTCCGCCGTGGCGACGATCTTCTCGAAAAGCTCCTCGCGACGCTGCGCCGTCAGCACCTTGGAATCGTCGAGCCCCTTGGGAATGCGCCTGGGGTCGAGCACCACGGCGGCCGCGACCACCGGCCCAGCCAGCGGGCCGCGTCCCGCCTCATCCACGCCGGCAACGCAGAGATGCCCGTCCTTATAGGCCGCGCGCTCGCGCCGGAAGCTCGGCCGCGGGGGCGGCGGGCTCGGGAAAAGACCGGGCGTGGCAGGCTTGCGAGGCATGGAGGCGACCATGCCACGGCGGAGCGCTCCGGCGGAAGACGAAGAAGGCTCTCGTCCTCCGCTTTTCATGATTATTGCGGGGTTCCTGCCTGTCTCCGAACCCCGTCACTGACGGGAACAACAATCCAGAGGGCGGACTCCGTGCCACCGGGTCCGGATAGCCGGGTCCAGCCCGGGCATGACGAAAGAAGGCTCTCACTCCGGCAGCGTCACCAGCCCTTTGTCCGACAGCGGCCAGTGCGGGTTGTGGGCGACTTCCCAGAGATGGCCGTCGGGATCGGCGACATAGCCGCAATAGCCGCCCCAATGGGTCTTCTCCGGCGCCTTCTGTAGGCGCCCGCCCACGCCGACGAAGGCCGCAACGAAACGGTCCACCGCGAGCGGCGAGGGCAGGTTGCGCGCCAGCATGACGCCGCCGCCCTTGCCGCGCATCTCGGGAAGGTCGGCATCCTTGCAATAATGATCGCGGTCGTAGAGCGCGAGCACGACGCCCGAGCTCAGCACGAAGAAGCTGACCTCGCCTTCCACGCCGGCCTTGTCCGCGCGCCGGAAACCGAGCTTTTCGTAGAAGCGCGTCGAGGCCGAGACATCGGCCACGGCGAGCGTGATGAGGCTGATCTGGGGCTCTGGCGTCGCAGTCATGGTCTTCCCCTTTTCAGAACAGGGTCAGTTGTTCGCAAGGGCCACGCGGCGGCACGAAGAGGTCGGCGCGCAACTTCCGGCGCTGGGCGTTGATGCCGAGCCGCTTGGCGGCCAGCTCGAAGCGCCGCCCGATGGTCCAGGCATAGACGCCGTCCCCTCTCATCCGCTTTCCCCAGGTCGCATCATAAGCCTTTCCGCCACGGGTGGATTTCACCAGGTTGAGAACGTGGCGCATCTTGTCGGGCCGGTGCTCCAGCAGCCATTCGCGGAAAAGGTCCTTGATCTCGTGGGGCAGGCGCAGCAGCACATAGCCGGCCTCGCGCGCGCCGGCGGCGTGGGCCGCCTCGAGAATGCGCTCGATCTCCTCGTCATTCAGCGCCGGGATCACGGGCGCCACCATCACCGTCGTCGGCACGCCGGCCTCGCTCAGCCTGCGCAGCGCCTCGAGTCGCTTGGCCGGGGTCGGAGCGCGCGGCTCCAGCGCCCGCGCCAGCTTGCCGTCGAGCGTGGTCACCGACAGCGCCACCTTGGCGAGCCCCCGGGCGGCCATGGGCGCCAGGATGTCGAGATCGCGCAAAACAAGATCGGACTTGGTGACGATGCCGACCGGATGGCCGGTGCGCGCCAGCACCTCCAGAACCTGACGGGTAATGCGGAAGCGCCGCTCGATCGGCTGGTAGGGGTCGGTGTTGGTGCCCATGGCCATCACGCGCGGCTGGTAGCCGGGCGCCGACAATTCGCGCTCCAGAAGCTCCGCCGCGTTCGGCTTCACCGTCAGCTTGCTCTCGAAGTCGAGCCCGGGCGAAAGGCCGAGATAGGAGTGGGTCGGCCGTGCAAAGCAGTAGACGCAGCCATGCTCGCAGCCGCGATAGGGATTGATCGAGCGGTCGAACGAAATGTCGGGCGACTCGTTGCGCGTGATGATCCTGCGCGTCGCCTCGAAGGCGATGTCGGTCTTGAATGGCGGCAGGTCGGCCAGCACGTCCCAGCCGTCGTCCTCCTCCACCCGCTCATAGGGCTCGAAGCGGCCGCTGGTGTTGGAGATCGCGCCACGCCCGCGCCGCCGCCCGGCGGGGATGATCGCATCTTCGGGGAGAGAAGATGGATCGGGTGGGGGCGCCGGGCGGCGGGCTGGGGCGGGCACGAAGGCGATCCTTTTCGGAGTTCCCATTAATAAGAACATAACAAGAACATCTACGCAAGAGGCCGCAACTCTCGTGCCCACAGTTGCGTCGCGCCACTTTGTGGTGTTGGAACAGCTTCATGATCAGCGTGGTCATCCCCACACTCGACAGCGAGCGCGGCCTTCTCGCCACGCTCGGCTCGCTCGTCTCTGCCGCGGCGGATGGCGCGGTGCGGGACGTGGTGGTGATGGATGGCGGCTCGCATGACGGCACGGCCATTGTCGCCGATGCGGCGGGCTGCACTTTCGTGGCCGGCGAGCGCAGCCGCGCTGCCCGCCTGACGGAGGGCGCGCGCCGCGGACGCGGGCAATGGCTGCTCTTCCTCACGCCGGGCGTCGAGGTCGAGGAGGGCTGGTTCCGCGAGGCGCGGCTGTTCATGGAGCGCGTCGAGCGGCAGGGCGCGACCGCACATCGCGCCGGTGTCTTCCGTTTCGCCGTCGATGATTTCGGTTTCTCCGCCCGCGCCGCGGAATGGCGCGTGGCGCTGCGCGGCCTCGTCACCGGCCGGCCGCTGGGGGAGCAAGGCCTGCTCATCCACCGCTCCTTCTACGAGGCGCTGGGCGGCTTCCGCGCGCTCTCGGGCGTGGAGGATGTGGACCTGCTGCGGCGCATCGGCATGCGCCGCAGGGTGCGCCTGCGCGCCCGCCTTCTCATTCCGGCGGATTGCG
>Ga0182743_1004440_pt1 | contig 10619 bp, 10 predicted proteins | sample eDN3rd30CKraftOP_FD_128522 | JGI IMG/M metagenome (GOLD analysis project Ga0182743, IMG submission 128522) | Enriched Organic Plus compost microbial communities from Emeryville, California, USA - eDNA 3rd pass 30_C Kraft OP (version 2) (version 2) ... | reverse complement strand
GTGTAGCCGCCCAGGGGAATGAGTTCGCGGATTTTCTCGTAGCTGCCGTGCAGCTCCTTGAACTGCCGCGCCGCGCGCAGGTGCGCCGGCTCGCCGACCTGGGCCATGCAGCGGCTGACCGAGGCGCCGATGTCGATCGCCGGGTAGTGGCCGACGTCGGCCAGCCGGCGCGACAGCACGATGTGGCCGTCGAGGATGGCGCGGGCGCTGTCGGCGATCGGGTCCTGCTGGTCGTCGCCCTCGGCCAGCACCGTGTACAGCGCGCTCAGGCTGCCGCTGCCGGCCACGCCGTTGCCGGCGCTTTCCACCAGTTCCGGGAGCATGCCGAACACCGACGGCGGGTAGCCCTTGGTGGCCGGCGGCTCGCCCAGGGCCAGGGCGATCTCGCGCTGGGCCATGGCGTAGCGCGTCAGCGAATCCACCAGCAGCAGCACGTCGCGGCCCTGGTCGCGGAAGTAGGCGGCGATGCTGTGGCACAGCTCGGTGGCCTTCAGGCGCATCAGCGGCGACTCGTTGGCCGGCGCCACCACCACCACGGCCTTGCGCCGGCCTTCCTCGCCGAGGGAGTGCTGGATGAATTCCTGCACCTCGCGGCCGCGCTCGCCGATCAAGCCGACCACCACCACTTCGGCCTTGGTCTGCCGGGTGATCATGCCCAGCAGCACGCTCTTGCCCACCCCGCTGCCGGCGAACAGGCCGACGCGCTGGCCCTTGCCGAGGGTCAGCAGGGCGTTGATGGCGCGCACGCCGACGTCCAGCGCCTCGGTCACCGGGCGGCGCTTGAGCGGGTTGACCGTGGGCAACTGCGCCGAGAGCGCGTCGCGCCCGCCCAGGCGGCCGCGTTCGTCCAGGGGTTCGCCGAGGCCGTTGACCACCCGCCCCAGCCAGGATTCGTCGATGCGCAGGGCGGCCTGTTCCTCGGCCGGGAACACCCGCGAGCCGGCGGCCAGGCCCACCGGCTTCTTGAACGGCATCAGGTAGGTGGTGTCGCGGTTGAAGCCAACCACCTGGGCGTCCAGCAGGCTGCCGTCGGCCTGTTCCACCAGGCAGCGCTGGCCGGTGGCGCGGCGGCAGCCGAGGCTTTCCAGCAGCAGCCCGGAAACACGCACCAGGCGCCCGCTGACCTTGGCCAGCTGCACCGAGTCCAGCGAGCGCAGGGCCTGGTCGACGTCGAGGCTGAAGCTTTCGCCCAGGGCCATCGTCAGTCGTCGCCCAGCAGGTGTTCGCCGAGCACCTGCATGCAGCTGTCCAGGCGTTGCTGGCAGCCGATGTCGGTTTCTTCCTCGGCGGTGAGCAGGCGGCATTCGCCCAGGGCCAGGCGCTCGTCGGGGACCAGGCGCCAGGCGGCGGCGCGTTCCGGCGCCAGCTCGCGGATGCGCGCGCATTCCTCGGGGTTGAGCAGCAGCTGCACGCTGTCCGGCTGTTCCGGCATGGCCGCCAGGGCCTCGTCGGCCAGGCTCAGCAGTTGCGTGGGGTGCAGCGTCAGCTCGCAGCGGATGACCTGCCGCGCCACCTTCTGCACCAGTTCCAGCAGTTGTTCGCGGCGCTGCGCCTCGAAGGCCTCGGCGAAGCGGCGGAATTCCTCGCACAACTTGTCCAGCGGCTGGGCGGCGGTCTCGAAGACGCGGCGACCCTCCTCGCGGCCTTCCTCGCGCCCCTGGCGCAGGCCTTCCTGGCGGCCCAGGCGCAAGCCCTCTTCATGGCCGGCCTCGCGGCCCTGCTCCAGGCCTTCGCGGTAGCCCTTGTCGCTGCCCTGCTGGTAGCCGTCGGCCACCGCCTTCTGCAGCTCGGCCGGGTCGCCGCCCTGCCATTGCTCCTGCAACGCCCCGCTGCAACGCGGCGGGAAGCGGTACGGCCGCCAGTCGCGGGCGCCGCCGCGGATCACCTTGACCGTCATGGGCGCCTCACTCCACCGTCTGTTCGCGGAACAGCTGCAGCTGGATTTCGCCTTCGGCGGCCAGCTCGCGGACCATCGCCATGATGTCGCGGCGCACCTGCTCGACGCGGCTCAGCGGCACCGGGCCCTGGCGGCGCTTGATGGCGTCCATCTGCTGCGCCTGGCGCTTGGGCATGGCGCCCTGGATGGCCTTGACCAGCGCCGGCTCCGCGCCCTTGAGCGCCACCACCCACTCTTCCAGAGGAATGGCTTCGAGCAGCGCCTGCAGGGTGTCCTGGCTTTGCCGGGAGAGGATGAAGAAGTCGTACATCTCTTCCTCGATGCGCTCCACCAGGCCGGAGTCGTGGCTGCGCAGCAGCTCGAACATCTGGTTCCGGTCGCCCTTGAAGCGGTTCATGATGTCCGCCGCCTGCTTGATGCCGCGCACCTGCGAGCCCTGGGTGGAGAGCACCGCCAGGCTGCGGTCGATCAGCTGTTCCAGCTCGGCGATGACCTCGCCGCTGACCTCGCTGAGGTTGGCGATGCGGTACAGCAGCTCGTCCTGACGCTCGGCCGGCAGGCATTCGAGCACCTGGCTGGCCATGGACGGCGGCAGGAAGGCGAGGAACACCGCCTGCATCTGCGCGTGTTCGTTGGCGATGAGGGCGGCGAACTGCTTGGGGTCCAGCCATTCCAGGCGGGCCATGCGGGCGCGGATTTCCTCGCCGTAGATGCTGTCCAGCAGGCTGCGGGTGATGTCGCTGCCCAGGGCCTTGCCGAGCATGCCGGCGAGGTAGCCGCGGGAGGCGCCCTTGATGCTGCTCTGCTCCTTGTAGTCCTCGAAGAAGCGGCCGATCACGTCCGAGACCATGGGCAGCTTGACGTTGTTCAGCCGCGCCATGGCCTGGCTGATGCTGATGATTTCCTCGCGGGAGAAGTGCCGCAGCACCCCGGCCGAGGTCTCGTCGCCCATGCTCAGCATGAGGATCGCCGCCTGCTCCATGGAGCTCATGGCGCGCCGGCGCACCGGCACGCGCGCTTCGTCAGCCGACGGGGTTGAGGTCTCGCTCATTGCGCCCTATCCATTGCTTGATCACTTCGGAGACCCGCTCGGGATCGTTCTTGGCGAGCATCTGCAGGTGCTCGATCTGGTGTTCCAGGCCCGAGCCCGGCGCCGGCAGGCGGATTTCCGAGAGCGGGTTGAGTTCGCTGAACACGCCCAGGGCGCGCGGCGCATCGCCCACCCGCGCCAGCAGGCGTTCGCCGTGCTCGTTGCCCAGCAGCGTGCCCAGGCCCTCCTCGCCCGCGGCCGGCGCCGGCTTGCGCTGGGTCAGGCTGCGCACCGCGGGGCGCACCACCAGCAGCAGCAACAACAGGCTGACCAGGCCGAACACGCCCAGGCGCACCCAGCCCTGCAGCTGGGCGTCGTCCCACCAGCGCACAGGTTCGTCCAGCGGCGCGGCGGCGACGAAGGGCAGCACCGAGAGCGACAGGCTGTCGCCGCGCGCGGCGTTGAAGCCCACGGCGTTCTTCACCGCCAGCTCCAGCTGCTTGCGGGTTTCCTCGCTCCAGCCGCCCTCGGGGGCCGCGGCGGCGTTGATCATCACCGCCACGCTCTGCTGGCGCAGGTTGAAGGGCGCGTGCTTGACGTGGGTGATGTTCTGGTCGTAGTCGAGCTGGCGGTTGGACTCCTTGCGCTGCGAGGTGGCCGCCTTGTCCTGGGTGTTATTGGCTGGCGCGGCGCCGGCCTGGGCGTTGCCCTGGCCCTGCTGCGGCTCCGGCGGCTTGACCGGAGCACGGTTGCTCAGCGAACCGGGCACGCCCAGGGCCAGTTCGTCCAGGGTGCTGTCGTCGCGCAGGGTCTCGCGGCGCAGGCGCGGCGTGTCGCCGTAGCTCTGCAGGGTCTCTTCCTTCTGGCTGAAGTCGATGTCGGCGGCCACGCTGACGCGGTAGTTGCCGGGCCCGACGATGGGCGCCAGCACCTGCTCGATGTTGGCCACCGCCTTTTGCTGGAAGTCGTCCACCAGCTGGCCGTTCTGCTGCGCCCCGCCCCAGGCGGCGAGCCCGCGGGAGAGCAGCACGCCGTGCTGGTCGACCACGCTGACGTTCTCCGGCTGCAGCTGCGGCACGCTGTTGGCCACCAGGTTGACCACCGCCGCCACCTGCTCCGGCTTGGGCCGGAAGCCCGGGGCCAGTTGCAGCATCACCGAGGCCTTGGCCGGCTCGCGCTGGCTGACCACGAAGGAACTCTGCTGGTCGATGGCCAGATGCACGCGGGCCTGCTGCACCCCCTCCATGGCCATCACGGTGCGCGCCAGCTCGCCTTCCAGGCTGCGCTTCAGGCGCACGTCCTGGACGAACTGGCTGGTGCCCAGCGGCTCGTCCTTGTCGAACAGTTCGTAGCCGGCCGGCACCGCGACCTTCACGCCCTTGGCCGCCAGCAGCATGCGCGCCCGCGCCAGCTGGTCGTCGCGCACCAGCACCTGGCCGCTCTGCGGGTGCAGGCGGTAGGCGATGCTGTCGGCGTCCAGCACCTGCATCACCTCGGCCGCCGGGTAGGCTTCGCCGGCGCCGTACAGCGGGTGGAAGGCGCCCTGGTCGCGCCACAGGTACCAGGTGCTGCCCAGGGCCAGCAGCGCAGCGCCGCCGGCCAGGCCCAGCAGGCTCAGGCGCGGGTCCAGGCGCAGCTTGTCCAGGGGCAGGCGGTCTTTGATCTTCTGCAGCACGGTTCAGCCCTTGTGCGCCGTCACAGCGGCATGTTCATGACTTGGTCGAAGGCGGTGGCGAGCTTGTTGCGCACCTGCAGCAAGGCGCTGAAGGACACGCTGGCCTGCTGGCTCTGGACCATGGCGCCGGCGAGGTCGTCGCTGCGCCCGGCGTCCACTGCGGCCATGGCTTCGCTGGCCTGGTGCTGCTGGGCGTCGACGGCGCGCAGGGCGTCCTCGAAGGCGTTGCCAAAGCCCGGCTCGGCGCCGGGGGCCTCGCTGGCCGGGCGGATGGGCACCGCCGACAGCGCGCGCAATTGCTGCATCTGCCCGAGCATCTCGCTGCGGGCCTGCTCGATGGGGTTCATGGCGACTCTCGTTTCAGAAGGACAGGTTCACGCCCTGCTCGCGCATGGCGTTGAGGCGGTAGCGCAGGGCCCGCGGCGTCATGCCGAGGCTTTCCGCGGCCTTGGTCTTGTGCCCGCCGAAGCGGCGGATGGTGTCGATCACGTGCTGGTACTCGGCCCACTTGCCGCTGGCGCGCAGGGCCGCCTTGCCGCCCTCGCCCGGCAGCGGCGCCGCCGCGGCCACGCTGGCCAGCTGCTCGGCCGGCGGCGCGAGCCCCAGGTCGCGCGGCTGGATGAACAGCCCGGCGCGCAGCACCAGGGCGCGCTGGATGACGTTCTCCAGCTCGCGCACGTTGCCCGGCCAGTCGTGGGCCAGCAGGGCCTGCCGCGCCGCTTCGGTGAGCAGCTCGGCGTGGCGCTCCTGGGGCGCGTACTGCTGGATGAAGCGCTGCGCCAGGGGCAGGATGTCGTCCTTGCGCTCGCGCAGCGGGCTGATGTGCAGCGGCAGCACGTCGAGGCGGAACATCAGGTCGGCGCGGAAGCGCCCGGCGCTGACTTCTTCCTGCAGGTCGCGGTTGGTGGCGGCGATGACGCGCACGTTCAGGCGGATTTCGCGCTGCCCGCCCAGGCGCTCCACGCGCTGCTCCTGCAGCACGCGCAGCAGCTTGGCCTGCAGGCCCAGGGGCAGTTCGCCGATCTCGTCCAGCAGCAGGGTGCCGCCGTTGGCCTGCTCGAACTTGCCCGGCTGGGCGCTGACCGCGCCGGTGAAGGCGCCGCGCTCGTGGCCGAAGAGGATGGATTCGAGCATCTGCTCGGGAATCGCCGCGCAGTTCACCGCCACGAAGGGCGCCTGCGGCTCGGCGGAGAAGCGGTGGATGTAGCGTGCCATCAGCTCCTTGCCGGTGCCGGTCTCGCCGCTGATCAGGATCGGCGCGCGGGTCTGCGCCACGCGCTGGGCCAGCGCCAGCAGGCGGCGCCCGGCGCGCGACTGCGAGACGAAGCCTTCGCCGGCCACCGCCGCCTGTTCCTGGCGGTGCAGCAGCGCGGCCAACTGGCTCTCGCTGAAGGGCGCCAGCAGGTAGTCGATGCAGCCCATCTCCAGCAGTTGGGCGGCCATTTCCTGGTCGGCGTATTCCACCACTGGCACCAGGCTCAGCTGCGGCACGCGCTGCAGCAGTTCGCCGATCTGCGGGAAGCTGCGCTGCGGGCGGCGCTCGGCGAAGACGAAGACCGGGCCGCAGGCCGCCAGGTCGACGGCGTCCAGCCCGGCCGCGTTCTTCACCCGCAGCACGCGCCGGCCCAGGCGCGCCAGGCCGTCATTGAGCAGGTCCAGGCCGATCTCGCCGGCGCCGCCGACGATCACCACCTGTTGCGCCGCCAGGCTGGCTTCTTCATTGCAACTGGCCAATTGACTGAACTGTTTCAATGCAACTTTCCTGCGTCTGGACCGCCCTCGGGACGGCGCTCGGTTATTCCATCGAAGCCATGGCGGCGATGAACTTTCATTTGCCGGCAGGCAGTGGCCGGATGAACTTCCGGCCGCTATAGGAAGGAATTACCGAACGCCTTCCCTTTAATTACGAAGGGGCCTTAAGGAATGACTTTTTCCTGTCGCCCTTCAACTGTGCGAGGGAACTTTTCCAACAGAACCTCGTCACAGGCGCAACGTTAACCAGCGCACACCGCGACCGACGAGTCAGTTTTCGTCAAATCCGCTCAGGCGCCCGCGAATGACGATCAAAAACGTCATTTGATATCTATTGATTTAACCGCCAGGGCCCGCCTGCCTAGACTTCCGCCCCAATCGCAGGCTCTGCCGCGCGTCGAACCGATGCCCGCGGCGAGCACCCGGGGTTCGCCCCGCGCCGCCTCAGGCCGTGCCCCGGCGACCCCCTGCGCAGCCCCACTTCCGGAAGTCGACCCAACCCATGACTGGCCAATCCAAAGTCCACCACGGCGTGCCCTCGGAAAGACTCGTGCGCCTGCAGCCGCACAAGTTGGGCCGGCATTACCACAAGGTTCCGCAATATATTCGCGAGATCGCCCACAAGCATCCGCGCATCATCAGCGATTATTTCCTGCGTAGTTACCGCATCAATCTGGAACTGCAGAAAGTCGAGGTCCAGGAAAGTGCGCCGCGGCCGGCCGAATGCATCTTCCGCTGCCCTTCCGGCAAGGTCGGTTTCGCCATCGACCGCCCGCTGCTGACCGAAGCCCTGGAGTGCTACTACGGCGGCACCTCGCTGCCCAGCCACGACACCCCGCCGATCAGCACCTCCGAGCAGCGCATGCGCAAGCGCCTGGGGGTGGACGTGACCCAGCTGTTCGCCCGCTCGCTGCTGCTGGGCGACACCTTCGGCGAGCTGACGCCCCACGACAACGACTACGAGCTGGTGAGCTGGGAGTACGTGGCCGAGTTCCACTTCCTCAGCCACATCACCGGCAGCCAGGCCTCGCTGTTCATCTACCTGGACGCCGAGCTGGCCGACGCGCTCACCTCCCGCCTGGCCGGCCCGCCGCCGGCGCGCCTGGGCGGCAGCCCGGCGCAGCATCTATTGCACCTGCCGGTGCGCCTGGACTGCGTCATCGCCGCGCTGCAGATGCCGCTGGCCCAGGCCCTGCAGATGCGCCCCGGGGACATCCTGCCGGTGCGCCTGCTGGAGCGCTGCGAGGTGCAGGTGAACCAGCAGAAACTCTTCCGCGGCACCCTCTTCGAAGAAGACGGCGGCCTCTTCCTGACCTCCCTCGAGAGCGTGAAAAGCCCATGAGCCAAGTCACCGACAGCGAACTGGACAACCTCCTCAACGACGCCGGCCTGGCCCTGGACGAGGCGCCAGCGGCCGGCCCCGAGGCGCTGGCCGCGCCGCGCCAGGACCTGAGCTTCTTCGGCAAGATCCCGGTGAACCTCACCCTGGAGGTGGCCTCCACCGAGATTTCCCTGAAGGAGTTGATGGAGGTCGACGCCTCCAGCGTCATCGCCCTCGACAAGCTGGCCGGCGAGCCGCTGGACCTGAAGGTCAACGGCGCGCTGTTCGCCAAGGCCGAGGTGGTGGTGATGAACGGCAACTACGGCCTGCGCGTGCTGGAACTGTGCGGCGCCGGCCTGGACGACCTGGCCCGATGAGACGCGCGCGGCACTGGCTGGCCCTGGGCCTGGCGCTGGCCGGCATGCTGCCCGGCGTGGTGCTGGCCGCCGGCGGCGAGATTTCCCTGCTGAGCCTGAACGACACCGGCCACGGCCAGGAGCTGAGCGTGAAGCTGCAGATCCTGGTGGTGATGACGCTGCTCGGGCTGCTGCCGGCCATGCTGCTGATGATGACCAGCTTCACCCGCTTCATCATCGTGCTGGCCATCCTGCGCCAGGCCATGGGCCTGCAGCAGAGCCCGCCGAACAATGTGCTGGTGGGCATCGCCCTGTGCATGACGCTGCTGGTCATGCGCCCGGTGTGGAAGGAGGTGTACACCGAGGCCTACGAGCCCTTCCAGGCCGACGCCATCACCCTGGAGCAAGGCCTGGGCAAGGCCAAGGCCACCCTCGGCCGCTTCATGCTCGCGCAGACCGGCAAGACCTCCCTGGACACCCTGCTGGCCCTGGCCGGCGAGAAGATGCCGGCGAACAAGGCCGACCTGGACTTCTCCCTGCTGCTGCCGGCCTACGTGCTCAGCGAGCTGAAGACCGCCTTCCAGCTCGGCTTCATGATCTTCGTGCCCTTCCTGGTCATCGACCTGGTGGTGGCCAGCGTGCTCATGGCCATGGGCATGATGATGCTCTCGCCGATGATGATCTCGCTGCCGTTCAAGCTCATGGTGTTCGTCCTGGTCGACGGCTGGGCGCTGCTGATGGGCACCCTCACCTCCAGCATCCAGCCGTTCTGAGGCCGCCATGCTCACCCCGGAATACGCCGTCGAGATCATCGCCAACGCCGTGCACATCACCGCCATCGTGGTCTGCGTACTGGTCCTGCCGAGCCTGCTCGGCGGCCTGCTGGTGAGCATCTTCCAGGCCGCCACGCAGATCAACGAGCAGATGCTCAGCTTCCTCCCGCGGCTGCTGATCACCCTGGGCATGCTGGTGTTCGCCGGGCACTGGATACTGCGCACCCTCAGCGACCTGTTCATCGAAACCTTCAAGCAGGCCGGGCACCTGGTCGGCTAGCCATGCACGCCAACGAGTCGCTGCTGCAGGCCAGCCAGTACCTGCAGGAACTGCAGCGCTACTGGTGGCCGTTCTGCCGGATCATGGCCATGCTCGCCATGGCGCCGCTGCTCAACCACCGCTCGCTGCCGCGCCAGGTGCGCATCCTCCTGGCCATCGGCCTGACCCTCGCGCTGGCCGGCGCCCTGCCCCGCCCGCCGGCCATCGAGGCGCTGTCGGCCGAAGGGCTGCTGGCGGCGCTGGAGCAGATCGCCGTGGGCGCCGTGCTGGGCCTTGCGCTGCAACTGGTGTTCGTGATCTTCAGCCTGGTCGGCGAGGTGGTGTCCACCCAGATGGGCATGGCCATGGCGCGCTACAACGACCCGGTGAACGGCGTGTCCTCGTCCTCGGTGGTCGGCCAGTTGTACTTCCTGCTGCTGGCCCTGCTGTTCCTCGCCAGCGACGGCCACCTGCTGGTGGTCAGCGTGCTCTACCAGAGCTTCCACTACTGGCCGGTGGGCGGCGGCCTGGCCTACGCCGGCTTCGCCACCCTGGCCTACGCCCTGGCCTGGGTGTTCTCCGCGGCCACCCTGATCAGCCTGCCGCTGGCCTTCTGCATGTTCCTCGTGCAGTTCTGCTTCGGCCTGCTCAACCGCATCTCGGCGGCGATGAACCTGTTCTCCCTGGGCTTCCCCATGGCCATCCTCACCGGCCTTGCGTGCATCCGCCTGACCCTGCCGGGCCTGCCCGACACCTACCTGCAGCTGACCCGCGCGCTGCTGGACAACCTCGGCCAGCTGCTGCGAGGCACCGGCCATGGCTGAACAGGGCGGCTCCCAGGAAAAGACCGAAGAGGCCAGCGAGCACAAGCTGCGCCAGAGCCGGCAGAAAGGCCAGGTGCCGCGCTCCAAGGACCTGGCCGGCACCGTGGCGCTGCTCTGCACCCTGCTGGTGCTCAAGGCCTGCGTCGGGCGCTTCTTCGACGGCCTGGCCGACAGCTTCCGCTTCGCCTACCTGGACCTGCACCGCAGCGAGGTGGGCCTGGACGACCTGGCGCTGATCCTCGGCCAGCACATCTGGCTGATGGTCCAGCTGCTGCTGCCGCTGCTGCTCACCCCGCTGCTGGTGGTGGCCTTCGGCATGGTCCCCGGCGGCTGGATATTCGCCTCGGCCAACCTGGCGTTCAAGGCCAGCAAGCTCAACCCCATCACGGGTCTTGCGCGGATGTTCTCGCTGCAGAACCTCACCGAGCTGCTCAAGTCGCTGCTGAAGATGGCGGTGCTGCTGGGCGTGGCCTGGTACCTGCTGCTGGACGCCCTGCCGCAGCTCATCGCCCTGCAGCGCAGCGACATCCGCAGCGCCATCGGCGGCGCCCTGGGCCTGCTGTTCGACACCCTGATCGGCCTGCTGGCGGTGTTCGTGTTCTTCGCCCTGCTGGACATCCCGCTGCAGCGCTTCCTGTTCCGCAAGCGCATGCGCATGACCAAGCAGGAGCGCCGCGAGGAGCACAAGACCCAGGAAGGCCGCCCGGAAGTGAAGGCGCGCATCCGCCAGGT
>Ga0182743_1004439_pt1 | contig 10620 bp, 9 predicted proteins | sample eDN3rd30CKraftOP_FD_128522 | JGI IMG/M metagenome (GOLD analysis project Ga0182743, IMG submission 128522) | Enriched Organic Plus compost microbial communities from Emeryville, California, USA - eDNA 3rd pass 30_C Kraft OP (version 2) (version 2) ... | reverse complement strand
TTTCGCGCGCGGTGATCGTCTTCTTCCGGCGGCTGGGCGGATAGAGCATCTGCATCGCGCCCACTTCGTCGATCACGTCGATGGCCTTGTCCGGCAGCTTGCGATCGTTGATGTAGCGGGCCGAAAGTTCGACCGCCGTCTTGATCGCATCGGGCGTGTACTTGACCTTGTGATGTTCCTCGAAGGCGGAGCGCAGCCCGCGCAGGATCTTGATCGTATCCTCCACCGTCGGCTCGTTCACATCGATCTTCTGGAACCGGCGCAGCAGCGCGCGATCCTTCTCGAAGTGGTTGCGGAACTCCTTGTACGTGGTCGAACCGATGCAGCGGATCGCCCCGCTGGACAGCGCGGGCTTCAGGAGGTTGGACGCGTCCATCGCCCCGCCGCTGGTGGCGCCAGCGCCGATCACCGTGTGGATTTCATCGATGAACAGCACCGCTTCGGGCATCTTTTCGAGTTCGGAGACGACCTGCTTCAGCCGTTCCTCGAAATCGCCGCGATAGCGGGTGCCCGCCAGCAGCGAACCCATGTCGAGCGAATAGATCACCGCATCGCGCAGCACTTCGGGCACATCGCCTTCCACGATCTTGCGCGCCAGCCCTTCGGCGATGGCGGTCTTGCCGACGCCGGGATCGCCGACATAGAGCGGGTTGTTCTTCGACCGGCGGCAAAGGATCTGGATCGTCCGGTCCACTTCCGGGCCACGGCCGATCAGCGGATCGATCTTGCCGCCCAGCGCCTTCTCGTTGAGATTGACGCAGAACTGGTCGAGCGCGGAATCCTTGGCAGACGCCTTGCTTTCCGCCTTTTCTTCGGACTGAGCGGGGTTTTCCGCACTGGTTGGCGCGCGGGTTTCGGACTGGCGCCCGCCCTTGCCGATGCCATGGCTGATGAAACTCACCGCATCCAGGCGGCTCATATCCTGCTGTTGCAGGAAATAGACGGCATAGCTGTCACGCTCGGAAAACAGCGCTACCAGCACGTTTGCGCCGGTAACGGTGTCCTTGCCCGAGGACTGGACATGCAGGATGGCACGCTGGATCACGCGCTGGAAACCGGCGGTCGGCTGCGGATCGGCATCGTCGCCGGTTTTGAGCGACTGGTATTCCTGATCGAGATACTGGCGGACGACATCGCCAAGGTCGTTCAGTTCGACCCCGCACGCGCCCATCACTTCGGCGGCATCGGGATCGTCGATCAGGGCGAGCAGGAGGTGTTCCAGCGTCGCGTATTCGTGGCTCCGGTCAGCGGCATTGGCAAGCGCGTTGTGGAGCGTCTTTTCCAAGTTTGCGGCGAAACTGGGCATCTAGGGGCCTTTCGCTAGGGGAGCTCTTTGTTGCGTAAACGAAAAGAGCAGGAGTGGATGTGTGTTGCAACCTATATGGGGGCGCTGCGCCGAAAAAGGAGGGGCAGCCGCACGCATCGCCTAGCTGCGCGGTTTGAACAGCGCGTCGGCCGCCAGCCGGTGCGCCGCCGCGCGTTCGCGATGGGCTTTCACCCGCGCGATTTCCGCTTCGAGAAGGCAGATGCGATCATCCAGCTCGTCCTGCGAATAGCTGTCGAGGCTCTCGGTCGAGAGCTTGGCGGCTGCGTCTCCGCGCCGCCTGGGGAGATCGTCCTCGTCCATTGCGGTGCAGCATTTCCTTTCTCGGGCTTGCTGTCAATGGACATGGCCGTTACCCGTTTGGGAAAGGGGGCCCGGATCGTATAGCGGGCCGCCTGACGGGTAGCGAAATATGGGGATTTGGGTGACCGGAGCAACACCGCACACCATGCTGGCGATCGGATTCGACGAACCCGGCGGGCCGGACGTGCTGCGGGCGCGGGAACTGCCCGTGCCGCGGCCCGGCGCAGGCGAAGTGCTGATCAAAGTGGCGTTTGCTGGGGTCAATCGCCCCGATGTGGCCCAGCGGCAGGGACACTATCCGCCGCCGCCGGGCGCTTCGCCGATTCCGGGGCTGGAACTGTCGGGCACTGTCGTGGCGCTGGGCGCGGGCGTGCCCTCGGAACTGGCCGGGCAGGAAGTTTGCGCGCTGGTCACCGGCGGGGGCTATGCCGAATATTGCCTGGCCAAGGCGGGGCATTGCCTGCTGGTGCCCGAAGGTCTGCCGCTGGATCAGGCGGCGGCTATCCCCGAAACGCTGTTCACCGTCTGGCACAACGTGTTCGAACGCGGGTTCGCGGTGGCGGGGGAAACCATGCTGGTGCACGGCGGAACCAGCGGCATCGGCACCATGGCGGTGAAGCTGGCGCGGCTGTTCGGGATCGAAGTGATCGTGACGTGCGGCAGCGATGAAAAATGCGCCGAAGCGCTGCGCCTGGGGGCCGATCATGCGATCAATTACCGGACGCAGGATTTCGTCGAGGAAGTGCGGGCACTGACGGACGGTTGCGGCGTTGATCTGGTGCTGGATATGGTTGCGGGGGATTATGTCGCACGCAATCTGAAATGCCTGGCCGAAGATGGCCGCCATGTCACCATTGCGGTGCAGGGCGGGGTCAGGGCGGAGATCAACATGGCCCAGGTGATGATGCGCCGTTACACTTTGACCGGATCGACGCTGCGCGCCCGGTCGGACGGGTTCAAGGCGTTGCTGGCCGACGATATCCAGCGCAATGTGTGGGATATGGTGGCCGATGGCCGCCTGCGCCCGGCGATGGATTGCCGTTTCCCTTTGCGGGAAGCCGCGGCGGCCCATGCCCGGATGGAAGCCGGGGATCATATCGGCAAGATCGTGCTGGAGACCTGAGATGGAGCGGCTGGTTCTGCATGAGGACCCGCGCAGCGGCAATTGCTACAAGATCCGGCTGACGGCTGCCTTGCTTGGGCTGGCGCTGGAACGGGTCGCTTACGATGGCCTGAAAGGTGAAACGCGCACGCCCGATTTCCTCGCCCGCATCAATCCCGGCGGACGCATCCCGGTGTTGCAGATCGGGGACCGGTTCCTGCCTGAAAGCAATGCGGCGTGCTGCTATCTTGCCGAAGGCAGCGCGCTGATCCCGCAGGACCGGTTCGAAAAGGCGGAAATGCTGCGCTGGATGTTCTTCGAACAGAACAGCCACGAACCGAATATCGCGGCCCTGCGGATGTGGCTGCGCTTCATCGGCGAACACAAACTTTCGCCGCAGCAGCGCGGGCAGATTCTGGCCAAGCGGATCGCGGGGGAAGACGCGCTGGCGACGATGGATCGCCATCTCGGCAGCCGGGAATGGATGGTGGGGGCGTCGGTCACGCTCGCCGATATCGCGCTCTATGCCTATACCCATGTCGCCGAAGCGGGCGGGTTCCGCCTGCACGACTATCCCCAAATCTGCGCCTGGCTCGAACGGATGACCACGCTGCCGGGCTACGTGCCGATGCACGATTGATCGCATGATCCCGGCTTTTCAGGGCGATGTCACGAAACCGTCACCCGATTGAGACAGGCGTGTAACATTCCTGCGGCAGGGGGGCCGCATGGGGATAGAACCGTTCATCGATCCGATGCGGGACCAGGACGGCGCGATGCCGGTGGCACTGCCTTTCCTGAACAGCGCGCCCGCCATGTCCGAACTGAGGCCCGAACCGGGGCCCGAAGGCCGCCGCCGCTATCGCACGATCTGGATTTCGGACGTGCATCTCGGCACGCGCGGCTGCAATGCCGAAATGCTGATCGATTTCCTCGATTCGGTCGACAGCGAGACGCTGTATCTGGTGGGCGACATCATTGACGGCTGGCGGCTGAAGAAGAAGTTCTACTGGCCCGCCAGCCACAACGAAATCGTCTGGCGCATTCTCAAGCGGGCCCGGCGCGGCACGCGGATCGTCTATATTCCCGGCAACCATGACGAAATGTTCCGCCAGTTCACCGGGCTAAATTTCGGCGGGGTCGAAATCCGCCGGGCGGCGTTCCACACCACCGCGGATGGCCGCCGCCTGATGGTGCTCCATGGCGACGAATTCGACACAGTGATGCTGGCCCATCGCTGGCTCGCGTTCGTGGGCGATGCGCTGTACCATGTGCTGATGGGTTGCAACCGCCGTGTGAATGCGGTGCGGCGCCGTTTCGGCCTGCCTTACTGGTCGCTTTCGAAAGTGGCCAAGCACAAGGTCAAGAACGCGGTCGAATTTATCTCGCGTTATGAACAGGTTGTCAGCCGTGCAGCGGCCGAACGCGGGGTCGACGGCTTGGTGTGCGGCCACATCCATACGGCGGAAATCCGCGATTTCGATGGGGTGGCCTACTACAACGATGGCGATTGGGTGGAAGGCTGCACCGCGCTGGTCGAACATATGGACGGGCGGATGGAAGTGCTGCACTGGCCCGAGGAAATGGCGCGCCGCGCGGCGGAGGCGGCCGGGCAACCGGCGGCGCAAGCGATGGGGCGCGCGGCATGAGCGGGCTGCGCATTGCCATCGTCACCGATGCCTGGACCCCGCAGGTCAACGGCGTCGTCCGCACATTGACCACTCTGGCGGGCGTGCTGCGCGGCTGGGGGCATGACATCACGGTGATCTCGCCCGACCGGTTCCGGTCCTTGCCGTGCCCCAGCTATCCCGAAATCCGCCTCGCGCTGGCGCGGCAGGGGACGGTGGGGGCCTGGCTCGACCGGGCGGCGCCCGATGCGATCCATATCGCCACCGAAGGGCCGCTGGGGCTGGCGGCGCGCCGCTATTGCCTGCGGCGCGGTGTGTCGTTCACCACTGCCTATCACACCCAGTTCCCCGATTATCTCGCCCGCCGCACGCGCCTGCCCGCCGCGGCGTTCTGGCCCTATATCCGCTGGTTCCACCGCCCTTCCGCCGGGATCATGGTGGCGACGGAATCGGTCAGGGCGCAACTGCGCGAACAGGGCCTGACCCGGCTCTATCCGTGGAGCCGGGGGGTGGACCTTGCCCATTTCACCCCGGCTGCCGCCCCGCCGGATCTGTTCGGAAAACTCGAACCCCCGATCCAGCTCTATGTCGGGCGGGTCTCGGTGGAAAAGAACATCGAGGCGTTCCTCGCCAACCCGCATCCGGGGGCGAAAGTGGTGGTGGGGGACGGCCCGGCCCGCGCGCGGTTGCAGGCCCGGTTTCCCGAGGCGGTGTTCCTCGGTTCGCAAAGCGGGCAGGCGCTCGCGGCCTGCTATGCCGGGGCGGATGTCTTCGTCTTTCCCAGCAGGACCGACACATTCGGGCTGGTGATGATCGAAGCGCTGGCCTGCGGCACGCCGGTGGCCGCCTATCCGGTGCAGGGCCCGTGCGATATCCTGACGCCCGCCGTGGGTGCGATGGACGAACGGCTCGATCATGCGATTGCCGCCGCGCTCACACGCGATCGCGCTGGCTGCGCGGCTTACGGGGCTTCCTTCACCTGGGAGGCGAGCGCGCGCCAGTTCGTCGCGGCGCTGGCCTGCGATCCGCTTGCGGCGGCGCATGGCGCACTGGCGGCCTGACGCCCTTTTTGGCGCGCATTATCCTTGCCCAATCGCGGGCAATCGCTTAGATAGATGGGCGAACGGCCGCTCCGGAAGGGGCGGCCCTTATATTTTCACCGTGTGATTCAGTCCCCTTCCCGCATGGGTGCGGAAGGCGGAACAGGGCCCGGCAAGGGCTGGAGAAAAGCCATGTCCCAACCGACACCACTTATGCCGCATGCGACCGCTTCCTGGCTGGTCGACAATACGGCGCTCACGTTCGAACAGATCGCCGAATTCTGCGGTCTGCATATCCTGGAAGTGCAGGCGATGGCCGACGATCTGGCCAGCAGCAAGTACACCGGGCGCGATCCGATCCATTCGGGCGAACTGACTCATGAAGAAATCGCCCGGGGGCAGGACGATCCGGAATACCGCCTGCAGATGCAGCGCGCGCCGGTTTCGGTCAGCCGCACCAAGGGGCCGCGCTACACGCCGGTGTCCAAGCGGCAGGACAAGCCCGATGGCATCGCCTGGCTGATCCGCAACCACCCGGAAATCTCCGATGCCCAGATCGGCAAGCTGATCGGCACCACCCGCAACACGATTGCCGCGGTGCGTGACCGTTCGCACTGGAACATCCAGAACATCCAGCCCAAGGACCCGGTGACTCTGGGCCTGTGTTCGCAGCGCGAACTCGATGCCGTGGTCGCCAAGTCGGCGAAGAAGGCCGGGCTTGAAGGCGCGGCCGGGGCGGACAGCGCGCTGGGCGGCGATCGTCAGGCGCTGATCGAAGAATTGCAGGCCGAACGCGAAGCCGCTGCCAAGGCCGCCGCCGAAGCAGCACAGGAAGCCGAAGCGCAGGCATGGCTCGAAGCCCGCCGTGCCCAGCAGGCGGAAGACCAGAACTGATCCTTCGCGGATAATGCCGATTGGGGCTTGCCGAGCATCGCGCAACGCCCCAATCTGCACCTGTGACTAGCGCAGAAAACAGGGACCGCCGGCCTGTTCTGGCCGGAGAGCATTTCGCCCATTACGGGGTGTGGGACATCGATCTTCCGCCGCTGGGGGTGCCCGATCTCCTGCGGCAGGCGGTGGACAGAACCCCCGATGCGCCGCTGGTCGATTTTCTCGGCCGGACCTATTCCTACCGCGCGATATGGCGGGCCGCGCAACGCTTCGCGGCCGGATTGCAGCAGGCCGGTTTCGGCCGGGGGGACCGGATCGGGCTCTATCTGCCCAATGTCCCGCATTATGTCTCGGCCTATTACGGGGCCATGCTGGCGGGAACGACGCTGGTCAATTTTTCCCCGCTCTATTCGGCCGAGGAACTGGAGGCGCAAGTCGTCAATTCCGGCACCCGTTTGCTGGTCACGGTGGATTCGGCGGCGCTGCTGCCCACGGCATTGGATGTGCTCGACAATTCGCCGCTCGAACGGCTGATCGTCACCCGGCTGGCTGATATGCTGCCGTTCCCCAAGAACTGGGCGCTGCGCCTGCTGGGCCGCAAGCAGCTCACCCCGGTTCGCGCACGGGCCGATGTCACCGCGTGGGATGGTTTCCTGTCCCCCCACGCGCCGGAGCCGGTGGCGATTGATCCCGAACGCGATCTGGCCCTGCTGCAATACACCGGCGGCACCACCGGCACCCCCAAGGGGGCGATGCTGACGCACCAGAATCTCACCGCCAATGCCCGGCAGGTCAAAGCGATCGACCCCGATCAGGGACGGCGGGACATGGTGTTGGGCGTGCTGCCGCTGTTCCATGTCTTCGCCAACACCTGCGTGCTCAACCGCACGGTCGCCAACGGCGGCTGTATCGCGATGCTGCCGCGGTTCGATGTGAAGCAGGTGCTGGCCACCAGCCGCCGGGCGCGGCCGACATCGCTGTTCGCGGTGCCGACGATGTATCAGGCGCTGCTGGAGCATCCCGCGCTGCGGCGGGAGGATTTCGCGTCGCTTCGCGAAACGATCTCGGGCGGCGCGCCTTTGCCCTTGCCGCTCAAGCGCAGCTTCGAGGAGCGCACCGGGGTCAAAGTGATCGAAGGATACGGGCTGACCGAAAGCAGCGGCGTGGTGGCGACCAATCCGTTGCAGGGCGAAAACCGTGCGGGCACGATCGGCCAGCCCCTGCCGCAGACCCGGGTGCGGCTGCTCGACAAGGACGATCCCCTGCGCGATCCCCCGCCAGGCGAACCGGGCGAACTGGCCGTGGCCGGGCCGCAGGTGATGCAGGGTTACTGGAACCGCCCGGATGCCGCCGCGACGGCTTTCGTCGAGCGTGACGGGGAGCGCTGGCTGCGCACCGGCGATATCGCCGTGATCGAGCCTGACGGCTTCCTGCGCATTGTCGATCGGCTGAAGGACATGATCAATGTCGGCGGCTTCAAAGTCTTCCCCAGCGTGCTCGAAAAGCATCTGCTGGATCATCCGGCGGTGAAGGAAGCGCTCGTGATCGGCGTGCCCGATGCCTATCACGGGGAAAGGCCGCGTGCTTATGTCACGCTGGAAGATGGCGCCCCGCCGGTGACGGGGGACGAACTGCTGCAATGGCTCACCCCGCATATCGGCAAGCATGAGCGGATCGAATCGGTGGTTATCCGGCCATCTCTGCCGAAGACGGCGATCGGGAAGCTGGATCGCAAGGCGCTGGTGGCCGAAGTGCTGGGGGCGCAGGGCTGATCCCCGCCCATTGCTGCGCGGGGCCACGCGGGCCCCGGCGCGCGGCGGCAATTTGGCAGGCGATTAGCTGGCGAGCGTCAGGCGCGGTTCGTCGTCACCCGGCGTCTTGGGGGGGGAAGCGGCGTCCGTGGCGGCCGGCCTGGCCGGTGCGCGGTGAGAGAAGCGGCCTTCGACCTGCGCGCCCTGTTCGATCGTCAGCGCATCGTACTGGACATCGCCTTCGATCCGCGCGGTGCGCAGCACGGTCAGTTCGCGGGCGCTGATCGAGCCGCTGATCGCCCCGGCGAGGCGGGCGGTTTCCGTGGTGATCGTGCCGACGATGGCGCTGCTTTCGCCTTGCACCAGGCTGGCGCAGGAAATATCGCCTTCGATCCGGCCGTCGACGCGCAGATCGGCCGTGGCCACCACGTCGCCCTTGATCGTGACATCGCTGCCGATCAGCGACGAACCGCCGGGATGGTTATCGTGCTGCACGGGGCGGGCTACGCTCTGCTGCGGTTCGATTTCGGACTTCCTTGAGAACATGAGGGGCAGCCTCCAGAAAAGGACGCGGATTGACCGCGCGGCCATTGATCAGCACTTCGAAATGAAGATGCGGGCCGGTGGAGCGGCCCGTGCTGCCGATGGCGCCAATGATGTCCCCGGCATCGACTTCCTGTCCCAGCCGGGCGCGAAATGCGGACATATGCGCATAGCGCGTTACGAGCCCATTGCCATGGCTAATTTCAACTGTGTTGCCATAGCCGTTCTGCACGCCGCGGAAGGTGACTTTGCCCGGCGCGGTGGCATAGATCGGCGATCCGGTCGGGCCACGGAAATCGAGGCCGGAATGCATCGCGGGATGCGCGTTGAACGGATCGCGGCGATAGCCGAAGCCCGAGGAAATCATGCTGAGGCTGGCGGGCAGGACTTGCGGGATGCCGGCCAGCCCGCGTTCCAGCGCGTCCATCCGGGCCAGCGCCAGACCCAGTTGTTCGAAGCGCGGATGGAGCGAACCGTTGTTTTCCGTCGACAGCATTTCCAGCGGGCCGCCGCGTGCTTCTTCCACATCGTCGGTCATCTGGCGCGGGTTGAGTCCCAGCTTGCGAAGCCCCGCCGCCGCGCTGTCCGCGCGCCGGTTGGCCAGGCGGGTCAGCCGTTCGGCGAAGGCAAGCTGGCGGGCTTCGATCCGGGCGAGGGCCGCCGCTTCGGGCAGGATGGCGCTGATCTTGGCCAGGGTCTTGTCTTCCGCGGCCGCCGCTTCGGCCGTGCCATGCAGCGCTTCGCTTTCGAGCTTGGCGTCGGCGGGCAGACTTTCCACCATTTCTTCGAGGAAATCCTGCCGCCGCCTGAGGCTTTCGGCCGCGGCTTTGAGCTCGTTGCGATAATGGGAAACGCTGTCTTCGGCCTGGCTGACCTGGGCTTCGCGCCTGTTGAGCGCGTTCTGCTCCGCACGGGAGAGGAAGTGGCCGCTCGTCACCGCCGCCATCACGCCGATCCACAGCAGGACAGCCGCGAGCACGAGCGCGGCTGCGGCGATCTGCACCCGCGAAGAAACGGTTATGAAGCGAACCTGACCTTTCGAGCGCACGAAGAACTCGCGGTCAGGAAACCAGGCAGCAAGCCGCGTGCCCAGTCCGCCGGAAATGTGGTTAGCCAAGACGATCCCTTGCGGTATTCCTGCGAGAGGCGGCCCGTTAGCACGTGTTCAACAGCAAGCAAAAAGCGGATCGTGATGAAACTGGCTGAGTCGAACGAGGACTGCGATGAATCGTTCCCGGAAGTTTTTAAATCATCGCGCCGAATTACTTGAAGACATAAAATTGCATGGATTGGCTGGCGATTCGCCGCTGACATACCCATGCCGGAATGCTAGGTGCCTCTGCTATGACTGTTGATAATCTCGCTATCGCCGAAGCAGAAACCGTGCTGACCGAAACGCCCGAACTGTTGATCGAACGCCTTGCCCATGCAGGCCGTGCGGCGCAGCGCGTTCTGGCCCGTATGGACGATCCGGCCAAGGCGCGGGCGCTGCATCTGGCGGCGCAGGCGTTGCGCGATGCGGAGCCGGACATTCTCGCGGCCAACGCGCGCGACATGGAAGCGGGCGCGGCGCGGGGCCTGACATCCGCCCTGCTGGATCGCCTGCGGCTGGATTCCGCGCGGCTGGCGGGCATTGCCGACGCGGTGGATGCGGTGGCGGACCTGCCCGATCCGGTGGGCGATGTGATCGATCGCGCCGAACGCCCCAACGGCCTGCAGCTTTCCCGCGTGCGGGTGCCGATCGGGCTGATCGGGATCATCTACGAAAGCCGCCCCAACGTCACGGTGGATGCCGCCGTGCTCTGCGTGCGCGCAGGCAATGCGACGCTGCTGCGGGGGGGGAGCGAGGCGATCCATTCGAACCGCGCGCTGCTGGCCGCGCTGATCAAGGGGCTGATGGCGGGCGGGGTGCCCGCCGATGCCGTGCAGCTGATGCCGACGCAGGACCGCGCGGCCGTGGGCGCGATGCTTCAGGCCACCGGCCTGATCGACATGATCATACCCCGTGGGGGCAAGAGCCTGGTCGCCCGCGTGCAGG
>Ga0182743_1004438_pt1 | contig 10622 bp, 10 predicted proteins | sample eDN3rd30CKraftOP_FD_128522 | JGI IMG/M metagenome (GOLD analysis project Ga0182743, IMG submission 128522) | Enriched Organic Plus compost microbial communities from Emeryville, California, USA - eDNA 3rd pass 30_C Kraft OP (version 2) (version 2) ... | reverse complement strand
GAGCAGCAGCGCGTGCTGTCCGCCCATCACGATGGCCGCGGCTTCATCGTGCACACGGAATCGGGCGGCGACATCCGCGCGCACTTCCTGCTGAACTGCGCGGGCGCCTGGGCCGGCGAGATCGCGGCCAGCTTCGGCGAACCCGTGCCCGAGACCTCGATACACCCGCTGATGATGGTGACCGAGCCGCTGCCGGTGTTCATGCACGTCAGCCTGGGCATCCAGGGCGGCGGCATCTACGCGCGGCAGGTGGCGCGCGGCAACTGCGTGATCGGCGGCGGACGCGGCGCGTTGCAGCCCGATGGCTACGCGCGCCCGTCGCGGCAGGCGCTCCCCGCACTGCTGGCCAGGGCCGCCGCGTTGCTGCCGCCCCTGCGCGGGGCCCAGGTCATCCGCTTCTGGACCGGCGTGGAGGGCAATATGCCCGACCACAACCCCGTGCTGGGCGCAAGCAGCACCACCCCCGGCCTGTTCCATGCATTTGGCCTGTCGGGCGCCGGCTTCCAGATCGGACCGGCCATCGGCGAGGTCCTGTCCCAATTGGTGGCGGACGGCAAGTCGTCCCTGCCTATCGATGCATTCCGCATCGAGCGATACGCGGCACCCGCTCATGGCGCCGCGCCTCGTTCCTGCCCTTCCCATGAGCATACGCTGGAGTGAACATGCAAAATCAGAAACACGGCGCTCGCGCCACACTGGGGAAATGGATCGCCGGCGCGTTGGTGCTCGCAGCATCGGCCACGGGCGCGCACGCCCAGAAGACGCTTTATGTCGGCATGAACGGCGGCGACATGGAGCGCGCCTTCACGCAACACGTCTTCCCGGCGTTCGAGAAGGCGAACGACGTGAAGATCGTGGTGGTGCCCGGCACCTCGACCGACATTCTGGCCAAGGCGCAGGCGTACAAGGACAATCCGCAGATGCACCTGATGTTCCTGGACGACGGCGTGATGGCGCGCGCGATCACCATGGGATTGTGCCAGCAGCTGACCGACGATCCGGGGCTGAAAGACCTGTATCCCACCGCGGTGATGAAGGACCGCATGGCGGCCGGCATCGACATCGGCATGACCGGCCTGGGCTACAACACGCGCATCTTCAAGGAGAAGGGCTGGGCGCCGCCCACCTCGTGGAGCGACCTGGCCGATCCCAAGTACAAGGGCAAGGTGGTGTTCCAGTCGGCCTCCAGCAGCACGTTCGGCCTGCACGCGTTCCTGATGTACAACCGCATCGAGGGCGGCGACGACAAGAACACCGAGCCGGGTTTCAAGAAGTGGTCCAGCACCATCGGCCCCAACGTGCTGGAGTACATCCCGAACTCCGCCAAGCTGGCCGAGATGATCCAGACCGGCGAGGCCGCCATCTTTCCGCTGACGCCCACCGCCATCGCGCGCCTGAAGAAGCGCGACATCCCGGTGGAGTACGCCCAGCCCAAGGAAGGTTCGGTCATCCTGATGGTGGGCGAATGCGTGATCGCCAACAACACCGAGCCCGAGCTGTCGCAGAAGCTGGCGCATTACCTGCTGTCGCCCGAGGCGCAGTCGGCCGCGCTGGAGTACGGTGGACACTTCCCGTCCAATCGCAAGGTGCAGGCCACGGCGCAGAACGAGGCGCAGCTGAAGGCCTTCCAAGGCTACATGGATAGTGCCAAGATCCTGGACTGGGACGTCGTCAACGCCACGCGTCCGGCCTTCAACGCGCGCTGGAACCGCACGGTCGAACGCTAAGAGGCGCATCCTGCAGGCCGGCCGCCCGGGCGGCGGCCGCGTGCAGCCCGCCCGGCCATGCCGCCGGCGGGGCCCGGCATCACTTACAAGGACACTCATGAGCAGCACCCGATTCGATTTCCAGGACAAGGTGGCCGTCGTCACCGGCGGCGCACAAGGCATCGGCGCGGCATGCGTGCGCCGCCTGGCACAGGACGGCGCCTCGGTCGCCATCTGGGACGTGGACGCCGCCCGCGGCCAGGCCCTGGCCGGCGAACTGGGCGCGCGGGGCCAGTACGTGCACTGCGACGTCAGCAGAAAGGCCGACGTGGACGCCGCGCTGGCCGCCACGCTGGAGCGCTTCGGCCGGGTCGACCAGCTGGTCAACAACGCCGGCATCGTGCGTCCCAACAACTTCCTGGACATCACCGAAGCCGAGTGGGACGAGGTGATCGGCATCAATCTCAAGGGCGCCTTCCTGGTGGCGCAGGCCGTGGCGCGCGCCATGGTCGCCCAGGGCGGCGGCGCCATCGTGCACATGAGCTCGGTGAACGCCGTCATGGCCATCCCCTCGATCGCCACCTACAACGTCAGCAAGGGCGGCATCGCCCAACTGACGCGCGTGATGTCGCTGGCGCTGATCGACCAGGGCGTGCGCGTGAACGCGGTGGCGCCCGGCACCATCGCCACCGAGCTGGCCCAGAAGGCCGTCATGGCCGACGAGGCGGCCCGCGCCCGGCTGATGAGCCGCACGCCCATGCGGCGCCTGGGCGAGCCCTCCGAGGTGGCCGACGCGGTGGCGTACCTGCTGAGCGATGCGTCCAGCTACATCACCGGCGAGACGCTGTTCGTCGACGGCGGTCGCATGAGCCTCAACTACACGGTCTGATCTCATGGCGCCGCGCATCGCCATCAACTCCGGCGGGCCGCAGGCCCTGGACGAATGGCGCGCCCATTTCCATGAGGCCGACCCCACCATCGAGGTGGTGGGCTGGGACGCGGCCCATGCCGATCCGGCGGGCATCGGCTACGCGCTGGTCTGGGCGCCCGAGGCCGGCCGGCTGGCCGCCCTGCCCGACCTGAAGCTGGTGATCAGCGCGGGCGCGGGTGTGGACCACATCCTGGCCGACCCGGTGCTGCCCGCGACGCTGCCGATCGCGCGCATGGTGACGGACAGTACCGCGGTGGCGATGGCCGAGTACGTGCTGACGGCCGCGCTGGCGCTGATGCGCGACGTGCGCGGGATGTACGCGGACCAGGCCGAGCGGCGTTGGCGCACGCGCGACAACCCGCCCGGCATCGGCCAGACGCGCATCGGCATCATGGGCCTGGGCCAGCTGGGCGCGCACGTGGCGCACCGTCTGGCCCAGATCGGGTTCGACGTGGCGGGCTGGTCTCGCTCGCCGACAGACCTGCCGAATGTGACCTGCATGGCGGGCCAGGCGGCGCTGCCGGCATTCCTGGCACGCACGGACATCCTGGTCTGCCTGCTGCCCGCCACGGAGGCCACCCGCGGCATCCTCAGCACCGAGACATTCGCGCGGCTGCCGCGCGGCGCGGGCCTCGTCAACGTGGGACGCGGCAGCCACCTGGTCGAAGCGGACCTGCTGGCCGCGCTGGATGCTGGCCAGCTGAAAGGCGCGGTGCTCGACGTGTTCGACGTCGAGCCACTGCCGGCGCAGTCGGCGCTGTGGACGCACCCCGGCATCACCATCACGCCGCACTGCGCCGCCACCCCCGACCGCCGCGAGCGCGCCTACAAGGCGGCCGACATCATCGCCCGCTGGGAACGCGGAGAGCGGCCGGACCTGATCTACGACCGCCAGCGAGGATACTGACTGCTCGCCCGTCGGCTGCGGCTACGCCGCGATGACCTCGCGTCACGCCACCAAAAGAAAAGGGCCTAGCGGCCCCTGTCGTGTCATGCGTCCGTCGTGCCCGCGGGCTGCGCCATCAGCCTGCGCCAGCCCTCCAGCCCCAGCCGCTGCATCGTCTCGATGTTCTTCTCGTAGATGGCCTCGGCCTGGGGAAAGGCCTCGACGGCACGGTCGATGCTTTCCTCGCGCAGCAGGTGCAGGATGGGATACGGCGACCGGTTGGTGTAGTTGCCGATGTCGTCGGGCTGGGTATCGGCAAACTGGAACTGCGGATGGAACGTGGCCACCTGCAGCTCGCCCACCAGCCGCATGCGCTTGAGCAGGCGATCCGACAGGTCTTCGAAGTCGTTGAACGCGTAGAAGTCGTCCAGCGCGTCGGGCAGGATCAGCAGCGTGGTGTCGACCTGCTGCGGATCGGTCTCGGACAGGCGCAGCAGCTCGTCTTCCAGGTCTGTCAGCACACCCTCGTCGTCGGTGGCGTCGGTGACGGCATAGCGGATCTGGTCCTTGACCTGCACGGCCTTGGCGAAGGGACAGAGGTTCAGGCCGATGACGGCCCGCTCGACCCAGCGCCGCACGGCCTCGATGGCTGCGCGGGCAGCGGGGTCGGTATCGGGAAGAATCATGGTGGCGTATCGCGCGTCAGGCCGGCATGGCGGCCATGGTCTGGGCCACCGCGGCCGTCAGCTTCTTGCCGTACGGCACGTGCAGGAACTCGTTGGGACCGTGCGCATTGGAGCGTGGGCCCAGGACCCCACAGACCATGAACTGCGCCTTGGGAAAGCCCTCTTGCAGGGTGCTCATCAGCGGGATGGTGCCGCCCTGGCCGATGTAGCCGCACGGCGCGCCGTAGTACTGCTGCGACGCCTGATCCAGCGCGGCCGTCAGCCACTGCGCCGAGGCCGGCGCGTTCCAGCCGGTGGCCGCGCCCTCGTTGGCATGGAAGATGACCTTGGCGTTGTAGGGCACGTCGGATTCCAGCAAGGTCTTGATCTCTTGCGCCGCGGCCACGGCGTCGATTAGCGGCGGCAGGCGCAGCGACAGCTTGAAGGCGGTGCGCGGACGCAGCACGTTGCCCGCGTTCGACAGCGGCGGCAGGCCCTCCGCCCCCGTGACGGACAGCGTGGGGCGCCACGTGCGGTTCAGCAGCGCCTCTTCGGGTTCGGTGGTCATGGGCAGCACGAAGCCGCCGTCGGCGCCGCAGCTCCAGGGGAAGCGCCGCCAGACCTCGTCGCCCAGGATGCGGGCGGTGGCGCGCACCTGTTCGATGCGCTCGGCCGGGATCTCGCAATGCAGGCTCTGCGGCAGCAAGCGGCCCGTGCTGCTGTCCTCCAGGCGATCGAGCAGGTGGCGCAGGATGCGGAAGCTGGACGGCACCACGCCGCTGGAGTCGCCCGAGTGCACGCCCTCGTCCAGCACCTGCACCTCCAGCGTGCCCGACACCATGCCGCGCAGCGAGGTGGTCATCCACAGCTGGTCGTAGTTGCCCGCGCCCGAATCCAGGCACACCACCAGGGCCACGTTGCCCAGGCGGTCGCGCAGCGCGTCGACGTAGGGCAGCAGGTCGTAGCTGCCGGATTCCTCGCAGGTCTCGACGATGCCCACGCAGCGCGGCCGCGGCACGCCCTGCTTGTCCAGTGCCATGATGGCGGTAAGCGAGGCGTAGACCGCGTAGCCGTCGTCGGCGCCGCCGCGGCCGTAGAGCTTGCCGTCCTCGTACTTGGGCGTCCAGGGGCCGAGATCGTGGCGCCAGCCGGAGAACTCGGGCTGCTTGTCGAGGTGGCCGTACAGCAGGATGGTGTCGCCGTTGTCGGCGCGGGTGGCCGGCGCCTCGAAGAAGATGACGGGCGTGCGGCCGGGCAGGCGCACGATTTCCAGCTTCAGGCCGTGCACCTTCTGCGCCTCGACCCACTGCGCGGCGTCGCGCACCACGCGCTCCAGGTAGGCGTTCTTGGCCCAGTCGGCATCGAAGGCGGGGCTCTTGGCCGGAATGGCGATGTAGTCGGTCAGCGCCGGGATGATCTCGTTGTCCCACTTCTCGTCGACGAACGCCTGCAGGCTGTCCGGATCGAGGGTGGGAGGCAGGGCGTCGTCGGGGATGCGGGCGTTCATGGGCGGACCTCAGCGGGAAGTATCAAGGGGGATTTTATGCCCGCCGGGCCGGGGTGCGCCACCCGGCGGCCTCCCCCGCCCGCCGTGCTACCGCGCCGCCACCCGCTGCGCCAGCAGGCACAGGCACTCGTACATCAGCGTGGCGCCCAGCAGCGCGGTGTTGCCGCTCGGGTCGTACGGCGGCGCCACCTCGACCACGTCGGCGCCCTGGATATCCAGGCCCTCCAGGCCGCGCAGCAGCGCCAGGGCCTCGCGGGTGGAAATCCCGCCGACCTCTGGCGTGCCGGTGCCGGGGGCATACACGGGGTCCAGCCCGTCCACGTCCACGGACAGGTAGGCCGGCCCGTCGCCCACGATGCGGCGCGCCTCGCGCACCACTTCGGCCACGCCCAGCGCGTCGAATTCCTCGACGAAGACCACGCGCATGCCGGACTCCAGCGAGTAGCGCCAGCCCTCGTCCGAATTCTGCGCGCCCCGTATGCCGATCTGGATGGTGCGCTTCGGGTCCAGCAGGCCGGCCTCGACGGCGCGCCGGAACGGCGATCCGTGGTTGAACTTGGAGCCCAGGAACGCATCCCAGGTGTCGGTGTGGGCGTCGATGTGCACCATGCCGATGGGCTGGCGCGGCGCCAGCGCCTGGAACACCGGGAAGGTGATGGAATGGTCGCCGCCGGCAATCAGCACGCGCTTGCCCGCCGCGAAGATGGGCTCGAAGAAGCGGCGGATGTCGGCGTGCGAGTGCTCCAGGTGATAGACGTCGGTGAACGGCACGTCGCCCACGTCGCCCACGCGGCATGCCGCAAAGGGATTGAAGCGCGTGACGTGATGGATCGCGCGCGTCATCGACGACATGTTGCGGATCTCGCGCGGGCCGTAGCGCGCGCCCGGACGGGCCGTGACGCCGCCGTCGAACGGCACGCCGGCGATGGCGATGTCGATCTCGTCCAGGTCCTGCACAAACGGCACGCGCATGAAGGTGGGAATGCCGCTGTAGCGCGGCAGCTGCTGCTGGCGGGTATCGGTGGACATGGCTAGTCGCCCATGGCGGTCAGAAAGTGGCCGGCGTGTTGACCCACAGCACCCGCGCCACGGCGCGCCCGGGGTTGCGGTAGCTGTGCGGCACGTCGCTGGAGAAATAGAACGAATCGCCGGCCGACAGGCGGTACACCTCGTCGCCCAGGCGCAGCTCGAACTCGCCCTCGATCACATAGCCGACCTCCTCGCCCGTATGCGCGATCTGCTCCAGGCTTTCGGCGCGGGGGGCCAGCACGTGGATGTCGGCCTGGAGCAGCTGGCCGCGCACCGGCACGACGACGCGTTCCAGCCTGACGCCGCCCTTGTGGCTGCGCGGCCCGTCGAACGCGATCACCGGCCGATCGGCGGCGCGCGTGACGGGCGAGCGCGGCGGTGCATGCGCCGCGGCCAGTTCCGCCACGTTGGTGTCCAGCGCATGGGCCAGGCGGTGCAGCGTGGCCAGCGACGGCATGGCCTGGCCGCGCTCGACGCGCGACAACAGGCTCTCGGAACAGCCCGCCGCCTCGGCCAGCGCCTTCAGCGTCAGGCCGTGCACCATGCGGGCGTGCCGCAGGCGCGGGCCGAGCGTGGCCAGCGGCGCATCGCCCCCGGCCGGCGCATCGGCAGTCTCCGGTTTTGTCTTTGTCATGGACGTCTGCGACCAGAGGGCGAAGGGTCAGGCGTTGGCCAGCACGGTGAAGTGCACCTCGACGGGGCGGTTGTCGTTGATCGGCACGATGTCCTGGGGGCAGGCCGACATCACCACCACGCAGTCCATCTCGGCGCGCAGGTCGACGTAGTCGCCGGCCTTGGACGCGGGCGGCAGCCATTGCACGCCGCCGTCGCCGCCGACCGGGATGTTCATCCACAGGTTCAGCGGCTGGGGGACCTCGCGCGCGCGCAGGCCGATGGCCTTGAGCGCCATGCGCATGTTGTCGGCGCAGTTGTCGTGATAGTGCTTCACGCCCAGGTTCTGGTAGCGATAGGCGTCGCAGGCCGCCATCAGCGTGTCGTGCACGCCGGGCGAGGTGTCGGCCACCAGCGTCACGATAGGACGGCGGCGGTTGGTGGCCAGCGGGTCGCCCACCTTCGGGATGATCCGGTCGATGAAGGCGCGTGCGTGCTCCATCGACATGAACTCGTTCAGGTCGTCCGCCTTGAAGGCCCACGTATCGCAGACCTGGCTGCCGTGGGTGTTGGTGATGCGGATGACCTGGCCCTTGGCCAGGCGCACGGCACGGCCGTGGCGGGCCGGCACCTCGTAGCGCTTGCCGAGCTCGGGCGTGCCGTCGGCCGAGATGGGCTCGCGCGCGGTGGCGTTCAGGCCGACGGGTTCGCCGTTGTCGGCGGGCGCGGCGGAAGACGGATTTTGCATGTGGGTTCCTTCAGTCAGGGTTGCGGAAGCATTGCGGGAAGACGGGGCACGGCTACGCCGGCCCGGCCAGTTCGGCCAGGCACCAGGCCAGGGCACGGGTGCAGGCGGCAAGATCGTCGATTTGGGTGTCCTCCGCGGGGTGGTGGCTGACGCCGCCGATGCTGGGCGCGAAGAGCATCGCGGTGGGGCAGAAGGCGGCCATCGGCATGGCGTCGTGAAAGGCGCCCGACAGCATGTCGTGGTGGCTCAGCCCCAGTCCGGCGCAGGCCTGGCGGGCCAGCGCGACCAGCCCGGCGTCGAAGTGCACCGTGGGTTTGTCCTGCAGCAGCTCGATGCGGCCGCCGGCCGGCAGGCAGCGCTCCATCAGTGCCTGCACCGTATCCAGCGCGGCGGCCTCGGGATGGCGCGCGTCCACCGTGAAAGCCACCTGGTCGGCCACCGTGTTGATCGAACCGGGCGAACACTGCCAGCGGCCGATGGTCAGGCGCAGGCGCTCGTCGCCGCACGTCTCGGCGTGCGACAGCAGCGCATGCGCCATGTGCACCGCCTTGGCCTGGGCATCGTCGCGCGCGGCCAGCGGCGTGGTGCCGGCATGGGCGCTGCGGCCGGCGATGACGACGCGGAACCAGCGCACGCCCTGGATGGCGGTGACGCAGCCCACCTGCAGGCCAAGCGCTTCCAGCACCGGCCCCTGTTCGATGTGCGCCTCGATGTAGGCGTGCACCGGCGCGGCCAGTGGCGTGTCCATCCAGGCCCAGCCTTCGCGTCGCGCCGCCTCGTTCAGGTCGGCCACGGCGGCGTCGCGCGCAGTCTCGAAGCGCACGCCCGCCGCATCGGCCACCGGAAGGAACTGCGCCAGCCGCGCCGGTTCGGCATACGACGCCGAGCCCATCAGGCCCGGCGCGAAACGCGAGCCTTCCTCGTTGGTCCACATCACCACATCGATCGGCCGGCGGGTGCGCGCGCCGGCGGCGTCCAGGGCCGCGAACACCTCCAGGCCCGCCACCACGCCGAACGCGCCGTCCAGCCATCCGCCCAGCGGCTGGGTGTCGACGTGGCTGCCCGTCAGCACGGGCGCCAGCGACGGGTCGGCACCCTCGCGGCGCAAGTGGACATTGGCGGCGGCGTCGATGCCGATCCGGTAGCCCGGGCGGACCGCGAAATCCTGCGCCAGCCAGCGGCGCGCGGCCAGCTCTTCCTCGGTAAGGGCCTGGCGTGCCACGCCGCCCGTGGCAACGCCGCCGTGCGCGGCCAGGCCGCGCTGGCGTGCCTGCAGACGCGCGGGATCCACGGCGCGCGCCACGCGGGCGGCAAACGGATCCACGCCGGCGGGGCCCGTACCGGCGGCAGCGCCCTCGCCCGCCGTGGCCGGCGCGGCCGCGCCGCGGGGCAACGCTGCATGCGTGCGGTGCGCGGGCCTCATGCCTGGGCTCCCGCCGCCGCGCTGCCCTGCAGGCTGCGCCGGAACCAGGGCCGCAGGAAGGCCTGCAGGCGCGGATGATCGGGACGCCGGATGATGCGATCCGGCGTCCCGGCCGCCACGATCCGGCCCTGCTCCATGAACACCACGCGATCCGACACCTCGGCCGCGAAACTCATTTCATGCGTGACCATGACCATCGTCATGCCATCGCTCGACAGGGATTTGATCACTTCCAGTACCTCGTCCACCAGTTCGGGATCCAGCGCCGACGTGGGCTCGTCCAGCAGCATGACCTCGGGTTGCACGGCCAGTGCGCGGGCGATGCCCACGCGCTGTTGCTGGCCGCCGCTCAGCGCGCCCGGCAGCGCATCGGCCTTGGCGGACAGGCCCACCCGGGCCAGCGCCTCGCCCGCCACGGCGCGCGCCCGGTCGGGCCGCATGCCCTTGGCCAGCGTCAGCGGCGCCATCACGTTGGCCAGCACCGTCATGTGGGGCCATAGATTGAACTGCTGGAAGACCATCGCCACGGGCGAGCGCACCTCCGCGATGCCCCGGTCGCTTTCGGGCACCAGGCCGGCTCCGGTCTTGCGGTAGCCCAGCAGCGCGCCGCGAATCCAGACCTCGCCCTCGTCGTACGCCTCCAGGAAGTTCATGCAGCGCAGCAGCGTGGTCTTGCCCGAACCGGACGGGCCGATCAGCGACACCACCTCGCCGGCCTGCACGTCCAGGTCGATGCCGGACAGCACGCGATGGCTGCCGAAAGACTTGCCCACGCCGCGCATCGACACCATGGGAACAGGGGCAGACCCCGCGCGCGTGGAGGAATTCGGGTCCATCGTCTTGGCTCCAGTCATTCAAAGGGCCACGCGGCGGCGCAGGTAGCCGCCCAGGCGGTTGATCAGCACGGCCAGCGCCCAGTAGGCCAGCGCCAGCAGCAAATAGGGTTCGACGTAGACGAACTGCTCGGCCACCACCTTGCCGGCCGTCATGGTCAGTTCGGGATAGGTGATCACCGAGGCCAGCGCCGACTCCTTCATCACCAGGATGGCCTGGTTGGCGATCAGCGGCAGGCTGGCGCGCAGGGCCTGCGGGCAGGCGATGTGGGTGAACACCTG
>Ga0182743_1004433_pt1 | contig 10638 bp, 7 predicted proteins | sample eDN3rd30CKraftOP_FD_128522 | JGI IMG/M metagenome (GOLD analysis project Ga0182743, IMG submission 128522) | Enriched Organic Plus compost microbial communities from Emeryville, California, USA - eDNA 3rd pass 30_C Kraft OP (version 2) (version 2) ... | reverse complement strand
GCAGCGCCGGATCGATCCACACCCGCATCGCCCGTTCGGACGCGAGCTGTTGCACGCGGCCGACGCCTTCGATGCGCTTCAGTTCCTCGGCCACGTTGCGGATCGCGTAATCGCCCAGATCCTCGGCATCGAATTTGCCATCGGGAGATTCGATATTGACCAGCTTCATGAAGCCGGACGACGAGGATTCCACGAACAGGCCGGTCTGGCGGACGGTTTGCGGCAGACGCGGTTCCACCGCTTTCAGGCGGTTCTGCACATCCACCTGCGCCATGTCCGGATCGGTTCCGGGCTTGAATGTCGCGGTGATCTGGGCCGCGCCCGAGGTGTCGGACGTGCTTTCGAAATACAGCAGATGCTTCACGCCCGAGAGTTCGCGTTCGATCAGGCTGACCACGCTATCGTTCAGCGTTTCCGGCGTCGCGCCGGGATAGGTCGCATAGATGCTGACGCTGGGCGGCGCGATCGTGGGGAAGCGCTCGGTCGCCAGCCGCGGGATCGAAATCAGACCGGCCAGAATGATGATGATCGCGATAACCCAGGCAAAGACGGGGCGATCGATGAAAAAACGGGGCATGAAAAGTCTCGATCGCTCAGCGTTTGGGGGCGGCGGCGGGATCGCGCCATGGCACGGACTTGATCTTCACGCCGGGGCGCAGGCGGTCCAGCCCTTCGACGATCACTCTGTCTCCGGCTTTGAGACCGCTTTCGATGACCACCCGGCCATCGATTTCCGCGCCCGTGGTGACGGGCCTCTGCACCGGCTGGCCCTTGGCATCGACAATCGTCACCGTCGCCTGGCCGCGTGCGCCGTGCTGCACCGCCTGGAGCGGCACGGTCAGCGCGTTGCTGCGGGCTTCGCGCGGCAGCTTGGCGCGCACGAACATCCCGGGCAGCAGCGTGCGTTGGGGATTGGGCACTTCCACCCGCGCCACCACTTCGCCCGTGCCGGGATCGACGCTGATGCCCGAAAACAGCAGGCGGCCCTGCACCGGGTAAGGCTGGCCGTCGGCGCCGAGGATCGTCACTGGGGCGCCCTCGTTGCCTTGCCCCGCCTGGGCGATCCTGCGCAGCATTTCGAGGCGCGCCGCAGGCTGGCGCACGTCGACATAGACCTTGTCGATCTGCTGCACAGTGGCCAGCGGGGCCGCATCGCCGGCTGTCGCCAGCGCGCCTTCGGTCATGTTCGCCTGATCGATCCGCCCGGAAATCGGGGAACGGACGGTGGCATAGCCGAGATCGATCCGCCGCCGTTCCAGCGCGGCGCGATTCTGCGCCACATCGGCCGCAGCTTCGTTGCGCGCGGCCACCGCATCGTCATAGGACTGGCGGCTGATGGCGTCGGCTTCGACCAGCGGTTTCAGGCGATTGGCCTGTACCTGGGCGCGGTTGTAGGTGGCCTGGGAGCGGTTCAGATTGGCGGCCGCGCTGTTGGCTTCAGCCTGGAATGTCGACGGGTTGATCTGGAACAGCGGCTGGCCCGCGCGCACTTCGCTGCCCTGTTCGAACATCCGCCGTTGGATGATCCCGCCCACCTGCGCGCGGATTTCGGCCACGCGGAAAGCCACCACGCGGCCGGGCAATTCGTCAGCGATCGCCACGGAAACGGGTGTGACCTGCATCACCGAGACTTCTGCCGGTGGCGGGGTTTGCTGATCCTGCTGGCCGCCGCAGGCGGACAGCGCCAGCGCCGAGGCAAGCAGAAAGGGGCCCGAAAAGTAGCTACGCATAGAATTCTATCGCTCTGAGTGATTTTGCAATCGGCCCCTTATATGGCCGGGCGCGGTTGGGAAAGTGTGGAGCATTTGTGTAGGTTGTGTGGATGATGGTGGAGGCTCGCCGCAAACAGGCGTAATTTCGCCGTATAACACAACAAGAGGTAGGCAGTGGAGATAACCAATCCCCTTGTCCTGATCGCGGAGGACGAGGCCGACATCGCGGACATTATCGCGGCTTATCTGGAGCGGGAAGGGATGCGCACGGTCCGGGCGGCCGACGGGCGCACAGCGCTCGACCTCCATGCCCTGCTCAAGCCCGATCTGGTCATGCTCGATGTCATGATGCCGAAACTGGATGGCTGGCAGGTGCTTTCCGAACTGCGGCGGCGGGGCGATACGCCGGTGATCATGCTCACCGCGCTCGATCAGGATCTCGACAAGTTGCAGGCGCTGCGGATCGGTGCGGACGATTACGTGGTGAAGCCGTTCAACGCGGTGGAAGTCGCCGCGCGCGCACGGGCGGTCCTGCGCCGTGCCGGGGCCAGCAACAACCGGGTGCTGCGGGTCGGCCCGCTGGAAGTGGATGTCGAAGGGCATCTGGTGTCTGTTCTCGCGGATGGGGAACCCGTGCCACTGACGCTGACGCTGACCGAATTCCGCATTCTGGCGCATATGGCGCGCGCGCCGATGCGGGTGTTCAGCCGGGGCGATCTGATCGATGCCTGCCTGCCCGGCGGGGATGCGCTGGAACGCACGGTGGACAGCCACCTCAGCAAACTGCGGCGCAAGCTGGAAGACGCCGGGGCATCCGGGTTCATCAACAATGTGCGCAGCGTGGGCTACAGGCTGGCCGCGGCATGAAGCTGGTCCAGGGCCTTGGCCGCCAGATCGTGCTGTCGATGGTCGCGGCCTCGCTCAGCGCGGTCGCCGTGTCGATTATCGGGATGTATCTGTTCTACAGCGTGGTGATGGAAGTCGCGCCGCAACTGCTGCCGCGCGCGCTGTCGCACGATGAAATGCGCTTGCCGAGCGGGATCGAATGGCTGGCGATGGCGGCGGTTTCCGCGGTCGGGGCGTGGCTGGCATTCCGCGCGGCGATCCGGCTGACACGGCGCATTCTGGCGCCCTTGTCGTCGGTGGCGGGCAGCGCGCGGCGGATCGCCCGGGGCGATCTTTCGGCGCGCGCCGCCGTCAACGACCGTTCGCTGGGCGAAGCGGCCTTGCTGGTGGACGATTTCAATCGCATGGCCAGCAATCTTGAAGCCGCTTCGGCCAATATCGCCCACTGGAACGCGATGATCGCGCACGAATTGCGCACGCCCGTCACTATTCTCAGCGGGCGGCTGCAAGGGCTGGCCGATGGCGTGTTCCAGCCGGAACCGGACCTGTTCCGCTCGCTGCTGACACAAGTGGACGGTCTGGCCCGGCTGGTGGACGATCTGCGCACGGTCAGCCTGGTCGATACCGGGCATCTCCATCTGGTCCTCCATCGGGTGGAACTCAGCACCGAACTGGAAACCGTGGTCAACCTGATGGAGCCGTTGCTGGCCGAAGCGGGGTTCACGCTCGATGCATCGCTCGATCGGGGGTTGTGCGATGTCGATGCGGCGCGGGCCCGGCAGGCGGTGATCGCTCTGTTCGATAACGCGCTGCGCTATGCCGTCCCCGCGCGCGTGCATCTCGGGCTTCGGATCGAAGCGGCGCATGTGGCGATCACGGTCGCCGATGAAGGGCCGGGTTTGCCCGATTCCTTCGTTGGCGACGCGTTCCTGCCGTTTCGCTGCCACCGGGTGGAAGGTTCCGAAGTGCGCGGCAGCGGCCTCGGGCTCGCTGTGGTGGCTGCCATCGCACATGCCCATGGCGGCAAGGCGACGTATGAAAAACGTAACGGCGGCGCCTGCTTCACCATCCGCCTGCGCCGCTTCGAAACATCGGTGCGCAGCAAGGCGGATTCCGAGGCGCGCAGTGCGCCGCCCACGGAAGCCGCCCGGTAAAAATTTTGCCCAAGGCCTAAACTCCGCCCGATCCGGACGGAGGAACTGTCTGCTTGGAGGGTGTTTGGCCCTCCTTTGATCGCGATGGATGCGAGGGGCAGATGGTAGCGATATTTACGGGTCTGGGTGCTGGTCTTGTTCGGGGTTCGGGCAATGTGCTGGGCGGCGCGGGGCAATTGGGCAGCGGCCTTCTGGGCCGGGGCGGCGAAGGCGTTTCGGTCAACGCGGCGACGGGCAATCTGGTGGTGTCCCGGCAGGACGAATTCCTGATCGGGCAGGGCCCGGACATCGGCATTTCGCGCACGTACAACAGCCTTGCCGATGCGGGCGATGGTGACAACGCGGACAACTGGCAGCAGAGCACGACGCGGCAGGTCTTCGGCCTTACGGGCACGGCGAACACGGCGGGCAGCACGATCAGCCGGCTGGGCGCGGATGGTTCGGTGATCGTCTACAGTTGGGATGCGGGGCGCAGCGCCTATGTCACCAGCGCGGGCAGCGGCGCGTTCGACACGCTGACTTTCGCCGGCGGGGTGTGGACCTGGCGCGATGGCGATACGCAGGCCACCGAAAGCTATGCCGCCTATGGCGCGGACAGCTGGCGGATCGTTTCGGCAAGCGACGTGGACGGCAACAGCCTGACCTGGAGCTACACCGGCGACAAGTTGGATACGGTGACCACGGCCGATGGAGCATGGACCCGCTATATCTGGTCGGGCAGCCATATCACTGCCATCGAAACAGGCTACACCGACCTGGCGACATCGAGCGCCAAGACCCTGACACGCACGCTCTATGCCTATGATGCGACGGACCGGCTTTCTTCGGTCATCACCGACCTTTCGCCGGAAGACAACAGCGTGGTCGACGGCAAGACCTATGTCGTCACATATACTTATGACGGGGCGAGCAACCGCATCGCCTCGATCGCGCAGAGCGACGGTTCGTTGCTGACGATCGCCTATGACGGGCAAGGGCGCGTGCAGACGCTGACACAGGCTGTCGCCACGGGCGTGACGCGCGTGACGAGCCTTGCCTATGCCACGGGCTATACCGAAGTGACCGGGCCCGATGGGCAGGTGACCCGGTTGACCTATGACGCGGCCGGGCAGTTGACCGCGATCACCGCGCCGCCCGCCACTGCCGGGGCGACGCCGCAACTCACGCAGTTCGCTTACGATACGGCGGGCAATCTCATCAGCGTGACCGATCCGCGCGGCAAGGTCACGGCTTACGAACATGACGCCAACGGCAATGTGACGAAAGTCACCGATGCCAACGGCAATGTGGCGGAACGCACGTACGACAGCGCCAACCGGCTGATTACGGAACTGACCTACGGTTCAGACAAGTCGGGGGCGAGCGCGGCCCACTACACCCAATACGCCTACGATGCGGAAGGGCATCTGGCCTATGCGGTGAACGCGGCGGGACAGGTGACGGAATATCACTACTACCCGGGGGGACAACTGACCATCAAGCGCGTCTATGCCGAACACAGTTACACGGTGAGTGCGCTGCCGGTGAGTAAGGCGGTAATGGATGCCTGGCGCGACGGGCTGGGCGATCTCAGCAGTGTGCAAATGACGCGCTATGTCTATGACGCGCGCGGCAACCTGACACAGGAACTGGCGTACGGCGCGGCCTCGTCCACAGGTGTTGAATCGACTGTCAATGGCTACAGCCGGACCTATTATACTTACGATCAGGCAGGCCAGTTGCTTGCGCGCAATCGCCAGGGGGAGCAGGCGGAGACGTTCGTCTATGACGGGCTCGGCCGCCTGGTGGCGTCCAGCGATGTGCATGGCGGCACGACCACGATCGTGTTCGCCGATACGGCGCTGACCACCACGGTCACCAACGCATCGGGCTATGTCAGCGTGTCGGCCTACAACAAGGCGGGTGACCTCATCAGCCGCAGCGATAGCGGGACGAACACCACCGGCGGCACCGCCAGCTATCAGTATGATGCCGATGGGCGCCTGCGGATCGTCACCGATGCCACGGGGCGCAGCGCTTATACCGTCTATGACAAGGCGGGCCGCAAGGTCGCCGATGTCAATCACCTGGGGGAAATGGTCGCCTACCGGTACGATGCGGCCACCCCCTTCGGTCTATATCGGAGGCATCCAATCCTACGATACCCCGCTTATCCAGTCGCTGAAGATGGGGCAGAGTGCACCGGGCAGCAGTTATTCGTTTGGCGGACGAAACTATGCATCGCTGGCTTCGGCCCAAGCCGCTGGCATGCAAACGATTTCGGCAACCCGCAATTTCTCGCCTCTTAGCCCAGCCGAACGGTTCAATATGGCCATGGCGCCCCGGACAGCTTCCACTGCCGGCGCCATCCTCTACGGCACCGCCCGGGCCTTCGGGGCATCGAACCAACGGGCTATGGCACTCCACGATATAGGGATGGCTGTAGAGCAGATCGGTATCGGCAGGCAGGTTGGCCCGCGCATCAATTTCAGGCCGCCGACCAACGTAGCTGCAACCGAGCTTTCTCTCGGTAGAGCGGCGGAAAGAACCCTTCTTTCAAATGCCGAGGCACGAGGCTGGTATAATCAACAACTCAAAATTTTAGACACATCAGGACCGTTGACAGAATCAACAGCAATGCGAGTTCATGAAGCTAGAAATGCGTTGAAGCAGCAGACGCGAGATTTGATGATGGATAGGGCTGCAGCAGAGCAGTTGGCGCGTGAACGGCCATTGGAACCGTTTCCGTACTATGTCGATAAATATACTTCGCAAGGTTATAATGGCGAGGCTCTTTGGCAAAGAATTATACAAGGTAGCACGACCCCTAATCCAACGGTTAACAGTAAGTTTGGAATCAAATGAACATGAATAATTCATACTCTATCCGAAACTTGCTCAACGCCGAAATTGCGTGGGTAAAGGAGGCTGGACGTCCACGTTGGCTTGGTCACTTTGACGGTGAAAAATGCGAACTGATAATGGGCGACTTCCCGGCGGAGCCTTTGTATATGCTGGTTTGGCGGGGCGAGAGCATTGAGTTCGATGACACGCCTTCGAAGTGGAGCCTTCCACGCGATTAGCGGCGTTACGGTGACAGTTTAGGCGTTACGTCGTTACGGTGACAGTTTACTTAACCCATAAACTGCCATCATATCCATCTCGTCCCCTATAAGAACGAGAAATGCAGCGCGAAGGCGTTCCGCCGTCCAGCTTGTTTCATTCAATCGCGACTGCCCGCCAGAGAAGATAGTCCGCGACTACACTTTCGTGCCTTGTGAGCGACCCTAGGCCCGACGCGCCGAAGGCCGCTTACTGCCGCGCCGAATTGAGCGAGCGCAGCGGTGCGGGGGCCTGTCCGCCGGGGCGGGCGGCGGGGAGCGGTGTCGCGGCCGGTTGCAGGCAGGCCTGATAGAGCGCGAACACCGGTTCCAGCGTCGCTTCCCAACCGTGCGCCTGCGCGTCGGCCTGCGCCGCCTGGGCCAGGCGCTGGCGCAGGGCGCGGTCGGCGATCAGCCGTTCCAGCGCATCGGCATAGGCCCGCGGATCGGTGGGTGGGACGAGCAGGGCGGAACGGCCATCGTCCACCAGCGCCTGCGCGCTCGCCGCCGCCGCCGAAACGATCGGCACGCCCGCCGCCATCGCTTCCAGCGTGACATTGCCGAACGCCTCCGTCAGGCTGGGATTGAGGAAGATATCCGCGCTGGCCACCGCCCGGCCGAGATCGGCCCCGGCCAGATGCCCGGTGAACCGGGCCTGCGGCAGGCGTTGCTCCATCGCTTTGCGTTCGGGGCCGTCGCCCACGATCAGCGGGCGCAGGGCATGGCCCCGGACCTGCGCTTCCTCGATCACCCGGCAGAACATCCCGGTGCCCTTTTCCCGCACCAGTCGGCCGAAGAACAGCACCACGGTTTCATCCGGGCGATAGCCGAGCGAGGCGCGCCAGTGCGCATCCCGGCGGGCCGGGGTAAAAATGTCCCGGTCCACCCCGCGCCCCCAGATGCCCACCGACCGGCGCATTCCCCGTTCCGCGAATTCGCCCGCAATCGCCCGGTTGGGCACCAGCACATGCTGGCAATCGCGGTAGAACCGGTCGAGATAGCGCTCGATCGTGTGTTTGAGGAAGCCGAGCCCGTAGTAGTCGAAATAGGTTTCGAAGCGGGTGTGGAGGCTGGCGATCACCGGTATGCCGCGCCTGCGGGCGTATTTCTGCGCCATGCGGCCGAGCAGATCGGGCGCCGAAAGGTGGATGATATCGGGCCGGAAATGCGCCAGATCCCTGCGCACCGAGGGCAGCAGGCCGAGCGCCACGCGATATTCGCCCCGCCCCGGAATCGGCAGCGAAGGCACCGAGACCAGCGTGCCGACCGGAGGGAAAGCGGGGCTGCGCACGGTGGGGGAATAGATGCGCACATCGACCTGCGGCTTTTGCAGGAGAAACGCGACCAGGCGGTTGAGCGCCTGGTTGGCGCCATCGCGGATGCAGTTGTAATTGCCGGAAAACAGCGCCACCCGCAGCGGCCGCGGGGCCGCGCGCGGCGGGGCGGGGGCGAGATCGGGCTGCGGGGCGCCCTCTTCACCGCGCCAGGGGCCGGTGGCGAAATCGGGAAAGCTGATGGTGGTTTCGGTGGTCATCGTTGCGGCTGCTGTTCCTGTCGTGCTGTGCCGCCGTTGCGTCGCGGTCCTGCAAATACGGTTCCGGGCGCCGGCTATCCGGTGCGCCATGGCGCCGGGCCCGCCTGGAACCTGCGCGAAAACCCGCGCATGGGGCCCTGCGCATGGCCGACGCCGAAATGCTGCCACGCGCTCGCGCCGATGCGCATCGGCCACGGCGCGGGCACCATTCTCACTCGTCGGAAACGGGGCTGTACTACGCGAAGCTGATGCCAAGCTGATGACGGCTCAGGCTTTTGCCGGAATCCTGACTGTCGCCACCAGACCGGGCCCGTCGCCGCGCCCGTCCAGCCCCATTGCCCCGCCCAGGATCGTGGCCGCCCGCGCGGCGATGGACAGGCCCAGCCCGCTGCCCGGCGCATGGGGCGATCCGCGTTCGAACCGGCGCAGCAACCGTTCCCGATCTTCCGGCGGGATGCCCGGCCCCCGGTCGGCCACCGCGATGTGCAGATCGGTGCCGTGATCGGTGATGGCGATGGCGATCTGCCCGCCGCCGCCGGCATGGCGCACCGCGTTTTCGATCAGCGCGGAGAGGATGATCTTGAGCAGCGCCGGATCGGTCTCGAACACCACCGGGCCATCGGGGGAAACCGAAAAGGCCACGGACTGCGCGGGCAGTTGCAGCACCTGTTCGGCCACCAGATCGGCCACCAGCGCGCAGACATCGGTGGGCACGCGCTCGATCGCGGTGGCGTCCAGCCGGGCCAGCGTCAGCATGCCGCTGACCAGATCGTTCGCCCGATCCACCGCGGCCATGAGCTGGTCGGCTTCGGGGCGCAGGTCCGGCGCCGCCATCTTGCGCAGAAGCTGCGCCTGCACGCGAATGGCGGCCAGCGGCGTGCGGAGCTGGTGCGCGACATCGTCGGTAAACGCCTGTTCGAGTTCGAACGCATGGTCGAGGCGCGCGAACAGCCGGTTCAGCGACAGCACCACCGGGGCGAGGTCGTCCGGCCATTCCTCGCGCTTGAGCGGCGCGAGATCGGCGAAGCCCCGCGCCCGCAGATCGGCCCCCAGGCGGCGGATTTCCGACAGGCTGCGGCGCAGCGCCAGCCACAGCAGCCCGGCGCTGCCGATCACCAGCACCACCAGCGGCAGCGCCAGCCTGCGCGCGATGGGCATGAACGCGAGATCGTGCGCGGCGCTGCGTTCGGCCACGACGACCAGCACATCGTATTCGGGCACCGGCAGCCCATAGCTGCGCCAGGATGTGCCGCCCGCCTCGAAATTCTGGAAACCCGCGCGCATCGGGATGAGCTGCGTTTCGCCATGGTCCTGCGATTGCGCGATCGGAACGCCCCGGCGGAACACCACGAACATGCCCCAATCGGGATTGGTGCGGAACGCTTCCCGGTCTTCGGCGCTGAGCAGCGGGGGCGTGGTGTCGGGCGGTGTGCTTCTGTCCGGTTCGCGGCGTTCCTCGTCCAGTTCCTCGCGCATCAGGACGAACAGCATGCGGGATGCGTTGATAAGCTGGTGATCGGCCGCCAGGCGCACTTCGCGCACCGCCACGACATAGAGGATTCCGGCCATGGCGAGCCCGGCGATCGCCAGCAGGAGGAGAATCCGGCGATAGAGCGCGGCGGCGAGAGAGCGCCGTTTCACGCGGTGCGCGCCCCGACCATGTAGCCGAGCCCGCGGGCGGTGACGATGAAATCGCGGCCCAGCTTGCGCCGCAGCGCCGAAATCGCCACTTCGACCGTGTTGCTTTCCACCCATTGTTCCTGATCGTAGAGCGCGGTTTCCAGATCGGTTTTGCTGACGAACCGCCCGGACCGGCGCATCAGCAGCGTGACGACTTTGAGTTCCTTCGGTGTCAGGCTCACCGGCATGTCCTGCTTGCTGACCACATTGCCCGACAGGTCGAGCGTCACTTCGCCCACCGTGATGAGATTGCTGGCGAGCTTGTCCCTGCGCCGCACCTGCGCCCGGATGCGCGCGGCGAGTTCCTCGATATCGAGAGGTTTCACCACATAGTCGTCCGCCCCGGCATCGAGCCCGGCCACGCGGTGCTTCGTCCGGTCGAGCGCGGTGATGATGATGACCGGCGTGGAATGCCCTTCGGCGCGGAGCTGGCGCAAGGCGTCGAGCCCCGCCATCTGCGGCAGGCCGAGATCGAGCAGGATGACCGAATACTCCTGCACGCTCACCGCCGCCAGCACATCGTCGCCCCGCGTCACCAGATCGATGGTGTGGCCTTCCAGCCCCAGCGCGCGCTTGATCGCCTGGCCGAGCACCGGATCATCTTCCGCGAGCAGGAGACGGGACACAGCAGG
>Ga0182743_1004431_pt1 | contig 10638 bp, 7 predicted proteins | sample eDN3rd30CKraftOP_FD_128522 | JGI IMG/M metagenome (GOLD analysis project Ga0182743, IMG submission 128522) | Enriched Organic Plus compost microbial communities from Emeryville, California, USA - eDNA 3rd pass 30_C Kraft OP (version 2) (version 2) ... | reverse complement strand
CCAGCACTACTCGGACAAGGAGACGCTCCTCGCGGACGCCCTCGACGCCGTCGCCGCCGAGGCCGGTGCGAGCCTGCCCGTCATGACCGTGCCCACCGAGACGGCGCCGCGTGCCCTCGTCGAGTACCTGCGGCACGTCGAGTCGAACGCCGCGCTGTACCGCTCCGCCCTGGGGCCGAACGGCTCCCCGGTCGTCATCGAGCGGCTCCGCGACCGCGTCGAACGGCTCGTCGAGCACCACCTCGCCGGCGCGGAGGAGGGCATGCCCTTCGTGGGCCTGCCGGTCGACGTCGTCGCGGCCGGCATCACGGGTTCGCTCATCGGCGTCATCCGCGCCTGGCTCGAGCGCGAGTCGCGCCCGAGCGCCGAGGTCGCCGCCGACTGGGTGTGGCGGATCCTGACCGGCGCGGCTCCCGCGCGCTCGCGCTGAGCTGCTCCCCGAGGAGCTACTCGCCGAGCGCCGCGAGCGCCCGCTCGATCGCCTGCCGCATCCGCTCGTCGGCCTCCGCCGCCGCGACGAGGTCGCCTCGCGCGTAGGCGGCCTGCCGCTCGGCGAGTGCGAGCTGGTAGTCCTCGAGCGCCTGGCGCAGCGCGTCGTCGTCGGCGCCGGGCTGCGTCGGCTCCTGCGGCTCGGTCGGCTCCTGCGGCTCGGTCGGCTCCTCGACACCGGGGTCGACCGGCGCATTCGGGTCGACCGGCAGATCGCCGCTGTCGCCCGCCTCGGCTCCCGAGTCGCCGCCGAAGAGGGCGTCGAGCGCCTCGTCGAGCGTCTCCTCGAACGCGATCTCCTCCCCGAATCCGACGATGACGCGCCGGAGGAGCGGGTACTGGGTGCCCGTCGAGGACTGGACGTAGACCGGCTGGACGTAGAGCAGGCCGCCGCCGACGGGGAGCGTCAGGAGGTTGCCGAGCCGCACCTCCGTCTGTCCGCGCTCCCAGAGCGCCAGCTGGTCGGCGACCGGCCCGTAGGCGCGGAATGCGTTCTGCACCTGGCCGGGACCGGGCACCGTCTGCGTGGGGAGCGTCAGGAGCGTCAGGCGCCCGTAGTCCTCCCCCGCATCCGCGTTCGCCGCGAGGTAGCCGGTGAGGACGTCGCGCGCCTGGCCGCCGGTGGCGCGCGGGATGTAGCTCGAGTACAGCGTGAACGCCGATGAGCTCGCCCCCGGCACCTGCATCGTCAGGTAGTACGGGGGCTGGAGGCCCGCCTTGACCGGGTCGTTCGGCGTGAGCCACTGGTCCTCGCCCGAGTAGAACGCCTCGGGCTCGGTCACGTGGTAGGAGCCGAGGAGCTGCCGCTGGACCTTGAACAGGTCGACCGGGTAGCGGACGTGGTCGAGGAGCTGCTCGCTCATCTCCGCCGCGTCCCTGACCGTCCCGGGGTACACCTTCTGCCAGGTCGCGAGCACGGGGTCCTCGGGATCCCACGCGTAGAGCGTGACGCTGCCGTCGTACGCGTCCACGGTCGCCTTGACGGAGTTGCGGATGTAGTTGATGGGGTCGGTCGCGAGCGCGCTCACCGCGGTGTCGGAGTCCGCGATCGCCTGCATGCGGTCGACCATCTCCGAGTACGGGTAGGCCGTGCCCGTCGTGTACGCGTCGACGATCCACACGATCCGGCCGTCGACGATCGCCGGGTACACGTCGGTGTCGAGCGTCAGGTACGGCGCGACCTTCGCGACGCGATCGCGCGGGTCGCGGTCGTAGAGGATCTGCGATTCGTCGTTGACGGCGTCCGAGAAGAGGATCTGCTCGGACTGGAACTTGAGCGCGTACACGAGTCGCTTGAAGAGGTTGTCGAGCTTCGGGCCGCCGTCGCCGTCGAACGTCGTCGCGACGGTCTGGTTGCTCTCGCTCTCCGCGCCGCCGGCCGGGTAGTCGAGCTCGACGGGGTCGGCCCCCTCCGGGGCGCCGACGATCGAGTACTCGGGCGTGAACTCGCCGAAGTAGACGCGCGGCTCGAAATCGCCGAGCTCGCCGCGCGACGGGATGCCGGACTGGAGGAAGAGCGGCTGCCCGTCGACCGACCGCTGGTTGCCGAACGCCGCGACGAAGCCGTAGCCGTGCGTGTAGACGATCGTGTTGTTGTACCAGGACTGCGCGTCGCCGAGCCCGCCGACGTTGAGCTCGCGGACCGCGACGACGGTGTCCTGCGTCGCGCCGTCGATCTCGTACCGGTCGACGTCGAGTCGCGGGTTGAACTGGTAGTACTGGCGGAACTGCTGGAGCTGCTGGAACGCGAGCGGGGCGATCGCGGGGTCGAGGATCCGGATGTTCGCGGTCGTCTCGGCGTCGGCTCGGAGGGCGCCGGGCTCGGCGTCGGTGACCGCCGAGTAGGGGACCTCCTGGACGTCGGAGAGCCCGAAGGCCGCGCGCGTCGAGGCGATCTGCCGCTCGATGTACGGCGCCTCGACCGTGCGGGCGGAGGGCTCGACCTGGAAGCGCTGGACGATCCACGGGTACGCGGTCCCCACGACGATCGCGAGCACGACGAGGAGCGCGACGCCGACGATCGGCAGGCGCCAGCGCCCGACGACGGCCGTGACGAAGCACAGGATCGCGACGATCGCCGCGGCGCCCGCGAGGATCGCCTTGCCCGGCATGACCGCGTTGACCTCCGTGTAGCCCGCGCCCGTCGCGAGGAAGCCGACGCTGTCCTGGGAGAGCATCTCGTAGCGGTCGAGCCAGAGGCTCGCGGCCTGGAGCGCGAGGTAGAGGCCGGCGGTGGTCGCGAGCTGAATGCGCGCGGCTCGCGAGATGCGCACGGAGCGGCCGATGACGCGGACCGAGCCGTAGAGGAACACGGTCGCGAGCGCGAGGAGCCCCGCGAGGAACACGACCGCCGACGCGAAGCCGAGCAGCGAGCGGTAGAGCGGGAGCTCGAAGAAGTAGAACGAGAGGTCGATCTGGAACTCCGGATCGACCGTGCCGAACGGCGTGCGGTTGAGCCACAGCGCGACGGTCTCCCAATTGCCCGCGGCGGCGAAGCCCGCGGCGACGCCGAGCACCGCCGGGATGAGGATCGCGGCGACGCGGCGAAGCGGGTCGACGACCTCCTGGTAGCGGTCGAGCTGGGAGTTGAGCTTCGCGTACACGGGCCGCATCCGGTACGCGAGGAAGAGGCTCAGCCACACGGGCACGGCCATGCCGACGAAGCCGACGACGAACATGAGCGCGCCCGCCCACCACCGCGTCGTCAGGACGCTGAGATAGCCGAGCTGGTCGTACCAGAAGATGTCCGCCATGAGCGTCGCCGCGGCGAAGAAGAGCGCGACGAGGACGACGATGACGACGATCGCCGTGAGGATGGGTCGGCGGGTGCGGGGCTGCGACTCGGCAGGGCTGGCGGTCACGGGACTCCTGTCGGTGGGTGCGAGCGCAGTCTATCGAGCGGTCTGAAGAGCCTGCTCGCAAGTCGGGAGCGCATTCGCGTCCCCGCCGGCGCGCACGACCCCGAGGACGGCGAGCGCGTCGTCGAGCGTCGAGACGGGAACGACGCGCAACCCGTCCGGCACGTGGCCGACGACCTCGTCGCAGTTGTCGACGGGCGCGAGGAACCAGTCGGAGCCGGCGTCGCGCGCGCCGTACATCTTCTGCCGGATCCCGCCGATCGCCCCAACCTCCCCGCTCGCGGCGATCGTCCCCGTGCCGGCGACGTCCTCGCCGCCCGTGAGGGACCCCTCGGTGAGCTTGTCGATGATCCCGAGCGCGAACATCATGCCCGCGCTCGGGCCGCCGACGTTCTCGAGCTGGATCCGCACCGTGAACGGGAACTCGAACTCGCTCGCGACGAGGATCCCGAGCACCGGCACGGGCTCCTCGCCGTCGCTGAGGATCGGCGTGATCTCGACGGCGTGCTCGACCCCGGCGCGCTCGAAGACGACCTCGGCCGGCCGCTCGACGCCGTTGTCCGCGAGCGCCTCGCGCAAGTCCTGCACCGACTCGAAGGTGCGGCCGTTGACCGAGACGATCCGGTCCCCCGTCTCGAGGACGCCGACCGACGGCGCGCCCTCCGTGAAGCCCTCGACCGTCAGATCGCTCTCGATCGGATAGTCGAGCGCGACGAGTGCCGCCGCGATCGCCTCGCGCTGGGAGTTCTCCATCTCGATCCGGGACTCCTCCGCGGTCTCCTCCTCCGTCACGCCCGGCGGGTAGACGCGCTCGACCGGGAGGACGTCCATGCGCGGGTCGAGGTAGGCGCCGGCGACCTCGAGCCAGTTCGGCAGCGCGCCCGGGGTGCCGGCGATCGAGACGGTGAGCATCCGCAGCGCCCCCTCGGTCGGGTAGGTCTCCTCGAGGGGGATGCTGATGAGCGGCACCGCCTGGCCCTCGACCTCGACGTCGCCGAGGACGTCGAAGACGGGCCCGGGGCGCTCGATGACGTACGGCGCCGGACTCGAGGCGACGATCGCTGCGCTCACCGCGGAGACGGCGAGGAGCGCGACGCCGACGAGCGCGCTCGACGGGCGGGGGCCGCCGGCATGCGCCATCCGCGTCCTCCCGTGCGTCGATCCCCCGTTCGCCGTCAGCGGAGCGCGGGGACGCCCAGTGTAGGCGAATTCCCTGCGCGGGACTCCGGGAGGGGCCTAGCGTAGAGGCATGGGCGAGCCCGAGGACAGGGACGAGGCGGCGTTCCGCGAGATGCTCCGGGCCTTCCTCGAGGGCCGGACCGAACTCGATCCGGCGCAGCTCGCGAGCGCGGCCGGACTGCCCGACAATCCCGCGCTCATCGCGCAGCTCATGTCCCAGCTGCAGCAGGCGATGCACTCGAGCGGGGACGCGATCGACTGGAGTCTGGCTCGCAATCAGGCCGCGACGATCGCGGCGGCGGGGTCGGTCGTCACGCTCCCGGAGGAGCGCGACGCGATCGAACGGTCGCTCGGCGTCGCCGACCTGTGGCTCGACGAGGCGACGGATCTCCCGCGCATCCCCCAGTCGCCGCGGCTCATGAGCCGGCGCGAGTGGACCGAGGCGACGATCGACGTGTGGACGCAGCTCGCGGAGCCCGTCGCCGAGTCGATCGCGAGCGCGCTCACCGAGGCGCTCGGCGCCGCGGCCCCCGAGGAGCTCGAGGGCGTCCTGCCGGGGGCGGGGCGCATCATGCGCAGCGTCGGCGGCACGCTCTTCGCGATGCAGCTCGGGCACGTCGTCGGGCAGCTCTCGACCGAGGTCCTCTCGGGCGGCGACATCGGCATCCCGCTCCTCGAGGAGTCGCAAGCGGCGATCCTCCCGCAGAACGCGTCCGGATTCGGCCAGGCGCTCGAGCAGCCGCTCGACCAGGTCGAGCTGTGGGTGGCCGCGCGGGAGCTCGCGCACGCGCGCCTCTTCCGGCACGCGCGCTGGCTGCGGCTCCAGCTCCTCACGGCGATCGGCGACTACTCGCGCGGTATCGCGATCGACACCGATGCGCTCGAGCGCATCGCGATGGAGCTCGACCCGGAACGGCCGGAGGCGCTTCGCGAGGTGCTCCAGTCGGGCGCGCTCATCCCGCCGAAGACCGAGGCGCAGCAGGTGGCGCTCGGCCGCCTCGAGACGACGCTCGCCCTCATCGAGGGCTGGGTCGACGTCGTCACGGCCGAGGCGACCCACCGGCTCCCGGCCGCGCCCGCCATCGCCGAGGCGATCCGTCGCCGTCGCGCCGCGGGCGGCCCAGCGGAGCACGCGCTCGCCGCGCTCGTCGGCCTCGAGCTGCGACCGAGGCGGCTTCGCGAGGCGGCGGCGATGTGGCGCGCCGTGACCGACGCCGTCGGAGTCGGGACTCGGGACGGGCTGTGGTCGCACCCGGATCTGCTCCCGACGGCGGACGACATCGACGATCCCGCGCAGCTCGTCGCGCGGCTGCGGAGCGGGCCGGCGGCGCCGGACGCGGTGGATCGCGCGCTCGAGGAGCTGCTCGGCGGGGAGCCCCCCGAGCCGCCCGATCTCGAGGACGACGACACCGACACGAGCGGCGGCGCGCAGTAGTTCACGCGACCTGCAGGTCCATGCGGCAGCCGCATTCCGCGTGGGCTGGAATGCGGTAGCGCTCGCGCGCGCCGTCCGGCGACATCCGCACGCCCGGCAGGGCGCGACCCTCCTCGCTCGCGTCGAGCGGCGCGCTCGCCTCCGGGAGCGGCGGCTCGAGTCGGCGAAGCGCGGCGACGACCGCCTCGAGGCGGGTCAGGGCGTTCTCGCCGGCCGCGGCGGACCGGCCGAGCAGCTGTGCGGCGATCGCCGGCCACGCCGGGTCCGCGTCGCGCCGGTGGAGGTCGGCGCAGCGCAGGCACGCCGTGCGACCCGGCACGATGCGCGGCGTGACCGTCACGTCGCGCTCGCCGAAGACGATCGCGACATGCGGGATGCCTTCGCGCATCCAGTCGCGGACCATCGCGATCGGCACGACGTGATCGGCGACGACGATGCCCGCCCGTCGACCACCCGGTCCCGCGTCCCGTTCCCTCGCACCGAAGGCGTCGGCGAGCGCGAGGATCCCGGCGATCGCGTCGCGCTCGTCGGTCCTCGCGCGCAGGACGACGCTCGGCGCGCCGCTCGCTCGCGCCTCGGCCCCGGCGAGCGCGGGCGCGAGGCGGTCGACGAACGCGTCGACGTCCTGCCGTCGACATCTCGCTGCCGCCGCGAGCGCGACATCCGGCACGCCGGCGACGAGCGCGGCGAGGACGCGCTGCTCCGCCGCAGTGGGCCCGTCGATCCGCACGAGCGGCGGATCGACCCCGAGCTGGATCGAGTCCGGGTCACGCCACACGAGCTGGACGGCTCGGTCGATCTGGAGGAAGCCCACCCGGCGAGTGTGGCGCGGATCGACCGCCGCCGCCGAACTTGTCCACAGGCGTCAGGGCGCCGCGCCGAGATCCGCGAGGAATCGGCTCGGCGCCCGCTCCGGCCCGCCCGGGCCCGGGCGACGCGCCCAGCTGAGGCGCAGTGCGCGGCGAGCCCGAGTGACGGCGACGTAGAGCAGGCGCCGCTCCTCCTCGATCTCCGCCTCGCTCGTCGCGTGCGCGACGGGCAGGAGGCCCTCGCTCACGCCCGCGACGTGCACGGCGTCCCACTCGAGGCCCTTCGCGGAATGGATCGTCGCGATCGTCACCGCGCCCGCGAGCGGCTCGTCCTTCGTCGCCTGGCGCTCGAGGAGTTCGTCGACGAATGCGGAGTAAGGCCCGGCGGACTCGACCGCGAGGCGATGCAGCGCGTCGAGCGCGGCCCACCGCTCGCGCGCGGCCGCGGGCGCGTCGATCGCCGGCTCCTCGGGCGCCCACCCGAGGCCGGCGAGGACGCCCCGCACCGTGCTCTGGACGGGAGCGTCCGGCGGCGTCGTCCGTTTCGCCGCGACGAGGTGCACGATCGCCTCGCGGACGTGCGGCTGCTCGAAGAACCGCGCGTCGCCGCGGACCGCGACGGGGATGCGCGAGGCCCGCAGCGCGTCTTCGATGAGCGGCACCTGGGCGTTGAGGCGGACGAGGATCGCGACGCGCTGCGGCTCGACGCCGGCCTCGAGCTCGGCGCGCACGGCGCCGGCGATCGCGAACGCCTCGGCGCGGTCATCGGGGTGGTCCTCGACGACGGGGGCGGCGTCCTCGCACGGCGGCGCCGAGCCGCGCGCGACGGCCGTGAGCTCGAGTGCGCCGGGGCGGCCCCGGATGAGCCGGTTCGCGACGTCGAGGATCGGCTGCGCCGACCGGTGGCTGCGCTCGAGCCGCACGATCGTCGCGTCCGGGTACTCGCGAGCGAACCCGAGGAGGAAGTCGGCGGTCGCGCCCGCGAAGCCGTAGATGGTCTGGTTCGCGTCGCCGACGACGCACAGCTCACGCCGCCGGCCGAGCCAGAGGCCGAGGAGGCGATGCTGGAGCGCGGAGACGTCCTGGTATTCGTCGACGACGAACGTGCGGTACTGCTCCCGCACCGCTTGCGCGACCTGCGGCTCCTCCGCGAGCATGCCCGCCGTCGCGAGGAGGACGTCTTCGAGGTCCATGAGGCGCCGCTCGTCCTTGAGGTCCTCGTACCCGCGCTGCACCGCGACGACGGCGTCGAGCGGGAGGCCCGCGACACGCCGGCCGCTCGCCGCGTATTCCTCGATCGGCATATCGGAGGCCTTGCGCCACTCGATCTCCGCGGCGAGGTCGCGGAGGACGGCTTGACCGGTCGGGAGCCCCAGGCGCGCGGCGACCTCGGCGAGGAGCGGCGCCTTGGCCGCCTGGATGCGCGGCACGGGCCCGCCGATGACCTGGGGCCAGAAGTACGAGAGCTGCGAGAGCGCCGCCGAGTGGAACGTGCGCGCCGACACCTCGCCCGCCCCGAGGGCGCGCAGTCGCGTTCGCAGTTCGCCGGCCGCTCGAGTCGTGAACGTGAGCGCCATCGTGCGGCTCGGGGCGAAGCGGCCGACCGCGATGCCGTACGCGATGCGATGCGTGATCGTGCGGGTCTTGCCGGTGCCCGCGCCGGCGAGGATCGCGACGGGACCGTCGATCGCGAGCGCGGCGGCGCGCTGGTCCTCGTCGAGTCCGGCGAGGATGTCCTCGGGACCGCTCACGGCCGCTCGGCCTCGCCGAGCCAGTGCTCGATGATCGCGCGCGCGATCGAGGCCCCGCCGGGCAGCGCGACGCGGCCCGCGGCGACCTCCTCGCGGAGCTCGTCTCGCGAGAACCAGCGGAGGTCGATGATCTCCGTCCCGTCGGGCCGCAGTTCGCCCGGGTCGCGCTCATCGACGCGCGCGATGAAGCCGATCATGAGCGACGCCGGGAACGGCCACGGCTGACTCCCCACATACCGCGGGTCGCGCACGCGCACGCCGGACTCCTCCTCGATCTCGCGGACGACCGCCGCCTCGAGCGACTCCCCCGGGTCGACGAATCCGGCGAGGAGCGAGTAGCGGTTCGCCTCCCAGAGGGCGTTCGCGCCGAGGAGCATGCGGTCGTCCGCGTCGAGCACGCCGACGATGACCGCGGGATCGGTTCGCGGGAACACGACGTCGCCGGAGACGGGGTCGCGACGCACCCACCCGGCCTGTTCGACCGCGGTCGCCTCGCCGGTCCTCGGCGAGAAGGGGTGCGACGCGTGCCAGTTGAGGATTGCGAGCGCTTGCGTGAACATCCCCGCATCGAGCGGCTCGAGCACGTGCCCGACCTGCCGGAGGCCGACCCAGTCGGCCTCGGCGAGCTGCGCGGCATCCTCGAGGAGCGCGGCGACGACGGGCGTGCCGGAAGGCGCGCCAGGAGCATCGGCCGTCGTCCTGCCGAGGTACACACTGAGCGCCGGCCGCGGCACTCTGTCGGCGGGCAGGAGCGCGATGCGACCCGGCTCGGCGAGGAGCGTCTGGCCGTCGAGGATCGGCAGAATGCGCGTCGCGGCGTCCGCCCAGAGCGAGTCGAGGAGGCCATCGCGCTCGCGCGCCGCGTGATCGCGATCCATCCCCGCTCTGGCGAGCGGGAGCCGCACGGCTTCGGACCCCGGGGCGCTGGATTCGTGCGGCATGGCGACCCTCGTCGATGGGCGTGGCGTGAGGCCGTGGCGGTGGCGGTGCGGCCTACCCTGAGGGTATGGCGCGATCCCCTCTCACACTAGCCGCGGTCGCGGCAGCGGCCGTGCCCGGTCTCGAGGCGACTCACGTCGGCCTGCTCGACGAACCCGACTTCGACGCCGCGGCGATCACGGGTGCCGATGGCCGCCACTGGCGCATCCGGGTGCCGCGGAACCAGCGGGCCGAGACGGACCTCGGCGCCGAGCTCGTCGCGCTCGCCGCCCTGACCCCCGGTGCGCGCGCGCGACTCCCGTTCGACGTCGTCGAGGTCGCCGGCCAGCAGCGCTTCGGTCCGACCCGAGCGGTCGTCACGACCTATCCGTACGGCGACCGCGTCCGACTCGCCGACATCCCGACGGCGCCCGATGGCCTCGGCGCGGCGATCGGGCGCGCGATCGGGGCGATCCACGCGCTCCCGACCGCCGTCGTCACGGAGGCGGGCCTCCGCGTGAGCGGACCCGGCGAGGCGCGACGCAGCGCCGTGAGCGTCCTCGACCGCACCGTCGCGACGGGGCTCCTGCCCGCTGCCGTGCAGGCGCGGTGGGAGCAGGCGATCGACGACGCCGACCTGTGGCAGTTCCAACCGGTCGTGACGGGTGGCGGGCTCGACGGCGACTCGTTCCGCGCGCAGGGCACCGACGTCGTCAGCGTCGACGGGTGGAAGGGCCTGTCGATCGGCGACCCGGCGGTCGATCTGAAGTGGGTCGTCCAGTCGGAGCGCGTCGCCGACGCCGTCTTCGCCGGCTACGCGGCTGTGGCAGGCACCGGCGACCGCCGACTGCGACACCGCTCGGCGCTCCTGTCGGAGCTCGACCTCGGGCGGTGGCTCCTCCACGGCATCGAGGAGCAGCGCACCGACATCGTCGACGACGCGGTCGAGCTGCTCACGACGCTCGCCGAGCGCGTGCACGGCGACCTGTCGGCGCGCATCGACGCGCCGACGGCACCCGTCCTCACGCTCACGGAGGTCGAGGATCTCCTGGACCGCGCCCAGCAGGCCGTCTAGGTGTACTCGGTCAGCTCTTTGGTGCCAGGCGGCTGATCGGGGGTTGTCCTCCGAGGGCTGAGTGGCGTCGTTCAGTGTTGTAGTGCTCGAGCCAGGGGTCAAGGGCTGCGGTGCGCTCGTCGTT
>Ga0182743_1004428_pt1 | contig 10644 bp, 10 predicted proteins | sample eDN3rd30CKraftOP_FD_128522 | JGI IMG/M metagenome (GOLD analysis project Ga0182743, IMG submission 128522) | Enriched Organic Plus compost microbial communities from Emeryville, California, USA - eDNA 3rd pass 30_C Kraft OP (version 2) (version 2) ... | reverse complement strand
GGAAACCCGCCTCCTGGCGGGTTTCTTGTTTTGGGTGGCTTGTGCGGGGGCTGCTTGGCTGTCGGAGGTTTTGTGTTCTTGAGTCGTCCGTCGGTCTGCGGGCCTGTCCCTGCCGGCCAAGCCCCAGCGGCTCGGGCGCGCCACGAGGCGCCCGAGCCGCTGGGACTTGGCCGACCCGCCCCTGGCCCACGCCGGCGATGCGCCTGAAGAACCCTATCCCCTCCCGCCATTCCGCGACAAACCTAAGCCACACTGACCCTCCCCCGGCGCATCGTACGCCCCCCGCCCCGCAGGCCCGTCCCGGCTCTCCTATAATCCATGGTTTTGACCGCGCCCAGAAGCGCGGCCGCCCCCATTTGCCGGACCATCCGCACGATCCCATGCAGGAACGCTACCAACCCACTCTCGTCGAAGCCGCCGCCCAGCAGGACTGGCAGGCGCGCGACGCCTATCGCGTCCACGAACAGGCCCGCAACGCCGACGGCTCCGAGAAGCCGAAGTTCTACGCCTGCTCGATGCTGCCCTACCCCAGCGGCAAGCTGCACATGGGCCATGTGCGCAACTACACCATCAACGACATGATGGCGCGCCAGCTGCGCATGCGCGGCTACAACGTGCTGATGCCCATGGGCTGGGACGCCTTCGGCATGCCGGCCGAGAACGCCGCCATCAAGTCCAAGGTGCCGCCGGCCAAGTGGACGTACGACAACATCGCCTACATGAAGAAGCAGATGCTGGCGATGGGACTCGCGATCGACTGGTCGCGCGAAATGTGCGCCTGCGATCCGAAGTACTACAAGTGGAACCAGTGGCTGTTCCTCAAGATGCTCGAAAAGGGCATTGCCTACCGCAAGACGCAGGTCGTCAACTGGGATCCGGTCGACCAGACCGTGCTGGCCAACGAGCAGGTCATCGACGGCCGGGGCTGGCGTTCGGGCGCGCTGGTCGAAAAGCGCGAAATCCCCGGCTACTACCTGCGCATCACCGACTACGCCGACGAGCTGCTGCAGCAGGTGCAGGACGGCCTGCCCGGCTGGCCCGAGCGCGTGCGCATCATGCAGGAAAACTGGATCGGCAAGTCCGAGGGCCTGCGCTTCGCCTTCCCGCACACCATCGCGGGCGCCGACGGCAAGCTCATCCAGGACGGCCGCCTGTACGTCTTCACCACGCGCGCCGACACCATCATGGGCGTGACGTTCTGCGCCGTGGCGCCCGAGCATCCGCTGGCCACCCACGCCGCGCAGTCCAACCCCGAGCTGGCCGCCTTCATCGAGCAGTGCAAGCTGGGCGGCACCACCGAAGCCGAGATCGCCACCCGCGAGAAGGCCGGCATGCGCACGGGCCTCACCGTCACCCACCCCATCACGGGCGAGCAGGTCGACGTATGGGTGGGCAACTACGTGCTGATGAGCTACGGCGACGGCGCCGTCATGGGCGTGCCGGCGCACGACGAGCGCGACTTCGCGTTCGCACGCAAGTACGGCCTGCCGATCCGCCAGGTCGTGGCGGTGGAAGGCAAAGCCTACAGCACCGACGCCTGGCAGGAATGGTACGGCGACAAGCAAAGCGGCCGCACCATCAATTCCGGCAAGTACGACGGTCTGTCGCACAAAGAGGCCGTGGATGCCATCGCCGCCGACCTGTCGGCGCGCAGCCTGGGCGAGAAGCAGACCACCTGGCGCCTGCGCGACTGGGGCATCTCGCGCCAGCGCTACTGGGGCACCCCGATCCCCATCATCCACTGCCCCGACTGCGGCCCCGTGCCGGTCCCCGAGAAGGACCTGCCGGTCGTTCTGCCCGAAGACCTCATCCCCGACGGCACCGGCAACCCGCTGGCCAAGAACGAGGCCTTCCTGTCGTGCTCGTGCCCGCGCTGCGGCAAGGCCTCGCGCCGCGAGACCGACACCATGGACACCTTCGTGGACTCGTCCTGGTACTTCATGCGCTACACCTCGCCCGGCAACGACCAGGCCATGGTGGATGCCCGCAACGATTACTGGATGCCCATGGACCAGTACATCGGCGGCATCGAGCACGCGGTGCTGCACCTGCTGTACGCCCGCTTCTGGACCAAGGTCATGCGTGACCTGGGCCTGCTGAAGTTCGACGAGCCCTTCACCCGGCTGCTGTGCCAGGGCATGGTGCTCAACCACATCTACTCGCGCCGCAATCCCCAGGGCGGCATCGAATACTTCTGGCCCGACGAGGTCGAGAACGTCTACGACGCCAAGGGCGCCATCGTCGGCGCGAAACTCAAGTCCGACGGCTCGGCGGTGGACTACGGCGGCGTGGGCACCATGTCCAAGTCGAAGAACAACGGCGTCGACCCGCAGTCGCTGATCGACACCATGGGCGCCGACACCGCGCGCCTGTTCGTCATGTTCGCCAGCCCGCCCGAGCAGACGCTCGAATGGTCGGACTCGGGCGTCGAGGGCGCCAACCGTTTCCTGCGCCGCCTGTGGACGCTGTGCCATGCGCGCCGCGAGGCCGTCGCGCGCGGCTTGGCCGCGAGCGCCGACTGGGCCCAGGCCCCCGCCGCCGTGAAGGACCTGCGGCGCGAGATCCACGGGCTGCTGAAGCAGGCCGATTACGACTACCAGCGCATCCAGTACAACACGGTGGTGTCGTCCTGCATGAAAATGCTCAACGCCATCGACGGCGCCGCGCTGCCCGAGGGCCCGGCCGCCGATGCGGCGCTGGCCGAGACCATCGGCATGCTGCTGCGCGTGCTGTACCCGGTGGTGCCGCACGTCACCTGGCATCTGTGGCGCGACCTGGGCTACACGGCCTCGCTGGGCGACCTGCTCGACGCGCCGTGGCCGCACGTCGACGAGGCCGCGCTGGTGGCCGACGAGATCGAGCTGATGCTGCAGGTCAATGGCAAGCTGCGCGGCTCGATCCGCGTGGCCGCCCAGGCGCCGCGCGAAGACATCGAGAAGCTGGCGGCCGCCCAGGAAGAGGTCGCCCGCTTCCTGGAGGGCCGTCCGCCCAAGCGCGTCATCGTGGTGCCTGGCAAACTGGTCAACGTCGTAGGCTGAAAGAGGTTTCGCATGGATTACGCCCGGCCCGTCCCGTCCCGCCCGCGTCTGGCCCTGCTCACGCGCGCAGCCGGCCTGGCGCTCGTCATGCTGCTCGCCGCCTGCGGGTTCCAGATGCGCGGCGTCACGCCGATGCCGTTCAAGACGATGTACGTCGGGCTGCCCGACAACTCCCGCTTCGGCGCCGACGTGCGGCGCTCGATCCGTGCCGCCTCGCCCGACACACGCCTGGTGGCCACGCCGAAAGAGGCCGAGGTGACCCTGCAGCAAGTGGCCGACAACCGCACCCTGCGCGACGTCTCGCTCAACGCGCAGGGCCGCGTCGAGGAATACGAGCTGGGCATCCAGTTCACGTTCCGGCTGATCGATGCCAAGGGCAATGCTCTCATCCCCGACACCACGCTCAGCGCGTACCGGCAGATGCCGTACGACGACCAGGTCATGCAAGCCAAGGAAGACCAGATCAGGGTCCTGTACGAAGACATGCAGCAGTCCCTGGTCTCGCGCCTGATCCGCCGCCTTACCGCGCCCGACGTGCGCCAGGCCGCCGCGCGACCCAGGGGTACCGGCGACCTGGACGAGCCCGTCTACGACCCGAACGAAGCGATGGGCACCACCGGCCAGGACACGCCAACGCCGTGGCGCTCGCCCACCATCACCACCCCGGGCATGCTGCGGTACTAGAGGCGCAGCCATGCCCGTCCTGGACGCCAACGGCCTGGCCGACCATCTGGAGCGCGCCGGCCCCACGCTCGCGCCGCTGTATACGGTGTCGGGCGACGAGCCGCTGCTGGTCACCGAAGCCGTGGACGCACTGCGTGGCGCCGCCCGTGCGGCGGGCTACACCGACCGCACCTCGCTGGTGCTGGACGCACGCAGCGACTGGAGCGCCGTGGCGGCGGCCACGCAAAGCGTGTCGCTGTTCGGCGATCGCCGCATCCTGGAGCTGAAGATCCCCACCGGCAAGCCCGGCAAGACGGGCGGCGAGACGCTGGCCCGGCTGGCCGAGCAGGCGCGCGCGCAACCCGACCCCGACACTCTGGTGGTGGTGGCACTGCCGCGGCTGGACAAGGCTACCCGCGACAGCAAGTGGGCCCAGGCGCTGGCGCAGGGCGGCATCATGGCCGACATCGCCTCCATCGAGCGCGGCCGGCTGCCCGCCTGGATCGGCGCGCGGCTGGCGCGTCAGAACCAGCGCACCGACGCCGCCACGCTGCAATGGATGGCCGACAAGGTCGAGGGCAATCTGCTGGCCGCCCACCAGGAAATCCAGAAGCTGGGCCTGCTCTACCCCGAGGGGCAGCTGGCCGCCGAGGACGTGGAGCGCGCGGTGCTGAACGTCGCGCGCTACGACGTATTCGGCCTGCGCGACGCCATGCTGGCCGGCGACAGCGCCCGCACGCTGCGCATGCTCGACGGCCTGCGTGCCGAAGGCGAGGCGCTGCCGCTGGTGCTGTGGGCGGTGGGCGAAGAAATCCGCCTGCTGGCCCGCCTGGCCGAGGCCCGCCAGCAGGGCCAGGACATGTCCGGCCTGATGCGGCGCCTGCGCGTGTTCGGTGCCCACGAGCGCCTGGCCATGCAGGCGCTGGGCCGCGTGCCGGCTCGCGCCTGGCCGGCCGCGGTGCAGCACGCGCACGAGGTGGACCGTCTCATCAAGGGCCTGTCCGTGCCCGGCCGGCTGGCCGACCCTTGGGAAGAAATGGCGCGGCTGGCGCTGCGCGTGGCGGCCGCCGGCGGCCGGCCGTGATGGCTCCGCCGCCCGAGCACCGGTCCCTGGGCCGGTACACTTGATCCTGTAGCGGCGTCGTTCGCGCCGCTCTTCATTCCAACGCAATCATGTCCACGATCGAAGAATCCATGCTGGCCCTGGGCGAGAACGCCCGTCGGGCCTCGCGCGCCATGATGACGGCCGGCAGCGGCCAGAAGAACCGGGCGCTGCTGGCCATGGCCGACGCCCTGGCCGAACAGCGCGACGCGCTGAAGGCCGCCAACGCGCAGGACGTCGAATCGGCCCGCGCCGACGGCCTGGAAGCTGCGCTGCTGGACCGCCTGACGCTGACCGACCGCAGCATCGACCTGATGCACGAAGGCCTGCGGCAGGTCGCCGCCCTGCCCGACCCGGTGGGCAGCGTCACCGCCACCAGCGTGCGCCCCAACGGCATGCGCGTGGCGCAGATGCGCGTGCCGCTGGGCGTCATCGGCATCATCTACGAGTCGCGTCCCAACGTCACCATCGATGCCGCGGCGCTGTGCCTGAAGTCCGGCAACGCCGCCATCCTGCGCGGCGGCCGCGAAGCCCTGCGTTCCAACGTGGCGCTGGGCCGCATCGTGCAGCACGGCCTGCGCGCCGCCGGCCTGCCGGCCGAAGCCGTGCAGGTGGTCGACACGACCGACCGCGCCGCGGTGGGCACGCTCGTCACCATGACCGAGCACGTGGACGTCATCGTGCCGCGCGGCGGCAAGGGCCTGATCGCGCGCCTGGCACAAGAGGCGCGCGTGCCCCTGATCAAGCACCTGGACGGCAACTGCCACGTCTACATCGACCGCGATGCCGAGCCCGAAAAGGCGCATGCGGTCGCCTTCAATGCCAAGACCTATCGCTACGGCGTGTGTGGCGCCATGGAAACCCTGCTGGTGCACGAGCAGGCCGCCGACGGCATCCTGCCGCGCCTGGGCCAGGCACTGCACGAACACGGCGTGCAACTGCGCGGCTGCGAACGCACCCGGCAGCGCCTGCCCTACGCGGTGCCCGCCACCGACGAGGACTGGGCCACCGAGTACCTGGGCCCCATCCTGGCGGTGCGCATCGTCGACGGCCTTGACGAGGCCATCGCCCACATCGCCCGCTGGAGCTCGGGCCACACCGAAGCCATCGTCACCGAGAATCTCTCGGCAGCCCAGCGCTTCCAGCGCGAGGTCGATTCCAGCTCGGTATACGTCAACCTGCCCACCTGCTTCGCCGACGGCTTCGAATACGGGCTGGGCGCCGAGATCGGCATCTCGACCAACCGGCTGCACGCGCGCGGCCCGGTGGGCCTGGAAGGCCTCACCACCCTGAAATGGATCCTCAACGGAGAAGGACAGACACGCGGATGACTATTGACCTCGCTACCCTGGGCCCGGCCATACGCATTGCGTTCAGCCTGTTCATCGCCTGCTTCTTCACCTGCCTGATCTGCGGCGTGGTGCTGTTCCTCTTCAAGTCGCGCCGCGTCAACGCCGTGCTGAAGCACCCGTACCTGGAGCACCGCGCCTTCGGCCAGTATCCGTTCGCCATCCGCGCGTCGATCTTTCTCGACTATTTCTTCCGGCTGGCGTTCCCGGGCACGCAGTTCTGGCTGATCGGCCAGGCCAACCGCCTGCTTGAACACGTCAAGCCCAAGCAGGTTCCGATGGACGTCAAATGGCCCGTGGTCGGTTTCTGGGGCTCGTGCTGGCTCGGCCTGATCTCGATGATCGCGCTGTGGATCCTGCTGATGCTGGCGCGCTGATTGCGTCCAGCGCACGCTGGCGGGCGCCGGGTCCGTCGCCGGCCGGCTGACCCGCCCGCGCCGCCTCAGGCAGCGGGCTCGGCGATTTCCACCGCCGCACCGCCGGCCTCGATGGCCTCGCCGGCCAGCAGGCACAGGTCTTCGCGATAGCGCCCCGCCATCAGCTGCACGCCCACCGGCGCATCGCCCGACTGTCCCACCGCCACCGACAGCGCCGGCAATCCCATGAACGGCGTGGCGATCTGCGTCAGCTGGGCCTCCCAGACGCGCGCGTAGGCGGCCTCGTCCTGCAGGTCCAGCCCGTCCGGAAACGGCAGTTCGGCCGATACCGGCACCAGCAATACCGGCCAATCCTCGAAGAACAACTGCCACAGGCGCGTCAGCGTGGCGCGCCGCGTCAGCATCGCGCCGTAGGCCGCCAGGTCGATGCCCTGCGCCCGCTCGCGCTGGCCGCGCAGCGCCGCCAGTGCACCCGGCTCACCCTCCTTCTCGGCAGCCTGCAACATGGCGTCGTAGCCCTCGCCCAGCCACATCCGGACCTGCAGATCGGCCGCCTCGCGCAGGGGCGGCAGCGCGTCGATCTCCTCGACCTGCCAGCCGGCGGCGCGCAGGCGCGCGGCCGCCTCATGCAGCGCCGCCACCACCGGCGGCTGCGTGTCCAGCCCGTCGGGCCGCACGCACAAGGCGGCGCGGCGCGGGGCGGCGGGGCCTTCCAGAGGGGCCGGCACCCACCACGGATCGCGCGCATCCGGGGCGGCCAGCGCGGCCAGGCCCAGCCGCAGGTCGGCGATGCTGCGCGCCAGCGGGCCCGACACCGCCGTGATCTGTCCGCCCAGCGAGCGCTCGGGCAGCGCCGCGTTGTAGGCGGGCACGCGCCCCAGGGTGGGCCGCAGGCCGTGCACGCCGCAGGCATAGGCCGGATAACGGATCGAGCCGGCGATGTCGGTGCCGTGGGCCAGATGCCCCACGCCAGCTGCCAGCGCGGCGGCCGCGCCGCCCGACGAGCCGCCAGGCGTCAGCGCCTCGTTGCGCGGATTGCGCGTGCGGCCGTACAGGCGGTTGTCGGTGAACCAGCGCATGGAAAAGGCCGGCGCATTAGTGCGGCCGAGGATCACGGCGCCCGCCCGGCGCAGGTTGGCCACTACCGGGCTGTCCACCGCGGCGATCACATCCCGCTGCAGCGTTACCCCGTTGGTCGTGGCGTAGCCGGCCTGGTCGACGTTGATCTTCACCGTGACCGGCACACCGGCCAGCGGCCCGGGATCCGCACCGCGCGCCAGCGCGGCATCGACTGCCGCCGCCTCGGCCAGCACCTCATCGGGTCGCCAGTCCACCACCGCGTTCAGGTGCGGGTTGACCGCATCCAGCCGAGCCAGCGCAGCCTGCGCCGCCTCGCGTGCCGACACCTCGCGCCGGCGCACCCGTTGTGCCAGCTCACCCGCCGAACAGCGCCACAGCTCGTCCACGCCCATCTCCCATGATGTGGTTGCAGGAGCGCGCGGCGGCGGCAGGCCGGCGCGCGCAGACCCCAGCACCTTAGCGCCGCGCCGCGCGCGGCACAAGCGGCGCGCGGGAGAGAAAAAGGCGGGCCGGAACGAAGCCGCATGCCAAAGAAACGGCATGTTCGCCTGGGGGTCCGCGAACGTAGCACCACATCCTGGATGTGCGATGGCGGCCAGGACGGCCGCACAGCCATGCGTGCCGACGGGCCGGCCGGCACGGGCCCCGGCCGCGCCGGGCGCACTCACGACTGGCCGAACACCTCGACGATGGCATCGGCCACCGTGCGCACGCGGGCCGTGCGATGCAGGTCCGCGTGCATCACCGGCCAGATGTCATAGGCCTCGTGCTGCCGCGGCCAGATCCGCACCAATTGCTCCATGCCGTCGGCCACGTGCGTGGGCAGTTCGCCGATCCCCCGGCCGGCAGCCACGGCATCCAGCATCATCAGCCCCGAGTCCACCTCCATGGCGATCGCGCCGTTGCCGGTGGGCTCCCCCACACAGCGCCTCCCAGCGCTGCGGCAGCAAGCCACGCTGGTAGATCACCAGCCGCTGGCCCGCAAAGGCGTCGCCCGAACGCGGCTCGCCATAGCGCTGCAGGTATGACTTGGCGGCGCACCCTGGCCTGGCCGATCCACAGCAGCGCTACGCAAATCGGCAGGCCGGCGCGCTGGTAGGCGTGGCCGTAATGGGCACGCTGATCCACGGCTTGCCCGACTGGCCCACGCGACTGGCGGCCGTCTTCGCCATCAGTGCCGCAGGCTACTCGGCCCTGCTCGCAACGCGCCGGCTGCGCCGCCCGGCCTGAGCCGCCCGCGGCTTGCCAGGAGGGCACGATCGGCTCACCATGGAGCCATGGCCGCCCACCGCGCGGCCCGGCACGGCATCCGCCGTGCCGCGCCCTGCCCCCGGATTCCCATGACCGACATCGTCCACCACGAATCGCAAGGCCGCTTCGAATGCCACGTCGACGGCCATGCATGCGAACTCGACTATCAACTTTCCGGCAACCGGATGGTCATCTCGCATACCGGCGTACCGCCGCAAGTAGGCGGCCGCGGCATCGCCGCCGAACTCACGCGGCAGGCATTGGATACGGCCCGCACGCGCGGCTGGCGCGTCGTGCCGCTGTGCTCGTATGCCGCGGCCTACATACGCCGCCATCCCGAGTACGCCGACCTGCTGGCCTGACGCATCCACCATGACCGCATCCTCTCGTTCTGGCGCCGCCAGCGCTTGTCCCTGCGGCGTCGGCCGCTCGTACGAAGCCTGCTGCGCCTGCTGGCACGCCGGCCCAGGTTTCCTGCAAGCCCCCGATGCCGAGACGCTGATGCGCTCGCGCTACACGGCCTACGTCCAGGACCGCCTCGACTACCTGCTGCAGACCTGGCACCCCGACACGCGACCCGCCGCGCTCGATCCCAACCCTCCCGGACTGAAATGGCTGGGCCTGCAGGTGCGGCGCCACGCTATCCAGGACGCGGATCATGCCACCGTAGAATTCGTCGCACGCTGCCGCCAGGCGGGCGGTGCGACGCGGCTGCACGAAACCAGCCGCTTCGTACGCGAGGCTGGCCGCTGGTTCTACGTGGACGGCGACCTGCACGAGTAAGTCACACCGACTTCACCTTCCGGGCCTATACTGACCCGCGCTACTGGACACGGACAACTATGACCGATCTTTCTGCCTTCCCCATCACCGGAAAATGGCCCGCGCGACATCCCGAGCGCATCCAGCTGTATTCGCTGCCCACGCCCAATAGCGTGAAGGTCTCGATCATGCTGGAGGAAACGGGGCTGCCCTACGAGCCTCACCGGGTCGATTTCGGCACGAACGACCAGATGTCGCCGGAGTTCCTCTCGCTGAACCCGAACAACAAGATCCCGGCCATCCTCGATCCCGAGGGCCCCGGCGGCAAGCCTCTGGCGCTGTTCGAATCCGGCGCCATCCTGATCTATCTGGCCGACAAGGCCGGTCGCTTCCTGCCGCAGGATGCCGCCCCGCGCTACGAGACCATCCAGTGGCTCATGTTCCAGATGGGCGGCATCGGACCGATGTTCGGACAGCTCGGCTTCTTCCACAAGTTCGCCGGCAAGGAGATTGAGGACAAGCGCCCACGCGATCGCTATGTGGCTGAATCCCGGCGCCTGCTAGGCGTGCTGGACCAGCGCCTGGAAGGGCGCGCCTGGATCATGGGCGATACCTACACCATCGCCGATATCGCCATCTTTCCGTGGGTGCGCAACCTGGTGGGTTTCTACGAGGCCGGCGATCTGGTGGAATTCCATCGCTACGCCAATGTGGCGCGCGTGCTTCAAGCCTTTGTTGCCCGTCCGGCGGTCGAGCGCGGCCTGAAGATTCCCAGCTGAGGCGCTACACGCGCGCCGCTGCGGCGCAATCAGAAGGTACAAAGGCCGCGCAAGCGGCCTTTTTCATTTGGTCGGGGCGGCCGCGCGGCAGTGCGGTAGGCATGAGGCGAGCCGGTAGGGCGCAAAAGCAAAACCCCGCAGAGGAGAGTCTGCGGGGTTTTGGGGGATAAGAGCCTGACGATGACCTACTTTCACAGACGTACGTCCACTATCATCGGCGCGAAGGCGTTTCACGGTCCTGTT
>Ga0182743_1004426_pt1 | contig 10647 bp, 7 predicted proteins | sample eDN3rd30CKraftOP_FD_128522 | JGI IMG/M metagenome (GOLD analysis project Ga0182743, IMG submission 128522) | Enriched Organic Plus compost microbial communities from Emeryville, California, USA - eDNA 3rd pass 30_C Kraft OP (version 2) (version 2) ... | reverse complement strand
TACCCTGCGCGGCGTGGTGAGCAAGGTCGCCGATGGTGATACCGTTACCTTGATGGTCAACGGCAAATCGCATCGTGTTCGGCTCGACAGTATCGACGCCCCCGAGGCTGGCCATAGCGCGCAAGAGCCCGGTCAACCCTATGCCGAGGCCGCGCAGCGGTATCTGGACAAATTGGTCGGCGGCAAGACACTGACGGCGCAGTGCTATCGGCAAGACCAGTTCGATCGCGATGTGTGCGCGTTGATGTTGCCCGATGGCAATTCGGCCAACCGCGTGATGGTCACCTCGGGTTATGCCTGGGCCTATACCGCGCGCCGGGGCGATTATCTGAATGATGCCGCGATGCCGGGCCTGCAACGACAGGCGCGGGAGGCCGGCCTGGGCCTCTGGGCGCAAGGCGGGCCCACCGAGCCCTGGAAATGGCGCTACGAATGCTGGCGTAATCAGCGCTGCGACGTTCCCTGAGTCACCACCTTTGCTATGCTGTGCCCCAAGGCTTGAACGGGACATTACACGGAAACGGTTTATGGGTGCATGGCTGCAGCGGATGTCGATGGTCGTACTGGTGTCGGTACTTACCCTGACGGGATGTACGCGAGACCCCATTAACAGTCCCTATGAAACCGGTGAGCTGTCCAAAAACACCCTGTACACGGCGTTCGTCAAGCAGTCGCCCAAATATCTGGACCCCGCCCGCTCGTATTCCAACGACGAAACTCCCTTCACCTACAACATCTACGAGCCGCTCTATGGATATCAGTATCTGAAGCGGCCATACGAATTGATCCCGCGTGCAGCGGCAGAGATCACGCCGCCGCGCTATCTGGATGCACAGGGGAACGTTCTGCCCGCGGATGCGCCGGGAGAGCAGATCGCCGAAAGCGTCTACGACATTCCGATCCGGCCTGGCATTCGGTTTCAGCCGCACCCGGCATTCGCCCGCGAACCAGATGGCCGCGACAGCTATTTCCCGTTGCAGCCAGGGGAGTTGGACGACAAGTTTTACCTGACGGACTTTCCCAAAACGGGCACCCGGGAGCTCACCGCCAACGACTATGTCTATGCGTTCAGGCGCTTGGCCAGCCCACGGGTGGCTTCGCCGATTTATTCCCTGATGGCCGATTATGTCATCGGCATGCAGGACTACGGCAAACGCCTGCAGCAACGCGATGCCGAATTGCGCAAGGCGCTGCCGGCTGGGCAACGTGATCTGCCCTGGCTGGACCTGCGCCAGGATGACGGGTTCGAGGGCGTACTGGCGCTCGACGACCACACCTTGCGCATTCGTATCAAGGGCAAATATCCGCAATTCAAGTATTGGCTGGCAATGACATTTACCGCGCCTATTCCCTGGGAAGCGGATCGCTTTTACAGCCAGCCGGGCATGGCCGCGCACGATTTGTCGTTGAATACGTGGCCGGCGGGCACTGGCCCTTACATGCTGGTTGAGTCCCTGCAAAACCGTCGCCATGTGCTGGCGCGCAACCCGAATTTTCGAGGTGAACCATACCCCTGCGAAGGCGAACCCACAGACCGGGCGCGCGGCCTGCTGGCCGATTGCGGCAAGCCTACACCGTTCCTGGACCATATCGTCTTCAACATCGAAAAAGAGGCGTTGCCTTTGACCGGCAAATTCATGCAAGGCTATTACGATATCCCGCAGGTCGAGCGCGGCGAAATCGGCGTGGCCATGCTGGTGGCCGCGGGCGACTCGCCCGACAAGGCCAAGACCTATCGCGATCACGGCATCCAGTTGCCCACGACCATCGAGACTTCGATCTGGTACATGGGATTCAATTGGCTGGATCCCGTTGTCGGGCAGGGGGATACCCCGGAGCAACAAGAAAAAAACCGCAAGCTGCGCCAGGCCATCAGTATTGCGTTCAACTGGGAAGAGTACATCGCCGTCTTTGAAAACGATCAGGCGGTGGCGGCTAATGGGCCTGTGCCGCCGGGCGTACTCGGCTACCGTGAGCCGCCCGAGGGTATCAACCGCGAGGTCTATGACGTCGTCGACGGCAAGCCGAAACGCAAATCGCTCGAGGTGGCCAAACAATTGCTCGCCGAGGCCGGCTACCCGAATGGCCGCAATGCAAAAACGGGCGCGCCCTTGATCTTGTATTACGACGCCATGACTGGCGGCGGGTCCAATCCGATGTTCGACTGGATGCGCCGCCAGATGGCACAGATCGGCATCCAACTCGACATACGGTCGACGGACTACGGCCGGTTTCAGGACAAAATGCAGCGCGGGGCCGCGCAGATTTTCCTCTGGGGCTGGCTGGCGGACTATCCCGATGCCGAAAATTTCCTGTTCTTGCTATACGGCCCGAATGGCAAGGCCAAGCATGGCGGCGAGAACGCGGCCAACTATACCAACGCCGAATTTGACCGGCTATTCGAGCAACTGAAATATCTGGACGACGGTCCCGAAAAAGTCGCCGTCATCGATCGTATGCAAGCCATCGTGCAACGCGATGCGCCCTGGATGTTCGGCTACTTTCCCATGTCGGGCGGGGCGTATCAACAATGGGTCGGTAATGCCAAACCTACGCAGATGGTGCGCAACATCCTGCAGTACATCAAAATCGATCCGGCATTGCGCGTGAGCAAAATCGATGAATGGAATACGCCGCGCTGGTGGCCATTGTGGTTGTTGGCGATCGTTGTGGTGCTGGCTATCTGGCCGTCTTATGTTGCCTTGAAACGCCGTGAGCGGCAAACCGCATTCGGATCGCGTACGCACACGCCTGCGGTGCAATCATCGAAGGAGTCCCGATCATGATCGGCTATGTAATTCGCCGCCTGTTGTACGGCGTGTTGATCCTGATCGGGGTGAACCTGTTGACCTTTGTGTTGTTCTTTGCCGTGAATACGCCTGACGATATGGCGCGTCTGGCTATCGGCGGCCAACGCGTGAGCCAGGAGGCGATCGACCGTTGGAAGACCGAGCACGGCTACGACAAACCGCTGTTTTTTAATACGCAAGCCGCCGGGACGCAGCAACTGACCGATACGGTCTTCTACCAGCGCTCGGTACCGTTATTGACTATGGAGTTCGGCGCCTCGGATGCGGGGCGCGATATCAGTCGAGAGATCCGCATGCGCATGGGCCCCAGTCTCGCGCTGGCGATTCCGACGTTTTTCCTGGGCTTGTTCGTCAGCGTGGTGTTCTCGTTGCTGCTGGTCTATTTCCGCGCGACGCGGCTGGATTTCTGGGGCGTGGTGTTGTGCGTGATATTGCTGTCGATATCCAGCTTGTTTTACATCATTGCGGGACAGTGGTTGTTCGCAAAGCTATTGCGACTCGTGCCATATTCCGGCTTTTCGGGTGGGCTGGACATGATCAAATTCCTGGCATTGCCCGTGCTCGTCGCGCTGGTGTCGCGCCTGGGGCCCGAGGCGCGCTTTTATCGCGCCTTGTTTCTGGAAGAGGTCGGTAAAGACTACGTACGCACTGCGCGCGCCAAAGGCCTGACCGAGCGCGTGGTCTTGTTCCGTCATGTGTTGCGCAATGCCATGCTGCCGATCTTGACGGGGACGGTGTCGGCTATTCCCTTGTTGTTCATGGGTAGTCTGATCGCCGAGTCCTTCTTCGGGATCCCCGGATTGGGCAGCTACACCATCGACGCCATCAATGCGCAGGATTTTTCCATCGTGCGGGCCATGGTGTTTCTGGGCGCTGCGCTGTATATCGTCGGGCTGATTTTGGCCGATATCTCTTATACGCTGGCTGATCCCCGCGTACGTTTCGAGTGACCGCCATGCCAAAGTTCGTATTTCTGTGGACGGATATTGCGCTGTTTCTGCTGGTGGCGGCGGTGCTGTTTTATGTGTGGCGCGTGCGTCGCAGCCCGACGCTGCGGGCGACATGGGCCAAGGTCGCGCGTGATGCGCCGGCAATGAGTTCGGCGGTGGTATTGTTGGCGTTTGTCGTTGTGGGATTGCTGGATTCGATTCACTATCGGCCCCAGTTGCCGCCTGCGCCAGGGGCTGCAGCCGGTGCGCCGCCGATTTACGCGCCCGCTGTGCAATCGGCGTTAGATGGTCTGCTGCACGGCACGGTACTGACGCGGCCTGAAAAAACCTATTCAAAGCCGCTCGCCGCGCGTCAGTTCACCAAAGAAACCGAATTGATCGATGGCCGTCCGTTGCGTGATTTTCCGCGGTTGCGCAGTGGCGGCGCGCATCTGGAAAATCCCGAGACCGAGTTGACGGGCGATGTGTTGCGGCGCCTGGCATGGGGGTTGGCAGGTGGCGCCGTCGCGGTACTGTTGGGCGCTCTTGTGCTCGTTGGGGTGCTATCCCGATCGTACGGCGGATGGCGGCAAGCCTTTGCCGACGTGGCTTGCGGTCGCACCGAGCTCCCGTGGCGTGCGATGTGGATGACCTATGCGGTGCTGTGCCTTTGCGCCGGCGCAATCGTCGGTCTGGCCAGTGGTTATCATGTGTTCGGCACGGACCGCACGGGCAATGATGTGTTGTGGCAGGCGCTCAAAAGCATACGCACGGCATTGGTGATCGGCAGTTTGACGACCTTGGCCATGCTGCCTCCGGCGATTGGTTTTGGACTGGCAGCGGGCTATTTCAAAGGCAAAGTCGATGACGCCATTCAGTATATCTATACGACGCTGACGTCTATTCCAGGTGTGCTGTTGGTCGCTGCTTGCGCGTTGATGATGCAGGTATATATCGACACGCATCCCGATTTATTCGATACATCGGCGGCGCGTGCAGATCTGCGCTTGTTCTTGTTGTGCATGATCCTGGGGCTGACAGGGTGGTCGGGCTTGTGCCGCTTGTTGCGCGCGGAAACCTTGAAACTGCGAGAGCTGGAATACGTGCAGGCAGCGCGCGCGTTTGGCGTGTCGCATTGGCGCATCATGCGCCGTCACCTGTTGCCCAATGTCATGCACATTGTGCTGATCACGGTCGTGCTGGAGTTTTCCGGCCTGGTGCTATACGAAGCCGTCTTGTCTTATCTGGGCATAGGCGTGGATCCCGGCATGAATTCGTTTGGATCGATGATCGATGGCGCGCGCCTGGAAATGTCGCGTGATCCGATGGTGTGGTGGAATCTATTGACCGCATTTATTTTCATGCTGGCATTGGTCTTGTCTGCCAATCTGTTCGCCGATGCCGTACGCGAAGCCTTTGATCCCCGAGCACGGCGCTATCGTCCGGGAGGCTGGTTGAAAAAGAGAATCGGCGTGCCCGCCAAATCAGAAAAGGAGGCCGCACAATGAGCCTCACCGCTGATACATTGTTGGCCGTCGACGGCCTCGAAGTCGCGATTGACGGCGAGACGGGGCTGACCCATGCCGTCAAACGCCTACAGCTCGCCATCGAGCGCGGCGAGACTTTTGCGCTCGTAGGCGAGTCCGGCTGCGGCAAAAGTATGACTGCGATGGCCTTGCTGCGTTTATTGCCCGACGCAGGACGTATCGTCGGCGGACAGATTGTGCTCGACGGCATGGATCTGAATCAGTTGCCCGAAAGCGAGATGCGGGGGGTACGTGGCGGCCGTATCGGCATCATTTTCCAAGAGCCATCTACCAGCCTGAACCCAGTGATGCGCATAGGCGACCAGATACTGGAAACGTTGATGGCGCATACCCCTTTGCGTGGTGCGGCCGCGCGCGCGCGGGCCATTGACTGGTTGCGTCGCGTAGGCATTCCCGAACCTGAGCGCCGGATCGACGATTACCCATTCCAGTTCTCCGGTGGACAGAAGCAGCGCGTCATGATCGCCATCGCGCTTGCGGCCGAGCCGACGCTGCTGATTGCCGATGAGCCTACGACAGCCTTGGACGTGACGGTACAGGCACAGGTGTTGGATCTGCTTGCCGACATCCAACGGGAAATGGGTATGGCGATATTGCTGATCACCCACGATCTGGCGGTGGTGCGCAATGTGGCCCAACACGTCGCCTTAATGCGCGGCGGGGAAATCGTTGAAAGCGCTCCCGCAGACGTTTTTTTTGACCGGCCGAAACATCCGTATGCGCGTCAGCTGTTTGACGCGATTCCTACCTTTGAAAAGCGTGGGCGGCCGCTGGCGGGGCCGGCTGCCTCGAATGCACTGGAACCATCCCGTCAACATCCGTCGGACGACGTCGTGCTCGAGGTGCAGGACTTGCTCGTGCATTATCCCGTGCGCAAAGGCCTGCTGCGCCGCATCGATTCATGGGTGCAGGCGGTCAACAGCGTGACGTTTAGCCTGCGTGCAGGCGAGACGCTCGCGTTGCTGGGCGAGTCTGGCTGCGGCAAGACGACGACAGGCAAAGCCTTGTTGCGTTTGATTGACGGCGCAAAAATCAAGGGCCGCGCCTTGCTTAACGGCCGGGATCTGCTGCACGCTGACCGCCGCGAATTGCGCCGTTTGAGGCAGGATATTCAGATCGTGTTCCAAGATCCCTTTGCTTCGCTCGATCCGCGCATGCGTGTGGGGGATATTCTGGACGAGGGCATCGCCTCGCTGCGCCCTGATATGTCGCCGTCCTCGCGACAAGATCGCATACAGCATCTGCTGCAGCGTGTGGGCCTGCCTGGGGACACCTCCAGCCGTTACCCACACGAGTTCTCGGGGGGGCAACGTCAGCGTATCGCCATTGCACGCGCCTTGGCGGTCGAACCTAAAGTATTGATCTGCGACGAGCCGACTTCAGCGCTGGACGTGTCAGTGCAGGCACAGATTCTGGATCTATTGCGCGAGCTGCAAGCAGAGTTGGGCATCGCCTATCTGTTCATCACGCATAATTTTGGCGTCGTTGAATACTTGGCTGATCGCATTGCAATCATGCATGACGGGCGTATCGTTGAAAACGGCACGGCCGATACCGTGCTGCATGCGCCTCAGCATGAAACGACGCGCCGACTGCTGGAGGCAGTACCTAGACTGACCTTCGGGACTGTCTAGCCGACCGTGACGTTGTGGCCGGCAGGTGGTGGCGGCCGGCCGCCATCAGCGCTCAAGGCAGCGCGATCCCAAGCCCCCATCGGATCAACGGCCTCGGCCTGGCTATTGCAGCCGATCGTCATCCAGAAAATCGGGCAGCGGCATGATGTCGATGCCTTCTTCGCTCAGGGCTCGGTGTTCATCTGGCGTGGCAGTGCCTCGAATCGGACGATCTTCGGCATCGCCGGCATGAATGCGGCGGGCTTCCTCGGCAAAACGGGGGCCTACGTTTTCGGTATGGCGGATGACCTTGCGGATTTCCCGCAACACGGCTGCTTGCAGGCGAGCCATGGCGGCAGCGTCGTCGCTCGCGACGGGCGAGGTCTCGGCCCCCGCAGGCGCTAGCGCGCCGCCAGACGGGGCAGTCGCAGAGGGCTCTGCCTTGGCGGAGTCCGTGGCCGGCGCTTCAGGCGCCCTCAGGTGCGAGACATTCAGCCTTGGGGCTGACAGCCGTTTGGTGATCGTGGCAGATCCGCACATCGGACAGGTGAGTAATCCGCGCGCTTGTTGCGTGTCGTAGTCTTCGTGTGAGCTGAACCAGCCCTCGAAAAGGTGGCCTTGATCACATTGCAGGTCGAATACTTTGAGTGCCATGAGAGTGATAATAGCGCGACAGCAAAACGGCGCCCGCAGGCGCCGTCGAAATACTGCCGCTGACAGGGCAGGCGAGCCGCCCAGGCGATCAGTTGACGCGGCTACGGTATTCGTTGGTCCGCGTGTCGATTTCGATCTTGTCACCGATTTCGCAGAACAATGGCACGCTCAATTCGTAGCCGGTGTTGATCTTGGCGGGCTTGAGGACCTTGCCCGAGGTGTCGCCACGGACGGCGGGCTCGGTGTAGGTGATCTCGCGGACCAGGATGGTGGGCAGTTCGACCGAGATGGCACGGCCCTCGTAGAACACGACTTCCACGGGCATGGCTTCTTCGAGGTAATTCAGCGCATCGCCCATGCTTTCGGCTTCGATTTCGTACTGGTTGTACTCTTCGTCCATGAAGACATACATCGGGTCGCCGAAGTACGAGTAGGTGCACTCCTTGCGCTCGAGCATGACGACGTCGAATTTTTCGTCGGCCTTGTAGACTGATTCGCTGGCCGAGCCGGACAGCAGGTTCTTGAATTTCAGCTTGACGACGGCGGCGTTACGGCCAGACTTGTTGTACTCGGCCTTTTGGACCACGAGGGGATCCTTGCCGACCATGATTACGTTGCCGACTCGCAATTCCTGAGCGGTTTTCATTGATTAAAAACTCCGGGTGATATAGCGCACTCGCCGTGCTTGCGCGCAGAGGGTCCGATACGGGCGCCCTGCGTGCCCCGGGAGGCAGTCATAGTCGAGGCCTGGCTCGACGCAACATGCGCGGGCAGAGGTAACTCGGAAAACTCTCTATTCTAGCGTTTCCTGGATAATTTTGCGCAAAATTCAGCCAAACTGTCCCCTAAATCGGGGCGGGCAGCCTGCGAGGCATCCCAGTCGCGGGCGGCCTCTTGCCAGTTTGACCACACAGGGGAGAGCAGGCAGGCCTTGAGGGCGGCGACTGTGGGGGCTAAATCCACGCGGGCTGCCTGCGGGACAGCGCCCAGATCGCCAAGTGCGGCGCCCTCGGTATGCAGGGGTGTGTTCCAGGCTCGAATGGCCGCCTGAGCCTCGGCCGGAGCGGGATACCGGGTTAGCCAGGCCTCGAGTTTTTCGAGGTGCACGTTCTCGTCCTGGGGATAAATTTGCCACACCAGTGGCCGCGCCGCCCAGGCGGCTCGTATGAACGAATCTTCGCCCCGGACAAAATTCAGATCGGCACACCACAGCAGACGATCGAAGTCCGGCTGGGGGACGAATGGCACGCGGGCGATCCGCACGTGTGCGCCGGCAGCCAGCGTTTGTTCCAGGCTTGGCGCCACGCCTTCTGGCACCAGCAGCATGGTAGGGCGGGGATCGTCGGTCAGCGCCTTGACCAGCGCGGCGACCGGAGCCTCGGGGTAGCAGAATAGCGAAACCAGCCGGGCGCCGGTATGCCAGTGCTTCAAAACGTCATCGCCCAGCCCCAGGCCACGCAAAAAACGTTCTTGCTGATCGTGAGACGCCTGAAACGCATCGCGCTCGGCGCTTAACCCCGGCTCGCGCAGCAATCCGCCCGTGCCTGACGTGAATCCGGGAAAAAAGAAGTACTTGGTCAATCCATCGGGACGTTGCGAGGACAGACCATGACAGCTCTCGATCCAGGGCTCTGCGCTGAGATATTCCAGATTGATCCATATCGGCGGCTGTGCTTGGCCGCTGTGCAGTCGCTGCTGCATGGCGTGTACGAATGCAGAGGGCGGATCGCAGGCAAAGGCTTCGATGACCACATCGCCGGGTTCCAGGCCGGGGGGCTCCGGCGTCCAATGCACAACGTCGATGCCGTCAAACATCTGCCGAGCCGCCTCGGCCGTGATGCCGGGCTGGATGCGGGCAAAGGCCCGAAGATCGTCAACCCACAACCGTATCGACCAACCGTGCCCCTGCGCCATCCGACGCGCCAGCCGCCAGCAGACCCCGATGTCGCCGTAGTTGTCGACGACTCGGCAGAAAATATCGGCCTGCATGGCTGGGACCGCTCAGTGGAACTTGGCAGGAGTGGTGTCGGCGTCCTCGGGCAACTCGGCGTGTACGAATTCGCCCAGGGGGTTGGGAAACGTCGGCGCACCGCAGTCTTCGCAATATTCCGCAGGATGAGCGCCAGGGATATGGCGTACTTCGTGTACGCCGTATTCCTTGAGCAGCGCGGCGATCTCGTCGATCAGTGCAGGCTGATTTTCGTCGTCCTGTGGGTCGCCCTCACGCCCATAGATAGGCCAGACACATCCATAGTACACATCGTTGCTGTTGCGCAAGGTGAATCCGATGCGGTATTCATCGATATGGCCCTCGCCACAGCCTGCAATCACCGCCCGCAAATCCGAGGCGCTGACATTCACGGCGCCTTCGAGCCAGTTGATGGCGGCACGCAATGACAACGGCCGTACGCGGCGATCGGCTTCGCGGTTGCTGATGTAATAGGCATCCGGCAACAGGCATTCGATGCCGCAGCCGGGCATCAGGGTTGCCAAGGTGGGCTGCGCTTGCGCCACCCAATTCGCCAGGCAGGCTTCGCGGTTGTAGGCGTCATCTCCGGCGTGCTCCTGCCAGAGGAAGATCGGTGCGCGTTCGGGGACCGTCACCGCGGCGACTACGTATCTCGTGTCAGCCAGCATGTTGCTTGGCTCGGTCTCCGCATTCAGGGCCGGCTTGGGGGCATCGTTATCCAATGCCTGATTGCCCAGGCGTTGCATCCATTGCCACGTTTCCGAAAAGGTGCGGGGCATCTGGTCGATACTGACCAGATTCGGCATCAGTACGGCACGGGTTCCCTCGGCCAGGATATGCCCATGCAATTGGGCCAGCAGCGTTTGCTGGGCCGCTGCGGGAATGGCCCCGGTCGGGATGGCGTAACGGGTCCAGGCGGCGATAGGAATGACAATCAGCAAGACGTCGTAGCATTGGCCGTCTTTGTCGATTTGCATGGATTCGGACAGGGTTTCGGCCTGTTCGATCAAGACTTCATAGGCGCCGACATCGCGTTGGGACAGGTGGTCCAGCGCGGCCTCCAGCGTGGCGTCCTGGTTGTTGCGCAATAGCTTGGAAATCGCCTCGGACAGCAGATTTTCCCAG
>Ga0182743_1004422_pt1 | contig 10651 bp, 8 predicted proteins | sample eDN3rd30CKraftOP_FD_128522 | JGI IMG/M metagenome (GOLD analysis project Ga0182743, IMG submission 128522) | Enriched Organic Plus compost microbial communities from Emeryville, California, USA - eDNA 3rd pass 30_C Kraft OP (version 2) (version 2) ... | reverse complement strand
GGCTGTCATCTGGGTCGCTATCCGGGCTTTCCAGGCTGGCGAATTCAGCCCGGATACAGGCAGATTGCTCCCCAAACGACAGTTGATGTTCTCGCTTAATATCTGCAGGCCAACTAGCGCGAGGATCTACAGGACGCCAACATATCGATCAGTCGTTGCGACAGTTGGTGACGTCGCGAAAATAAATTCCGCACACCAGAAAAAGAAAACGGCGACTGCAAAAGTCCAACGGTGTTGCAGATGGCGACCGTCACTTTTCACGAACACCGCCAGTCAGCTCGCTTCTCCTCAACGAATCTCATGCTCCAAAACCGATCCTTTCTCGAACGCCCCTCCGGCAACTGCTCGTTCGCGCAAGTTTGCGCACAGCTTGGACTGAAGCAGTACCATCGATTTCGACCACGCGCTGGATTGACGGTCGAACAAGATCCGGGCTGCTTGGATTTGCGACGGTGGTACCGGCACGACGACTCCAACCACAACAAACAACCGCTCCCGCCGCGGTCGTTTCGTTCACTTCGATCCTTCCGAACGGACCGGGAGCATATGGCGTTCCACTTTCAAGAGCTACCCATTGCCATCATTGGGTTTCGCGATACAATCGAACGCGACGCACTCGTCCGCGAAGGCGTGGCCGAGGCGAAGCAGGTGCCGTGCGGCTACAGCTTCCTCGGTGGGATGAACTTTCATCGGCTGCTGTCTGCCTACGAGCTTCTAAACACTAGAGAGATGTGGATGGGTGCCATTGTGCTCGAACATGCGCCGACGCATCTCTACTTCGACTTTGATGCCGGCCTGTCCAAACGTGCCGATCGTCAACAGAGCGCAGCTCAGGCACTCGCTCATCTCCTGCAAGGCAAGGAGGAAGAGATCAAGCAAGAGTTTCGGGTTCTCTTCGAGGCATTCTTCGCTCAAACCTTTGCACGACTGCCCAATTGGACGGGTTTGCATTGGGAGTGTGCAAGCGACTCGACTGCCGGCAAGGTATCTCTTCACGCGCATCTGACGACTGAAGCGTTTGCCGACGTGACACAATGCCGCGCCTTCATGATGGCATTCGAGGCGTTTGTCGATCAGCGTCACCGTGCTGGCGAGGTGAAATGGCTGCAATTAGCACTGGACGATGATGTCGCGCGCTTGTTGGACACGGCGGTCTACACACCGAATCGTGTCTTCCGCCTCATTGGCTGCAGCAAACCGTTCAAAACACCGCTGTGTCCGTTGCCCAGCACCGAGGCGGAAGCACAACTGACCTGGGAGGACCTCATCTTTCGGGGCATGCCGTCCCTTTCTCTCGATGTTGATGCAACAGCGCTGCTCTCCTTCACCTCTCTCGTACCGCTACAAAGCCGGAAGCGGCCCTCTCTTCATCTGCTTTCAGCCCCATCCGCGGCCGAGCAGTTGGAGTGCACGACGGCTCAGGAACTCAACCTGCTCCATAAGATCTTTCAAGCCGCAGGCCTACTGGGACCGGAACCGCGCATTCGAAAGTGCCGCACGATAGACAATTCCGTTCCAATTAACGATGCCAATTCGAACAAGCGACAACGCTGCATCCGACGCTTTCAAGGTGAATTTGAGGTCGGAACGGCCTGGTGCCCTCGCCGAGGGTCGCAGTATGTGCATGAACACACTCCGGTTGCGTTCGTGGCAACCATACAGACTCTCACGCTGACAGATTTTGCCTGCGGAGTGGAGAACAAGACAAAAATCCAGGCAAATGCGCAACTACTTGTGACCGCCGGTATCGACATAAAAGAATGGTGCGCACTGTTTCACGAGATGCCAGCTCCTCCGTTACCGTCACCGATGCGGATCATCGAAATTCTGGATGAAGAACAGAGTGTCGCACCATTGCCTCCTCGCAGTCCTGTTGGTGTTGCTGCTGCTGCTCCTGTCGCTCCAACAGCCACACCCATGCCTGGAACTCGTTGGCAGGACGCGCTGCCACCTGACGAACTCCAGCCATCACGCAGCACGCTGCAAAAGATTGTAGCCTTGCACCGTGAGCGCCACGCCTCGACCGCGGACGAGCTACGTCTTCGGGCGCACCAAGAAGAGCCAGACGAGTCTTTGGAGCGGGAGGTTGCAGCGCTCGACGCTTCCCTGTCGCGTGACATTGTGCAGTACTGCAATCGCTATTGGGCGCGGGTGTTGCGTGCCGGCAAGCCATACATGGTTCAAGAGCTGGGCAAGCGAGACGTCGCAACTGGACGTGTGTCATGGAAGCCGCATTTCAATTTGCTCCTTCACCTGAGTGACATGTACAGCTTCCTCACCCTTCCATCTTTCTCTTACACGAAAAGCATCCTTCCACCTGTGCCTCAATCGCGACGCCGGAAGCAGCAGTCAGTGGATGGCCCTGTCCCGGTCGCCAAATTGTGGTTTCACCATCCAGCCAGTCGAAAGGTGAACTGCATCATCTTTAACCCGCAACTTCCCGTCACACTCCTTGCGGACCTCCCAGACGCAGATGAGCATACGTGCGACTACAACCTATGGAAGGGTTTTGCCGTCATGCCGGCTCAAGCGAATTCGTTCATGCACTCGCAATTGCCTCGTGCCGTGTCCGCCGAGATGTTGTGCGCACCGTTGCTGCAACACATCCTCCAGGTGTGGTGTCGTGGAGACGCCAACGTGAACACGTATGTCTTATCATGGATGGCAAACATTCTTCAAAAGCGCGTCAAGAATGGAACGGCGCTGGTGCTCAAGGGCACCCAGGGCGCAGGCAAGGGAATCGTCGTGATGAAACTGGCCGAAGTCGTCGGGTGCGACCACTTCTTCCAAGCACACAATCTCGATGACGTGATGGGCACGTACACTCACAATTTGCGCGCAGCCATCTTGGTGTTCTTGGACGAAGTGATCTACGGCGGCAACTCCGAGCAGGCGGAGCGATGCAAGAAGCTTGTTACCGAGCCCACTCACATGATCAATGCCAAGTACGAACCAAGCTACACGGTCGATTCGTACCTCAACGTCATTATTGCGAGCAACGGTGACTTTGTGGTGCCATGCGAGTTGCGGCAACGACGCTTTCTCGCGATGGAAGTGCAGAGCCCGCACGCTGGACCGCAAGGTGCCGCCTCGAAAGCCTATTATGACGCCATTCTCGCAGTGCCCAAGGAGGCGTTTGCCGCATTCCTCTATCAGTACGACATCTCGACGTTCAACCCGCGCGCCATTCATTCAACTCCATTCGAACGCGATCAAAAGGTGCGCTCGTTTGATCCAATGTTGGCCTGGTGGCACGAGTGCTTGCAGTCGGGTACCATCGACGGGGCGTTTGTCGTCCGTGCGCCGTTCGCTGTGCGCAACTGTGACGAAGCGTTCCAGCGCCTCGCCGTGAAAGACAGCATCTATCAATCGTTCTTTGACTTTTGCAATCGCAACCACCGCGGCCGGACGTACCAGATTCAAGCAAAACATGCGTTCTGGAAAAAGCTGGAAGAATGGACACGCACCGAGGAGCGCGAGAAACAGGGTCTTCGCCTGACGCATCCAGAAATGAAAATCACTCTGTCTATGATTCACGAACCACGCGGCGGTGCTGCAGGTGAAGCGCAGGAGGATAGGGTTGGTGACGGCGACCCACAACCAAACCAGCCTGCCGCTCGTCCGATCCGTGTCGTGCGGCTGCCCTCGCTTCAGCACTGTCGAGACGCGTTCAAGAACAATATTGCGCAAGATGCCAATTGGGTGTTTGAGTCCATCGCTGGGTAACTTTCTCCTTGTGTTAGATTATGTCTCTTGACGTTGTAAAAGTATATTCTTGGCCAAGATTCAAACTCCCATTGTCGTGTTGCTTCCAGTACTCGACTGTAACGCATGCCGGTGTCCCTGTACACGCTTGCGAGCGAGCTTTCTTCTGAGATCTTAGCGTTCTCCTGGTCTCTCCTGTTTACTTCTCTTTCCTTCCTGTGACTTCATATTTTCTCCTTTCTTTCTCCTGGCTGCTTCCTCTTTTCTACTAGGCACTCCTTTGTTTTTTCTAGGCACTCCTGATTTGTCCTTGTTCCTCTCGTGATGAATGTTGCGCCTGCGCTGGGGCGGCGGTGAAGTTGGCACTGCACCATGGGGTGGGCGGGAGCAACACGTGAACAAGGGGGAGCGAAATCGAGCTAGCTTACGATGCAAGATAGTGTTACACGTGGGAGGTAACTTGCTATCCTGTTAGATCGCGATGAGAATTGCAGGGCAACTGGGGGCATGGGGCAACAGCGGGGCAACGGAGCTACAGGATTGAACCATCTGCGCGAATGGGACGGTCTGGGGGGTTTAGTTAGTTTACGTCCTCCGCCTTGCTGTAAATGCACGATGCGCCACAATGAGGGCAAACGTATCCTCGATTAAGAAAAGCGCGCTTGAACCGCCTTCGCTCGAAGCAACCGTGTGGACCATGAAGTCTCCATGGCGCTGTTGCTAACGCTGCTCCGTACACCCGCTAAGGCACATTTTACGAGATTCGGAGGAGGTGATGGACGTGCTTGACGAAAGGGACATGAGCTAACCGTTCAACTCGTGTTCGATACATCAGTATTATTGAAAGAACACATCCGTTTTGTATGTGTTATTGATGCTGACGCTGCAGCAGATGGCTGGCGTTTACAAATGCGATGATAGCAGTAAACTATGGTCAGGATCCAGGAGCGTGCACTGGCTCGGCCGTGCTATTCCGGCGCGCAGCAGGCAAGTCACCGGTGACCATACTCCCATCACCAGAGGTCACGATCTGTGAGCTGTTATGGTGTTTTATTGCAGATTGTATGCGACAGTAGTTGCCTGACGATATCACTTCGTGGCAGTGGTGGTCGCCAGCGGATATAGTCTATTCCTCCATCGGTTTCTTCGCTCGACTATAGACACAGGCTGCGCCGCACTTTGGGCACAAGCACACACGATTGAGGAAGGAGCGCTTGAACCGCGGTCGAGCGACACATCCCTTCGGACAATGAAGCAGCCATGGCTCATCGGCAAGCTTTGAGTTATGATAGATTCTTCCGCTCCCACCGATTCGAAGGCAAATGCTCTTCCAATGAAGGCTATGGTTGTGCCTGGCCCCTGCAAGGGCATGCGCTATAAAATTAGCAAGCCAGAGAAAAGTGCACATGAGATTTTGCTAATGCAGTGGTTTCATGCTTTGCTCTTGTATTGCCAGCTTCCGAACCCACCGATTTCATGACGGATCGTATCGATCAGTTCGGCTGCTGTCCCCTTGGCAACGAGATGGCGAGAAAAACTCAGCTGCTTCGTCTTGAAGCAACATGACCCTGCACGACTTCGAGCCGAGTCATACACGGCGCGCCACTTGGGCAGCAACTTATGCCATGCCATTTCCTTCGCGACGAGTGAGTCAAAGTAGCACTGACGCTCCTTAACGGACGCCATTGTCAGATCCGGAGCAGGCGACAGCGGCCGTTCTTGCGTCACCTCAGCATCGCCAGAACATGCAGTCTGCCAAGACTCGACCATTGCCGCCAGGTAGGCATCTCGAGAAGGAAGGCGTGTCTCAAAAGAAAATGTGGAAATCCTTGACTGTGATTTCTCCTCGGCCTCTGGAAGCAGTGAGGCAGCACTGCTGTTGCTGGGCAGCCACAAACGGCGCCGTTTATGTTGTGGACGCGGCGTCAGCGGCAACGTCGCATCGAGGCTCATGCTGGGGCATGGCACTGCTGTCGATGCGGCACTTGTACTTGTAAGCTCGCTTTCGCTGACTGCCGCACATGACTGTGATTGCTCTGCGGTGGGAAGTGAGGCAATTGAGCATTCATCTTCGCTGTCACTAAGCTGAATGTGCCGGCGACCTGGTTTTCGTCGTCGTGGTCTGGGAGTCAGCGGCATTCCGTCATCGCCTTCTGTACTGTCTTCTTCGAGCACGGGCACAGCGGCGACAGCTTCGGCGATGGTCATCACGCTCAAGCCAGTGGCCATCGTACTAGTACAGCTGTGACACTCTGACAAGCCGTTTGTACAGCGATGGCACCGTTTCAGTTCTTGTTTCGTGATCTGCAGGCGGAATCTTCTTGCTCTGCTTCGAATCGTCTTTGCTGGGGCTGTGGAAATGAAACGGCGACCAACGATATGAAACGGCCATCTTCAGCCAGTTGTGTTGCTGTCAGCGGCTGCCTGCGCCGTCGTAGCAGTAGTAGTTGGGTGCAGGATGGGGTCGATCAGCATCGCATCGCTCTGGAGGGGAAATGACAAAACAACATTCATCGACGCGGATGAGAGCCTGCAACTCGGTAGCAAAACAAACCTGCATTCGCTGTCGTTTTACGTACGGCAGAAGCGCTTGTTGCTTGGTGTTGTGCGCGTGCATCTTGTACGAGTTGTTCCACAGACAGCATTGTCATGGGTGCGCATGCCTCCGTAATCCGTTGCGGAATCCAGGGCAATCCGGTCTGCAGCAGCCGCGACCATGCCCACAGCAGGTGGTAGCCACATGACCAGCCGTCTTTCTGTTGGGGCGGCCCACACAGATGCACGAGCTGTGGTAAGGAAGCGATGGCCGCCGGCCAAGCGGTGTTGTAGAAACGATTGAAGACGCGGCACACGCGCATCAGCATGGTATCTCGTGTTGCTTGCTCCGCAAAACCGCAGGCATCGGGCAGCGTATCCAGATGGAGGAAGGGCACGCGCTCCTGACTGGTAGAAAGCGTCCACTCGACTGCAGGCACCTTTCGTTTCCGTCTGCTACTCGGCTGGACGCCGCTTGAAGTAGAAGCTGCAATCGCTGTGGCTGCTGACTGCAGCACGGCTGCGCCAGGGCCCCGTCGCCACACTTCCACATCGAGCACCAGGGAGCAGTAATGACCGTCTACCCAGTGCAGCACGAGATACGATGCGGTCCGAATCTTGTCGGCACTCTGCTCGCACCATGCAAGCATGGCAGCTTCCGCAGCATCCTCGTCTTGGTGCTCTGCTACACGCTGCCATGTGACCAACAGCTGAGGCGGTATGTGTGCCACAGGCAGGTTGGGATGCCTCCGCACGAGGATGCGTAGAATACTTGTGAACGCCGCTTCCTCCAACAGCGATCCGACAGACAGCGAATCAACCACCGCACGACAGTCGTCCGGATCAACTGACTAAAAACACAAGAGTATGCGACAAGGCAAAAGCAAGTGAGTCACACACATACACATGGATGCAGGTGCTTACCTTTCCTTGCCTCTACTCTCGGCTCGCACTGACGTCGGTGCCGATGCGGTTCGTATGCCGCAGACCCGAGTCGCGGAGGAATTCATACATCTCCAACTGCTCCCAGAGTGCATCCTGACACACAAGACAGCCATTGCAGCAGAGCATGCACATGTAAGCGAGAGCGACTTCAACGCCCAATCACGCAGCTGCGGCGTGTGATGTCCCTACCGGTGCATGGACTGCGGTCGATGCGCTCGCAGCTTTCCGTGCTTTCTTGCGCGGCAAGGTTGCATACAGCTGAGGAAAGTAGGTGGGCCACGTGCAGATAATGTCCAGGATGGACCGTATGAGTCGACGGTCGCTCGCTGTTAGCACGCCCGCTGCGGATGCAGTTGCACCGGCGCCCTCACGAGCCACTCGCTGCTCGACTGCCTGCAGCAACGCCTCTTGCTGATCCGGGAAGAGTTTATACGGACGACCGAGTGCGCCACGCACTGCATTCGCGGCGAACTGACGCACGCACTGGCGGAAGAAGGAGTCACGCGTGCTGAATGGTTCCTCTGGCTCCATTCTTGTCGAGGTCGCCGCACTGATGGCTGCGGAGTTGAACTCATGCGCTACAGGCAGTGAAGCTGTTGAGCAGTGCGATGCAGAGGATGTGTCTGCCACGGCTGCCGCATGCGCAACAGCTGCAGTGTTGGGGAGTGAAGAAGCGGCTGGAGGCTGCACTGAGGCAAGTGCGCTTGCACGTCGTTGCTGCTTGCGATAGTTTCGCACCGCCTCTTTCTCCGCCGGAGTACGCTCTTGGAGCGGCATAGCAGCCAGCGCCTCCAGCTGTTGTCGCGTGCGTCGCACGCGTATGGCGGCGCCATTGCGCTTGCGTTCACGGTAGCGACGAGCGGCCGCTGCAGCTGCTTGGCGCGCTTGCTGAGGGAGCGAGCTAGAAGAGGCACTCCGAGGGGAGAGGGGGACAGCGGATGGAAAGCCAAACGGTGGTGCTGGTCGAGCAGTAGTCACGGCAACTGGGTGCAGTGCCGCCTCGTCCATGCTGGCTGTTGGCTGGCTGATGGGTGAATGATGGGTGAATGATGGGTGGATGACGGGTGAATGACGGGTGGATGACGGGTGGATGACGCCCGCTGCAGCGGGAGCTTTTTTCTTGGCTGCCCTCGCCGTCGAGGTCTAAGCCCCCGTGGCTTGCACACACCCTCAGCGCTCAGGCTGGGGCAGGCACACACCCAGCACACACACTCAGCGCACACACTCAGCACACTCACACACACACACACACGCGCACACGCGCACACATACACACATGGCGGACAGCGCAGTCGTGGCGCCTGCAAGCCGTGACGCATCTGCCGCCGTACTGGCCGGTCGCGAGATCGATCCACCTGCACGAGCGGCCACCCCGGCTGGCAGTGGTTTTCAGGACTTCTTTGCGCATGCATGCCGGGCCGGCCTCACTATCGTGCGGCAGTGCCACGACGCTTCGCTCCTTCCTTACGCCGAGCAAGCTCTGGTGCTGGAGCAGAAGCTGGCGACCGGTTGCTTTCTCCTCCAGGCCGTACTGCTCGTCGAGCACTGCATGCGCGCGATGCCGCCGTGTGGCTCCACCAACATGGCGACAGTGGAGCGCGACAAACAGCAGAGGGCACAGGACTTTGGTAAGGGAGGCGATGTGAGGCGCATGTTGGCCAGCGGGCGCTGGGGCGCATGCATCTTTCATCTCTCATTTCGTTATGCCTGCCCTGTGCTTTGCGCGTGTAGTCCACTCCTTCTACCTGCAGCGTTGCAGTACTCAATCCACCCCGCTCTCTTCCCGCAACAAGGAGGAGCTGAGCTGGCGGGCGCGCTTTGCCGTCGAAGTGCATGCGGTTCTCTTTCTGCCCGACTTCCAACGGGTCAGTCAACCGCTCGCTCTGCTTGAGTACGACATATCCACTGTTCGATTCTGACTACTCTGCTTTCTGCTTTCTGCTTTCTGTGCAGCTGCAACCGCTACTGGTTCGCACGTGCATCTCCACTCTGCGAACGATCCATCGCATCTGGCATCCAGCACACCTCAGCTTTTTCATCAGAGGTACGGAGTTACACTGTAGCGGTGACAAATCAGCCTTAGTCTCTGTTCGCTCTGCCTCATTTGTCATGTGCTTTCTTGTTGTTGTTGCTGTTGCTGCTGATACTCCAGTTTTGGAGCACATCGATCACGAGCGCCTCGGCTATGCCATCGTCACATCCGGCATTCGCTCGTGGTCGCGTGGCTCTGTCTTCGAAGCGTTGGAGCGCGGCGAAGCGGATCGACTCTTCGACGATTTCTGTCGAAACACGCAACATGAGCGCACGCAGCGCACGATCAAGCACCAGCGATTGAAGGAGTTGCACCTGCCGCTTTCTCGCAGCTCGCCGCTGGCGTTCCCATCTCTCCTACAGGGCTGCGTGGATCCACTGGCGCAACAGCCAGACGTGCTGCTGTCGATCGATGTGCCGCTGCAGGAAGTGGGCCCCGGTGATCAGGATGTCGCTGCTGTCAAACCAGCGGCAGCGGAGGCAGTAGCTGCATCACCTGACGGCGATTGTACGAGCGCGACGAATGCAGAATCAGCATCGCCCACTGCGGAGTCCGTTTCCGCTGATATGTTATGCGCGCTTTCACAATCTCTCGAAGCGAAAACCCAGGCAGCATCTGTGCAACCTAGTCAGCGGTCTTCCACCCACAGTGATGGCAATGCAAAGAGAAAGCGCGATGTGGGTGCGGTCAAGACGGCTACATTCGTGCGATCCGCCGAAAAGTCCTGCAGCCCAGCCAAAAAGAAACGCCGCAAGAAGTCCCTTCCCATTCCCGCTGCTGCTTCGGAAGAGGAGGAGGACCCATCCGATTCGGAATCTCCCGTCGATGGCACGACAACGGCGGCGCCTGCTGCTGCATCGCCCGCTACGGATGCTGTGATTCCGATGGTGGACGCATTGGAATGGCCTGTCGAGATCATTCGCCGTGGTCTCCTCTCGTGGCAGCAACACAACGATCGCGCACAGAAGAACAGTGAGACCGACTCCCAACGCGCGTATCGTGAGGGAGTGAATGAACGTGTGGTGGATGCCATGTGGTCGCTGCGCGATCTGGTGAGCGACGGACCGGTGCTGGAGCTGCCCATGTTTCGACCGAGCAGGAGGAATGCTGCACGCGATGCACAGTCTGTCTTCTCCCAAAAGCAGCTTCCCGCACGATGTTTGCAGACCAGCCTCGAGATGCTCGATCTCATCGCAAGCAAGCAGACGACGCAGCAAGGAGGCGTGGTCGCGAGCGAAGGGACGGTCGCTGCATCGACCGCAATGATGGAAGCAAGTGACTCAGAGGAATTGGAAACAGAATAAGCATCCGTGGATCCTGGTGGTGGTGGAGTGGAGAGACAGCACATGCGAATGCACAGTGTATGACTCTCTGCCTCGGGAAGACCCAACCTCGCTCGACTACATGGCCGAGCTCCAGGCCAAGCTGCGCCCG
>Ga0182743_1004421_pt1 | contig 10653 bp, 8 predicted proteins | sample eDN3rd30CKraftOP_FD_128522 | JGI IMG/M metagenome (GOLD analysis project Ga0182743, IMG submission 128522) | Enriched Organic Plus compost microbial communities from Emeryville, California, USA - eDNA 3rd pass 30_C Kraft OP (version 2) (version 2) ... | reverse complement strand
CCTTGGTCCAGCGGTGGGAGATACGCAAGTGGTTGGTACGAAAACGTTTCTGCCGAAAGTCGGCGAGCTGAAAGAGCATTGGTTCCTGGTCGATGGCACCGACAAAGTGGTCGGTCGTCTGGCCAGCGACATCGCCATGGTCCTGATGGGCAAGCATCGCCCCACCTACACGCCGCACATGCTGACCGGCGACTCGGTCATCGTGATCAACGCCGAAAAGGTGAAGTTCACGGGCAAAAAGTGGAAGCAGAAGGAATACGACTGGTTCACCGGCTACACCCGTCGGCGGATCGAGTCGGCTGAAGAGCGTCTGGATCGCCAGCCCGACCGTATTCTCCGCGAAGCCGTCCGCCGCATGCTCCCCAAGAACAAGCTGGCGACCAAGATGCTCGCCCGGCTGAAGATCTACACCGGCTCGGAGCACCCGCACCAGGCGCAGCAGCCGGAAGTGAAGGAACTGGGCGTAAAGTAAGGCCCGCAAATTGGGCTCCAGCGTCCGGAGCCGGCTAAAATCCGGCTCGCGGGGCATACGAACACACGAAACATCGTTATTCAGCAGATACTCGAAACATGGTCGCGACGAAAAAAGATCCCCGCACTGGCGAATCGCTCGGCACCGGACGGCGCAAGACGGCTGTAGCCCGCGTCCGCATCCGCGAAGGCAGCGGCAACATCACGGTCAACGGCCGCCCGCTGGCTGAGTACTTCACGATCGAGACCGATCGCCAGGCGATCATCGACACGCTCGAAGCAGCCGGCAAGCGTGAGACGGTCGATGTTTCGATCAACGTCAGCGGCGGCGGCCCGACGGGCCAATCGGGCGCCTGCAAGATGGGCATCGCCCGCGCCCTGGTCGGCTTCGACGGCGAAGTCTTCCCGGCGATGCGCGACGGCGGCTTCCTGACCCGCGATTCGCGCATGAAGGAACGCAAGCACTACGGTCTGCGTGGCGCTCGCCGCGGCACCCAGTTCTCGAAGCGTTAATTCGCCGCGAACTGCTCCAACCGATCACTGGCAGGCCATCCGGCCTGTCAGACAAGACCCACGCCCCAAGCGTGGGTTTTTTGTTGCGCGATAGGCCCGGTGTGACCTGTGGGCCGCAACGCCCCCGCCCCCGCACGCACCGCCCCCAGCGGCTAGCAACCAAGAACTGCTTACTGTCTACTGTGGACTGTTTACTCCTTCCCCACTGACAACTGAAAACTGATAACTGACAACGGCCCGAAGTCGGCCCTCCACAGGAGGGATCAATCCACCCAAAGATTGCGTTATCCGCAGGAAATAACTAAACTTTCGGACTACGATAGGCGTCCAAGGCGGAGCCCCTGCGAGGCTTTGTCTTTCGCTTGGGGGCGGACGCCGATCCCCTGCTCTTTCCGCCGTTGAAAGGGTTCTCTGGCCGCGTTTGCGGTGGCCGGCAAGGAGTGCTCGCGCCGAACCTCTCCTTTGCCCCTTGCGCCAGTGAAGTGAATCTTCATCCAGGACAGTCATGCCACGCCGCACACTCCGCAGCGCAAATCGTCCCCAGCCCAAACACAAGTCGCATCGCCGCCCGCTTCGGCTTGAAGCGCTCGAGCGGCGAGACCTCTTGGCCAGCGATGTCATCACCGGCCTCGGCGTGCTCGGCGATAGTTACTCCGACGAGTACGATCCGCAGCCGTATACCTACGCGAGCAACTGGGTCGAACTGCTCGCCAGTCGCGGCGTCAACTTCGGAACGCATGGCGCCCAGGGAGACTTCCGCGGCGTCGGCTACGAATACAACTATTCGCTCAACGGCGCGACGTCGCTCGATCTGACGCTGCAGTTTGCGCCGAGCCAGCTTGCCACCGCGCTCTTCGAAGGAGAAGTTTCGCACGGCGTGATGATGGCGGGCATGTCGGACTTTGCCGACGCCGTGAGCGCCCTGGCCGGCGTGAACGTATACGAGCAGATCTACAGCGGCGCCTGGTCCGACGCAGACATTCAGTTTCACACCGTGCCGCTGGCAAACATGCTGAGCGGCAACATCACGACGTTCGCCGAGACGGGCGCGGGCTTTGTCGTCGTCACGATTCCCGATCCGGGCGATTCGCCGGCGCTCCGCGCCAAGTATCCGGTGGCCGCCAGCCGGCAGCGCGTGACCAACGCCATTCAGTCGGTCAACGCCGCGCTCAAGCAGCGGGCTGCGGAGAACGGCTTACCGGTGTTCGACCTGTTCGCCCTGCAAAAGGCCCTGTTGGGAACGCACGCCTCCCCCATCGCCAGCCAATCGATCGGCGGCGTCACGTTCACCGCCACAGCCGGCGGCGCGGCCAACTCGACCGCGTTGTTCACGCAGGACGGCCTGCATCCGCACACAGCCCTGCAAGCGATCATCGCCAACGGCGTGATGACGGCGCTGAACCTCGGCTACGCCGAAGACCTGTGTCTGTTCAGCGAGCAGGAAATCGTGACGCTCGCCGGTCAGACGTTCACCGTCAACACGCTCAACCTCAACTATGCGAACTATGTGACGGTTCCCGATCTGCCGATCGTGCTCGACTTCGGCTCGCCAGGCGACCCGCTGAACGACTTTGCCGCGCGCATCGAGCAATTGTGGAACGGCAACGGCGGAACGGGCATCGGCGGCAATCTGGGCGCGCTCTCGCCGGCGGAAATCAATCAACTGCGGGCCGACGTGCTCTCCAAGGTGCAGGCGGCGTTCAGCGCTTCGGCGATCGGCGATAACAACCTGCAGATCTACGACTACGCCAGCCTGTCGGACGCCATGAAGGCGAACGTCTCGAAGTATCACCACATCAGCCTCGGACTGGCCCATCCGCCCGGCGGCAGCCGCAACGCGATCATCGGCCATTTCGGCGAAGACTGGCGCAACACGCAGCTCAGCGGCAGCGGTTTCATTGCGCCGAACGAGCTGAGCACCCTCCTCACCGACGTGGCGGGCCTGGATCGCGCCGCGCGCATCCAATACATCCGCAACGCCCTGACGTTCTACACGGTGCAAGGGATCGGCCTGTCGCTCGGCCTGACTCACGCCGACGCCCTCGGCCGGCCGCAGATCACGCCCGCCAACTACGCCAACACCGGAGGGGCGCAGAACATCGACTACATGTCGGGCAACGAGGCGCTCGGCTTTAACATCGCGTCGCTTAAGAACAACGTCGCGTTCAGCTTCTCGCCGCTGGCGAAGGCGAAGCTGCAGATGGGGACGCGCGTGTACGACAATCGCCTCGCCCCGGTCGCCGAGACGACATCGCCACACGCGAACACAGGCTCAGCCCAATCGATCGCGCTGCAAGCGGTCGCCGGAACCAGCGTCAGGGCTGGCGGCGTGGCCCGCGCGAGTATCTCGTCCGCCGGCCAGACCGACGTCTACAGCTTCGAGGTCCAGCTCGGGCAACTAATTACCGTGCAGACGCTCCGGGCGCATGACGCCGTCGGGGCGCTGAACACGCGAATCCGCCTGCTGAGCCCCAATGGTCAGGAAATCGCCGCCAACGACGACACGGCGCTCGGCTACAACTCGCTCAACCCAGCCAGCGGCGCGGTATTGCAGAGCACGCATTCCCTGATTCTCAACTTCGTCGCGACGACGACGGGAAAATTCTTTGTCGAAGTGACCGGCGTGGCTGGCTCGACCGGCGAGTACGACCTGCTCATCGCCACGATGCCCCCAGCCTCGGCGAGCAGTCCGTGGCAGAATCCGGCGGAGCCGCTGAACGTCGACAATCAGCCGGGCATCGTCGCCCTCGACGCCCTGATCATCATCAACGAACTGAACAACCGGCAGTACAGCGAGCCCGACGGTCGGCTGCGGCCGCCGCCGGTTGACAAGCCGCCGCCGTATTACGATGTGGACGGCAACGGCTACGTGATCGCGCTCGACGCGCTGATCATCATCAACTATCTCAATCGCAACCCGGTCAGCGGGGCCGGAGGCGAAGGGGAAGCGCCGGCGACAGTCTTCGACGCCCCCAATTCGGCAACCCCAGAGAACGTGGCGAGCGTCTTCGCCGAAGTCGGCACGGCGCCGGAGTTCGACCTGCTCGCAGCCACCGACTGGTTTTGGCAGAGCAACGGGAACAAGAAAGAGAAGAACTGACGGCAAGTAGCCGATCGCCCCAGTAGCTGAGTTCGCAGCCTTCATCTACGTCTAATCGACCTGCTTCGATGCGTGCAGCCGGGCGCGGCATGCTCCTCTTATGCGGGATTTGCCGCCTTTGCGGCATAAAGCAAGTTTGTCAGTAGCATTGCAATAGCTTATAATCGGCCCGATCCGGGCAACTAATCGTGCGGCCGATCGGAAGCGCCGCGCTCGTGGCGCCGGGGCGCGGCAATCGCGAATTACGCTTGAAGGATTGGGCGCGTCTAAACTAATCCAGGGCGCGTTTTTGCCCTGTTTCAGCGGAGTTGCCGTGGCACGTCTGTTTCGCCTGCTCGAGAAAAAGCGAGGAGCCCGCCGCACGGGTTCCAATCTCGTCGGCAGCCTTGGCGAAGCGCTGTTCTGCGGCGGCTTGTTCTTGCTGGGCGCGCTGTCGCTCTCGTCGGTGGTCGCTGCCAATCTGCGGCATCCCGAACCAGAGGCCTATTCGCTCGGCTTCGGCTTCTGGCTGACGATCCTGGTCCTCAGCTCGTTCGTCATCACCGGAGCGAGCGGCCTGATGTGGACGGTTTTCCGCATCGGCACTTCGGCTGAGCGGCGGACCGTGATGGCGCAGCAGGCAGCCAGGCTCGATTTGCTCAATCCGGCTGCGCCGCAGCCGCGCGACTATCCCAACGTGCCGTCGCACGAAGGGCTGATCAACAGCCCGGGTACCGAATTGGCCTATCGGCTGCCGCCGGCGCAGTCTCCCGGTTGGCGGCTCTTGGCGACGACCGTGTTTGCCCTCGTCTGGAACGGCGTCGGCTGCGTGCTGATGGTGTGGGCAATCAAGAGCCACCTGCTCGGCCGTCCGGAGTGGTTTTTGACGGTGTTTCTCGCCCCTTATTTGTGCGTGAGCGCCTGGTCGATCCACTACCTGCTGCGGCTGATCTGGGTTCATACGGGCATGGGCCCGACGACGCTCGAAATTTCTGATCACCCGCTCCTCCCGGGGCACGAATATCAGGTGACGCTCCTGCAGCACGGACACATCACCGTCCGCTCGCTGCAGCTTTGGCTGCTCTGCGAAGAAGAGGCCACCTACCACCAGGGGACCGACATTCGCACCGAGCTGCGGGTCGTTTATCAGCAGCGGTTGTTCCAGCAGACCGATTTTGAAATCGAGCCATCGCAGCCATTCCAGCAGACTGCGACGTTCACCATGCCGGCGACCGCGATGCACTCGTTTCAGTCGGCGCACAATGCCGTACATTGGAAGCTGCTCGTGAAGGGGACAGTCGCCGGCTGGCCCGACTTTGAACGGGCCTTTGCCCTGGTCGTGTATCCCGGCCAGGCGACGTCGCAAATCTCCCCTCTCCCGTCCGCCTTGACCGATAGCCGCCGGCCGCGCAGCGAAGCGCCGACGCGGGCGGAGGTCGGAGCATGATTCAGATGGAACCGCTCCTTAGCCTCTGCCTGGCAGGCTCCAAACGCCAATTTTCGGCGGGGGACGAACTCGTCTGCGAATACCAGATCGACGCCGTCGATCCGAACGAGATTCAAGCCGTCGAAGCCTCCGTGCTCTGGTACACCGAAGGCAAAGGAGAAGAAGACCTCGGCGTCCACTTCTTTGAACGCCGCTTGCCCTCCGACGCCGAGGACGGCGATCTGCGGCCGATGCGCCGCTTTCGCACCAAGCTGCCCAACAGCCCGCTGAGCTACAACGGGGCCATTCTGTCGATCCACTGGTCGGTGCGCTTGCGACTGTTCCTGCGACGCGGCAAGGAATTCGTCCTCGAACAGCCGTTCATCTTGGGCGCCGTTCCGCCGGCCCGCCTGGAAGTGGGCGAAGAGGAAAGCGCCAACGGCAAGCCGGCCGACGAAACGTCGGACAAAGGTCAGTCGGAATGAACCCCTTCTCGACCCGGCACACCCGGCCGGGAGCGCTCGAGTATCTGTTTCCAGAAGGGGAATCGGCAGAGGGTCTGGTCGCCAGGCTTCAGCGGCAGAATTGGTGGGGGGCGATTCTCGGCCCCCACGGCGCGGGCAAATCGACGCTCTTGCACACGCTCCTTCCGGCGCTCGAAGCCGCCGGGCGAGAGGCCGCGTGGTTCACGCTCCATCCCCAAGAGCACTCGCTGCCGCTGGGGCGCGAGACGGTCGGCCAGTGGGATCGTTCGACGCAGGTCATCGTCGACGGCTACGAACAGCTCGGCTGGTGGCCGCGCTGGCGTTTGAAATCGCTCTGCCGCCGTATCGGCTGCGGGCTGCTGGTCACGGCCCATGGGGCGGTCGATATTCCGACCCTGTATCACGTGCAGCCAAGCTTGCAGATAGCGGAGCAAGTCGTCGCCCGGCTGCTGGCGGAAGCGTCGGGCGATTTGGCAGCCGAGGACGCGAACCAGCCGCGTCGGGCAACCGTAATTCACGCAGCCGACGTTGCGGCTGCGTTTGAGCGGCAGCAAGGGAACGTGCGCGAGACGCTGTTCGAACTGCACGACGTCTATCGGCGGCGGACAGCGGCTCGGGAGCCTGGGTGAGGGCTTGAAGCCCACACCCTTCGCGGCGTTCCAGGGCGGACGTCTTGCGCGAGCGCGCTCCGCGAGAAATCAGGCGACGAGCAGTTTTTGCTCGGTCCTTTCGGCGATTTCGGCGAGCAGTTCGTAATCGGCGTGCAGCGCGGCGGCGTAGCGCTGGCGATCGGCTTCGCTGATCGCCGGCCGCTTGTTGCCCGTGTTGAGCGTGTGGTCCATCGGACCGCCGCAGATCTCAAACCGCGTCGCGATGTCGTGATAGCTACCGGCCAAATCTTCAAAGTGGCCAATGACGGCGAACGTCCGGCAAACCTGGCTTGCCAGAGCGCAGCTTGCCATGGGCACTTCGAGTAGCGACGCGAAGAAGGTCGTGTAGTAGGTCGTAAAGTACTTGTCCGAGGCGGCCAGCTCGACCAGCCCTTCGAGACTTACGGACAGGTCTCCGCAAGCGGCGAAGAAGTCGCTGCCCCAAATCTGCGCGTGGAACGCGATGAAATCGGGATCGGCGTCGGACTGCATGAACTGGCGATAGTGCGTGACCGCGGAAATCATCCGGTCGACCGGGTCGCGGAGGATCGTCGCGTACTCCGTCTGCCGCGAGTCGAACAGCGGCACAATCGGCTCGTGCGTGTGGTGATGAAACAGGCAGGGAACTGCCGGCCCCAAAATCTGCCGCACCTGCTCGACGACTGCGGCGGCGCCAAACAGCGAGCCACCCCGCTGACGGCACTCGTGGTAGATGTCGCACACCGGAATTCCCTTTGCAAACGCAGCGTGCGCCAGCGAATGCCAAACGGACGAGCCGCCCGTGCGTGGGATGTGGATGAAAACGCGATTGAGCATGGTCACCTCCGTTCTAGGGGGCCGGATACTAGCCCAATCGCCGGTTCGGACCAAGACCAGCCCCCCGATTCCAGAGGAGTTTTTCATAAAAGTGCAGCCCGCCGCCCCCTGCGGTGTTGCGCCGCCCGGCGTCGCAAAAAATCGACTGCAAATTTCCCCCGTTCCCAAAACGCAACCTACATTTCCCAGACGCCACACCGTTCGGGCGGCAGGTCCACGCAGGACTCGCAGCCCGAATATCCGGCATCCGCGGCACAACCGCGTTATCAAGAAAATATCAGCAAACGCTCAAGTACACGAGCGAAAGTATTGACCGACCGGCCAACGGATGGCTCTAACAAAGTTCCTGCTACTCGGGGCCAACCGCGCCTCGGGTCGGAGACTCCTCAGCCATGTTGCGAACCCTGACAATTACCCTGCTCGCCCTGCTGCCGTTGGCCGCTCACGCCAACGAGTACCGGGGGATGCCCGCCGGCTGGCCCGCGTCGAACGTCGGAGTTCCGGTAAACGCCGGCTACGCCCCCTCTGGCGCCGGTATGTATCAGGCGTATCGCCCCGGCTATGCCGTTCCATCGGCCTATTACGCCAGACGTCCGGTCGAGAGCGCCACGACGTCGTACTACGCGACGCTGCCGAACCAGGCGCCGACCTATTCGCAGGCGAGCTACTCGCAGCAACCGACCACGACGTATTACTCGCCGCCGACCTACTCGGCGATGCCGTCGATCACCGCCTATTCGCCGGGCGTCGCAGCCGGCATGTCGCCGGTCTACGGCATCTCGCCGCAACCGGGCACCATGCTGCAGCCGCAGCGCACGTTCTACGGCACTGCCGGAGCGATGAACTTTGCTCCGCCGGCCGTTCCGGTGACCTATCGCGCCTACTACGCTCCGGCTGGAGCCGTGACGCTCTATCGCCCCGTAACCGTGTATCAACCGGGCACCGGCCAACCGGTGACCTGCCTGCAACCGGTCACCGCGGCGCCCGCCTATCAGACCTGCGGCACGGCTCCGCAGGCCTGCGGTAGCGGCGGTTGCGGTTCGGGCGGCTGCGGTCCGAATGGTTGCGGCTGGGGCCTGTTCAGTTGGCTTTGCCGTCGCTGCTCGGGCAGCGGCTGCGGCTCGAGCTGCGGTCCCGCGCCGACCGGCTGCGGCCAACAACCTTACTATCCGTCCGTAGTCCCGGTGACTCCGGTGGTTCCAATGGTTCCGTCGACGACGATTCCGGTCGCGCCGGCTCCGATCACGACCACTCCGTCGACGATCGGCACGCCGCGCGTTCCTCCGCCGCCGACCCGGATTGCCCCGGGCACGAGCGCCGCCGATACTCCGCCGTCGCTCTCGCCGGGCAGCCTGCCGAGCACCATCACGCCGGCGCCGGGTTCGACCTATTCGGCCCCGAGCACGCCGCTGCCGAGCACCACGCCTCCTGCGACGACGTCGCCGATTCCCAGCTCGCCGTACACGCCGGCCCCGCCGGGATCGACGCCGGCGACCGAGTACTATCCGCCGTCGCCGCAGAGCAGCGGACTCAACAGCAGCAGCCGCTTCGATCCGCCGGCCAGCAACAACGGCAATAGCAATAACAACAACTCGAACAACACGCTGCGGTTCGCTCCCCCCGCCAACTCGCCCCCCAATGGCGTGAAGGCGGTCCCCGATCCGGACGCCCGCTCGTACAAGCCGAGCAACCAGGCTCCGCCGCTGCTCAATCCGCAAGATCGCAGCGCCCGCCTGAACAATCCTTGGGCTGTCGTCCCCGCCGTCTGGCCGACCAAGCAACAAGCCGTCGCCCAGTCGCAGCCGACCGCTCCGCAAAACAACGTCGGCGGACGAGTCATCCAAGCGACTCGGTCGAACGCTTCGCGCCAACTGAACGAGCGCACCGACTTCACCCCCACGTCCGCCTTCGTGCGGCAGGTGGAAGAACCGCTCGACGACTCCGGCTGGACCTCTGGCCGGTAAACGAAACGCTCACGCCGCCAATCGCCGCTGAATTCGCCCGAATTCAGCGGCGATGCGGCTTTTCCGCCGCGGCGAACCGCTCGCGTTGACCCCGCCTGGCCGCGTTCCTAGAATTCGCGCCGCAGCAGCCAAAGCGTTTGGCTCTTTTTCCTTTGGGCTTGCGAGCGAACGAGTGCCCCTGTCATCGGCATCCGAGGCGAAAGCGTCAGCCACCGCCAGAACGAGCGGTGCGTCAGGCTCGACGCGCGATCGCGCCGCGTGGCAGCCGCCGCCGGCCGGCTGGTTGCACGCGCCCGCCTGGCTGATGTCGTTCACCTTGCACTGCGCCGTGTTCCTCGCGCTCGGTTTGCTGGTGCAACTCGACGCGCCGCGCGGCGTTGCCGACGTCCAGCCCGATCGCAGCGCCGGCATTGTCCTTGCCAGCGCCTCGCGCGGCGAGGTGAAGTACTTCTCGGAAGAGGACGCGGCGAGCGGCTCTCAAGCGGCTGCCGCGTCGGCGACCTCGGACGCGCCGCTCGCGCCATTTCCGGAGGCCACCGAAGCTCCGTTGCTCGATGGCCCGCAGCTTCCGAGCGCCGCCCAGGCGCTCGCCGCGTCAACGCCCCCCGTCGACGCCTCGGCTGTGCCGGGAGCCAAAGGTCTCGCGCAGGCTGACGGACCAGCCGGTTTCGGCAAAGGGCACAGCTACGACGTTGAGACGGGAGTGTTCGGCGTCAAAGGGCGCGGCAGCAAGTTCGTCTACGTCTTCGACCGCTCGGCGAGCATGTCGGGTTTCGAAGGTCGCCCGCTGTCGGCTGCCAAGCGCGAGCTACTCGCCAGTCTCGAAAGCCTCGGCGGCGTGCATCAGTTTCAGGTGATCTTCTACAACCAGAAGCCTCATCTGATGACGTTCTCCCCAGGGCAGGAGCCGGTCCTTCTGTTCGCCAACGACGACGGCAAACGCCTGGCCCACTCGTTCATCCGCGGCGTTACTGCCGACGGCGGCACCAACCACATGGAGGCCCTACAACTCGCGCTCGCGATGCGGCCCGATGTGATCTTCTTCCTCACCGACGCCGACGAGCCACGGCTGACGCAACGCGAACTGGCCCAGATCCGCCAGCGCAATCGCGGCACGACGATCTGCACCGTCGAGTACGGCGCCGGTCCCAAACCGCCGGGCGTTTCGTTCCTGGAAGAACTCGCCGAACAAAACGGCGGCCAGCATCGCTACGTGGACGTGACGCAACTACCGCGGCGGTGAAGCCGG
>Ga0182743_1004417_pt1 | contig 10663 bp, 12 predicted proteins | sample eDN3rd30CKraftOP_FD_128522 | JGI IMG/M metagenome (GOLD analysis project Ga0182743, IMG submission 128522) | Enriched Organic Plus compost microbial communities from Emeryville, California, USA - eDNA 3rd pass 30_C Kraft OP (version 2) (version 2) ... | reverse complement strand
CGCTGGAGGGCGCGCGCCCGGCATCCCTTGGGAGCGGCCGTTCAGCCAGCCCCTGGGATGGTCTCCGGGGCGGTCCCCGGGGCGGTCTCCGGGGCGGTCTCCGGGGCGGCTTGGGGATCGAGGCGCGCCGCCTCCCAGCCGAGCATGGCCCGCTTGCGGGTCAGGCCCCAGTGATAGCCGCGCAGCGCGCCGCATTTGCCGAGCACGCGGTGGCAGGGCACGACGAAGGACATCGGATTGCGCCCGACCGCAGCGCCGACCGCGCGGCTGGCGGTGGGCTTCTCTATGGCCGCGGCGATCGAGGAATAGGTCGTGGTGCGGCCGAGCGGCACCGACAGCAGCGTCTCCCAGACCCGGATCTCGAAATCGCTGCCGATGAAAACGATGCGCAGCGGGCGGTCCGCCGACCATTCGGCGGGATCGAAGATGCGCCGCGCCAGCGCTTCCGTGCCGGCGGGATCCTCGACGAAATCGGCGCGCGGCCAGCGCCGCGTCATGTCCGCCAGCGCCGCGGCCTCTTCGCCGGGATCGGCGAAGGCGGTGCCGCATAAGCCGCGATCGGTCGCCATGATCAGCGCCTTGCCGAAGGGCGAGGCGTGGAAGCCCCAGCGCACCAGCACGCCCTGGCCGCCCTGCTTCCATTCGCCGGGCGACATGGATTCATGCGTCACGAAGAGATCGTGCAGGCGGCCAGGGCCGGACAGGCCGAGCTCGTAGCTGGCATCCAGCAGATTGGCGCCGTCGCGCACAAGGGCGCGGGCATGGTCCAGGGTCTGCGCCTGCAGGAAGGCCTTGGGCGAGAGGCCGCACCAGCGGCGGAACAGGGTGGTCAGCGCCTGCGGGGTGAGGCCGGCATGGGCCGCGATGGCCTCTACGCTCGGCTGCTCGCGCCAGCTTTCGCCGACGAATTCGAGCGCCTGGCGGATGGTGGCGTAATCCTCGGAGGTTTCCAGCTCGACGCGCTTGGGGGTGATGGCAAGCATGAGGGGGACTCCTTCTTGGATCGGAAGGTAAGCAGTCCGCCCCGCCGCAACCACCCGAAAACGATTGGCGTGGCTGCATCCTTCCGCCGCCCAAGCGTGTTACCCTTGCAAGCAAGGTTTTCTTTCACGGAGCAGCGGCTGTGCCGATCCTGATATTCCTCATTCTCGTGGTGCTGATCGCGCAGTTCGGCTTCTGGGACACCGTGCAGTCGATCCTCGGCGCGTTCGGAGCGCTGGTCCTGCTCGCGGTCCTCGCCGCCGCCCTTCTCGCCACCATCGGCGCCTGGCTGGCGCACCGCCTGCGGCGCCACCTGGACTAGGGGAAAAGCGCGGGTCGGCTAGGAAAACCGCGGCCCTCGCTTGGCCTCGTACAGGGCGGCGGTGAAGTCCTTGGCGAAGCTCGCCCGCTCCACCGGGGCGAGGAAGCCGCCGACATCGACCATGCGCGAGCGCTCGGCGATGGAAAGCCGCATCAGGCCGTAATCCTCGTCCTCCTCGCGCAGCAGGCGCACCCAGGCCGGGTTGAAGCGCCAGTCGGAGGCCGTGCCCCAGTGCGAGACCTTGCGCAGATGCAGCTCCAGCGGCGTTATCCGCACCTCCTCACGCGAACGGGCGGTGCGATAGCTCCACTGAAAGGCCCAGTAGAGCCCGAGCGCATCCAGCCCGAAGAAACCCACGATCGGCCAGGCGCCCATCAGGAAGAAGGGCAGGCTGGCCAGCGTGGTGCCGATGACCACGCAGATCATCAGGTTCCGGAATCCGCGCGGACCCAGCGAGCGGTGCGGCCGCAGCACGGCTTCGAACAGCGTGCGGTCGGCCGCGGAGAGGTCGAGCTTGTCGTCGCTCATGGTTCAACATATTAGCGCTGGGATGCCGCCCCGCCAGTCACCCCGCCCCTCCCCGGCGCAAAAGCGCAAACCAAAGCCCCGCTCGCGTCTCTCGGAGGAGCAGATCGAGGGTCTCTTCCGCGCGTTCCAGCGCGAGAACCCGGAGCCGCGCGGCGAGCTCGACTACGTCAACCCGTTCACCCTGCTGGTGGCCGTGGTTCTGTCGGCGCAGGCGACCGATGTCGGCGTCAACAAGGCCACGAAGAAACTCTTCGCCGTGGCCGACACGCCGGAAAAGATGCTCGCGCTCGGCGAGGAGGGCCTGTCCGACTACATCCGCACCATCGGCCTCTACCGCACCAAGGCGAAGAACGTCATCGCGCTGTGCCGCTTGCTGATCGAGCAGCACGGCAGCGTGGTGCCGGAAAGCCGGGTGGCGCTGGAAGCGCTGCCGGGGGTCGGACGCAAGACGGCAAATGTGGTGCTGAACATCGCGTTCGGGCAGGAGACCATCGCGGTCGACACCCACCTCTTCCGCGTCGGCAATCGCACCGGCCTGGCGCCGGGCAAGACGCCGCTCGACGTTGAACTGACGCTGGAGGCCGTGGTGCCCGGCTGGGCGCGGCGGCACGCCCACCACTGGCTGATCCTGCACGGCCGCTACATCTGCAAGGCCCGCCGCCCCGAATGCTGGCGCTGTCCGATCGTGGATTACTGTCTATACGAACCGAAGACGCCGGCGCCGAGAGCTTAAGGCCTCACCCACTCCCCGCGCACCAGACCGCGCACGGAATTGCCGAGCCAGATCGCCTCGGCGACGTCCAGACCACTTGGAAAAAGCACCGCCTCGCGGGCACGGCCGGTTTCCAGAAGCTCGGCGCGCAGCGTGCCGGGCAGGAGGCCGCAATCGAGCGCGGGAGTCAGCAGCACGCCGTCGCGTTCGATGAAGAGTGTGGTGAAGCTGCCCTCGGTCAGCTCGCCGCGCTCGTTGAGGAAGACGGCTTCGGCAACGCCCAGCTTCTCGGCCATCGCGGCACGGGTGTCGTCGTAGAAAGCGCGGCGCGTGGTTTTGTGGAAGAGGAAGCGGTTTTGCGAGCTCGTCCGCGCCTCGGCCAAGGCGAAGCGGAAGCTTGCCGGGCCCGCTTCCGGCAGGGGCGTCGCGGTGACGGAGAGGCGCCCGTCCTCGCCGAGCAGCAGCCGCACGCGCAGGTGCGGCGCCTGTCCGGCGACGCTGTTCAAAGCGGCCAGGGCGGCGGCGCGGTCGAACGGGATGGCGAGATAGGCGGCCGAATCCGCCATGCGCGCCAGATGACGCTCCAGCAGGACGAAGCCTCTGCCTTCCTCCCACAAAAGCGTTTCGATCAGGCCGAGCGGCGATTCGGGCTCGGCGGCGCTTTTCAGGAAATCGAGCTTCAGCGCGCATTCGGCCCATTCGGCATCGCAGCGGGAATCCGCGACGATGCCGCCGCCGATGCCGATGCTGCCACGGCCCTCGGCATCCACCAGCGCCGTGCGGATGGCGACGTTGAAGCGGAAGTCGCCATCGGGGGCGAAGAAGCCCAGGCTGCCGGTGTAGAGGCCGCGCGGGCCGGCCTCGACCTCATGGATGGTCTGCATGGCGCGGATCTTCGGTGCGCCCGTCACGGAGCCGCAGGGAAACAGCGCGTTGAGCACGTCCACCATGCCGGTGTCCGGCCGCATGCGCGCGCGCACCGTCGAGGTCATGGTGTGCAGGCTGCGATAGGTCTCCACCTCGAACAGATCGTCGACGCGCACGCTGCCGGTTTCGGCCACGCGGCCGAGATCGTTGCGCAGCAGGTCGACGATCATCAGATTCTCGGCGCGCGACTTGATGTCGGAGGACAGCTCGGCCTTCAGCGCCACATCTTCCCGGTTGGTGCGGCCCCGGCGGATGGTACCCTTCATCGGCCGGGCGGTCAGCTCGCCGCCGGAATTCTCGACGAAAAGCTCGGGCGAGAGCGAGAGCACGGAAAGCTCGCCGGTGTCGAGAAAGGCGCCATGCGCCACAGGCTGCTTGCGGCACAGCGCGCGGTACAGCGCCAGCGGCGAACCCTTCGGCCGGAAATGCGCCTGCAGCGTCAGGTTGACCTGATAGACATCGCCCGCCGCGATATAGGCCTGCACCACCTCGAAGGCTCTGCGGTATTGGGCTTCCGAAATGCCGAGTTCGAGGCCCCCGATGCCCGCCTCGTCATCCCCCTCCACCAGCGCCCAGGCACCGGCGCTGTCGAGCCGCCGCGGCGCGCCGTAGATGCCGAGCCAGGCCAGCGGCACGGCGGGCTTTTCCGGGCAGAGCGGCCGCAGCCGTTCCTCCAGCGTCAGCCCGAGATCGTAGGAAAGGAAGCCCGCCACATACTGCCCGGCGGCCAAGGCGGCCTGCGCCTCGCCGAGAATGCTTCCCACCTCATCCGGACGCCGCGCCACGAGCACGCGGGAAGGCGCGGAGAACAGCAGGCTTTCCCCGGCACCGGGGCCGCTGTTGTCGTGCAGAAGAAGGCTTTTGGGAGCGATCACGCGCGCACGAAAATCAGGCCGGGCGCGGCGCCAGGCGCTTGTAGACGTGCACCATGAAGGCCGAGGCGACCAGCGGCGTGGCGAGGTTGAGGATCGGGATCGCCATGAACAGCGCGATCAGCAGGCCGCCGATGAAGACGCGCGCGGGGTGCCGCTCGCGCAGCGCCCGCGCCTGCGGCGGGGTGAGGTGGCGCATGGCGGCGAAGTCGAAATATTCGCGGCCGAGCAGATAGCCGTTGGCCACCCACCAGACCACGACGTTGATCCCCGGCACCCAGATCAGGAACAGCGCGGCGATGTTGACGCCGAGCACCAGCAGGGCAAAGCGGATGGCCAGCAGCAGCGACTGCATGGTCGGCATTTCGGTGCCGACGGGATCCTGCGGGTAATTCGACAGCTCGACCCGCTCGGCCACCGCGTCCTGGAAGAAGCCGCCGACCAGCGACACCACCGGCGGCACCAGGAAGATGACCGCGATCAGGATGCCCGCCCCGGCCAGCACCTCGGCCACCATGTCGTAGCGGTGGTTCGAGAAATCGATCAGCCGCACCGCCAGCGCCTGCAAGCTGACGCCGAGCACGACGAGCAGCAGAAGCGCCAGCCCGACCACCTTGAGAAGGATCAGACGGAACGGCGCCGAGAAGGACTGGCGCAGCGCAAGCACGGCATCACGGATCATGGCGGCGTCACCTCTGCGGCGGATGCCGCGGAGGTAGAGTTCCGCAGCATCCTCCTCTTCCGGTCAAGCTCAGGCGCGCAAGCTGGCGCCCGTCGCCTTGGTGACCTGCGCCACGATCTTCTCCGCCGCGGCATCGATCTCGACATCGGTCAGCGTCTTGTCGCGCGGCTGCAGCACCACCGAGACGGCCAGCGATTTGTAGCCCTCGGGCACGCCCGGCCCCTCATAGAGGTCGAAGATCTCGGCGCCGGTGATCAGCTTGCGGTCGGCCGCCTGCACCGCGCGCAGCACATCCGCCGCCTTCACGTCGCGCGCGGCGACGAAGGCGAAGTCCCGCTGCACGGCCTGCAGGTCGATCCGCTCCAGCGGCGGCTTGGCCTTGGTCGGCTTGGCCTTGGGCTCGGGCAGGCTGTCGAGCACGATCTCCATGGCGACCAGCGGGCCGGAGACGTCGAGCGTCTTCAGCACGCGCGGATGCACTTCTCCGAAATGGCCAAACACGTTCTGGGGCCCGAGCTGGATCGTGCCAGAGCGGCCGGGATGGAACCAGCCCGGCGCGCCGGAAACAATCTGCACCTTGTCGGTGGCCACGCCGAGCGTGGACAGCAACGCCAGCGCATCCGCCTTGGCGTCGAACGCATCGACGCTGCCGGCGGCGCCCTGCCAGTGACGGCCGGAGCCCGAGACGCGCGCGCTGCCGCGGCGCACGACGCTGGCGGCCATGCGCTGATCGGAGGGGCCGGCGCCCTTGAAGATCTGCCCGACCTCGAACAAAGCCGCATCGGCAAAGCCGCGGTCGGCATTGCGCTGCGCGGCGCCGATCAGGCCCGGCAGCAGGCTCGGGCGCATGTCGGAAAGGTCCGCGGCGATGGGGTTGGCCAGCGCCAGCTCGGCCTGCCCGCCGCCAAAAGCCTCGGCGGCGTCATGGGCGATGAACGACCAGGTCACGGCCTCGACCAGCCCGCGCGCGGCAAGCGCCCGGCGCGATGTGCGCACGCGCTTCTGCATGGGGGTCAGCATGGCGCGCGGCACGCCGGGTTCGCGCTCCAGCGGGGTCGAGGTGACGCGGTCGAGGCCGACCACGCGGACGATTTCCTCGACAAGGTCGGCCTTGCCGTGGACGTCGGGGCGCCAGCTCGGCACGGTGACGCTGACGCGCGGACCCGAGCCGGAGACACTGAAGCCGAGCGCGCGCAGGATGCGCAGGCTCTCGTCTTCGGAAACCTCGATGCCGGCCAGGCGCCTCACTTCGGATAGCGGGAAGTCGATCTGCAGGGAAGGCTGCGGGATCGCGCCCGCCAGCACCACCTCGGAGGACTCGCCGCCGCAGAGATCGAGGATCAGCTGTGTGGCAAGCTCCAGCCCCGGCAGGGTGAAGGCCGGATCGACGCCACGCTCGAAGCGGTGGCGCGCGTCGGAATGCAGGCCGAGCTTGCGGCCGGTCTGGGCCACGTTGAGCGGGCTCCACAGCGCGCTCTCGACCAGCACGTCGACCGTGTCGTCGGAACAGCCGGTGGACTCGCCGCCCATGACGCCCGCCAGACTCTCGACACCGTTTTCGTCGGCAATGACGACCATGTGCTCGTCGAGCGCATAGGTCTTGCCGTCGAGCGCGGCGATCTCCTCGCCCTGGCGGGCGCGGCGCACCGTCAAATTGCCGGCGACCTTGGCGGCGTCGAAGACGTGCAGCGGACGGCCGCGATCCACGGTGATAAGGTTGGTGATGTCGACCAGCGCATTGATCGGGCGCAGGCCGATGGCGCGCAGGCGCTTCTGCAGCCAGTCCGGCGAGGGGCCGTTCTTGACGCCACGGATCAGCCGCAGCGCGAAGGCCGGGCAGAGCTCGTCGTCGAGCTCGCGCGTCACGCTGACGGGACAGGGGAACTTGCCCGCGACCGGCTGCGGCGCTTGCGTCGTGCGCGTGCCGAGCCCGGCGGCGGCGAGGTCGCGCGCCACGCCGTCGACGCCCAGGCAATCGGGGCGGTTGGGCGTCACGGCGATGTCGATCACCGGATCGTCGAGGCCCATCAGCGGCGCGAAGGGCACGCCGATCGGTGTGTCCTCGGGAAGGTCGATAATGCCCGAATGCTCGTTGGAAAGCCCCATCTCGCGCTCGGAGACGAGCATGCCGTTGGAAGACTGCCCGCGGATTTCGCCGACCTTCAGCACGAGGCCGGAATCGGGAATCGTGGTGCCGGCGCGGGCGAACACCGCCACCATGCCGACATGGGCGTTGGGCGCGCCGCACACCACCTGGATCGGCTTGCCGTCGCCGGTGTCGACCTGGCAGACGCGCAGCTTGTCGGCGTTCGGGTGCTGCACCGCGCTGACCACGCGGGCGGTGGTGAAGGGTGCGAGCGTGGCGGCGCGGTCCTCCACGCCCTCGACCTCGAGGCCGACCTTGGTCAGGCCATCGGAGATCGCGGGGAGGTCCGCACCGGTGTCGAGGTGATCCTTCAGCCAGGAGAGGGTGAACTTCATTGCAGCGCTCCCGGCGTCACGAGGAAAGGCCGGCGACAAGCGTCGGCAGGTCGAGCGGGCGGAAGCCGTAATGCGCCAGCCAGCGGCTGTCGGCCTCGAAGAAGGCGCGCAGGTCGGACATGCCGTATTTCAGCATGGCGATGCGGTCGATCCCCATGCCCCAAGCGAAGCCCTGCCACTCGTCGGGATCGAGCCCGCAATTGCGCAGCACATTGGGGTGGACCATGCCGCAGCCCAGGATCTCCAGCCAGTCGTCGCCCTCGCCGAAGCGGATCTCGTTGCCCTCGCGGCGGCAGCGGATGTCCACCTCCATGCTGGGCTCGGTGAAGGGGAAGAAGCTCGGCCGGAAGCGCATCTCGACCGAGGGCACCTCGAAGAAGGCCTTGCAGAACTCCTCCAGCACCCACTTCAGATGGCCCATATGCGCCGAACGGTCGATCACCAGGCCCTCGACCTGGTGGAACATGGGCGTGTGGGTCTGGTCGCTGTCGTTGCGGTAGGTGCGGCCCGGGCAGACTACGCGGATGGGCGGCTGCTGGCTGCGCATGGTGCGGATCTGCACCGGCGAGGTGTGGGTGCGCAGCACCTTGCGCTCGCCGCTTGCATCGGGAGCGAAGAAAAACGTGTCGTGCATTTCCCGCGCCGGATGGCCGACGGGGAAGTTCAGCGCCGTGAAATTGTGCTCGTCGTCCTCGATGTCGGGGCCTTCCGCGACCGAGAAGCCGAGATCGCCGAAGATCGCCGCAATCTCGTCCATGACCTGGCTGACGGGGTGGACGCGGCCGGCCTCGAGCCCGCTCGGGCGCACCGGAAGCGTCACGTCCACCGTCTCGGCGGCAAGGCGCTGCTCCAGCGCGGCGCTGGCCAGGGCTTCCTTGCGGGCGGCAAGCGCGGTGGAAACGCGGTCGCGCAGGCCATTCAGCGCCGGGCCGGCGGTCTTGCGCTCGTCGGGGCTCATCGTGCCCAGCGCCTTCAGCCGCTCGGAGATCGAACCCTTCTTGCCGAGCGCCGCGACGCGCACGTTTTCCAGGGCCGCCTCGTCGGACGCGCCTGCAATGGCGGAAAGGACGTCCGCCTCGAGCTGGTTGAGATCGCTCATGGGCTAAAGCTTACCCCTTGGAGGACAGGTGCGGACATGCAGAAACGCGCCGGCGGAAAAGCTCCGCCTGCGCGTGGTAGGCCTCGGAAAAGCCTGTAGGAAGTCCGCGCTCAGCCGAGCGCGGATTTCGCCTGGGCGACGAGCGCCTGGAAGGCCGCCGGCTCGCGGATCGCGAGATCGGACAGCACCTTGCGGTCGACCTGGATACCGGCCTTGCCGAGGCCGTCGATAAATCGCGAATAGGTCAGGCCGGCATCGCGCACCGCAGCGTTGATGCGCTGGATCCAGAGCGCGCGGAACGAGCGCTTCCGGTTCTTGCGGTCGCGGTAGGCGTACTGCATCGACCGATCGACGGCCGCCTTGGCAGCGCGGATCGTGTTCTTGCGACGACCGTAAAAGCCCTTGGCGGCCTTCAGGGTCTTCTTGTGCTTGGCGTGCGAAGTTACGCCGCGCTTAACACGGGACATGGTGTGTCTCCTGTCGTTCTAACGCGGCAGCTCAGCGAGCGCCGTAGGGGAGGAAGGACTTGACGATCCCGGCGTCGCACTCGGCCAAAACCGTGGTGCCGCGCTGATTGCGGATCTGCTTGTTGGTGCGCTTGATCATGCCGTGGCGCTTGCCGGCCTGGGCCGACACCACCTTGCCGGTGCCGGTGAGCCGGAAACGCTTCTTCGCGCCCGACTTGGTCTTCATCTTGGGCATTTCGCTCTCCAAACGTGAGAGGCCGCCCTTCAAAGAGAGCAGCCGAGCAGAAACCCGCCACGGCAGCCCATTTCGGCCGGGACGGGAGTGAGGCCGGGTTCATAGCGCCTCTGAGGGGCGGTAGCAAGTCTCCATCCACCGCACTTGGGCCACCACATCCGGGCCACCGCAACCAAGCGCCGGCCGCAGCGTTTCCCTTAAGGGAAAGCGAGGTTGCGATGCCCCTCAAGGGACTCGAGGATCTGCGGCAGGCGCTCGAAATCGCCGCCGGCCAGAACGCGACCGAGGAGGAGCGCTCGCGCGCCGCCGCCGCGCTGATCGCCGTGGCCGTCGAAATCCTCGACGAGCACCCGCGCGACACCGCGACCTGGCTGCGCGCCATAGCCGAGGATCTCGAGCGGCAATGCGCCGCCCGCCACTGATGCAGGGAAGTCGGGACTGTCGCCGCTCAGCGCGGCGACAGGATCATCACCATCTGGCGGCCTTCGAGCGAGGGCTCGCTCTCCACCTTGGCGGCAGCGGCGACTTCGTCGCGCACCTTCCAGAGAAGCTTCAGGCCGAGGTCCTGGTGCGCCATTTCACGGCCGCGGAAGCGGAGCGTTACCTTGACCTTGTCGCCTTCCTCGAAGAACCGCGCCATCGCCCGCATCTTCACGTTGTAATCGTGATCGTCGATGTTTGGACGCATCTTGATCTCTTTGATCTCGACGGTCTTCTGGTTCTTGCGGGCCTCGGCGGCCTTCTTCTGCGAAGCGAACTTGTAACGGCCGTAATCGAGGATCTTGCAGACCGGCGGCTCGGAGTTCGGAGCGATCTCGACGAGGTCCAGTCCGGCTTCGTCTGCCATGGCCAGCGCGTCCAGGATCGCGATAACCCCGCGATTCTGTCCCTCGCTGTCGATCAGTTGCACCTGGGGGACGCGGATTTCCCGGTTGACGCGCGGTCCCTCCTTCTGGACCGGCTGCATGGAGCGCATGGGACGACGAATGGCCGTATTCTCCTCTTCAATTGACGATGCCGCGCGTCGGGCGGAAACGCGAAAAACCCCGCAGAGATGAGGCGAGGCTCCGCGAACCGGAACGAAACAGGACGCGAGGTACACGGAATGTTGTTATCTGCGGCCCGGAAGTCAACGACGATCACGGCGCAAACGCATTTTCCCGCCTGCCGCCGGCCACTCGAACGCCCCGCGTGATGCGAACAACACGCTTTCGCAGCCTCCCCGGGAGGTTTACTTGCACCCGCACGGCATGAAGACTTTGGCCGGCGAGGCCAAGGCGGGAAAGCCACGGGGGAAGCATGGAGCAGACCGGTTTTCTGGACGTTGGAACGGGGCCCGAAGCGCGGCGCATCGCCT
>Ga0182743_1004416_pt1 | contig 10665 bp, 11 predicted proteins | sample eDN3rd30CKraftOP_FD_128522 | JGI IMG/M metagenome (GOLD analysis project Ga0182743, IMG submission 128522) | Enriched Organic Plus compost microbial communities from Emeryville, California, USA - eDNA 3rd pass 30_C Kraft OP (version 2) (version 2) ... | reverse complement strand
GCTTTCCTCCTTCTCGTGGGCCGGTGCTATCCCGGGCTTCCTCCAAAATTCATTTTATCTTCTATATCACATCATATAGAAGACTCAACGGGCATCAAGAGCGGCCGGCGCCTCTCACCGGGCGCATGATCGGGAGAAGGAGAATGACAATCCGGGTCGGCGTGGTGGGGCTCAAGCACGGGATGGCCTCGATCGTCGAGGTCGTGCGGAACCCGAAGTTCCGGCTGGTGTCGGTATGCAGCCGGTCGCGCGAGGACTACGAATATCTGCGCGGAGCCGAGATCGCCCAGCCGCTGGATAGCGTGACCTTCACCGCAAGCCGGGAATCGCTGATCGCCGAGGCGCGCCGGCATTGCGACTTCGGTGACGTCGCCTTCTTCGACGACTACGACCGCTTCCTGGCAGAAGGAGGAGTCGACGCGGTGATCCTCGCCGTTCCGGTCAATCTCAACGCCCGGTACGGCATGAAGGCGCTGAAAGCCGGAAAGCACGTCCTCGCTTCCAAGCCCTTCGCGATCGACGTCGACGAGGCGGCGGAACTCTACCATGCCGTCCGCGCGGCCAGAGGCGCGTTCGTCCTCAATTTCGAGTTCCGCTATTCGCCGCTCTTCGTCGCCATCCGCCGGGAGCTGGACGCGGACCGCATCGGCCAGGTCAGGTTGATGTCATGGAACATGTTCCGCATGCCGTTCCGGCCGAGCTATCGCCGCCGCGCGGTCAGCGGGGGACCTTTCATCGCCGAGATCTGCCACTGGGTGGATATCTTCCGCTTCGTCGAAGGCCGCGGACGGTTCCTGCGGGCGGCAAGCTTCGGCGGCCTCGACGTGCTGAAGGACATGCAGGACTTCGCGGATCACGCGGCCTCGATCGTCGAATATGATTCAGGCGCGGTCGGAAGCATCAACTTCACCTATTTCACCGACTATCCGGAGCACAACGTATTCGCCTTCGTGGGCGACAAGGGGAAGATCGCGGGCAATACGGACGGCGCCGGCGTCTATTCACTCTACCGGGACGGGCGCCGGGAGCCCGACGTGGTCCGGCTGGATCCGACCACCAATCATCAGGGCCATCTCGGCTTCGACAGATCGCACGCCTACTTTGCGGATGTCATCGAGGATGGGCTGAGGGTCAACGAGGCCGAGGCGGAGGCCGGCCTCGAAAGCACGCTCGCCACCGTCGCGCTCGACATGGCGATGACGGAGGGTCGGACAGTAACACGGGAAGAAATAGTCAGCTCCACGGAATTATACTAGCATATGCAAGATTGCCTCTGCGGAGGGACGAAAAAATTCGCGGAGGCGCAAGGGACGCTTGGTGTCGCGGCCAACCAGAAGCTTGTGGTAATTGCTTGAGAGATGTTGCGTCAGTGCTGATTCTCGGCAGAGGTCATGTGTGACGAAGATACCCGCCGCATCCGGCGAACTGACACACGCGGTGACTCATGGCATCCGACACGACGCTTCCTTCCTTCAAGCCGCTCTACCAGCAAGTTCGCGAGAGGCTGGTCGGCCGACTGATAGACGGCACATGGCCTCCCGGCATGGCGCTGCCGAGCGAACAGCAACTGGCCCACGAACTGGGCGTCAGCCAGGGCACGGTCCGCAAGGCGCTCGACGCGATGTCTTCGGAGCACCTTCTCGTACGGGCCCAGGGCCGCGGCACCTTCGTCGCGGACGTCGAGGACACACGGATCCTCTTTCGCTACCTCCGCCTCGTCGGGGACGACGGGCGGCGACTGGTCCCGGAAAGCAAGGTCACGTCGGTGCGCCAGCACAAGGCGACCGAACCGGCGCGCACGCGGCTCGAACTTCCGCGCGGCAGCAATGTCTGGACCATCGAGCGGACCCGCCAGATGGACGACCGCGTGTCGATCGTCGAGACGATCCTCGTGTCGGCCAAGCGCTTTCCCGGGCTCGACCGGTTCAGTCCGCTGCCCAACCACATCTACTCGCTCTACGGGTCGCGCTACGGCATCATCATCGGAAGGGTGATAGAGCAACTGAAGGCAATCGGCGCTTCCGCCAAGGATGCCGCCCTGCTCGGCTGCGAGCCCGGCGCGCCGTTGCTTCATATCGAGCGGACGGCGCTCGGGCTGGATGGCGTGCCGGCGGAGTGGCGCATTTCCCGCTGCCTCACCGACAACTTCCACTATCTGTCCGACCTCTGACCGAAATCGAGCTCCCGGTTACCTTCAGCCGAGGTCTTCAGGCCTTTTCCGCGACCCGGAGGTCCCGTCGCTTCGGTGCACTGACTAGATTGCCTTGATTTCGCGGACCAGCCCCTCGCCGACCGTCAATCCGTCCTTCCGGGCGGCTGCGCGCAGCGCCAACCTCCTGCTGCCCGGCAGACGGGAGCCCGGCTCGGCCTCGATCATCTCCGCGAGCAGGGCGAAACGCGTTGACGCATTGCCACCGAAAGCGTCCGGATCGATGGCGATGACGAGTTGACCGGTACCCGGAGGTGCTCCCTCCGCATCGAGGAACGACGAGGCTTCCGAGGCGTATCTGGCGTCGGTAAGACCGGCCGCGAGCAACTCCACCATCAGCGCCAGCACGGTGCCCTTGGCGTCGCCGAGCGGCACCATCGTGCCGGCGAGCGCCGCGACGGGGTCCGTGGTCGGCCTGCCGGCGGCATCGAGCGCCCAGCCCTCCGGAATCGGCTCTCCACGCTGCTTCGCAGCCAGCACGTTGCCACGCGCGACCTTGGAGAGGGAGAGATCGATCACGATCGGCGGGCGGCCTTCGACAGGGCAGGCGAAGGCGATGGGATTCGTCCCGAAAAGGGCGCGGGCGCCGCCCGCCGGTGCGATGGCCGCGGGCGCGTTGGCGAAGAGCAGCGATACGAGCCCCGCGCCGGCCAGACGTTCGACCGGGTGACCGGCGGCTCCACAATGATGCGAGCGGCGGATGGCGGCGGCGGCGATGCCCTGCCGGCGCGTGACGTCGGGCAGACGTTCCTCCGCGAGAGCGAGCGCCGGATAGGCGAAGCCGTGCGCGGCGTCGATGGCGACGAGCCCGGGCCGCGGCGTCGCGGCCGTGGGTATGGCGCGACCGTCCACCTTGCCGACCCTGGCTTGCGCGGCATAGGTCGGCACGCGGCTCAGCCCATGGCCCTTCAGGCCGTCCGCTTCCGCGGCAACCAGCGCGGCCGCGACCGATCGGGCGTTGACGGCGCTCGTGCCGGAGCGTTCGAGCGCCGCCGCGACCATGTCCTCGGCTTCGGCGATCGTCAGGCGGACACTGCTCATGCGTCACCGGAGAGATGCTTGCCGACGACTTCGGCGATCATCCAAGAAACGCGAACGTTGGATTCGACCGTCACGCCCGCGATGTGGGGCGTCAGCACGAGATTCGGCACGTCCCTGAACACGGCCGCCGCGTCGCCCTTCAGCGGCTCGGTCTCGAAGACATCGAGGGCCGCGCCGCCGATGCGGCCGGCGCGAAGCGCGGCGGCGAGCGCAGGCTCGTCCACGACACCGCCGCGAGCCGCGTTGACCAGGATCGCATCCGGCTTCATGCGGCCGATCGCCACCGCATCGATCAGGTTGCGCGTTTCCGCCGTCAGCGGCACGTGCAGGCTCACCACGTCGGACGTGGCGAGAATGTCTTCCAGCGACAGACGTTCGGCCCTTTCCCAGGCGGGATGGTCGGCTGGCAGATGCGGGTCGAAGCCCGCCACCCGCATGCCCAACGCCTCGGCCCGCGCCGCCGTCTCGCGCGCGATCGCGCCGAAGCCGACCAGGCCGAGCTGCTTGCCAGCGATCTCGCGGCCCATCAGCCGGTTTCGCGGCCACCCGCCGGCGACCATCTCGTCGGTCGCCCGGTAGGCCCCGCGCAACAGCATCATCGCCGTTGCGACGACATATTCCGCCACCGAGGCATTGTTCGCGCCGGTGGCGGGATAGACCGCGACGCCGCGCGCCTCGCAGGCCGCGACGTCGATATTGTCCAGGCCGACGCCCAGGCGGCCGACGCAGCGAAGCTCGCCGGCCGCGGCGAGAAGGTCGCCACGGACCTGCGTCCGGTTGCGCACGATGAGCGCCCGCGCACCCGCGACATGACGCGCAAGGTCGGCCGGCCGGTCGACGAGATCCGGCTCGTAGAGAACGTCGTGCGCCTTCCGCATGGCGGCGACGGCGTCCTCGTCCATGAATTCGCAGACGACAATCCTGGCCATCAGGCGCTGCGGTAGAGCTTCGTCATGACGAATTCGCGGTGGCCGAGCGCCTCCGCAGCGGTATTCCGGCCGTTGGCCGTCCGGGTGATCATCTCGATCAAGGCGTCTCCGGCCTGGTCGATCGTCATGTCGCGCCGCAGGATGCCGCTCACGTCCACGTCGATGTGCTCGGACATGGTTCGCACCGTGCGCGGATTGGCGCTGATCTTGATCACCGGGACGATCGGATTGCCGACCACGTTGCCCTGGCCGGTCGGGAATGTATGGATCACATAACCCGCCGCCGCCATCAGCGTAACGCACTCCGCGGCGGCTGAAGAGGAGTCCATGAAATAGAGGCCGGGACCCTTCGCCGGCGCTTCCGCGGGCTCGAGTATGTCGATGTAGCGGCACTGGCGCCCGATCTTCTCGAGATTGCCCAGGGCCTTCTCCTCGATCGTCGTCAGGCCGCCCTCGATATTGCCCTTGGTCGGCTGGCTCTCGGAGAGGTCGTCCACCTTGTGCGCCTCGATCACATCGTCCTGATAGGCCTTCCACATCTTGTACCAGCGCTCGCCCACCTCGGGCGTCGCCGCGCGTTCCTTGCAGATATGTTCCGCGCCGGTGATCTCGGAAGTCTCGCCGAAGACGCCGTAGATGCCCTCCGGGATGAGCTTGTCGTACATGTTGCCGACGGTCGGGCACGAGCCCAGACCGGTGGTGGTGTCGCTCTCGCCGCACTTGGTCGAGATCCACAGCTCCGAGACGTCACACTCCTCTCGCTGCAGCTCGCTCGCCCAGTGGACGAACTCCTTGGCCTTGCGCGAGGCGTCCATGATGGTCTTGAGGTCGCCGTTCTTCTCGATGGAGAAGCCGGCCACCGGCTTGCCGGTCTTGGCGATGCCGTCGACGATCCGCCGGGTCCAGCCCGGCTCGATGCCGATCACGACGCAGGCCGCCACGTTCGGATTGGAGCCGGTGCCGATCATCGTGCGGAAATGCAGGTCGAGGTCCTCGCCGAACTGCAGGCGGCCATAGGCATGAGGCAAGGCCATCGTGCCCTTGATGTTGTTCGCCACGCCCTCGCAGGCGGCGTTGGAGATGTCGTCCACCGGCAGGATGACGACGTGGTTGCGGACGCCGACCCTTCCATTCTCGCGGCGATAGGCCTGGATCTTGCCGCTACCGTACTTGCTCATTTGGGGGTCGCTCCTACCAGCGCTTCGTCTTCAGGTTATGCGTATGGACGTATCCGCCCTTCTTCACACCGGCGACGATCTTGCCGATGTCCTCGCCGTATTTGATCGCGGTGTCGCCGGCCGCAAGGTCCTTGAGCGCCACCTTGTGCCCGATCGGAACGTCCGCATCGACCTTCAGCTTGAAGGACGAATTGTCCTCGGTCACCACGCACAGCATTTCCGTTCCGGCCGTCAGCCCTTCGACAACCACGACGCCGACATTGTCCTTGTGGTCGTGCACCAACAGGTGAGGTGTGGCCATGAGACCCTGATCTCCAATTCTACTTCTTCGTAGCCGTCCAGTGCGGCGTAAGAGGTATATTATATAAGAGTTGGAGTGGTCAATCCGCATTTTCGGGCTCCGGAGGCCCTGTCGGCCTTGACCTGCCGCTGGGAGAATTATATCTTATATAAGAATGGGAGGACATATATGGCGGAAGTTCGTATCGCCGGCCTTCGCAAACGGTACGGCAGCGTCGAAGCCGTCCGGGGGATCGATCTCGACATCGCCGATGGCGAATTCATCGTGCTCGTGGGAGCGTCGGGTTGCGGCAAGAGCACCACGCTGCGGATGATCGCCGGCCTCGAAGAAATCAGCGACGGCGAGATCTGGATCGGAGACAGGCTGGTCAACGAGCTCCCCTCCAAGGAGCGTGACATCGCGATGGTCTTCCAGGACTACGCGCTGTATCCGCATATGTCCGTCTACGACAACATCTCGTTCGGGCTCCGATACCGCATCTCCGACCGAGCCGAGATCAAGCGACGGGTCGAGCAGGCCGCCGAAATCCTCGGCCTGACCCCGCTGCTGGACAGGAAGCCCAGGCAACTCTCCGGCGGCCAGCGCCAGCGTGTCGCCATGGGCCGCGCGATCGTCAGGGATCCGCTGGTCTTCCTCTTCGACGAACCGCTCTCCAACCTCGACGCAAAACTCCGCGTCCAGATGCGCACCGAGATCAAGCGCCTGCACAATCGCGTGAGAACGACCTTCGTGCATGTGACGCACGACCAGGTTGAGGCGATGACGCTGGCCGACCGGATCGTGCTCATGCGCAATGGCGAGATCGAGCAGATCGGAACGCCGGACGAAATCTACAGCACGCCGAAGACGGCCTACGTGGCCAGCTTCATCGGGGCGCCTCCGATGAACCTGATCCCGGCCATCGTCGACCGATCGGCAAAGCCGATGGTCCGCTTCGGAGAAGTCAGCCTGCCTCTTTCGGACGCCTTGTCCGCGAGGGCCGGTCCGGACGGCCGCAAGGTGACGGTCGGCCTGCGGCCGGAGCATTTCGTGACCCTGGGTCCGCGCAGCGGCGCTTCCGCGAGCCTCCCCATCAAGGTGGACGTCGTCGAGCCTCTTGGTTCGGACACGCTGCTCTTCTTCTCTCTCGCGGGCGTGGAGGGGATTGCCCGGGTGCCGCCCGAGCAGGCGGTTCGGCAGGGAGAGCGCATGATGCTCGAGCCGAACCTCGACCGGATCGTGCTGTTCGATGCCGAAACCGGCAAGGCGCTCTGAGATGGCGATTGCGGCGCAGGGCACTTCCGCCGGAAGGACCGCCGGCCGCGCGGGAGGGGCAAGGAGCTGGTGGACGCTCCGGCGCCGGCGGGCGCTGTTCCTGTTCGTCCTGCTCGCTCCGTCGCTGATAATCTTCCTGCTCTACCGGCTCATCCCGCTGGGCTGGAACATCGTCCTTTCCTTCGAGCATTGGTCGCTCGCGAAGCCGGCGCGCTTCGCCGGTCTGTACCACTACGAGGAAATGTTCCTCTACGACGACGTGTTCTGGGAAGCGCTGCGCAACACGCTCTACTTCATGCTGTCGGCCGTCGCCGGCATCGTCCTGGCGATCGGCCTCGCGGTTCTGGTGAACGCGCGTATCCGCGGCCGGAACGTCTATCGCACGATCATATTCATGTCGTATCCGCTGATGGTCGTCGCCGTCGGCATCATCTGGCGCTGGATCTACGACGAGAAGACCGGGCTGATAAACTATGCCCTGCGCTCGGTCGGCCTGATCGACCAGCCGATCGCGTTCCTCGAATCCTTCTCCACCGCGCTGCTCGCGATCATGGTGGCCGCCGTCTGGCAGATTATCGGCCTCTACATGATCATCATCATCACCGGGATGAAGAGCATCCCCGGCCACCTCTACGAGGCGGCCTCCATCGACGGTGCGAACCGTTGGCAACAGTTCTACCGGATCACGCTGCCGCTCCTGCGCCCGTCGATCTTCCTGTGCCTGATGATCGGCATCATCATGTCGTTCACCAGCTTCGATCTCGTGTTCGTCATGACGAATGGCGGCCCCGGCCACGCCACCGAGCTGCTGATCACCTACATCTACAAGACCGCCTTCAACGTCTCGAAGCTCGACTACGCCGCGGCGCTGACGGTCTTCACCTTCTTCATGTTCCTGATCCTCGCCCTGGTCATCAATCGCTTCAGCGGTGGTGAGGCCGGACAGGTGGAAATCAGCGAGTAGCCGCCATGCGCAGCCGGAACGCCGACTGGCCGGTCCATCTCATCCTGATCCCCGTCAGCATCCTCATGCTCGTCCCCTTCTACTGGGTGCTGAAGACGAGCATCACCGGCGAGAACATCTTCGCCTACCCTCCTTCCATCCTCCCGAGCGACCCGCATCTCTTCAACTATGTCGAGGCCTGGTACTCGATCCCCTTCGCCACCTACTTCATCAACAGCATCCTCGTCGTCTTCCTCGCCATCGTGGCCAACATCCTGATCGATGCCGCGGCCGGCTATGCCCTGACGTTCCACTTTCGCGGCAAGCGCCTCATCATGCTGATCTATCTGTCCTGCATGATGATCCCGTTCCAGGCGACGATCATCCCGGCCTATCTGATCACGGTGAATCTCGGCCTGGTGAACACGCTGCTCGGCATCGCCCTGCCCCATTTCTCGCACATCATCCTCATCTTCATCTTCAAGGCGAGCTTCGACGCCTTGCCGCGTTCGCTGCCCGAGGCCGCGCGCATGGACGGCGTGCCCGAATGGCGCATCCTGCTGCAGGTGATGCTGCCGCTTGCCCGGCCGGCCATAGCCACCAGCGTCGTGCTCACCTTCATCTGGTCCTGGAACGACTTCCTGTGGCCGCTCATCGTCGTGCGCGACGACGACGTCTCGACGCTGCCGCTCGGACTCGCGCGGTTCCTGTCCTATTTCGAGGACACCACCGCCGCCCTCTACGCCTTCGTCGTGATGGCGCTGGTACCGGGCATCCTGGTGTTCTTCCTCGCGCAGCGGCAATTCATAGAAGGCCTCACGGCCGGTGCCCGGAAGGGTTAGAGATGGGCACCATCCCGAGGCAGATGCTGATCAACCGGGTCACGATCACCTTCGCGGTGATCCTGGCGCTGATCGTCGGCTGGAACGCATACGTGGCCGCCAACAACGACGGCGTGCTGACGGGACAGGTGGTGGACAGCGGCGGGCGGGCGGTCGGCGGCGCGAAGGTAACCATAACCGCGCGGACCGTCGCCCACGACCTCGAGATCGGATCCATCGTCAGCGGCGACGACGGCGTTTTCCGCTTCGAGAAGCACGGCCAGTACAATCTCGTCCTCACCGCCGAGAAGGACGGTGTCGGAAAATCCGCGCCACGCCACATCCGCCTCTATTTCCGCAACCAGGACTTCGCCTTGGAGACGCCGCTCGTGCTTTCGACCGGCAGCACCAATGCGCAGGGAAGCTGACCTTAGGGTCAGATGTCGTCAACACGTAGAAGGGAGGAACCTCATGCGATTCGACAGACTGCTTAGGGGCGCCGCGTTGCTGGCGCTCGTGGTCGGCTACGGCGGCAACGCCGGCGCCGAGGAAATCACCGTTCTGACCTGGAACCATGCGAGCCTGGCAGAAACGTACTACAACCCGGCGATCGCCGAATTCGAAGCGGCCCATCCGGGCGTGAAGGTCAAGTGGCTGGACCGCAAGGGCACCGAGTTCAATGCCTTCCTGCAGACGCAGATGGTCGCCAACGCAACTCCGGACGTGGTCGAGTTCCAGGGGATGCTGTGGCTCGAGTATCAGGACAAGGGGCTGATCGAGAACATGGCCCCCTACCTGGCCAAGGAGCCTGACGTTGCCGCGCGCTTCGATCCCAAGATCAACGACTACTGGGGCATCGCCGACGGCCAGTGGGCGCTGCCGGCCCAGTGGGGCACCACCCTGCTTCATTACAGCATCCCCGCGTTCAAGGCCGCCGGCATTTCGGGGCCGCCGAAGACCTGGGACGAATTCATGGACTACGTTGCCAGGACGACGGACCCGTCGAAGCAGCAGGTCGGCTTCATTTCGCTCAATTTCGACTGGGCGTTCTGGCCGATGCTCGCCACCAACGGCATCGAGCTGCTCAACGAGGACATGACCAAGGCCGCGTTCAACACGCCCAAGATGAAGGAGGTCGTGACCGCCCTCGCCGATGCCACGGCGAAGGGGCAGATCAGCAAAACGTCGTGGACCGGGCGCTGGGTCGAGCCGAACGGTGAGTTTGCCGACGGCCGCGACGCCATGTACCTCGCTTTCTATTCGTCCTACTCGTTCTTCAAGTCGGCCAGCAAATGGGTCTCCCCCGAGACGCTGGGAACCGCCCAGTGGCCGGGCGGCTGGACCGTGCCTTCTCCGCAGGCCTGGTCGATCATGAAGGACAGCAAGCATCCGGACCTCGCCTGGGAATTCGTGAAGCTGATGACTTCGAAGAAATGGGCGGCGAAGTACGGCCAGATCTACGCGCTCCTGTCCGGCAACAAGGAGGCCGACGCGGAGAACGTCGAATACTTCAAGAAGAACGATCCCAGCGCCGCCGAGGTCCTCGAGGCGAACCTGGGCGCGCTCGACAAGATCACCGGCGCCTGGAAGACGCCGAAGAACGCCGAGATCCTCAGCGTCTTCTGGCCCGAGATCCAGAGCGCGCTGCTCGGCCAGAAGTCCGTCGAGGATGCACTGAACGCAGCGGAGCGGCAGGTGAATCGCGTCCTCGAAAGATGACGCATTCCTAGCTGCAGTTCGACCGGCGGGCTTCGGCCCGCCGGTTTTCTTTTGCGGGTTCCGTCGCCGCGGAACGCACCTGGAGCTAGCGGCGTTGGCCCTCGATCTGGCAGTCGAACGTGACCGTGCCTGCCACGGCCTCACCCGGCGCCAGGATGCGCAATCCGGTTTCCGACCGGCGTTCGGGCATGTTTACCGCGCCGATGACATGGCTCGAGGGTTCGAGGCAGAATGCCCCGCTGTCCACCGGCGCGAACAGCACGCAGGAGG